>Ga0129298_10000899_pt1 | contig 12276 bp, 11 predicted proteins | sample I19B2metaG_FD_94707 | JGI IMG/M metagenome (GOLD analysis project Ga0129298, IMG submission 94707) | Lake sediment bacterial and archeal communities from Gulf of Boni, Indonesia to study Microbial Dark Matter (Phase II) - ​I19B2 metaG | ecosystem: Environmental > Aquatic > Freshwater > Lake >... | reverse complement strand
GGCCTATGTCACTGTTGAAGTCGTGGATCGCGATGGAAACGTGGTCAAACATGCTGAACCCGCAGTCTCGTTTGGAATTGCGGGACCCGGTGAACTGATAGCCGTAGGCACGGCGAACCCGATTTCCGAGGAATTGTATGTAGGCAGCCAGCGCAAGGCGTTCCAGGGGCGCTTAATCGCTGTCGTCCGCAGCACTGGGCAGGCTGGTAAGATTGTCCTCAAAGCACAGGCGGATGGTTTGGCTGCGTCGGAGATGCGGTTACAGGCGAAATAAAGGATCGCCTTGATTCATCCTATCATCCGGAAAGAGGTATCTAAAGCAATAGTCAAGTAAGGCCGAAGTAGGCACGCCGGCTTTGCGATTTCTTGCATCTGATTGCAGAAGACTTCCTACATGAATAAGGCTTAGTGAAAAGACTTCTGTTTTTTTGCTCTTGCCAAGACCTAGAACTTGGCCCGAGACGTGAACCTATTCCCCGGCGCCCCACAAACATCCGAGACCCATCTTCGCAGAAGCCAAAGCCTAGATCTTGGTGCAAGCTAGCATTTCCCATGGTAACAGAATCAGAGGAGAACCTCTACGCTATTGTCTGGACAAAGGATTTCCATTGTCAGATAAATCAGGAGACCTGCGCGCGGCGGCATCTGTTAAGATGGTTCTGATCTAAGTCCGTCTTTTCCATACTGTTCCTTCGGGCGTGTCTTCAATTATGAATCCGAGCTTCTGGAGCCTCTGCCTTATCCGGTCAGTTGCCTTCCAGTCCTTTCTCTCCCTCATCTCCCGCCTCAAGTCGATGATCAAATCCATAAGCTCCTTCTCCTGCCCTATCTCGTCAACTCCCAGTTCCTCAGTTCTAATCTCCACGCCGAGCACATCTAGAAGCCGTCTCAAAGTCCCTGAGACTTCCTTCTTCGTCGAGACTGCTATCTCTCTCTTATTCTCAGCATAGCTGTTCACCGCTTTGGCGATGTTGAAGATGATGGAGATTGCCAGAGGCGTGTTGAAATCGTCGTCCATCGCCTCCTCAAACCTCCGTCTCTCTTCTTCCACAACGGACAATAGCGGCGTGTCCTCTGCAGTGCGGTCTTCCCTCTCTCCAAGCGTTTCAAACCTCCTCAGAGCGTTGAGCAGTCTTTCGAGGTTCGTCTCCGCAACCTTCAGGTTTTCCTTGCTGAAGTCAATTGGGCTTCGGTAGTGTGCAGAGATCAGGAAGAACCGGAGCACTTGAGGCGTACACATCTTCAAAGCGTCTCGAACGGTCACAAAGTTGCCCAGCGACTTCGACATCTTGTTCCCCTCAACCGTCAACCACTCATTATGGAGCCAATATCTCGCGAACGGCTTCCCAGTGGAGGCCTCGGCCTGAGCAATCTCGTTCTCATGATGGGGAAAAATCAGGTCCTTGCCACCCATGTGAATGTCAAAGGTTTCGCCGAGATACTTGGCGGCCATGGTTGAGCATTCGATGTGCCAGCCAGGTCTCCCAATGCCCCAAGGACTGTGCCATCCGGGCTCGCCTTTTCTCTGTTTCTTCCACAGGGCGAAGTCGGCTGGGTTCCTCTTCTTCGGGTTGACCTCTATCCTCGAACCCATCTTCAAGGCCTCAGCCTTGTTCCCTGAAAGTTTGCCGTAGCCGTCAAACCTGGAAACGTCGAAGTATACGTCCCCGTCAGCTTGATAGGCACATCTCTTTCTGACTAATACTTCGACCGCTTTGACTATCTCGGGAATGTGCTGCGTTGCACGAGGGTTGATATCGGGCTTCTTTATGTTCAGCTTGGCGATGTCCTCAAAGTAGGCGTCACTGTAGGCTTCCCCGAGCTCTTGGACACTTAGCCGGGTTTCTTTGGCTCGCTTTATCATTTTGTCGTCAATGTCGGTTATGTTGCTGACCAGCTTGACCATGAATCCTTTATACTCGAGGTAGCGGCGTACAACATCAGCGACTATGAAGGCCCTCGCGTTCCCTATGTGAATGTAGTCGTACACTGTCGGACCGCAGACATACACGCGAACCTCTTTGTCGTGCAGTGGAACAAACTCTTCCTTCCGCCTTCCAAGCGTGTTAAATATAGTCAAGACCAAAGCAGTTCGCCACGGCCAAGGCCCGTTCAACAAGAATAGCTGAGCACAGCTATAAATACTATGGCGCTCCAGCCCAAGATGTATGAGTCATGGCAGGACCTTTCTCAGAAGCTGAAGGACTTTTTCTCTGCCCTTGCTCCATGAGGCGACTATGCAGAGTATGACGGAAGCGGCCACGACGAGCCCGGAAAGGACAAGTTCGTCAATGAAGCCGGTCAACTGCGCGAAGACGGCACCACCCACAGCCGCTGCAAAGGAGTAGAAAACGTTCTTGCCAATCAGCTGGATAATCAGGAATTTTCCAAGAGGATAACGAGCAGATCCGGCTAGGAGCGCAATCGGAGTGTCAGGTAATGGAGATGCCGAAACCAGCAATAGTGCCAGGAAGCCGTATTTTTCGATCCACCTGGAGATGGCGCTGTTTTTCTGGTTACTTTGGAAGGCTTCTCTAATGCCAACGCCCCAGTAGTATGTGGTCACCTCGCCTATTGCTGCGCCAGTGCCCGCCGAAAAGCCGAGAAGAAGCGGAGGGAGCGATTTTGTCAGGTTCACGAAAGCTGGCGCGAAGAGATCTCTGCCAACAACTGTCAAATGGCTGAACATAGACGCCAAGAAGATGCCGAAAAGCCCAGCTTCCGCCAGAAGGCTGCCTACAAAGAGCGTCTGATAGAGGATTATGGCTGATATGACGGCGGTGATAACTGCAGCCGATATGTTGACTATGGCTTTCCTTTCCATAATTCCTCACTAGGTTGCTCCCTACTGGTCCATCAGACACTGTGGTACTGAAGGCTATCTCTTACAAAGGCTGCAATTAAAGCGTTATCCCAGACCGAGATCGAACTCCCAACGATTATAAAGTGGATACAGATATTTGTCGATGGTGCGAGACATTGGCGGTTGTGTCCGTTGTACAGAACGCGAACGTTGGACTCGCGGTTCAAAAGGCGATTAGTCTCATTGGCGGAATTGAGAACTTCGTACATCCCCATGATAAGGTGATTATCAAACCGAACCTGGTTATGGCTCTACCTTCTGATACGGGGTTAACGACAGATCCACGGGTTGTCCAAGCTATCGTAGAATTGTGCAGAAGCCTGGACCCGTCAGATGTGACTATCGCCGAAGGCTCAGGCGGCGCTGACACCAAGATGGCGTTTGAGAGGTGTGGATACTCAGAGCTCGCGCGAAAATATGACATTAAGCTCATAGACCTAAATGAAAGCCAGACTACAATGGTGAATGTTCCCGACGGCAAGGCTTTCCAAGTGCTGGACGTTCCGAACATCATTCTTGAGGGCAACGTTCTGATAAACGTGCCCAAGCTTAAGTTGTATAAGCGTTGGGCAAGCCTGTCTGTCAAGAACCTCTTAGGCGCCGTTCCTGGAAAGGGAGAATACTCGCGAATTCTTTCTTTGGAATTTCCCATCGAGCTATCTTGCGAGTTCTGGGCGCCTGAAGGAAGATTCTACCTTCCTCATCATAATCAATGGTTTGCCCCCGGGGGTGAGAAGAAGAAGGTTCACATGGACTTTGCCGAGGGCATAGTGGATCTCAATACGGTGATAAAGCCGTCCCTGACAGTGATGGACGGCATATTAGCTTGCTGTGGGAACAAGCCTCTAGATGGTCAGGAGAAGCCTCTAGAACTCAACACGATACTTGCCAGTAGGGACCCTCTGGCACTTGATTGTATTGCCACGAAGATAGGTGGACTGAACCCTTTCGACATATCGTATCTGAAGCGGGCGGCAGAAAGGGGTTTGGGTGAATCAGACTACAACCGGATTCAGGTTGTAGGGACTCCCTTGCATAAGGTAGCAAGAGCTTGGGAAATTGGAATGGCTAACCCGCAGTGTAACCCGGAGTCCAAACGTGCCATTATGTAGGTCCGAGATAGGCTTATGTCCGAACAAATATTCGCAATGTGCTATAGTTCAAGGGATTCCTATGTGTACCTCCTCACCCCAATCTTGGTGTCAACGTTTTTTAGGACCGCCGCGGACACATTCTTATGGGGGACTGGGCTTGAAGCACATCCTAGGCAATCAGATCAACGAGTACAACAGATACCGGTCTCCAGAAGCCAATGCGAGACTAGTCTCCATTGGTAAGCGGTCATTCGAGATCGAGTTCAGCGGAACCTTCTGCTACACCTGCGGGATACATGACTATTTTGATGATTTCCGGATATTGCTTGAGGAGATGGGGCTGAAAACTAGGATCTCAGAAGTCAGAGAGACTGATGAAGGATTCGTTGTGCGATTCGAGATAGCTGAGCAGCCCCAACTATCCTAGGCCTGCAGTGAGACAAGAAGGCATAAATGATGGTGCTCCGTATAGGGAGACAAATGCGCCGTTCAGAAGTATATTCAGCCAGCGTCATAGCATTATCTCTCGCATCATCCGTCGAGAACATAGCAGCCAACATGGCAATGTCATACTTCCCATATTACACGGTCTCCTTAGGAGCTGAAATGTGGTTCCTAGGAGCCTTCGTAGCCGCCTTTCTCATCCCAAATGCTTTCCTCTCCTCTCCCCTCGGAAGCCTATCTGACCGCATCGGGAGGAAAAAGACGATTCAAGCCGGGTTGATCGCCGATATCTTCCTTGGCACTGCAACAGGCCTCGTGCCAAACTGGCAGTCCCTGCTAATACTTAGAGCCGTGAACGGCACCGCCACTGCGGCAGTACGGCCTGCCGCGGAAGCCTCTCTGGTCGATCAAGTTCCGGAAAGCAGGAGGGGCGAGGCAATGGGGTTCTTCATGACCGCCACTCTGATCGGCTGGTTTGTGGGACCCATCTTCGGCGGAACCGTGCAATTCCTGTCACAGACAAGCCTTGGATTACCCCTAGAAGATAGCTACAGGGTCCCCTATTTCATGGATTCCTTTCTTTCAGTGATCGCTTTGGTCTTGGTGAACCGGAAAGTCCGGGAAACTCGAGGAGAAGGGATCTCCCAGAAGAAAAGCAAAAGGACGAACGAAGAAGACATCAGATTGACTGGATCAATCCTGCGGTCGGTCAGAGTCCTTTATCTCAGCGAAATGACTAACGGGTTTGCCGTGGGCTTCATTGCACCCGTTGGAGTTCTCTTTCTAGGAGCAGCCTTCGGGGCCATTCCCTTTCAGATCGGAACCATACTGTCTCTGTCTGGATTTGTGGGCGTGTTGTGCAACTTCTTTGCGGGGAAGCTAGCTGACATGTGGGGGAGAAAACCTTTGATAGCGATTGGAGGCTTATCTTCCCGTCTCGCAGCATTCATATTGCCTCATACACCTGATCTTTGGCAGGCTACAGGAGTGATGGCGATCCGTTCCTTAGGCCTCAACGTTGCGATGCCTGCTAGTCGTGCTCTGAGAGCGGACTTGGTTCCGCAACAGATCAGGGGAAAGCTTTTCGGGAAGTTTGCCGCCCTCTTCGATGTGGGGATGGTTGCCGGGTCGCTGCTGGGGCCTTGGCTTTTTGACACTTTCAAGTATGAAGAAATCATGATCGAGTGGCTCGGAGGTTTGACCTTCAAGGGAATCGGGACTACGTTCTACCTGAGTGGAACGATGGGACTGATATCGCTGGCGCTTCTGCTGGTCTTTGTCAAGGAGCCCCAGAGAAGGAAGACTCTGGAGGAAAGCGCAGAGCCTTTGGGCTCAATATGCTGAAAGAGGATGAAGTCCTGTCTTCCAGATAACAGATATATGGAACCAGAAGACTATTGATGGTCTCATCGTCCGCAAAGGAAGTCATTCTTGAGCAATAGGGGAAACGAACGGGGTGATTGATGAAAAAGCCCGTGAGAGGGTCCTGCGTTTTCAGAAAAGCGAGATTACAGAACACCTCGTATATAGAAATCTAGCCAGCAGGACAAAGGGGAGGAATGCCGAGGTTCTTAGCAGAATCTCAGAGGACGAGCTGCGCCATTATGGCCAATGGAAAGAGTTCACAAGGAAGGACGTTCCCCCCAGCAATCTGACCATTCTGAGGTACCTGATTATCGCGAGGATTTTCGGGCTAACGTTCACGATGAAGATGATGGAGGGTGGAGAAGAGAAAGCCGAAGAAGCCTATGGCGCCTTGGCAAGCGTGGTTCCCGGAGCCGACAGAATCCTGAAAGATGAGGTTGAGCACGAAAGGCTATTGGTGGATATGATTGATGAGGAGAGGATTGGCTACATCAGTTCAATGGTTGTGGGGTTGAACGACGCTCTGGTCGAGCTCACAGGAGCCCTCGCAGGGCTAACATTCACATTTCAGAATGCCCGCTTGATAGGGGTCGCAGGCTTGATAACGGGAATAGCTGCGTCGCTTTCCATGTCCGCTTCGGAATACTTGTCACAGAAGTCTGAGAAAACCACCAAAAGCCCTGTTAAGGCTTCCTTCTATACCGGAGTCGCCTACATCCTGACTGTAATGCTTCTGGTGGCTCCATTCTTCCTGCTGGCAGATTACTACTTGGCTCTCGGGGCCACAGTGTTAGACGCCGCTTTCGTGGTTCTGTTCTTCTCGTTCTTTGTCTCTGTTGTCAAGGAGTTGTCGTTCAGAAGGATGTTCCTCGAGATGCTTTTCATAGGCTTAGGGGTTGCAGCGGTCTCTTTCATGATGGGTTGGCTTGTCCACGGATTTCTCGGCATCGAAATCTGATATGAAGCAGGTCCCGCAGCCTTTAATATGACGAGGCTTCAATGGTTCTACCTCGTACGGGACCTATGGAAACGCGGTCGCAGTAATGATCGGAAGCCCAGCTGCCGTGGCGTTGCACAGAGAGGTTCCCTAAAGAATAAGGAGAATCATTTCCCAGAGGATAGGGCTGGTCACGTTGTCTGTAGGACTGCAAATGGCGTTGAAAGCGGCGGGAAGACTTCTGGAATCTGTGGAACGCCTGAAACGGACAGAAGTGAAGAGTCTGGTAGATCAGCGTATGAAGGAGTTCAAGGAGGTTGGGAAAAAACCGAGCGCAGAGGTCTTCAAAGAGCTTTGCTTCTGCATACTGTGCGCCAACTACGCTGCTGAGCGAAGCATGAGGATTCAGGCGGCTATTGGGAACGGGTTCCTAGACCTCCCAGAACCGCGGTTGGCAGAAAGGCTGAAAGCTCTTGGACACCGATTCCCGAACACCAGAGCCAGATACATCATTGAGGCGAGACGGTACGGGGACTCGGTGAAAAGCATCATAGCCTCGTTCAGCGATGCAGAAGCCTTGCGAGAGTGGCTGATCGAGAACGTTAGGGGGATCGGACGTAAAGAGGCGAGCCACTTCCTTAGGAACATAGGCTACACTGACTTTGCGATTCTGGATTTTCACATACTTAACCTGCTGGCTAGATACGGTCTGATCGAGAAGCCGAAAACACTGACTGCGAGGAGATATCTCGGAATCGAAAACCTGCTCAGAAAGTTGGCAAGAAAAGCCCGACTGAGACTTGGTGAACTTGACTTGTACTTGTGGTACATGGAAACCGGGAAGGTGCTGAAATAGCCTCAAAGCGAAGGCTTATCTCGGGTGCCGAGTACTAACCTCAAAGGCAAGCGGCAAGACGGTGGTGATATGCTGGTTCATTCTGGGGACGTTTCGCTTCACACGCGGAAGCGGATGGAGATCTTGGACATAACTGAAGACGTGCAGAAAGTCGTAAAAGAGAGTGGGATCGAGAACGGTCTCGTAAGCCTGTGGGTTCCTCATGCCACGGCGGCAATAGCGGTCAACGAGCATGACATTGACCTCTGGGAAGACATCTTAGTAGCCTTTGAGCGCCTGGTTCCGTTGAAGGCTGACTACCGACACAACGCCAAGTATGGATGGACTCCAGGAGAGCAGAACGCTCACGCCCATATTCTGAACTCCCTGATCAAGCCTGATGTCGCCATTCCTCTCAGGGCGGGAAGAATGCAGCTCGGAACATGGCAGTCAATACTCTTCATAGAGATGGATGGTTCGAGAACAAGAACCGTCAATGTGCAGGTAATGGGCGAGTAAGCTGCAAGAATGAGGACTAGTGCCTAGGTTTTTTCCTTGACCGCTTCTTGAGCACTTTTATGAATCGCTCCACATCTCCATAGGTCTTTTCGTATATGTGTGCGCTGTTCGAGAAGTCGAGGTATGCGCCTACTCCAACGTCCAATTTTCCAGCCATCATTTTCTGAAGTTCAGTCAACGCGAGCATATTCATGTGCATGGCTCGGTAGATGTCGCGGCTCCGCCAAGTTGTGTGCATGATGAGCTCGTCATCCCTGACTGTGCACCAAACCCTCTGCAGGCATGGCGGAGAGTCGACCCACATGTCTCTTTTCGGATGCCAGACTATCGCTTGGGCTCTTCTAGAGAAACGGGCTTTGTCGAGCTTCTGCAGCATGTAATCTATCTGAGCTACTCCTTCAGGCGGGTAGCTGAACAATCTTTCATGGTAAGTGTAATGTATCTTTCCTTCTCTGACGGCCCAGTCAAACGTCCCATGCAGAACTTCGTCATAGTATTTCTCGAGGGAGCCCTTGACGGCTATGTTTATGTCTCCGCTATGGATTCGAGGCTCATCGAAGGGCTTCTCAACGAGCACGAGAAGGCCTAGAAGCTCCTTCGACATCCCACCATACTCCGTTGGGACTTCCGAGCCGTGGCTCCAGCATTCGAGAACCGCTTTCTCCCAACCATCCGAGACCGTTCTCGCCTTGATTAGAACGCCGATCGGACCATTTGCCAAGACCTGCCACCTTTCTCGATATGAAAAGCTGGGAAAGACGTAAATAAAGCCTTCCAAGCGGAGTTAACATATCGAGAATAGAGATGAACAGAATCCAGGATACAAAGCATTACAGGCTGAGAAGCGGCTTGCCCTGCGTGAACCACAGGTGCGTCCAGTGCTGTTTCCGGACCAGCATGCCGCTCTCACGCTTGGACATAAAAAGGATTCTCAGGCTAGGCCACTCGTTCGACAGTTTTGCAGCGAAAACAGAGGGAGGCTGGCGATTGAAGAACCGTTCTGGAAGGTGTGTCTTCCTTATGAGAGACGGCTGTAGGATTTATCAATTCAGGCCTGAGGGGTGTCGGCTGTACCCGTTAGTCTGGGACCAAGACTCTGAAAGGGCCGTGTTGGACGATCTCTGTCCCTATCAAGATGAATTTTGGGTCAGCGAGCAAGATACACGAGCCCTCAGAAGTCTTCTTGGAAAGCTGAAGGAATAAGAGCGGACATGCGCCGCCCTCCACGAGGCCACAAGTTTCCGTTTGTCTCCAAACCTCTGTGTGATATCTAACCGCAAGGACCCTTGCGGACTACGATACGTTTTTAACTTTCTCTTTCCACTTTCTTTTTTGGTGGTGCGTGTTGTCTGACGAATATTGGGACAGGTATCTCCGGAGGAGAAGGCCCCCCTTCTTTAGGAGATTTTTGTTCGAAGACGTCGACGACATGTTCAGGGAAATGGAGGAGATGATGCAGAGGGAATTCGAAGACCTCTCCAAAAGGGTGCCTAGGGATCTCATCCGCGAACGGGAGCTGCCGGACGGTTCAAAGGTGAGGGAATGGGGACCCTTCGTCTACGGATACAGCGTAACAATAGGACCTGACGGTAAGCCTCAGATCAGAGAGTTTGGCAACGTTAAGCCGGAAGCCAAGTTTGGTAAGCCTCAGATTAATATCAAAGAGGAAAGGGAACCCTTAGTCGACATTTTCTCCACGGACGGCGAGGTCAAGGTCGTAGCCGAGCTGCCCGGAGTTGAGAAAAACGACATAAAGCTCCAGGGAACAGAGAAAACCTTGACAATCTCGGTTGAGACGCCTGAACGTAAGTACTACAAGGAGGTCGATCTTCCTGCCAAAGTCGACCCCGGCAAAGCGAAGTCAGCATACAAGAACGGCGTCCTAGAGGTCACCCTTCAGAAAAAGGAAGAAGAGAAACCAAAGGGCGAGCCGATCAAAATAGACTGAAGGCACAAGCAACCGAAAGACTTCGTCTGGCCTCCGACGCTTTTTTGGAGAGCTCCATACGCTCTTCCTTTTTTTCTCCAATCGTTCGGGACAATGGACAGACTATTATAGGATAGAAGACTTAGAGAGACTGTTCAAGACAGCACTCGTGAGAAGTGAGGAATTCGGATGCTCAAGATCATTCAAGTCGGTGTCGGAGGGTTTGGGCGCAGCTGGACAGATGTCGTCGAGCAATCCAAGGACTGGGAAGCTGTTGCCTACGTTGACATAGACGAAAAGGCTCTGGGTGAGGCAGCGTCTGCGCACAAAATGCCTGAGAACCGGTGTTATACAAGCCTTGATCAAGCTCTGGGCGAGGTAAGAGCGGATGCGGTCTTGGTTGTTGTTCCGCCCCGGGTCCACGCGGAGGTCGCTATCAAAGCGCTTAGGGGCGGGCTCCATGTCCTTATCGAGAAACCTCTTGCTGACACGATGGAAGACGCCAAGATGACGGTGGCTGAGGCTGAGAGAAGGAACCTCAAGCTGATGGTTAGTCAGAACTACCGTTTTAGAAGAGGCCCGAGAACAGTCAGAAGGGTGTTCGAAACTGGAAAGGTTGGAGAACCGGGCTACGCGATCATCAACTTCCACAGAGCCCCACATTTCGGCGGATTCCGTGATAAGATGGAGCATCCGCTCCTCGTGGACATGGCAATTCACCATTTTGATTTGATGAGATACATCTTTGCCTCGGACCCCAAGAGCCTCTACTGCGAAACTTGGAAACCTGGATGGAGCTGGTTCGATGGGGACCCCAGTGCCTCAGCGACGTTGAGAATGGAGAACGGGCTCCGAATCACCTACATTGGAAGCTGGGTTTCAGTAGGCTGGGAGACACCTTGGGATGGCGACTGGAGGATTGAATGCTCCGAAGGCGGGATTCACTGGAGTGAAGCCGTCTTCGTGAAGCTGAAGGAGTCGAAAACCGGGCTCAAGGAAAATCTGGTCTCGATGCCTCTTGTGGACCGAGCCTATTCGCTTCATGAATTTGCAGACGCCATCAGCCAAGACAGAAAGCCTGAAACAAGTGGCGAAGACAATCTCAAGAGCCTCGCCATGGTCTTCGCAGCCTTAGACTCAGCAAAAAGCCATAAGCAGGTCTCGCTCAAGAACTACCTCTAATCTTTTTCTTACTGCTTCTGGCGGTTCCATTGCTGGACACAACAAAGCTATATTTGTGCTGAGTTACTATTCGCAAAGAATAGAATGGAAGAGGACCTGAATAGCACTAATTCCAAATGTAATGATCTGAATCAACTAGACCTGAGGCAACAAATCTAAAGCACCAGCAGTTTAGTTATCTGTTTCCCGCCAAAACGAGAGTGACTTAGATGATTTGGCTATCTCCCCTGTTGCTAGCGATTGGAATATCATTACTCGGCGGTGCCAGCGGGATAGTTGTATCCAACATAGTCGCCATATCCGAGAAGCGAAGGCTGAGGAAATCCGTTCTGAGCTATCTCCTAGTTGCCTTCTCAACATCGCTGCCCGAGCTGTCTGTTGCCACCAACGCTATAATCATTGGGAATATGTCCGTTTCACTCGGAGACATTCTGGGCTCTAACATAACCAATATCACTCTTATAGTCGGCGTTTGCCTTCTTCTTGCAACTCTGAGTCGTTCCAATAAGGGGAGGGTCACTTTTGAGGATGAAGATACGAGAGAGTTCAGGACTGGACTGATGCTTCTCTCGATAACGCTTCTCATACTTCTCTATCTTGAATATATCAGTAGACTTATCGGCGTGTTGCTGTTGGGCGTTTTCTTTGGATACTCCTATCTCCTAATGCGGAAGGCGAAGCAGGATGAAGAAGGCATCCCGAACGGCAATGTGAATCAAAAAGTTGGAAAGGAGCTGTCGCTTATTCTGGCTGGTGTAATTGGCGTCATCGTAGGTGCTAGGCTTACTGTTGAATCAGCGATAGAAATCGCAACCTTCTTTGGAGTTCCAGCTTCCATCATAGGCGCGACTCTCATCGCTTTTGGGACCAGTCTCCCTGAGTTTGTGGTTGATGTCAGAGCTGCCGTCAGAGGCTACTTTGAAATCGCAATGGGTGATATTGTTGGAAGCTGCTTCTTGAATTCCACGCCTATCTTAGGTCTACTGCTGACTTTCACACCCTTCAAGGTGAACATACTCGTCCTCTCTGACCTTATACTGTTCAGTGTGATCTCAAACCTTCTGCTCTGGCATTTTTTAGACAATAGAAATATGGGAAGTCGAGAGGGTG
>Ga0129298_10000898_pt1 | contig 12281 bp, 15 predicted proteins | sample I19B2metaG_FD_94707 | JGI IMG/M metagenome (GOLD analysis project Ga0129298, IMG submission 94707) | Lake sediment bacterial and archeal communities from Gulf of Boni, Indonesia to study Microbial Dark Matter (Phase II) - ​I19B2 metaG | ecosystem: Environmental > Aquatic > Freshwater > Lake >... | reverse complement strand
GTGCCAGGCATTCTAAATAATCTATGTAGATCTAGGGTTACAGAGGGGTCAACCTTGATTTTTGAGCGCTCTACAGCCGTCGCCAAGAATTTCTTCGCCCTTTTCGTTCCAAGCATCAAGAAGATCCGATCCAACAAACCCCTGTTGAGTTCTTGCCTAAGCCGCTCTTTCTCACGCTCTACACTATTCATTGCTTCGTTTGAGAAGACATTGGGATGCTCACGACATCTGTCAATGATTTCAATTGCATTCTGAATTATCCTGTTCCCCACCCCCTCTTTCAGTATCCGCTGTCTTCCAGGCGCCCTTGTTATGATGAGATCCTCCTTGAGCCCATTAAGCGCAAGGTAGTCAACTATCTCTTTCCTGCCGTTCTGGTCCAACTCCTTTAGCAAGTCGGAACGGGCATAAATATGAAATCCCTTGTTTCCACTGAAATATATCCTGAGGTCTTCGCTGCCGATATTCAACTCATTGACCAAAGCATGCACAAGTCTAACGGTTTCATTAGCCGCTATATTCAGGCAAACCGGGTCTATGAAATCAATCTTTCTGATGCTTCCTCCGCAATACACGCACTTTTCGGCCTTTTCAGTGCCGTAGTGCTCGTTAGCAGCACAGATCCAGTATGAGTTTCGTTTTCCACATCTTGGATCCATCGGGTCGGGGTCTATATCGAACGCCAGCTCGATCCACAACTCCTTCTTTTGATCAATTGGTTTGTCTGGAAACTCATATACAGCACACGAATGATAAGCATCCCAAGGCAGACTGTCGCGAAGGTGAGCCTTGATATCATCAATTGTATCAAAAGCCATATGCCTGACCATCACTTTTTCATGACCCATGGTGAATCCGATTTCCCTCTTATTGACTGGAGGCGGGACATAGACAAGATCCGCTTGGGTTGTGTAGTACTCGGCTGAAACAGAACGCAGAAACCTGATGTCTTGTTCTTTCATGTGGCCTCTCAACCGATCCTATACTGAAGGGGGTTTCGTATATTGTCACACCACTGATCCGGGAAGCATAACCCATAGGTCTTCATAGTTTTGCACGATGGAGGCAGGTATTTCCTCCTTCCTCCCCTTTGTCCGGCGAGGTGCTCCAGCTGATATCTCGCTATTCTTTCATTGAAATCGGGGCTTGTCTTGAATATCTCCATCAATTCTTCCACGTTTCGTCCTATCGCTATGAGATAAGTCGCCAATGACCGCCTCTCTACGTGTGAGAGATTCTCGCCCTTTCCTTGCCTGGACGAAAGCCTTACCATACATGGAGGCGTATCTCTCCTTTCTTCAATGGCAAATGTACCCAATTGTGTCTTGAATATGCCCCATTCCTGAGTGATCAGTTCGAATTCATTCTTCAATAGGCCACTGAAACCACGGTGGTCTATGGCGCGCCTAGTTCTTTCAAGAACTTGTTCCCTTATGCTTTCTTCCAATAATCTTGCGAGTTCTAACGAAGAGAGCAGGACCCTCCCACCAACGATTCTTCTATTTGTCAGTTTCCATGATGGACCCCAAAACTGCGGTGAGTGCCTTAGGTACTCGGGGACTTTCAGAGACAGGCCTCTTTCTCCTTTTTCTTCCGTCTCCGTTATTGGAAAGAGCATATTGTTAGCCACCTCCAAGATCTCGTCTGTTCCTCCCGCAGCCATGAGATCGAAGCATTTCTTCGCCTCCGCTATTGAAAACATCTGTCGTAACCTGTCGTCGTTTATCGCGACAACCAGGCCTATGGCTACTGGGAAAGACAGTATTTCTGACTTGTAATCTATCATGTTGCTGCTGTCAAAGCTGATCCTCTTTCTTCTAATAGTCTGGACGACGCGCTCTGCTGCCCTTTCTATGGCGCCTTTGTATTCGTCCCCTGCCAACTCTCCAATGTCGATGTCAAAATAATCTGCCAGGAACTCCCTGGCCTTAGGTAAGACGGGGTACTTCGCCATAAAAAAGACATTCAATCTCTTGGCTCGAGCGGACACGAGCTTAAATTAATATCTCTTTGATGGAGACGTGTGGGTGGTATGTCACCGGACAAGCCGGTTGTGGCAGAGATAGTATTCAAGGATGGATCGGTTCTACAGGAAGTCCTTAAGGCTACATCTTCTGTTACTGAAGAGGCTCCTTTGAAGTTGACCCCCGATGGTATATCGATAAGGGCCCTAGATCTGTCAGAGGTCTCAATGGTCGATATTGCGATACCCACCCACGTTGCGGCCGAATTTAGGGTTGAGAAAGCCGAATCTCTTTCAATAAAGTCAGACGACTTCCTCGAATTCTACAAAGGGCATATTGAGGAGCAGACTCGCCTAACATTCGAACCAGGAAGGCTCGTTGTTTACATTGGTGGGGAGGAAGGCACAAGGTTCGAAGTGCCAATATTCCAGCCGGAATCAAAGGAACTGCCCTTGCCAAAGATCTCCTATAAGACAACATTCAAGACAGATCTCAAGTTCCTCAGGGACGTAATAGACAAAGGCAAGGCCATGACAGATCGGGTAGAAATAAAAATCGAGGATAACTCTGTGAAGCTAGTGGTGGCGTCGGAAACAAAATCATACTCGCGGACTCTAAGAGAACAGACCGGATCACTGAGGGATGCTTCGCTAGAGGAAAACGTGTCGGCGAAATATGACCTTAAGAAACTCTACCAGATAATCTCTTCCTTTCAGCCTCAAGGCGACGTTACGCTTTTCTTCGGCAAAGACCTTCCTCTCAAGATAAGTGCGGAATTGAGAGACGGCATACAAATAAACTACTATTTGGCTTCTATGATAGAGGCCTAGCTGTTATCTGGTCAGGTGTATTCTCGCCAAGTATGCCCGCACTTAGTGCACCTGAAGAACTGCGTTGGAGACTCGTCAGCCCCTCTTGTCTGTAGCATCCACCAGAACGCTTTGTCGTTGCCGCATGAAGGGCATTTCGTATCAGTTATAGGCAACGGTCTTAATTCATCATCCTTTGCGGTAACGATTTTGACAGCAGGTTTTGCCTTGTTCTTTATCACCGGTATCTTGACCTCCTTTGCTGGCTCAGAATAGCCGCATTTGGAGCATGTGAATAATGACTTCCTGCCAGTCTTCTGGATCCCCATTCTTGTTCCACACCTGGGGCAGAATCTTAATACCGCCATTTCGCAGTTTGCGGGGGCTCAGTATTTAGCTGCCTAATAAATCTTGAGATATTCATATCATGGGCAAGGAAGAAGCGAACATCCTAGCCGCCCTCAGAGCCTCAGGCACAGTGGCGGCTTTCCTCGTCAACTCTAGGACTGCTCTGAGTTCTTTCTCCTCAAGCCCAACGGATTGCACGAACAGACATTTCTTCGACCCCCTTATTTTCACAGGTTTGGGCTCTCCCAATCTTGAAATCAGGTTCCACCTCAGATCAGAATCGGGGAACTTCGTCAAGCTCTTCCTTATTCTCTTCAGGTCAGGGCTTTTCTCAACTATGGTAACGATTGGCAAGTCGGTCTGAACGTGCAGCCTCTGGATGTCAACTATATTAAAGCCACCGAACGTGATCCCATCAAGGAATACTGCCCTTATCTGTGAAGCGAACTTGGTGTTGTTTATCATGTTGATTATGACATCAGTTACATCCATGCCATCCACTTGGATCGTATCAACTAGGACGCCTTCCATCCAAAGATTTCCCCTGAAGATAACGCCGACTAGCCAGGTTCTCTTGCTCTTTGAAAAATCGAAGGGGGCATCGTCTATTCCTAAAGATCTGGCTTGGGATTTCAAGCTACCAGCCCTCTTCCTCAAAGAGTCTCCGGATTAACTCTATCAGAGCTGAATCGAATCCGGTCGTTTCCTTTATTTCCTCCAGGAAATCCTGCATGGAGAATCTCCCTCTCAGATACCAATAAGCTACCAAGGCCTCCACCGCGTTGCCAATCTCCGTTCTTTTCAATCTCTTCTTAAGGAGCATCCTTAAGCCTGCCTTCTGCGAGACCTGCCTAAGCATTCTGTTCGATACCTTCGATTCTTCAGGTATGTATCCCGAGACCTTTGCGAGCACATTGAGAAGATTAAGGAGAGAGTCTCCCACCTTGGCTAGCTCTCTATCTTCCACTATGTCTTTTACGTTCCTTTTTGAAAGCACAAGATTTCGGAGTTCAATAGGCAAGCGTGACAGGACCTCGGGGTCCATTGTCATGTTTTATTAGCTTCCTTCTCTATGTGTTCCCTGATTTCCTCTATTTCCTTTTGCAGTCTTTCGATGGCTTTGAATACCAAGTCTACGGGATCTCCCCTCTCAGCCCTCACAACCAACCTAAGTGGTCCCTTTATGGGATGATCCAAAACATAGGTGGCAAATGCTCTTTTATCGACCTCCAGAATGTACGTCGCCAGTGGGTCCACAAACGTAGTCGACGCCTCGTCAAAAATCAATTCCAGTTCTTTTTCGCTTTTCCTTCGAATTTCGAAATCCACGATACCTCACCATTTTGGTTGCCCATAGTCGGGAGCCAGTAGTCTGGTTTCTCTCCATCCGCAATTCTGGCACACCAAGAGATTGGGCTTATTGGTCTTCTCCAACTTCTCGCCACATTTGGAGCAATTGGCTAGGATTACTCCCTGCCTGCTGTCGACGGTCGAAATCTGGATGGGCGTCTTATTCGATATCACCTTCCCCCTGATGATGTCTCCTGGCTTGACGTAGCTCTTCAACGTCTTTACTGGAGTCTTGCCCATTCTCCCATGATATAACATCCCAGTGAAGGTCCTTCCCAAGACCCTATCCCCGGCCCTTATGATTTCCAAAGAGGCCAAGGCATTCTGGACAGAGTTTATCCTTGCAATCACCTCTTCTCCTACCCTTGGGATGGAGATTGCCCCACTCATTGCTGTCACTTTGAAGACTTTGTTCTGAGCATCTAGGTGTCCCTTGCCGGTTGTTACGGCTCTGATGTTACCATTATCTTCATATGTTCCTTCACCGGACTCTCCCTCCTCTATGGTGCCGAGCTTTTCGCCGGGAACAAACAACGCGTTGGTGTTCATTGATCTCACGCTTTGATCGCTTCTACCCCTGTCTTCAAAGGCAACTTATATGTGCCCCTTTTCAATGCCTCTCTAAGGACGCTTAAGTTCTCAGCTCGAGAGTGCACCTCAAACACGGCTCCGCCCTTAGATACGTGGGCTGCCCTGCTTGCCGGCTTTCCATAAGCTCTTCTCATCCCTTGGCTAAGTCTGTCAGCTCCGGCTGTAGCCAAGAATTCATGCCTTCTCAAAATGACATGAGGATAGGCGATCACCCTAAGGACATAATTTCCTTCTCCTAACCTCTTCTGAAGCACACTATTTATCGCAACCCTGGCCGCCTCAAGAGCCTCCTGTCTCACCACAACATCTTCGTGACTTACCATCCTTAGACCGGAATCATATTGCCCCGAACCAAGTTTGAATTTACTCACCTTGATGCCGGGGGCTCCAGGGATATATTCAACTCTGGCGTACGGCATGCCTCCTCTTCTTCTTCCCATATTGGGCTCCATAACCGGGGCCTCTTATTTAGTTTTATTATACCCCAAACCAAGCATCTGGACAAAATATGCCAGAGGTTAGAGTGATCATGATTGAGCCGCGCTATTCTTTCAATCTGGCACTCGTAGCCAGAACGATGAAGAATTTCGGATATTCGGACCTTTGTCTAGTAAGGCCAAAAGAAGGAGTAGTGAAGCAGGCAAAGATCTATTCAGCAAGAGCAGCCTCTCTACTGAACATTACAAGGGTTTTCCCGAGATTGCCCGATGCACTGGAGGGCGTTGACCTGAAGGTAGGTACCTCCGCTAAACTTGGTAGGAGGTCTAGGTTCAGGGAATTCATAAGACCAGAGGAGTTAGCCCATATCTCAACCCAGTTCGACAAGACTGGTCTCGTTCTTGGAAGAGAATCGTCAGGCCTAACGAACGAAGAACTAGCAATGATGGACTTAAACACTAGGATAGCAACGGATCCGTCCTATCCTACACTGAATGTCGCCATATCCGCAGCAATTATCTTGTATGAACTAAGCAAAGCGCTTGAACTCCAGCCTAGAGATTATGAGCTCGCTCAACCACTTCAGATTGAGGGGTTCCTAAGAGCCTATTGCCGCCTTCTCGATGCGTTTGGATTCACCCGGAGAAGAGTGGACACCTCGAAGAAGGCATTCGGTTCCCTAATCAAGAAGGCAAGCCCCAGCTCAAAAGAGATTGGCCTTTTGGCTTCCAATACGAGAAAGATGGGTTCAATCTATCTTGAGAAGATGAAAAATAAATAAGCCTCGAGCCAATATTCCCTCCATCCAAAGTGGTAACTAATCTTCCTCCAAATGCGCAAGCGCAGTACAAGAGAGTAGTGGCATCGAAATCGAAGATGGAAAGACTCCAAAACCTACAGATCTTCATCTCGATGATCCCGGAACATAAGGGTACCCAGAAACTGAGGGCAAACGTCAAGAGACAGATTAGCAGACTAGAGGAGGAGATAGGAAAGGAAAAATCTAGAAAAAGGCAAGTTGGGCATCAAAAGTCGCTCTCGTTCTCGAGGAAGAAGGACGAACTGCTGTTGTTGCTATTGTACGGCAGTCCAGAGATCAAGGGGGCGTTTCTTTCAAAGATGTCGGATCTATCTCCAGAATCATTCTATACCGAAGGAGTGAGACCATATTCAAGGAGAATAGGGGGCGTCAACACGATTTTTCTTCCGATAGGCTATTCGCTGGCCGCAAATCCAGATCGAATCGACCTCGCTAGACAAACTGATGGCGCCATTTTCCTGATTTCCTCAGAGGGTGAAATAGAGAGCAGTCAGTCGTTGATCGATTCATTCAGGAAGTTCAATGTCTTCTTTCTCATGCCGGGATCGGAGGTGAAGATTATGCCCTCTGCTACTGCAGGTACGAACGTGATAGGAAATTCGCGCTTTCTTAGCAGGGAGGACGTTGCGAATCACGTGCTGGGGTCTAATCTTGTCGGAGCGACGATTGTGATTTCCGAGTTCTCAACAATCTACTCTTTGGATGCCGCCATTGAGAAGAAAGCGCATTTGCTGAGGTATTGGTTCCTTCTTGATGATAGCCTTTATGGCAAATATGACGGAAAAACAATCTTGTTGCGGGATTCAATACCGGCTGGAACAAGGTCACTATCAGAAGCAGTGGAGAACCCCACGAGCCTTCTTCTCGACGTTCTCAGTGGAATCGGAAAAATCAGGGTTTGGACAAAGGAACCGGGCGAAAAGTCAGTATCAAGGGAACCCGTGTTGTTGAGAGAGGGAGCGACTATCTTGGATCTTGCAAAGGCAATCCATGGGGAGTTAGCGATGGAATTCAGCCACGCGATACTATACAGGCCCTCAGAAAAAATAAAACAGATGAGGGTTGGATCAAGATTTCAGTTGAAAGATGGCGACACGGTGGAGGTTCACTGAGAATGTCGGAAGACATAATCATGGATTCTAGTGATGGTGCGTTTCTGAGAGTAGATAAGGCATCTGCTTGGCCAACCTATTGAGGTCGCCCGGTTCGATTTGGAAGACTCTGGTCTCGAGGAGCTTTTGACCTAGATCGCTTCCCTTAAAGAGGGAATCTAGACGGGCAAGTCTCAATGCTTTGCCAAACTTCTTTCTTCTGTACTTGAACAATTCTCTGGTAAGGTCTTCCAGGTGTCTGATCTCGGAGTCTTCGAGTTTGGGTTCTATCGGTCGGAACGTCAGAGCTGAGACACCTGTCTTGGGGGCTGGATAGAATGATGTCTTACTAAAGATGGCAAGTTCCTCCACATGAAAAATCAATTGAGCTATGACGGACAATCGCCCATAGTGCCTGGTACCGGCTCTAGCCAGCAATCTCTTTGCGAATTGTTCTTGAAACGTAAGCACAGCAATGCTTGGTCTTTCGTGGATTAACTTCAACACAATCTTCGAGGATATGTTGAAAGGAGGATTCGAAACACACTTGTCGTATTCTAGCGGCCCGATTCTCAGATAGTCTCCAGCCATTATTTGCACATTGGATGGGCCGGAAAACTTGCGACGCGGAATTCAGCCAATCTTGGATCTTTTTCGACCACTATGAATCGTCGAGGCTTTTCCGCAAGGATTTGCTCGGAGAGCGTTCCAAGCCCTCCCCCGATTTCCAGCACTACGTCTTCGGTTGAGATATAGGAGGCTTTCACTATACTCTGCAGGAGAGTCTCATCGATTGCGAAATGCTGCCCCTTTCTTTTTTCGGGTTTGAGCCGCAACTGCCTAAGGCTCGTCAGTGTCCTCTGAAGTAATCCGTTCATTATTATCTTACAAAAAGCCTGTATTTCTGTGGAGTTGAAAGCTCCTCTATTATCCTGTCCGTGATTATCCTGCCCAGACCAGTGATCGCTGTCCTCTTCTCGAAATCCTCGAATGATTTGAAGGGAGCCTTCTCTCTTTCTTCAAGTATCCTTCTTGTTGTCGTTTTGCCGACCCCGGGCAGCAATTCAAAGGCATGCAACCTAGGAGTCAGGAGTCCAAAGAAGTTGATCATGCTGAGGAATCTCGGTTCGTTTTCTTTCGTTGTCGCCTCTACTACCTTGGGCAGATTGTCCTTTGCATCCTGCGTTAGGTCTTCGTAGCCAATCCTGCCTAGTATGGTGATTACAATCGATCTGTCTCCTGATCCGACGTAGACCCTCTCTCCAACGCTAAGTCGTCTTCCCTTCACAACGGTTATCTCCAACAACGAGAAGAAGGATTCGCCCAAACCCTGTATGTGGGGGGTTGGTTCTCTTCTCCAATGGCGCCTGGGTATCCCTGATTCAATGAAGTCCAAGACTCTAACGTAGTCTTCATAGTGCTTTGTCTCTGCTCTATGGAATGCCATGGCCCTTCCCATTCTCCGTCTTGTCTATGTCAAAATCGGCGATGTGTCTTCACAGGACGCCTCAGAACCAAGAAAGCTTACTGCACTGCGCGTAATCATCACAACCAACATAAGGCGGTCAGATGATGTTTTTAAGACTTTTGATTAAAGAAATGCCCACAATCAAAGTTATTATATGCAGGCTCGGAGTCTGGAATTGGGGCGACAGTGAAGAATAAAGGGTTACTCCTATGAAAAAATGAGATGAAGGCATTTGTCTGAGTCGGCCCCTCAACGATAATCTGTTGCGGAATTTGACAGGTGAATCACGTGTCTTTTAATTTGGTACGCCCCGGTCGGGCATGCCGAAAACGCCTTTGGCGTTCTTTTCGAATTCTCGAGCTTCCGCTTCCCGAGTCTGCCGGGTGACAGCCGGCAATGTTAACCTGTTGCACCACCGGGGCTCAAATATCAGCGCTCGCTTTGATTTTATTTAAACTTGTTTGCCATTGTCTAACTCGGGATCTAAGCAAAGTCACACCAATACAGCGTTGGCAAAGCTAGTACTCATCAGTTCCCAATTACCCTATACTCAAGGTTCATGCTGCTTTCTTTTTTGGCTTGTGTTTGATTAGAACTACTTCTTTGTCTACGAGCCTCAAGATGCCTTGAGGCGTGAAAGCCGTTCCTCGCACCCCTTCCAACCACGCCTTAACATCGTTGAATATCTTCTTGTCCTTTTCGGGATCGCCAGTGTTAGGGGGCCATTCTGCCACTAACAAGGCCGGTCTGCCTATTCGACCACGCCTTCCAGGGACTCGGATGTCTGTTTTGAGGAGGGCACGTCTTTCAGCAGAATATTCTGCTCTATAGCCAATCCAGGAATCGAATTTGTGCCCCGCCTCGCCAACTCCTTTGAATCTCACGTCGATTGCGTTTAGTATTTCCTCGTCGCTCATGTTTCTCGCATCAAACTCAATTCCGAAGTCTATGTAGAAAGAGTGAGCCTTGGTAACAACTTCGTCAAGGGGAAGCCCATATTTCTTGACAGCCTCATTCATTGCATCGCAAACTATTTCATAGTCCCTCACTATAGCTGGGATGATGTTCTCAAGTCTTTTCCTCATGTCAGAATTGATTAACCTGTCAATGTCTTCAGGTAGCATATGAATGTGGTAACTATCTTGGAGTATATGGTTCATATTGGGACTTGTACGGATTATTTCTATGAATCCCTCGTGGACAGACAGGATGGGATAGGCATAACAAGAAGAATAAAGTTGGGATTCATTAGTTGCGGGTGGATGCCTTAAACCCCAATCCAGCCTGTCGTGATCCCACCATACCTCATATTGACAACCGCTTATCGTCTCGATTAGATTCTCGGTTTTTCTGGCGAGACTGTGAGCAGATGCCATCAATACTATTTTCACCCACTTGAGGATTTAAGCTACACCCTTGTTGGGAAAATATCGTGGTATGCCAGTATCCTTGTCAATCTTGATCCACCCATCCAGCCTACGTGTGAATTCTCCACTCTGCGGGTTAAACAACACAATTACTATCGTTCCTTCGTAAAGTCTGGGCAATCCCTTCCTAGCGTCGTCAGACATCGCGTTCCACTCTTTCAACCGTTTGGGAAATTCCAAGATCGCGTCATAGCGGGCGTCTCTGTATGATTTTTCACTTGTCCTGAGCTTTACTTCCTCCACGACAAACTTCCTGTTCTCATCGAAATACGATGCGTCAAAGAAATATCTAATGCCTCTATTCATGTCATTGCCACCGGACAAGTCATAAGCAATATCCTTTACCCCTGACTTTTTCAGGACTGCGCATTCGATCTCGGTCCCGAGGATGCCCTTCTTGGTGAAATCCGCGTAAGGGTACCAGTTTATTCCGGCATAGGAATCACGGTCAATGACGCCCTCAACTCTCTCGAGAGACATCTTGAAGAAACCTATCTTGAGGTGCTCGTAGTATTCGAAGGGAGGAGCTCTGAGCCAGTTTCTTCTCTTATATGGGGTCTCTTTAAGATATGTGATGGTGAGGAGTGCTTTCCCCGGGTCATATTCGACTCCTTGGACTCTCTTGAATCCTGGAGTCTTAACGCCTAAGAAAGCATCACCATGTCCATTATAAGCGATCTTCAAGAAGGTTTCCTTGCCTTGATAGTCCTTTATACTGAAAACCAAAGCCGGTGCATTTACTTGTCCGTTGTTCCAACGCAACTCGTCTATCCAAGCGACAGGTATAGAGTTGCCCTCAATCACTAGCAACCCGCTATTGCCAGACCGATCAATGATAAGCTCGAACGGTAATTTCCCCGTTTTAGTTGAACTCGATAAGAATTCGGATCGGCTCAACTCTCTTACGGTGGCTTCGATTCCTTGACCCCTTTGTTGCAGTCTGCTTGGAACGATCGGACCATATAACCCTCTAAGTGGATTATAGACCGAATAGATGTTCACTCCCTTAACACTTATCACGGCAAGGCAATGTTCATTGCCAAAGCAGTCCTTGATTTTTTGCACTTCTGCCCTATCCGTTATGAGGAGGTGCCAGCGTCCTTCACGGTCTATATCGATGGTGCTTCTTATCTGAATACCATGGTAATCGGCGCCGCCTTCGGGACATTCAGATCTTGGCTCGCCTTGCACGAGTTGACCCTGCCCGAACCTTTCGGCGAACTGCCTAACTCGTTTCCCGGCACCCATCTTACCAGGCCCCCAATTCCTTTTGCATTTCGAGAAGGTTATGCAACGCAAGAATTTCCACGCGTTTCTCCGCTTCTCTCAGATCCTCAGGTCTTAACCCATTACATGCAGGACAATGGCAACTCTCGAATCTGACTCTCGGGTCGACGAGGTCATAGGGTGAGCCATCCTTGTAATAGCCGTCCTGCTTCGCCTCTAGGAACCAAGACAGACTGGAGTAAGTCAACTCCTTGCGACTTGTACACCTGTACGACCTCCCGTGTATCACCAGCTCCGCGTCTGGTTTCGTTTCCTCGAATGCTTGAACCGTTGCTGCGAGCATGACCCTGAGGCTGTCATCTTTTTCCCTAGATAGCTCTCGTGCGGGCAAGACGAAGGATCTGTACCCCATCTCAATCTGTTTTTGAATCGTCCAATAGGCCTGGTTCCAGAAGACCCCCTTGCATAGACCTAACACCGGAATATCAAGACGGAGGAAAGCGTTGGCGTTATTGACGAGTCTAATGGTCTGAGACCACGACAGATACAGTGGGTCATCGTCATAGGTATAGTTATCGGGCACAGTTGCCACATCGGGTCTCAATTCGCGAACTATTCTGAGATAATCTCCCGAATCAAACCTGTCTAGGAACTCGTCGGGCATTATGCCAGAGAGGATGATCCGACCTTCAAAGCCCAGGTAATCATGGAGGCCTCTTCTGGAGACTTCTTCGAGGAGCGCTTGCTC
>Ga0129298_10000896_pt1 | contig 12289 bp, 11 predicted proteins | sample I19B2metaG_FD_94707 | JGI IMG/M metagenome (GOLD analysis project Ga0129298, IMG submission 94707) | Lake sediment bacterial and archeal communities from Gulf of Boni, Indonesia to study Microbial Dark Matter (Phase II) - ​I19B2 metaG | ecosystem: Environmental > Aquatic > Freshwater > Lake >... | reverse complement strand
TGGTGAGTAACATGTAGGCGGGAAAGAGCCACATGGCCTTCTTGATGTGGTGTTCGTCGGAGTTCTCGATGACCATGATGTGAAACTGCCTGGGGAGGAGTATTATCGCTCCCATGGAGAGAAGGATGTAGGTAAACCACTCGGCGTAGGATGTCTTCCCTGGGGGACCGATGGTTGTAAGTTTTAAGAGAGTCTCCTTATCTGCTGCTGCCATTCGGGAGAAGATGTCGCTGACGCCGTCGAATAGCCCATAGGCGACGAAGATCCCCACCGCAAGAAACGCGAAGAGCTTGACGAGCGACTGCACGGCCACGGCGGCGACAAGCCCCTCGTGCCGTTCGGAGGCGACGAGCCGCCGGGCGCCGAACATGATGCTGAAGACGGCCAGAATGATGGCGGCGAAGAAGCTGGTGGGGAGGGAGAAGGGATAGTTTGTGCGGAGAAGCGGCAGTTGCAGGGGGGGATGGCCGCATAAGATGTCAAAGGAGGTAGAGACCGCCTTTAGCTGCAGGGCAATGTAAGGCATGATACCGACGATGGCGATGATCGTAACGAGCGAGCCGAGCCACTGGGACTTGCCGTAGCGGGAGCTGATGAAGTCGGCGATGGAGGTGATGTTGTTTTCCTTGGCTATCCGGACAATCTTTCTGAGAACAAACCACCAGGAAAAGACGAAGAGGGTCCCGCCCAGGTAGAAGGCGAGGAAACCGAGACCGGTCGTGGCAGCCATGCCAACGCTGCCGTAGAAGGTCCAGGAGGTGAGATGGACGGCGATGGAGAGGGAGTAGACCACCGGGTTGGCGATGATGCTCCGCCCCTCTTGCTGCCTCATGTCGGCGTATGAGGCGACCATGAAGAGGAGCGCGATGTAGAGGAGCGAAACTACTACTATGAGTTCGATTCCGAGGATCAACTACGCTCTCCTTCATTGCGTCCGCTTATCGGAAAGCTCAATCGCTTTGCTGAATAAATTCTTCTTTAGTTTAGTAATTTTACACTATCGATGCCTATGTGCCCGATTATTTCAAAACACTATCCGGCATGAACCGTGAGGCTCCGAGTCTAAGGTGTCCAAGTCTAAGGTGTCAGACCCGCAAGGAAAGAGCGGCTGTCTGCAGCGGCTGGTCACCAATCAGGACATTAGGATCTTGTCGCGGCAGATGAGCATTTCGAATGCCAGGGAGGCCTTGGTCAGCAGCTTCTGCAGCCTTGGCACCATGGCGCCGAGGTCGCCGCTATCTTCGACGCAGAGTATGCCCACAATTCTCCCCCCTACGAAGAGGGGCATGAGCAGCAGGGTCCGGGGCACTCCGCCCCCCAGGGCAGCGTGGAGCAGGTGGTTGGCCGGGGTCTCCTGGAGCGGCCCCAGGTAGTAGCCGCTGCTTTCCGTGACCGCCTTCAGCACAGACGGCTCGCCGAGGGGGAGGCTCAGCTGGGCAAAGGCCGACAGCGGCTTGCCATGGTCAATACCCCTCCAGCCGATCACCCGCTCCCCCCTGATCCGGAGGAGCGCCACCCGGTGGAATCTCTTCCCCAGCCAGGCCACCAGGTTTTCGCTGATGTCGTCGCTGCTGTCGGCGTAGGCCAGTGCCAGGGAGAATGCGTCCGGCTCCATCCTACGTATCTGCTGCGGCCAGTCGGCTGTCGGCTCCGCTTCAGGGAGCTCCTCTGCTTCAGTCCCGGTGGGGGGAGGAGAGGGGTTCACCATGTCGTCGTCCGTGAGCTCAACGACCTGCTCGCGGCGTTTCGCCTCTTCCCTTCTCTTAGCCTCCTCTGCCTCCCGTTGCCGAGCCTCTTCAGCACGGAGCCTCTCCTCCTCACGATGCCGTGCCTCCTCCTTCTGCCGCCGTGCCTCTATGATTTCAAAAATGTGCAGATAACGGGGCTCCAACTCCTCCTGGTAATACCTGCTGAAGGCCTGCGCCAGGCGGACCTCCGGCGTCACGTGCGGTTGGATGATGAAACCTGTAATGAAGCCGATTTCGTCGATGGCCTGGAGGTCGGCGGGGTCCGCCATGACAAGGTTTAGGCGCTTCTTATCCAGGCTGAGCGGAATTACCCGGTATTTGACGGCCAGTTCCCGCGGAAACAGCTCGATCAGATCTTCTGGGATCTCCAGGAGCTTCTGCGGCTCAACATAGGGGACGGAGAGTTTGCTGCTGAGAAAACGGGCGAGGGTCTCTTCGTTGACGAAGCCGAGTTCGATGAGGCTGGTACCGATCTTCCCGCCGTAGAGGACCCGATTCCTGAGTGCTTCCTCGAACTGGTCGTGGTCGATCAGTCCGGCATTGAGCAGCATGTCAAGCAGCGTTCTGGTCACAACGCACCTCCTGGTTGAACTGGCAAACAACTGTACACCATAAGCAAGGCCTGTGCCGGACATATCGCTTCAGGGAGGTTCCTGGCAGTCAAGCTAAATGGCAAAGCCGCCTTGCCAGTGCAGTCATGCACCCTGCTTTTTGAACGGGCGCGATGTCTCGCCAAGCCCATCCCCGTGAGGTTCTTCTCCCGATCTCCGGCTTCTGGTCGTAGGTGGCCATCTCCTAGGGGGCTGCTTAAGTCGCGGCAACGGGAGCAGGTCACTGCCCATCATGTTTGACGATAAGATAATCCGCTTCCCCGGCGGTGGCACTGTCCAGGTTGAATTCGGCCAGCTCGGGAGCGATAACCTTGAAGGAGAAGCTTCCGTATTGTGCCAGCAGTTCCGGTACCCCGTGCTTCACCGCATGCCATATCCCGGCTAGCACCACAATTCTGGTCGCCGAATGCATCTCTTTGTAGCGGGCGATGTTCCAAGCCATGCCGCTGTTGCGCAGAGCCTGGGCTTTGCTCAGTCTGGCCAGGTACTGGGCCGGAGGGGTGTCACCGAACACCTGGGAGGAGATAGTCTGCATGTACTTCGCCTGGGACGCGTTCAGTTTCCAGGATATTTTCGGCGGCACCTCGCTCTCCTGCAGCCCTGCCGGTCCCTGTTTCATGACCCTGGAAATCACCGATTTGGGGGTGTTGAGCGCGATCAGGGGGATCCTGTTGTCCCGGGCGAACAGGAACAGGTCGCGATACAACTCCCAGCCGTACGACCAGTTCCGGGCGAAGACCGGCTTGAAGCTCTCTTCGTCCAGCTTCCCGCCGCTCCAGTCGTCCAGTTGCTGCTGGTCCTCAGGGGTGAACATCTCCACCCCGATGGCCAAAGGTTCTTTCCGGGCATGGAGGCTGCGGATGATGTCGAGCTGTGCCTTGTGGTGCTGCGGATTGTAATGGATCTCGCCGATGAAGATTACATCGGATTTTTCGATGCTTTTGACAACTTCCTCCAGCTCTGCCCCGTTCTTGTCGCTGAGCGAGGCAAACCTGGCTCCATGGGCAGCGGTGATCGGAAGAAGCAGGAACGTGACTATGAGGGTCATGCGTTGAAAAACGTGCATGGTATTTGCGTTCCTCCTTCGATAGTACCCCGGTCCTGGCATCCCCCTGGGAAGGGTCACCCCAAAAGGCTCTCTCCACCCATCTCCGCCGGCTTGGGGAGGCCGAGCATCTCCAACATGGTGGGGGCGATGTCCGCCAGGCGGCCACCTTCCCTCAGCCTGGCCCCTTTTCTGCTGTCGTCAACCAGGATCAGCCAGACGGGGTTGGTGGTGTGGGCAGTGAAGGGGGATCCGTCTTCGTCCCGCATCTGGTCGGCGTTGCCGTGGTCGGCGGTGATCAGGGCCGCCCCCCCCTTCTCCCGCACTCTGGCGATCACTCTGCCGACGCAGCTGTCCACCGCCTCAACCGCCTTGACTGCCGCCGGGATGATGCCTGTGTGCCCAACCATGTCGCAGTTGGCGAAGTTGAGGATGACCACGTCGAAGCGATCCTCGTCCAGCTTTCGCAGCAGCTCCTCGGTGACGAGATAAGCGCTCATCTCCGGCTTCTGGTCGTAGGTGGCCACCTCCTTGGGTGAGGGGATGAGGCAGCGCTCCTCCCCTTGGAAAGGCTCCTCCACCCCGCCGTTGAAGAAGAAGGTGACGTGGGCGTACTTCTCCGTCTCGGCGATGCGCAGCTGGCTCTTGCCAGCCCCGGCCAGGACGTCGCCGAGGATGTTCTTCAGCTCCTCCGGGCCGAAGGCGATTGGGAGGCCGAAGGTGGCGTCGTACTCGGTCATGCAGACGTAGGATGCGAGTTTCGGCCTGTCGCTGCGGGGGAAGCCGTCGAAGTCGTCCAGGGCCAGGGCACGGGTGATCTCCCTTGCCCGGTCGGAGCGGAAGTTGAAGAAGATGAAGCCGTCTCCGTCCAGCACCTTGCCCACCGCGTCACCGTCCCTGCAGATGACGCAGGGGAGGACGAACTCGTCGTGCACGTTGGCGGCGTAGCTGGCGTCGATGGCCTCCCTGGCCGAGGCGCGGCACTCCCCCTCACCCCGCACCATGGAGGCGTAGGCCTTCTCCACCCTGTCCCAGCGGTTGTCCCGGTCCATGGCGTAGTAGCGCCCCATGACAGTGGCGATCTCCCCCACGCCGATCCTTTCGATCTCCCTCTCCAGCTCCTCCAGGTAGGCGGCGCCGCTCTGGGGGGGGGTGTCCCGGCCGTCCAGGAGGCAGTGGATGAAGACCTCCTCCACCCCCTGGCGCCTGGCCAGCTCCAGCAGGCCGTAGAGGTGGCTGTTGTGGGAGTGGACACCGCCGTCGGAGATGAGGCCCGAGAGGTGCAGCCGGCCGCCGTTGGCTTTCGTCCTGGCCAGGCACTCCAGCAGCACCGGGTTGGTGAAGAAGTCGCCGTCGGCAATCGCCTTGCTGATTCGGGTAAGGTCCTGGTAGACCACCCGGCCGGCCCCCAGGTTCAGGTGCCCCACCTCCGAGTTCCCCATCTGCCCTTCGGGGAGCCCTACGGCCATGCCGGAGGTGCTGATCGGCACGTGGGGGAAGTTGGCCAGGAGGGAGTCAAGGTTGGGGGTGTTTGCCAGGGAGACGGCATTGGTGGCGGATGCGGGGGCTATCCCCCAGCCGTCCAGGATCATCAGCATGAGCGGTTTCTTCGGCATCTCACTCCTCCGTGATTCGGCCAAGGGCTCAGGGCTAAAGGCTAAAGGGAAAAGCATTTACCATTAGCCCCTAGCCTCGCGTCCTTGGCCCGATGTCAGTGATGGTATGACTCGTTGTTCAGGATGGTGTAGGCGCGGTAGAGCTGTTCCAGGAAGAAGGGGCGGACCATCTGGTGGGTGAAGGTCATCGGCGAGAGGGCAAGGGATCGGTCGGCCAGGTTGCGGAAAGCCGGGGAAAAGCCGTAGGCCCCGCCGATGGCGAAGACCAGCTCCGGGGTGCTGCTGTCCCGGTACCTCCCCACCAGCTCGGCGAAGCCGGGCGAGGTGAGTCTCTCACCTCTCTCGTCCAGGAGGATGAGCCGGCCGCTTTTCGGCAGGAGCTTTGCCAGCCTCTCCCCCTCCCGCTGCTGCATGATCTCCGGGGTAGCCCCCTTCTCCTCCCTGGCTTCCAGGATCTCCAGGGGGGCATAGCGCCTGATCCGGCCGGCGTACTCTTCGATACCGCCCCTTACCCAGGACTCCTGGGTCTTCCCTACCCAGAGTAGGCGGAGCCTCACTGCTCTCCCTTCTCCCACTGGTACTCCGCCGGGATCTCCACCTCTTCGGCGTTGTTCCATAGCTCGTCCAGGTTGTAGTAGGCGCGCAGCTCTTCGAGGAAGACATGGACGATGACGTCACCGTAATCGATGACCACCCACTTCCCCTCCCTGGCACCCTCGATGTCCAGGGCCTTGCCGTACTTCTTCAGCCCGGTGCGGATCGAATCGGCAATGGCCACGACCTGCTTGTCCGAGGTGCCGGTGGCAAGCACCAGGTAGTCGGCGATGGTTGACACCTTGCGGATGTCCAGAACCTTGACGTTGAAGGCCTTCTTGTCCAGGGCCAGGGCTGCGGAGTTGACGGCGCGGTCGGCGGAGCTGATGACTGGTTTTACATGCATTATCGGTATATCCTTCTTTCTTCGATGTATCCGGCGACCCGCTCGGGGAGGAGATAGCGGAGGGAGTGCCCGCTCCTCGCCAACCGGCGGATTTCGCTGGATGATATGGCCAGTGGGATGCCGGCCAGGTAACAGACGGAAAAGCCTGACCGGTGGGTCAGGCGCTGAGCGGCGAAATCATAACAGAATTCGGCTGACATGGCAACTGGGAGGGGGGAGGTCAGGTCGGCTATCTCCACTCCGGGGCGCTCTACCACTGCCAGGTTGCAGAGGGAGAACAGCTCCGGGTAGCGGTACCACGACGATATGTCCCGGAAGGAGTCGCTGCCTACGATGAAGTAGAGCTCGTCCCCGGGGTAGAGGGAGCGGAGCTCGGTCAGGGTGTGCACCGAGTAGGAGGTGCCACCCATGGTCTCCTCCAAGGATGAGGCGATGAATGCGGGGTTGTCGGCAATGGCCAGCTCCACCATGGCCAGGCGATGGGTGAAGGAGAGGTAGTCCCCCGGCTCCTTGTGGGGTGGCCTGGCGGCCGGGATGAAGATAATCTTCTCCAGGCCGAGCCTGTCCCGCACCTCCTCGGCGATGCGCAGGTGGGCGATGTGGATTGGGTTAAATGTGCCGCCGATGATGCCGATTTTCATGTCGTAAGGGAAACGCCGCTTTTCCGCGATCTCGGCGTCAGGCTTCACGGTTCCTTGTGCGACATAGCGCTGCTATGTCTCCGCGTCACCGCTCGCCTTCCTTGACCTCACGAAAAATCGACGTTTCTGACTCCTTCAGTTAGTTTCTTATCTGGCCGTTGCCGTAGACTATGAACTTCTTCGTCGTCAGATCCTCCAGCCCCATGGGGCCGAATGAGTGGAGCTTGGTGGTGGAGATGCCGATCTCCGCCCCCAGGCCGAGCTGGCCGCCGTCGGCAAAGCGGGTGGAGGCGTTCACCAGCACGGTGCTGGAGTTTACCTCGCGGATGAAACGCTGGGCATTGGCGTAGTCGCTGGTGATGATCGCCTCGGTGTGCAGGGAGCAGTAGCGGTTGATATGCTCGATTGCCTGGTCCATGTCGTCCACCACCCGCACTGCCAGGATCAGGTCCAGGTACTCCGCCCCCCAGTCCTCCTCCGTGGCCGGAGTTGCCATGGGGGCGAGGGCGCAGACCGTCTCGTCCCCCCTGATCTCCACCTTCAGTCCGGACAGTGCGGCGGCTATCCGGGGGATGAAGGTGGCCGCGGTCTCCCGGTGGACCAGGAGTGTCTCCAGGGCGTTGCAGACCCCCGGGCGCTGGGCCTTGGCGTTGGCGATGATTTTCTCGGCCATTTCGTGGTCGGCCGAAGCGTCGACGAAGATGTGGCAGACCCCCTTGTAGTGCTTGATCACCGGGATGCGGGAGTTCTCCACCACGAAGCGGATCAGGCTCTCCCCCCCCCTGGGGATGATCAGGTCGATCAGCTCCTCCTGCTTGAGCATCTCCAGGACCCCCTCACGCTCGGTGAAGGGGATGAGGGAGAGTGCCTCCTCGGGGATTCCCGCCCTGTTCATCTCCCCCTTGAGGACGGCGGCGATGGCCAGGTTGGAGTGGATCGCCTCCGAGCCGCCGCGCAGCACCACGGCGTTGCCCGCCTTGAGGCAGAGGGCGGCTGCGTCGGCAGTGACGTTGGGGCGTGCCTCGTAGATGATGCCGATCACCCCGAGGGGGATGCGCATCTTCCCCACCTGCAGGCCGTTGGGGCGCAGCCGCATGCCGTCCACCGACCCGACGGGGTCGGGGAGTGCGGCAACCTCCCGCAGGGCATCGGCCATCCCCCTTATGCGGGAGTCGTTGAGCATGAGACGGTCGAGCATGGCATCGGACAGCCCCTTCTCCCTCCCTGCTGCCAGGTCCTTGGCATTCTCGGCAATGAGTGAGGCGCTGGCGGCCACCAGCGCATCGGCCATGGCGATGAGCATGGCATCCTTTGCCCCGGAGGAGAGCCTGGCCATGGTGATCGAGGCCCGGCGGGCTCCGGCGGCGATATCTTTTACTCTATCTGCTATTGACATGGGAATTCTCCTTGAAAAAATGTCATTATGTATGCGCATCTCCCCCATTTTCAAGAAAAAATGCACTCCGGATTTAGATATTGTTGCAGTGAAAGATATATGATATTTTATATATATCAGAGGCAAAATGATTTAGCGAGGTTCGCCATGAAAGAGGAATTCTACATCGAAAGGGTCGTGCGGATCATTGCCGGCAGCTTCGTGCTGCTCTCCCTGCTCCTTGCCCATTTCCACTCCCGCAACTGGCTCTGGTTCACAGCCTTCGTCGGCCTGAACCTGTTCCAGTCCGGCTTCACCCAGTTCTGCCCCATGTTCAACCTCCTGGCCAAGCTGGGTGTGCCGCGCTTTCCGCGCAGCTGCTGTGACAGATGAGCCTGCGCATCACGATCCTGTGCGACAATTCGGTGGGGCCGATTACCGGCACCCTGGGTGAGCACGGCTTTGCCGCCCTGATAGAGCCGAAGGGGGGTGAGCCGCTACTCTTCGACACCGGTCAGGGGCATACCCTGCTGCACAACGCCCGCAGCATGGGGAAGGATCTCTCCCGTGTTGCCAAGGTTGTCCTCTCCCACGGCCATTATGATCATTGCGGCGGCCTCCTCCCCCTCCTCAGGGAGCACGGCGCCAAGGAGGTCTTTGCCCATGGGGGGGTCTTCGACCCGCGTCACAGGGTGAAGGACACGGGTGAATGCTGCTCCATCGGCATGCCCCAGGAGCGGGAGCTCCTGGAGGGGGCCGGCGCCAGCTTCAACCTGAGCGGCTCTTTCCGTGAGATACTGCCGGGGATCTGCCTCACCGGCGAGGTCCCCAGGGTGACCCCCTTCGAGAGCGGTGACCACGGTCTTTTCTGCGACTGCAGCGGCCAGGAGCCGGACCTGACCCCCGACGACCAGTCCCTGGTGATCGAGACGGAGCGCGGCTTGGTGATCCTCCTCGGCTGCTGCCATGCCGGGCTGGTGAACACGGTGGAGCATGTCGCCTACCTCACCGGCAGGCGCGACATCTACGGGCTGATCGGCGGCAGCCATCTCGGCTTCTGCGGCCGGGAGCAGCTGGAGCGCAGCGTAAGCGCCCTGCGCTCCATGGGGCTGAAGAAGCTGGCCCTCTGCCACTGCACCGGCTTCGCCGCATCGGCGCGCCTCTCACGGGAGCTGCCGAAGGAGTTCCAGGCGGCCATGGTCGGCTATACCCTGGAAGTATGAAATAGACAAGGATACTCACCATGAAGCAATTTCTTGCATCGCTGCTGCTCCTGTGCGCCGCGGCAGGCCAGCTCTTCGCCGCAACCGCCAGGGACATATCCTCCCAGGAGGCCAACTCCCTCCTCGCCAAAAACGGCAAGGTCTTCATCCTCGACGTGCGCACCCCGGGGGAACGTCTCCAGGGGTATATAGCCGGCTCGACCCTGATCCCCATCGACGCCATGGAGAGGAGGATAGGCGAGCTGCCGAAGAACCGGCCGGTTCTGGTCTACTGCGCCGTCGGCTCCCGTTCCAGGGTTGTCGCCCAGGCCCTCGCCCGCCAGGGGTTCCCAGAGGTCTACAACATGAAGGACGGCATCTACGGCTGGTACCGGAACGGCTTCCCCATCAAGAGGTGAGGCGCCCCCCTTCGCGGGGGCTTCCCCCAACCTTTTTCGTTGCCCCCCTTCGCAGAAGGGGTGTATCTTCTCCCCCATGCAACGACTCTTTGCCGAAAATGTCCTGGAGGAGATGCGCCGGGAGATAGATGCCTGCGGCGGCAACGAGGTATTCTTCCTCGGCAGCACCGACGAGAGCCGGCGGGTGGTGGCTGTTGAGCCCCTTGCCAGGGGGAGCAGGGACGCGGTGGCGGCCATCATGATCTCCGTCTCCTTCGGCGACGTGGTAATCCACAACCACCCCTCGGGCAACCTCACCCCCTCCAGGGCCGACCTGGAGATCGCCGCCGCCCTGGGGAACCAGGGGGTCGGCTTCTACATCGTCGACAATGGCCTGGGGCACTGCTACCAGGCGGTCTCCCCCTTTGCCAGGAAGAAGCTGGAGTATCTCTCCCTTGGTGAGATCGAAGCCAACTTCGCCCCCGGCGGAGTCCTGGCCGCCAACCTGGCCGGCTACGAGCAGCGGGAAGAGCAGACCCGCATGGCCTTTGCCGTGGCCGAGGCTTTCAACGGCGACCGGGTGGCCATGATCGAGGCCGGCACCGGCACCGGCAAATCCCTGGCATACCTTCTCCCCGCAGCCATCTGGGCCAAGCGGAACAAGGAGCGGGTGGTCATCTCCACCAATACCATCAACCTGCAGGAGCAGCTAACCGGCAAGGATATCCCCTTTCTGCAGCGGCACGCCGGCCTGGAGTTCAAGGCGGTGCTGGTCAAGGGGAGGGGTAACTATCTCTGTCTGCGCAAGCTGGGGAGCCACCGGGAGGAGCCGGGGCTCTTCCCCGAGGAGCGCTCCGAGCTGCAGGCGATCATCGACTGGAGCGGGACCACCTCCAGCGGCTGCCGCGACGACCTGAGCTTCGTCCCCCGGGACGAGGTGTGGGAGGAGCTCTGCTGCGAGGGGGACCAGTGCGGCAGGGTGAAGTGTGGCCATTACGGCCGCTGCTTCTTCTACTCCTCCCGCCGCAACGCCGCGACCGCCGACATCCTGGTGGTCAACCACGCCCTGCTCATGGCCGATCTCTCCCTGCGCCAGCAGACCGGTTTCGACTCCTCCGCCATCCTCCCCCCATTTCAGCGCCTGATCGTCGACGAGGGGCACCACCTGGAGGATGTCGCCACCGGCAATCTCTCCCTTCAGGTTACCCGCCAGGGGATACTCAAGCTCATCGGCAAGCTGCAGCATCCGCGCAAGCAGGAGCGGGGTCTGATACCCCAGCTGTCAGCGGCCATCGGCCGGGAGCTCCCCGACGGCTTCGACCGGCTCTACCAGGAGCTAAGCGCTGAGCTGGAAGAGGGGGTGCTGCGGGTAATCCCCGGCCTGGCGGAGCGGGTCGGCCGGGACATGGACGCCATCGCCTTTGCACTCGGCGGCCATCTTCGCCCGGTTGACGGTGGCAAGGGGGAACAGAAGCTCCGCCTAACCCCGCCGGTATATGCCAGCGACTTCTGGGAGGAGGCTCTGGAGCGTATCGGGGTGCTCACGGAGGATCTGACGAACTTTGCCAACTCCCTGGGGCGCCTGCTGAAACTTCTCAGGCTTCTGCCGGAGCGGCCGGCGGAGCGACTCTCCGGCCTGATCGTCGATCTCAAGGGGTTGGCGGCAAGGGTAGAGGGGGTGGTGCAGGCGCTGCACCACTTCGTCGGCCGCGGGGAAGGGGTCTGCCACTGGTTCGAGGTGAGAAAGGGGGGGAAGGGGGTATCCCTGCGCCTCTGCAGCTCCCCGCTGGATGTGGCTCCGTCCCTGAAAAGCTCCCTGTTCGACCGACTGCGCACGGTGGTCCTGACCTCCGCTACCCTGGCCGTGGGGGGGGGCTTCGACTACCTGGCGAGGCGCAGCGGAATTGCCCTCCTCCCAAAAGCGAGAGTGAGCGAGCTCCTCCTCCCCTCACCGTTCGACTATGCCAGCCAGGCCTTCGTCGGCGTCCCCTCGGACATGCCGGAACCGACCGGGAGGGGGTTCGAGTCCGCGGCGGCAGATTTCATCCTGCGGAGCGTGGAGATTTCGCGGGGTAGGGCCTTTGTACTCTTCACCTCCTACGACCTGCTCCGCCGTATCCATGCCCGCCTTGCCCAAAGGCTGGAGGGGATGGGGCTGGTCCCCATGCGCCAGGGGGACGCGTCTCGCCATCTGCTCCTCTCCCGCTTCAGGGAGACCCACGGTGCGGTACTCTTCGGTACCGACTCCTTCTGGGAGGGGGTCGACGTGCAGGGTGGGGCACTGGAGCTGGTGATCATCACCCGCCTCCCCTTCAGGGTGCCGACGGAGCCGATCCTTGAGGCGCGCACCGAGGAGATCGCCGCCTCCGGCGGCGACCCGTTCATGGAGTACACCGTCCCCCAGGCGGTGATCAAGTTCAAGCAGGGGTTCGGCCGGCTGATCCGCAGCAAGGGGGACCGTGGGGGGGTGCTGATCCTCGACAGCCGGGTGCTGACGCGCGGCTATGGGAGGATCTTCCTCCGCTCCCTGCCGGAGCTGGAGGTGACGGCGGCCGCTGGGGACGAGCTGCTGTCGCGGTTGCAGCGGTTTTTCTCCCCCGATTAAACCTCAAGCCGGCAGTCGGGTGGAGACGTAGAGATACGCAAACGGTACCGAATTCAGGCGAACTGTTTTCATGGGTGCAGCATTTAAAAAGCCCCGCCGGATCTTTCC
>Ga0129298_10000893_pt1 | contig 12308 bp, 17 predicted proteins | sample I19B2metaG_FD_94707 | JGI IMG/M metagenome (GOLD analysis project Ga0129298, IMG submission 94707) | Lake sediment bacterial and archeal communities from Gulf of Boni, Indonesia to study Microbial Dark Matter (Phase II) - ​I19B2 metaG | ecosystem: Environmental > Aquatic > Freshwater > Lake >... | reverse complement strand
GCCGCGCTACTCTAGCCACACAAACAACTACTCCTGCCACGACGGTTCAAATCCCACCGCGGCGCTTTCCACGGAACCCTGCATCGTCTTGGGGGAAATGAATTGGAGATTCAGTGATCGTGGTGCGCACATGAACAAACTGACTTTCGGACCATTACTGTGCCCTTTGTCGTTAGGGGATTTCGCCGTGTAGAATCTTGACTAGCTTGGATAAGTCGATGTTTCCGCCAAACTATGCAGACCACGTGAGCCGTTCCAGCCTTACCTGAAATCGCTGCGGCAACCGACGCTGTCCCAGCTTCCTCAACGATGACACGATTGCATGCTGTCTACTCAATCCAGGACTCGAATCGCTTTGCATATGCTGGTGTAGGATTCTGCTGGGACATCCTTCTCTAGTGAGATCAACACATACGTTTGCTTGAGAGGAACGTACAATACAACATACTTTTCGTATGATACTGCGATATGCTCCAAGATTCCGCTCCATTTGACCTCTTGTTCAGCCGTTTCAATGAAGTATCGTCCATGATCCTCAAGACCAGTCCTTTCAACAGAGTCCGGCGTAAAACTGACCGTTCCTTCGCGCATCTTTGAGAATAGAATTTGACCGTTTCGATTGGCTAACCCAGCAAAGCGGATTCCTGGATGAACAGCGAATATGTCTTCGGGCTTCAACTTCCTCAATTTTCGTTGCAGGCAAGGATGCATATATGGATTGGCAATATTGTGTGCGGATCCTTTGAGGCGGACGAGCACATTTGAATCCTCATGGGTCATAGGTCTGAGCTGCCCGATTTCGCATTATCTGAGACCAAGGATCTCAGTCACAAGGCCAAGCTATGAACTCCCGGTGATCTTGGCGACCTGCTCGACGAGTCCTATCTTCTTGGCGTCCCAGATCTCCAGGCCCATTATCTCTTTCTTCTCGTCAAGCTCCGGCACGACGTTAGGGGCAGATTCGATGATCTCGTGACTCGGCCCGTCTTTGAATACCAAGTATGGGATGTCTTGCTCCTTGTCGTAGCGAACCTTCATTCAACTCTCTACTCTTTCTTCTCAAGAATTTCCTCGGGGGTTTTTATTGAGGCTAGGTCGCGACATTTGCTTCTTAGGTCCTCATCTCTTGTTACGAAAATAGCATCTTGGACGATCGCGGTCATCACATGAATGGAGTCAAGGAGTTCCAGTCTCCGCGTTATCTTGGCGTCAATGGCCTGCTTTGCCGTCTCCTTGTCTAGTGAAACAATCTGGACGAGTTCTTCAATTAGTGAGCTGGCCTTCTCTGCCTTGGCCAACTCGCCCCTCTCGTAGAGGGCCCACTTGATCTCCATGAGTGCGACGCACGATGCCAGCCCTTCGATTTCTTTGCGCGCAACCCTTCTCAGCAGCTCTTCTGAGCTGTGCAGGAACTCTTGTTCCTCACGGGCCACATTTAGAAAGACGTTCGTGTCGACTACCACCCGCATCACAATCTCTCCTTAGCCTCAAAGTCTGCGCGCCTGCGGATTTCTGCCACAATTTCGACGCTTGAGCGATCGCCGGGCCAGACTCCTCTTGCTAGGCCCTTCAGCTCGGAGACGGGATCTTCAGGTCTGGGCTTGATCAGAATCCCTTCGACCTTGGGGATCAGCCTAACACTTCTCTTGGCGGTGAGAGCATACTTTTTGCGTAGCTCCTTGGGTATCGTGACCTCGCCCTTGTCCCTGACCTCAACAACGTACTCCGTCAAAGTCGTCATTTCTCCGCAAAAAGCCCCCCTCATCCGAATATTAAGGGTTTCTTCCGAAGCCGGCCGCTGGAGTGGAGAGTCCTCCATCTGACATCTTGCTGGCGACAACGACTCTCAGCACTGTCGCATCCCGACATCTCGATAATCGTCGCCTCCTTTCCATGTCACCGATGCCCAAAGAATCTCTTGGCCAGTTCTTCGCTGGCATGACCTACCAGTACAGAAACCGCAATAGCCGAAGTTGCGTCAGTGGACAAACAAACGTTTCTATCCTTGGTGATCCTGGGAAATGGCGAATGTCGAGAAGAGCCAGTGACCAAGGAACCGCAAAAGTCACTTGCAGCCTGGTGGGACTTGCAAAGCCAGAGTAAACAAATGGCTGTCTCTGAGAACAGACAGATGCAGGTCCAAGGCTTCTTCGAAGTTGCTCTTAGCTTCTCTCAACGTTCTTCCTACGGAATAGACGCCGAGCGCCGAGCAGACGATTGCGTAACTTCCATCTTTCTCTCGGATCACTTCGGTCTTGATGTCTCTCAGCTTCAGCGTCAAGCTGTGTAACCCCGAGCATCAGAAGTTGGAGTCACACTGATATAGGTTCATCAAGGTGCTGATGAGGCTAGCTGGAGGGGTACATTGCGGAAGGCCTAAGATAGCTACCGCATGGTCTTCGTAAGAAATCAGCGGAAAAGTCTTCTAGTCACAGAGCGCTTTTCTCATTTCGAGGAATAACTTGAATCTTTCAACAGCTGTCCAGAATTCGACGGGTCCTCTTCCAGAGTAGCTGTCTAGCAGCTGAGCCGCCAGCTCAGTCTCGATGAGGTTAAGCCTTCTGCAGACCTCGCGTCTTTCTTTTTCTCTCAATCTCAATTGCTCCACGAATCATTTCGCGGGCGATGCGTGCCCGCTCGGCTTCAGAGAGCCTATCAAATCTCTCAAGAGCTTTCCTGAGATTGGACGACATCAATCACGCCTCGTTCAGCTCAACTGCAAGTATATCCATAATTTTAGCCTTCGGGTAGTAACCTCCTTATGCGGCGCCCGTTTCCCGAGCAAGTGTACTCATCATCATGAGACGTGGAGCCTAGAAATCAGTACCCAAGCAGGCGTGAGATGAGATCTCGCACCTATTTCCCTAGCTTGCATTTGACTGGTCTTGAACCTGTTTCAAATCTCGGCGGCCGCGCCACTCTAGCGCCTACTGACAGGGATTCGGCAATTGCCGTTGCCTTGTGATTGAGGAAGTACGATAGGCTCACTTGAGCTTTCCTAAACCGGAAAATCAGGGTGCCATGCACAGTGCCATGCACTCTGGCTTTGACCACGCCGTGAAGCGTTTCCTCCTAGCCTACCACTCGTTAGCCAGCCTTGGTCTCAGCATAATTAGGGCCCTGCATTCCAGTATCCGCAGGGCGCAGACTTGTTGGCAGAGACAAAGGTCGTCATCCCTTTCAACGTACATCGTCAGTCTTGACAGAGGGAGCAAAGGGGACATGAGCCAGCTACTGCGCGTGCAGGAACCATTTTCTGGAGGCATACTCCTTTCATACAGATGTACTAGTGAGTGCAGGCACTGCATGTACGCCTGTTCTCCTCGCTGGACAGGCGACTGGATTTCTGAGGACAACCTCCGGAGAGTCCTCATTCAACTCTCAGACAGAATTCTCCCAAGCCCGTTCGGCGCCGATAGGATTGGCGTAAACTACGGACTTCATTTCACAGGAGGAGAACCCTTCCTCAGTTTTGACCTACTTGAAAAGGCCGCGCGAATGGCGCACGACCTCGAGATTCCGTCCACTTTCGTTGAAACCAACGGTTTCTGGTGCGCCGAAGACGACGCCACCAGAGAGAAACTCACCAAGCTGAAGCGTGCTGGGCTGCATGGTATGCTCGTCAGTGTAAACCCATTCATACTGGAACAAGTGCCATTCGAACGAACAATGAGAGCCATCAGGATAGGTCGGGAGATCTTTCACGGGAACCTCATAACATACCAGGAGTTCTTCCGCAGCCAATTCGAAAGACTTGGCATCAGAGAAGCGCTGTCGTTTGAAGAGTATGTGCGAAGAACGGGCCTTCACAGCTTGCTTGGAAACGTTGAGTTGCTGCCGATGGGTCGAGGAGCCTATGCGCTGAGCTGCCTGTATCGAAAGTACCCCGCCCAGCGGTTCTTCGGTGAATCATGTGGAGATGAGTTGACAAGAGGCTGGCATGTGCATGTCGACAATTACTGCAACTACATGACAGGGTACTGCGGAGGCATCTCTCTAGGAGACGCTAGAGACATAGCCTCCATATGTCAAGGGATAGATCTGAACGAACGCCCCATTTTGAACGCGCTTGCAACCGACCTGAAGACGCTCTTCGAGCTCGGCGTCGGGGCGTTCAACTATAGGCAGCGTGGGGAAGGCTACATCTCGAAGTGCCATCTATGCGTTGACGTAAGGAGACACATAGCGCAGGAGACGGACGAGTTCGAGGAACTCAGACCAAGAGAGTTCTACCGTCATTTGGAACACCCTGACACCCTTTAGTGCCTCCAGAAGTTCATACTTCGTTGCCTAGCAGGGCTCGTATCGGTCAGACGTGGAGGTAGTTCATACTGGTAAATCGGTGCGCGAAAACCCCCCGCGCACTTGAGTTTGAGTCCTTCTCGATGGCTCCTTGAGGCACTATCCTAAACTACCTCGGGCAAGGGAGGGTTGCGGTCTTGACGATCCCATGGTGCTTTCACGTCGCAAGTTCTTGGCAGCGGGCGCGGTGGCCGCGGTAGGTGTTGCGCTAACTGGATATGCCGCCTACAGAATGAGAACCAGTGTCCAGCCTAGGGAGCCCCCGAAAATGTCGGAAGTCTTCATGATCAGTGCAGCTGACAGGGCCACGGCCATCCGTGAGCTGCTCGGAGGATTTGATCTCACTAGTTTCAGAGGCGCATCGGTCGCCTTGAAGGCCAACTACAATAGCGCTGATCCTTTCCCTGCATCCACGCACATAGACACCCTCAGAGCCATTGTTGAAGGCATGAAGGGAGCTGGCGCAGCGCGGATTGCCTTGGCGGAACGTAGCGGCATGGGCAACACTCGTCAAGTGCTCGAGAACAGCGGTGTGTTCAGACTCGCAGAGGAACTGGGCTTCGAAGCTACCGTTTTGGATGAAATGCCTGCTGATCAATGGTTAGACATGAAACCGGAGGGGCTACATTGGGCGCGGGGCTTCAAGGTCGCCAAGATCTTCACAGAAGCGCAGAAAGTGGTACAGACATGCTGTCTGAAGACTCACAGATTCGGCGGACAATTCACCATGTCTCTCAAGAACTCGGTAGGACTCGTGGCAAAGAGAGATCCCGGCGGGTTCTACGACTACATGACCGAGCTTCACACATCACCATTTCAGAGACACATGATAGCTGAAATCAACCGGTTCTACAAGGTTGACATCATAATCATGGACGCAACGGAAGCTTTCGTGAGAGGTGGGCCAGACCAAGGAGAGCTGGTGAAACCCAACCTGATTCTGGCAAGCAGTGATAGAGTAGCGATGGATGCGGTCGGCGTGGCTTTGCTGCGGTCCTGCGGTAGCACTCCCGAGGTGATGAAGGGTCGTATCTTCGATCTCGAGCAGATATCCAGAGCCGCCGAGCTGGGAGTAGGCGTAACCTCCGCATCAGCGATCAAGCTAGTTCCGTTCGACGACAAGAGCAAGGAGGATGCCGGGAAGATTCGGGATATGCTCGATGCCCAAGGATAGAAGCGTTCGCTTGCTTACTTCACGTAGGGACACTCGGAGAATCTACTACAACGCGAAGCCTAACTATATGATGCCTGAGCAAGCATACCTCCGATAGCCGCCTCTGCAAGATGTGCTTGGTTATCACAGAGAAAAACAGAGAGGGGAATACGCTTATCTCTTCGGTCGCGCCGCGTCCTTGCCGAGTGACAAGCTATGCAGTGTCGGAATTGTGGAAAGGAGATCGTAGAGGGAGCTGCCTTCTGTGCCCATTGCGGGGCACCAACCAGTCTCGGCCAGGGTTTCATCACTGTCACTACTCCAACAATCCCAGGCTACAGGATAACCAAGGTCCTCGGCGTGGTCACCGGTCTGAGTCCGCGGACGAGAGGGGTTCTAGGGAAATTTCTTGCGGGCATCCAGTCGATGGTCGGCGGCGAGGTGTCATCCTTCACAAGTGAGCTGGAGAAGGCAAGAATGGAAGCAATTGACAGAGCACGCCAGAAAGCAGCTGCGATGGGCGCCAACGCGATAGTGGGACTCGACATGGAAACGTCCGACATAGGCTTACAGGCAGGAGTCACGGTGATATCGGCGACCGGCACGGCCGTCATCGCAGAGCCAGAGTGATCTGAACTACTGCCCTCGCTGGCCGATGAGTACAAAGGCCTTGATTTGGCAGGCTCATTACTCTTCTTGGACGAAAGGTTTAGAGTCAACAAACAAGATTCAGATTGATGGGTGAATTGATTGGGGGCTCAGACGTATCACGTTGTGTTGAAACAAGATGAGGAGGGATGGTATTCAGTCCAGTGCGTCGAGCTTCCCGGAGCCATCAGCCAAGGGCGAACGAAGGAAGAGGCGCTGGCCAACATCAAAGACGCGATCAAGCTCTTGCTTGAACATCTCTCCAGCAAGGTCGCTGGCGAACGAGTAGAAGAAGTTGTCGTCGCCACCTAGACTTCCGATTCTCTCGTGGCGCGAAGTGCTCAAAGCCTTGTCGAAAGCTGGCTATCAACCGGTCCGTCGGAGTGGAAGCCACATCGTTGTCGAATCAGCTGATGGGAAGTCCTTGACCGTTCCACGACACGATGAGATACGCAGAGGAACTCTCTTAGCCATCATTGAGGAAGCGGGCCTCACCAAAGAGGAATTTCTGAGATTTCTCGACTAGGTGCTCCTCCAACGAGCAAAGATCCAAAGCTGATGGCGTTCGTTCGTGTGGCGCGTGTTGCTAGAGCTGGACTCCACCTTGGACAACCCCGAAATACTCTAGGCCAGAAGGATTGGCTATCCCAGAATGCAAGCGCGAACGAAACTGCGCAAAGTCATTGAGATCCGGACCGATGTCACGGTCAAGGATGCTAAGGCGGAGATTGTGGCGTATCTTCGTAAACACAAGGAGGCCGAGACATTTGACATCGCGAATGATCTGAGACTTGATCTTGACATTGCCGTGAGGGCGTTGAAAGAGCTCCGGGAAGAAAGCAGAGTGGTATGATAAGCAAGGAAGTCGGAGACAAACTCATCGCTGAGCAAATCGTCTGCGGGTGCCGCAAAATGAAAGGGCCGGTTCTCGTACACAAAGGCGCTCACAGAGCCCAACGATATGCCCTGTACGGACTACCCACAGAGGGCGCGATAACTAAGAAGTGGAAGTTGGTCGAGTAACTGAACAAAGCAGCAGCAGCGGATGGATTCCGAAACCCGATTGTCTACCCCGGAGCACACAATTCGTGATTAAGCGTACCACGGCCAACGCCCTGATCTGCCTGAAAGGAAGATCAAGAACCCATGACGAATCGTCGACTCAGGCCCACAAGGAAGAAGAGACAACCAGATCGAGACACGGAATTCAGAGCCGTAGGTCACGAGATGGTGGATCGTCTCATGGGCGACCCGCCTGTCGAAGAATACTTATTTCGGTCGGGAGCTCCTTCAAGCCTAGCGAGATTCCTTGGCTCATGTCTATGCAAAGGCGACGCTCATCGGGACCAGAACGCATCGTGCATTAGACAAACTGCTGGTCGATACAGGTGCGACGTTCACCGTTCTTCCTCGCGATTTGCTTGAAGAAGTTGGAGCGCTTAGGGTTCCAACGAAGACGAAGCTTGAACTGGGCGACGGACGAAGCGTCGAGGCCGAGGTTTATGCAATTGTGGTTGCGATCGAAGACCGTGAGGGAGCAACTCTGGCTGTCACATTCACAGGCGCCAAACCTGTCCTAGGTGTAAGATCGTTGGAGGACTTGGGCCTGAAAGTCGATCCAGTTAGCGGGTCACTGGAAGCAGCGCGCCCGCCGGGAGTCGCGTACTATTATTCAAGCATAGGGTCCAAACGCATCTTCAATGATGGACCGAGCGCACACTTGACCATAGATTAGATCACTGCCGGCATGTCAATATCGAAGTCGCTGCTGAGAGAAACGCCATTCCTCTGGGGCCAGGAGAGATGCGGCGGTTTTTTGCTAATGATTTGGAGCCTAAGACTCGGGTTCGCATCCTCGCGGATTCGCGGTTCTCTTATGCCACCTGAACGGGTACGGCTTTCTTGGATCTCATGGTGACTTTCGCTAGGTTGCTGAGGACCTCACTTGCGTCAAGTATCTCAATCAAAAGTGGCTTTCCACGTCTCGTGAAGTGTATTACAAAGGGGCCCATCTCTTCCGCGTGGTCCACCTTACCTCTTCCGACGTGAATGAGAAGAGCGTCAGCCTTCCTATCGTAGCTTGCTTTCATACCGCCCTCTCCTAGCGGGGTAGAAGGTCACAACTGTGATATTTCCGTTCTCCCTCTCAAAAACCACGCGCAAAACGTGGGCCGAATTCAGTGCGCCAGTAGCAACGTACCTGCCCCTCTAAGTGCGTTCAACGATGGAGGATTTCCTGACGATCTGTGAGACTTGTTGCTCCTCAACCCTCAAGCCTAGGGTTTTGAGAACCTCGAACTTGCGCCTTGCATGACTGGTGAATCGGATCAAATCTGTATCTCCTTTGCGCGTTAACTCAGATCGGATGATTATTGAAATGCATACGCTCTCTTGGCTGGAAGTGCTTCGGCACGCATGCAGTATGGTTAACCTTCAAATGCAGCATTGCCATATCGATCGGGAATCTTGCGCATTCATAGCTGCTAACATGTTTGAGTCGCGAAGGCTACTGGATTTGGCGATTGACAGGAAGAGCGATCAAAAGTGGCTGTGGAGCTTCGTTCCGATAAACGCGGCCATAGGCGGATTCACCACTCTTCTTCCACTGTACATCATCGATCTCGGTGGAACGGTCATAGATGTCGGCAACATCGTCTCAGCATACAGTATAGTTCTGATTCCGTCCTCAATCCTGTGGGGCATTGCGGTAGACAGGAAAGGCAAACGTAAGCTATTCGTGACCTACAGCTACCTCGGAACCACGATTCTGCTCATCGCGGGATTCTTCCTTACAGACATCGGCGCACTGTTATTGCTGTACGCGTGTTATGCGGCTGTATTGACCGCGGCGACTCCGGCTGTCAGCCTCCTCCTGATAGAGTCTTCGCCAAAGAGAAAACTGTCAATGACATTTGCCAGATATTCGTCGCTGACCCTTGTGGGAACAGCGGCCGGAGTAATTCCCGGCGCGTTCTGGACAATCTTCCTGCCGCTTAGACCGTACTTCCTTCTCTGCGCTGGTTTCTCTGGCATTTCGCTGGCGCTTGCGGCAAAGTATCTTGCTGAGCCCAAGTTTGCGCTTGAACGCGAGGTTGTCGCTCTCACTCAGGAGAGCCTTGTGGCAAAACTCAGGACAGTCTCCATGGTATTCATCACGATCCCATCATTGGAGGATTTCAAGTCATTCTGGCGGCTGATGCGGAGCGTATTCACGAGGTATCTGCCGCTACTGTACCTGTCATCGTTTCTCTTCCTCACGGCGGCGAACCTTTTCTTTACATCGTACACGCCATTCTTGAAGAGCCGTCAGATGCAGGATTCTGGGGTGTTCATAGTCTTCTCGACGCTGTATATCCTTCAAGCACTAATCTACCCAATTACTGGTCGCGCTTGTGCTCGCTCCGGGGAAGAACGCGTGGCCGTTTCCGCGTTGTGGCTTCGCACATTCGGATTCCTGGCGGCAGTCGCCACAGTTCTTCTGATGCTGCGTGATTCTGCTCTCTTGGTAGCAAGTATCGTGTCGATTGCCATGATTGGAGCCGCGTTTGCCTTCTACAATACCTCATCATCGGTTCTCCTCTTCCGTAGTTTGGCCCCGGGAAAGCAGGGTCAGCTGCTCGGGATATACAGCGCGTTGAGCGGCATGGCAGCTTTCGGAGGCGCGATCGTGTCAGGATACCTTTCGTTTCGTTTTGGCTATGCGGTCACCTTCATAGCAGGTACGGTTCTCTTGATTGGCTGCGCCCTCGCCCTAAGGTCCGCGCTTGGAAACGGTTCTCGGCCAAGCTAACCGCGTGCGTGAGTCCTGAGCTTCTCCTCAAAGACCGAGCGCGGCGGAAATCCGAGCGAGGAAACGTAAGTATTGAAGTCCAGCAGCCTCATTCCGTTTTTCAAGGCTTCCTGCTGTATGTTCGCTATACTCTCGCCGATCACCGCGTAAGTGGACGCGTATCCGGGTCCGTTGCCTTGGTGAGCAGGGAAGACTTGGTGATAGACGAGGCTCTTGCTCATCCCAGTCTCCTTGTTCGCCCATTCGATGAAGTCCATCAGCGTTTGCTTATCGGAATTGATTCGCGCGTCCCCTATCACACGTAGGAAACGGACTATTCGCCAGAGATGCGTAAAGAAAGCGTACTCTTCGAATACTTCTTCGGCTCCGCCGTACTTGGCTAGGAACTTCAGGAACGAGCGTTCAGGTCCTGTCGGGCTTCTCTGCTTCATCTCGTTCAGATAGTGAAGGAATTCGATCTCTCTATGAAACGACATGCCCTCGGAGACAGCGCTGCCCGCTTGCGATTGAAGCATCTCCGTCAGAGTCGGTTTAGCTCCAAACGACATAGCCGAATTAGACGAGTGAACACAGTGCCCGTACTCTTCGTGGACGAGCAAGTTCAAGAGTTCTGCTGGGGAAGTCTCTGGAGCTCTCCTAGGGTCGGTGGTTGCAAGGAAGACCTGAAACGGGCGCTTGGTGAGAAAGTCCAGAGACATTGCGCCGCCTGAAGGAAAGATCCCCGACAAATAGGTCGGTGTTTCTACTACCTTCGTCCTGTAACGCGGGTTGATCCTCACGACGTTGCTGCTGACGAGCTTGGAGACATGTTGCTTGACGCCTTTGATGTAGGCTATGACTCGGGGCGGTTTCAGAGCTTTTTTCTTGGATATTGCACTAGCGACCGCTTCCGCGTTGGCCTCTACGTCGAGTTTGGGTGCGAGTTCCTCAACTTCACGCTTGAACCCGGCTAGCTCTCTATCCAGCATGGCTTGACCTTTGGCCTCGAGTTCGCTGGGCGATTCACTATAGTCAAAGAGATTCACCAGCGCGTCCGCGTAGTAGTCCTTCCTTCCGAGGTCACATCCTTCCCGCGAGCAGATGTCAACTATCTCGTCGAAGCCGCTGTTCTTGAAACCAGAAATCCCGAAAACCCTCGAGTAGTCATTGACCGCCTCGACAAGGCCGCCGAGTGCTGACTTCACGTTCTTGCTTCTTGTTTGTTTCCCAATGGTGTCCGCTACTTCGATTAGGCCCGCGCATCTGATCGATGTCAGGATCTTGATGCCTGCGGGGCATTGCCTGTTCGCGTTGCCAGCGGCATACACGGTCAACGCTTTGGCGGTGTGGTCTGCCAAAGACGCGATGTGGCTTGAGGCGATTCCCTCTTTGACAAGATGCGCGAAGAAGACTCCAATCGCCATGTCAGGCACGATCTGCGCTTCGCCCAACAACCCCAATCTCATGTACGCCTTCAGTGAAGCCAGAAACCGCTGTTGACTTCTCGTCTCGGCTCGAGAGCTCGTGTCATCTATCTTTCGTGCGAGGTTTTCCACGTGAGCAACCTCAGGCACAAGCATCTTGCCTGCAAAATCCTTCAAACCAGCCGTGAAGGCGTCTGACGGGCTTGCTTCCTTCCAAAGATCGAAGATTGTTGCCTCGACCGGACTTTCAGGTTTGAACACCAAAGTACTCACCGTCACAGCGCTCGTCTAATGTTCGGTGCCTGTTTATGTCATCTTCTCATCTAGGCACGTTACGCTCGGGCTGGGGATTACACCAATCATCACTGGAAAGAGCACCTCTTCGACTCGGCTACTCACACGCAGCCACGGTTGGGTTTAGCTATCCGCAGAGTCATCGAGACTCGTTCCAAAGCTTTTAATGCAAAACAGGTGGCTTCCCAGTCTGAGGAAATATGACTCGAGCTACAACTTCGATTGCGCTTATCGTGGTGCTTATCATAGGAATCGTCATCGGCGTCGGAGCAGCACCCATGATCACGCCTCCGCCAGCGGGCCCTGGGGGAGTGACAACGACCGTAACGACGACAGTAACAGGAGGTCCGACTCAGAAGACCAGCCTTACGATCAGGGCAGTTTTCCAGACACCTGTCAGCGAACCATGGGACGGCGCCATACATGTTGCAATACTGGCTATCGTCGATGAATACAAGGCCAAGGGGATCACTATCGACTACAAGTTCGTCGACAGAAAAACTGATCCCAAAGAGTATGAGCTAGCCCTCCGAGACGCGGCGCAGGGGGCGGACATCGTCTTCCTTGACGCGTTCCTGAAGGAAGACATTGCACGCCGAGTGGCAAAGGACTTTCCGAATGTCGCGTTTGCCGCAGGCAGCGAATACTTGCCCGTCGCACCGAACTTTGCAGTCTTCGACAACTGGCTCCATCAGCCAGCATATCTCGCAGGGATAAT
>Ga0129298_10000890_pt1 | contig 12317 bp, 8 predicted proteins | sample I19B2metaG_FD_94707 | JGI IMG/M metagenome (GOLD analysis project Ga0129298, IMG submission 94707) | Lake sediment bacterial and archeal communities from Gulf of Boni, Indonesia to study Microbial Dark Matter (Phase II) - ​I19B2 metaG | ecosystem: Environmental > Aquatic > Freshwater > Lake >... | reverse complement strand
TACTTCAGAATTTTTTTGGCAGTTTTTATCATATCGGGAGCAGTGTCCTTCATAAATCCATATGCAGGGCACTTTTTATTTCACAAATCTATTTTACCCTTTGAAGCTGTAACAGAAAAGATTTCTGTGAAAAGCGGGATTGAAGATAAAGGTCCTCCGGTAAAATACAGACACTCAAGCGAAGTGATAAACGGTAACAAGCAGGAAATTGATATCCTGGAAATAGACCCGGGAAGCAGGAATGTGGAAGTGAAACCGGCACTATCCTTCGATAGTGTGTTCGGATTTGAAAACTTAAGCTCCATAGCATCGAAAAACAAGGCATTTGCTGCCGTAAATGCGGGCTTTTTCAGTGAATACGGCCACCCGGCAGGTATGGTGATGATAGACGGCAGAGTCATAGTCTCACCAACGGGCAGATACCCTGTTTTTATTATGAATAACGGGCATGCCGGACTGCAGGAACTTGGCGGCAGGATGTGGATTTCCGGTGAAGGCGGAAAGATATTTTTCGATGAGGTGAATTCGATTGAAGGTCCGGGTAAGACAGTCCTTTATACCAGGGAGTTCGGCAGCGACAACAGGGCGAAGACAGGAAATACTACCCTTGAAATTGTTGAAGGCAGAATAAAAGGTATGGTCCAAAATGCGGGGAGCACCCCCATTCCTGAAAACGGCATACTTTTGACGTTCTATGAACCGTACGGGATTGATATCGGGAGTCTCCCGTTTAAAGCCGGAGATGCGGTGGACACAAATTATGAATTCAAAGCAGACAAGAGAATGCAGGCATATGAATGCGGCAGCTGGCTGGTCAGGGATGGCAGGATTGTGATAGGAGACAGGGACGAATGGGTCGGAGTAATGACCAACTGGGATCCGAGGACTGCCGTGGGAATCAAGGATGACGGGACGGTTATACTGCTTACTGTTGATGGACGTCAGCCGGGATATAGCGTGGGGTTGACGGGAAATGAGCTTGCAGAGCTTCTTTTGAGGTATGGAGCTGAAAATGCCGCAATGCTTGACGGAGGGGCATCTACAGAAATGATTGTGGAAGGAAAGATCGTCAACAGACCCTCATTCAAAGGACAGGAGCGGCCGCTCGGAGGTGGTATAATCATAAGGCTGCGGGATAAAAATGATGATTGACAATTTTATATATATAATAGAAAATTAGTTTATCTTTAACAATATCAATAAATTATTTCAAAGAGGTGCAATATGTTATCTAATGTGGATGTAAGAAAGATTCTGCCGCACAGGTATCCTTTTTTACTGGTTGATAAAGTACTTGAGGTGGAAGCAGGTAAAAAGGTTGTGGCCATCAAGAATGTTACAACAAATGAGCCGTTTTTCCAGGGACATTTCCCGGATTACCCGGTCATGCCGGGAGTTCTGATTGTTGAGGCGCTTGCACAAGCCTCAGGAATAGCTGTTGCCATGCTGGAGGAAAACAAGGGAAAGCTTGGTCTGTTTGCAGGAATAGAAACCATGAAATTCAAGAGGCAGGTGCTTCCCGGCGATGTGTTGAAGCTTGAATCAGAGATCCTTGTTTCCAAAATGGGAGTTACCAAAGCAAGGGTTGTTGCGTCGGTAGATGGACAGGTAGCTGCCGAGGGCGAAATCAAATTTGCCATGGCGGATGTGAGCAAAGCGAAATAAACCCCGCATTGAAAAGGAAGCTTCATATGAAGCTTCCTTCACTAAAAACATCATTTATTTTCCAGGAACCTTTCACCGACCTTTGAAATATCTCCCGCACCCATGGTTATTATCAAATCGCCAGGTGCAGTTTCAGCCTTGAGGTAGTCGACGATAGTATCAAAGCTATGCATGTAAATGGCTTCCTTTCCGTTTAACCCGATTTTCTCGGCAAGTATGCTTGCATGAATCTCTCCTTTATTCTGCTCTCTTGCAGCATAAATATCCGAGACTATAATGGTATCCGCATCCTGGAAGGCACCTGCAAAATCATTCAGGAAGGCTTTTGTCCTTGAATAGGTATGGGGTTGGAATACACACCAGAGCTTTTTATGCTCTGCATTTTTTGCCGCTTTCAGAGTGGCCTTGACTTCCGAGGGGTGGTGGGCGTAGTCATCTATAACCTTGATGTTGTTCCTTATTCCCTTGAGTTCAAAACGCTTGTGAGCGCCCCCGAATTTCCCCAGGGCATTCTTTATGGATTCCATGCCGCAGCCCAGAGTATGGCTGGCGGCAATTGCCGCCAGCGAATTGTTGACGTTATGGACACCCGGAACATTCAGACTTATTTCTTCAAGTTCACAACCTTCATGCAACAGTGTATAAGATGCGCAGCCAAGGCTGTCGAAGACAATATCCCGTGCACTCCAGACTGCCCTGTCGGACTTTATACCGTAGGTGATTTTTTTACACGAAATCTTTTCCAGCAGCTGACCGACATTAGGATCATCAATGCATGCAACCATATACCCTTCCTGCGGAACAAGGGAAGCAAACTTGTGGAAGGCACTTTTAAAGTGGTCCAGGTCTTTAAAATAGTCTATATGGTCCAGTTCTATATTGAGTATGACAGCCATATACGGGTTGAACTTGAGGAAGCTTTCATAATACTCACAGGCTTCGGTTATGAAATACCTGGTTCCTCCGACTCTGGTATTCCCGCCTATGGCATCAAGCTCACCGCCTATATGTATTGTTGGATTACATTGAGACTCAAGCATTATAAGGCTTATCATGGAGGTTGTTGTTGTTTTGCCATGGGTTCCGGATATGGCAATACCATACCGGTACCTTTTCATTATGTTTCCAAGCAGTGCCGCCCTGTCCAGAACAGGCACCCCGAGTTCCCTTGCCCTCATAAGCTCCGGGTTGTCATCCTTAACTGCCACTGTATATACGACAAGGTCAGGGTTTTGTATATTTTCCGGCTTAAGGCCTATACTTACTTTAATACCTGCTTCCTGAAGCCTGTCGGTGGCTTTTGACTGCCTGTCATCAGAACCGGTCACGTTATAACCAAGATTTTTCAATATTTCTGCAAGCCCGCTCATGCTTGAGCCGCCTATGCCAATCATATGTACATTTTTAATTTCGGATGATTCAAGTGGATTTAAATCATGCAATATGAACACTCCTTAATTTTCCTAGCTGACAAATAAATAATACATTATTTCAACATAAAATAAAAGTTAAAAAAACCCCAAAATATACAAATATTATATGACAAACAGCTGTTAAATATTAGAACCAAAATTATTATACGAATAATAGATTGAAAAAGTGTTAAAATATTCGATATTTTATTGTATAATATAAGATATATCAAAGGTGTGAATATGGAGGTTAGTGTGGATAAGCTTCAAAGAAATGAACGCGTAGCCGTATTGCTGAAATTATTGTCCGATTCACCGGGTAAAACTTTTAACCTTGGTGTTTTTACTGAAATGTTCGGCTCAGCAAAGTCGTCTATAAGTGAAGACATAGATATAGTGGGAAATTTATTGGAAAGATTCGGGATCGGATCGATTGAAACGATTACCGGGGCTTCGGGGGGCGTCAGGTATATCCCCTCGTTAAGCAGAAAGAATATTGCGGCAATACTTGAAAATTTATGCGGAGAGCTTTCTAAAAGGGAAAGGATATTGCCCGGTGGATTTTTATACATGCTTGATATTATATCCCACCCTGAAAAGGTCACTGAAATTGGCCGTATATTTGCATCACAATTCTGCAGCAAGGCTGTTGATTATGTAATAACCGTTGAAACAAAGGGAATCCCTCTGGCTTTTACAACTGCCAGATTCCTGAATGTGCCTCTCGTTATTGTCAGGCATTATAATGAAGCTACGGATGGAGCTTCCGTAAATATCAACTATGTCTCAGGCTCGTCAAAGCAGATTCAGACCATGGCTCTTTCGTTAAAGTCATTAAAGAGAAATTCCAGCCTGCTGTTCATTGACGACTTCATGAAGGGCGGGGGTACCGCCAAGGGTATAATTGAGCTTGCCAAAGAGTTTGACTGTGAAATCTCAGGTATAGGGGTGCTTATAGAAAAGGTTGAGCCCTATAAAAAGCTGGTTGAAAACTATTTTTCCATCCTGACCTTGAACAAGGTGGATGAGGAGAACGGTATAATCGACATCAGGCCAAGCTCATCATGGAAATAAACAGATGTATTTAATAACAGTATTTTAAAAAATATATAGAATTTATAAAAATAAGAAGGAAATAATAAATTTATGGCGAATATTACATATACATAAATAAACGGAGGGTGGTAACATCTATGGAAATCACGGACGTTCGCATTAGAAAGATTGATAGTGAGGGCAAAATGAAGGCAGTTGTTTCTGTAACCTTTGATAACGAGTTTGTGGTACATGATATTAAGATTATAGAAAGCCAAAACGGATTATTCATAGCAATGCCCAGTAGAAAAACTCCCGATGGTGAATTCAGGGATATTGCACACCCGATAAATGCAGAAACAAGAGAAAAGATCCAGGGTGTTATACTGAGTAAATATGAATCTACTTCGGTAGATGGATAAACCAGCTGATCCTGAAGTTTTTATGAACCTTGGAATTCATATACATTTTTTAAATTTGTACTTTATATTAACGTAATGTAATTTGTGTATGTTTAAGGCGCTTTAACAAGGCGCCTTTTTTGTTAGGTATTTCTGTTTTAATTTTTTTGTGGTTGAAAAGTTTATTGAAAAGTGAGAAAATATAACCGGAAAGAAGCCGACAATACTTTGTTGCGTTGCATTTATAAGGAGGAACGCTTTGATGGAGCAATTAATGGCTGTTATTCTGGCAGCTGGCGAAGGCAAAAGAATGAAATCTAAAAAATCCAAGGTTGTCCATGAAGCTTGTGGCAAAGCTCTTATTGAATGGGTTTACACATCGGTTGACAATTCAGGAATAAAAGACTGCATTGTTGTCGTGGGCCATAGGGCGGACCAGGTAAAGGAACGCATGGGAGACAGGGTAAAGTATGTCACGCAGGAAAGGCAGCTTGGCACAGGACATGCGGTAATGCAGGCGGAAGAATTCCTGAAGGGTAAAGACGGATATGTAATGGTATTATATGGTGACGCTCCGCTCATTACACCCGGGACTATCAAAAGCACCATTGAACTTCACAAGAATAACGGAAACTCTGTAACGATAATCACAGCGGATATGGATGATCCTACGGGATACGGCAGGATAATCCGCGATGGACAGGGCAATTTTATTAAAATAATTGAAGAAAAGGATACAAATCCCGAAGAAAAGAAAATCAAGGAAATCAATTCAGGCTTATACTGCTTCAATATCGATGTACTTCTGGAGTCCCTCAAAGAACTGAATAACAACAACAAACAGGGAGAGTATTATCTCACTGATACCCCGGAAATAATCAAAAATAAAGGCAAACAGGTTGGAATCATTAAAATTGCCGACCCGAATGAGGTTATTGGAATCAATGACAGGATACAGCTTTTTGAAGCTTCTGAAATACTGAAAAAGAGGATTCTTGAGAGGCAAATGAGGTCAGGTGTCACGATAATCGATCCAAAATCTACTTATATCAGTAACGATGCAGTTATAGGAATGGATACCGTGATTTACCCGGGTACAATCATAGAAGGTACAACGGTTATCGGTGAGGACTGTGTAATCGGACCAAACAGCAGAATTGTGGACTCAAGGATTGCTGACCGCACGGAGATAAACTGCTCCATTATCCTGAAAAGCTCAGTGGGGGAAAACACCCATATCGGGCCCTACGCATATGTGAGGCCGGAAAGCGTGATTGGCAGTGAAGTCAAGATAGGTGACTTCGTTGAAGTCAAAAAATCCGTAATAGGGGATAAGACAAAAATCTCGCATCTCACTTATGTTGGAGATGCCGAGGTAGGCAGCAACGTAAACCTGGGATGCGGAGTGGTCACAGTCAATTACGACGGCGTGAAAAAACACAAGACGCATATAGGAAATAATTCTTTTGTCGGCTGCAATGTCAACCTTGTCGCTCCAGTTACCGTAAATGACAATGCCTATATAGCCGCCGGCTCCACAATTACCGAAGAGGTTCCGGAGAGTGCGCTGGCAATAGCAAGGGAGAGACAGGTAATAAAGGAAGGCTGGGTCACAAGAAGGAGAATAAAAAAATAACGCCGGGAAGGCAGCCGTCGTGAAATATATGAAGTAAGGGATATTGTCTGTAGTTGCTATCGCAGAAGATATTCAAATATATAACAAAAGGGGTAAATCAATGAACTTACATGGAAAGGATATTAAAATATTTGCGGGTAATTCCAACAGGGCTTTGGCTGAAGAAATCGCTGAAAAGATAGGGCTTCCCGTAGGTGCGGCGACAGTTGGAAAATTCAGTGATGGAGAGACTGCCATAGGTATAGGGGAAGTTGTCAGGGGCTCTGATGTGTTTATTATCCAATCCACCTGTTCACCTGTCAATGACAATCTTATTGAACTGCTTATCATGATCGATGCTTTGAAAAGGGCATCTGCGGGGAGGATAACTGCGGTCATGCCGTATTTCGGATATGCCAGGCAGGACAGGAAAGCAAAGGCCAGAGACCCGATTTCCGCTAAACTGGTAGCCAATCTGATTACTGTAGCCGGAGCAGACAGGGTGCTGACGATGGATCTGCATGCTGCCCAGCTGCAAGGTTTTTTTGACATACCTGTCGACCATTTGCTGGGTTTCCCGATACTTGCAGAGCATTTTAAAGAGAACTTCGGAAGCATGGATGATGTTGTTATCGTGTCACCTGATGTGGGAAGCGTTACGAGGACAAGAAAGGTAGCCGAATGGCTGGATGTACCTATTGCAATTATAGACAAGAGAAGACCGAAGGCGAATGTCTGCGAGGTAATGAATGTCATCGGGGATGTAAATAATAAAAGGGTCATACTTGTTGATGATGTGATCGATACGGGAGGGACGATAGTCAATGCTGCCAATGCACTGACGGAAATAGGGGCGAAGGAAGTTTATGCGTGCTGTACGCATGCGGTATTGTCCGGGCCTGCGATAGAGCGCATCTCGAAGTCTTCAATAAAGGAACTGGTAGCTCTTAATACCATCCCCTTAAGTGAAGAAAAAAGTATTGATAAAATCAAAGTACTGTCGGTAGCGGGCATATTTGCAGAGGCTATAGAGAGAATTTACGGAGACATCTCCATAAGCACCCTGTTCACCCAGCAGCATGTTTGATGCTTTTAGCCCCGCTTAACATGGATGTTGTATAGATTTCCCAAAAGCTTCTTTGAAAGAAGCTTTTGTTTCTTTAGGTCTGCAATATTTGAAAATGCGTAAGAGGTGTTTTTATTGGATAATCTGTTTGTTGTAATAGGCCTTGGAAATCCGGGTAATAAATACTTCAACACAAGGCATAACGTAGGATTCGATACTATTGATTTCCTCGCGGAAAAATACGGAATAAAGGTTTCAAAGGTCAAGCACAAGGCATTGCTGGGAGATGGGGAAATTGAAGGCAGGAAGGTCATCCTGGTCAAACCCCAGACATATATGAATTTAAGCGGTGAGAGTGTTTCGGAAGTTATAGACTGGTACAAGGTCCCTCTTGAGAATGTGATACTGATTTACGATGATGTAGACCTGCCTGCAGGGAAAATCAGAGTCAGGTCAAAAGGGAGTTCAGGTACGCACAATGGGATGAGATCCATACTATACCATATACAGTCGGAAGATTTTCCGCGTATAAGGATAGGAATTGGGAGGCCGCCCGTGGATTGGGACCTTGCGGATTATGTTCTTGGCAAATTCAGCCTTGAAGACAGGAAAATCATAAATGAAAGTGTCAAGGCCGCGGCAGAAGCTGTAGCTGCAATTGTGGGTTCGGGCATTGAGACTGCCATGAACAGGTACAATAAGGATAAGGCTCAATAAATCTTTAATTTAGAAATCGGCAGAAGGTTGATATGAAATATTTAATTGACCCGCTTTATGAAATCAGCGAGTACAGTGATATTCTGAAGGCTATAAAAAACTATAATGCTCCCGTCAGTATCACGGGGCCCTCGGATTCCCAGAAGGCTCATTTTTGTCATGCCATTTGTGAACATATCGGGACAAAGGGTATATTTGTGGCTTTCAATGAAATGCAGGCAAGGAAGATGTACGAGGATTTTACATTCTTCCTGGGCGATAATGCGGTATTTTTTCCTTCGAAGGAAATAATGTTCCATGATATAGAGGCAAAAAGCTATGATGCGGTCTATCAGAGGATAAAAGCGCTTGACAGGATTTGCAGCGGAAATTACAGGGTGATTGTGACATCAGCGGAAGCCCTTTCCCAGAAGCTTATCCCAAGGGATCTATTTACAGACAGCATATTACTCTTCAATGCCGGTGACAGGATTGACCTTCCAGGTCTGGCACAGAAGCTTGTCGTCATGGGCTACGAAAGGGTTGCCGTGGTAGAGGGGAAGGGCCAGTTTGCTGTGAGAGGCGGCATAGTTGATATATTTTCCGTAGACAGTGAATATGCAGTCAGGGTTGAACTCTTTGACGATGAGATAGACTCAATCCGGTATTTTGATGTAGTGTCTCAGCGCTCTGTGGAAAAAATGGAAAGCGTACGGGTTTTACCGGCAAGAGAGGTTATCTACTCCGCTGATGAGAGGGACAAAATAATCAATAATATCGAAAAGGACCTTTCGGAGTATACAGGAAAGATAGAAGGAAAAAGCGGAGCGGAACATATAAAGCAGGTCAGGTCAAGGATAAGCTCAGATATAAGCATGCTTAAGAGCGATTATTATTTTCCAGGCATGGACCGGTTGATTCCATATTTTATTGAAGAGCCGGATTTCATAACAGCCTATACGGGTGATGCGGTTGTTTTTGTTGATGAGCCCGAAAGACTGGAGCAAAGGATTGAAAATATCCTGCTGGAACATTCGGAGACCTGCAGGAACCTGTTGGAAAAAGGCCATATCCTGCCAAAAAGCCTGGACATTTTCTTTGACTATGAGGATATGAACAGAAGGTTTGAAGCCGGCAGGCTTGTGTGCCTCAATACAATATACGCCGACGGTGCACAAAGGACCGGACATAAGCGTTACAGCATAGTGTCCAAATCCATGAGCTCATATCAGGGACATATTGATTTACTGGTGGAGGATATACAGCACTGGAAGGAAAAGAACAACAGGGTTATTGTGCTGTCAGGAACCAAAGGGCGAGGAGAGCGGCTTTCAGAGACTCTTGACGCCAAAGGGGTAACGGCAGTCTACCTTGAGGGCAATGATATCAACGTTCAGGCGGGCCAGGTCGTAATAACCAGGGGTAACATAAACAGGGGCTTTGAGTATCCCACCATAGGCTTTGTTGTGGTGGGCGACAATGAAGTGTTTGGAAAGGACAAACGTGCCAGAAAGGTTCACGGCAAAAAAGACGGCGACAGGATTAAGGCATTTACCGACCTCAACATAGGGGATTATGTTGTGCACCAGTCCCATGGCATCGGACAGTATGTCGGGATGGAAAAACTGGCAGTTGATAACGTCAAAAGGGATTATATAAAGATAAGGTATCAGGAGGGCGATTTCCTGTACATACCCACAAACCAGCTGGACATAATCCAGAAATATATTGGCTCCGAAGGAAAAAATCCCAAATTGAGCAGGCTTGGCGGTGCGGATTGGGTAAAGACCAAAAAGAGGGTAAAGGAATCGCTTAAGGAGCTGGCAGGAGAGCTAATCAAGCTGTATGCCCAGCGCCAGTCAATGAAGGGCTTTGCCTTTTCGCCGGATACTGTCTGGCAGAGACAGTTTGAAGAGGCTTTTCCCTATGAGGAAACAGAAGACCAGCTTAAATGCATAAGTGAAATCAAAGCCGATATGGAGTCGGGCAGGCTTATGGACAGGCTTTTGTGCGGCGATGTCGGATACGGGAAGACCGAAGTTGCCATAAGGGCCGTTTTTAAAGCCGCCATGGATGGAAAACAGGTTGCATACCTTGTTCCTACAACTATTCTTGCACAGCAGCATTACAACACTTTCAAGGAGAGGATCAGGGAATTCCCTGTATCTGTCGAAGTCATAAGCCGCTTCAGGACGCCTGCAGAACAGAAACGGATATTGAAGGATGTCAAGGCGGGTAATGTGGACATACTTATCGGGACACACAGGCTTTTGCAGAAGGATATCCAGTTCAAGGACCTCGGCCTTCTTGTAGTTGACGAGGAACAGCGTTTCGGTGTCGGGCACAAGGAGAGCATTAAGAATATAAAACCAAATCTGGATGTTCTGACTCTTACGGCTACTCCCATTCCCAGGACTCTTCACATGTCACTGGTGGGCATAAGGGATATAAGCGTTATTCAGGACCCTCCAGAAGAGCGTTATCCTGTGCAGACGTACGTAATGGAATTCAACCCGGACGTGGTCAGGGATGCGATAACCCGTGAATTAAGCAGGAAGGGTCAGGTATTTTACCTGTACAACCGGGTCCGGTCAATCAATATAAAGGCTGAAGAGCTACAGGCACTGGTTCCTGAGGCAAGAATTGCGGTAGCCCACGGACAGATGGATGAAAAACAGCTTGAGGATATAATGTACAGCTTCATAAACGGTGAGTATGATGTACTTGTCTGTACCACAATAATAGAATCAGGATTGGATATGCCAAATGTAAACACAATTATCGTGGAGGATGCCGACAAAATGGGGCTTGCCCAGCTGTACCAGCTGAGGGGAAGGGTTGGACGCTCAAACAGGCTGGCTTATGCATATATTACCTATAAAAAGGATAAAATGCTGCCTGAGGTTGCAGAAAAAAGGCTGCAGGCGATAAAGGAATTTACAGAGTTCGGCTCCGGATTCAAAATAGCCATGAGGGACCTGGAAATAAGGGGCGCAGGTAATCTCCTTGGGCCCGAGCAGCATGGACAGATGGAATCTGTGGGTTATGACATGTACTGCAGGCTGCTCGACGAAGCTGTGAGGGAATTGAGAGGGGAGAGCCCTGTACAGGATGAGGACGAAATTTCCATAGATATAAATGTAAGTGCCTATATAGATGATGAATATGTCGGCTCTTCCGGACAGAAAATTGAAATGTACAAGAAAATAGCCTCCATACAGGATGAGCAGGATGTGGTTGATATCAAGGATGAGCTTATCGACAGATATGGGGACATTCCCAAGCCTGTAACGAATCTGATAGAGATAGCCTTCATAAAAACCCTGGCAAAGTCTTGCGGGTTTTCCGCCATTCAGGAAAAAAATGAAGCAGTCCTGCTTAATTATAAGAGCAACGCCAGTGTGAAACTGGAGTCTATCGGCCGCCTGATGGATAAATACAAGAGAAAGCTGCTGTTTACGGCAAGCAATACCCCATATATTACTTTCAAGATTTCCGGGTTCAGCAGGGAGGATTTGGTCGAAAATATTAAGTTTCTATTACAGGATATTAATAATTTGCAGTGTCAGTAGTTATCGATTATAATATAGATGATTGTTTTATAAAGTGCTACAGGCTTTATAGTCGATAAGATGCCTAATGCATTTCATTTTTATAAATGGCGAGGAGAGATAATTTTGAAAAACAGACTAATTTACATTATAGTCGCAGCAATAGCCGTAATTGCAATCGCAGCGGGAGTATTGGTCTACTATAATTCTTCGAACAGTTATGTGGCAACTGTTGCAGGAGAAAAAATTACAAAAGAGGAATACACTTTTTTCTTGAGTTCCGTTAAGCAGCAGATGGAGGCAACTACTCCGGATGCCAGTTCGGATCCTAACAAGATATGGACAACCAAAATCGACGGTAAGGATGCAAAAGATGTCGCAAAAGATAGAGCTCTTGATGATGCAAAGGAATTCAAAATCCAGCTTATTCAGGCTAAAAACAGCAAAGTTACCTTGGAAAAAGCCGATATGGATAAAATAAACACACAGATGGACCAGCTGGTAAATGCCCAGGGAGGGAAAACGAAGGTAGAGGCTGACATTCAAAAGACCTTCGGTATCAGCCTTGACCAATACAAGGCCGTATACAAGGATTATGTGTTGATTGACAAATACATGCAGCAGCAGGAGAAAGAGATACAACCCTCTGACGAGGACACAAAGAAATATTACAACGACAATATGGAGAAGGCAGGGGAAATCACAACCGTGATTCACGTACTCTTCCTTACACAGGACAACCAGGGCAAGCCTTTGCCGGATGACAAGCAGCAGGAGGCAAAAAAGAAGGCTGACGACACATTAGCAAAGGTTAAGGGAGGACAGAACATCTCCGACCTCGCAAAACAACTCTCGGAGGATCCCGGTTCAAAGGAC
>Ga0129298_10000889_pt1 | contig 12329 bp, 10 predicted proteins | sample I19B2metaG_FD_94707 | JGI IMG/M metagenome (GOLD analysis project Ga0129298, IMG submission 94707) | Lake sediment bacterial and archeal communities from Gulf of Boni, Indonesia to study Microbial Dark Matter (Phase II) - ​I19B2 metaG | ecosystem: Environmental > Aquatic > Freshwater > Lake >... | reverse complement strand
GTAAGAGAGCTTGGTTGTACGCCGTACAAAGGGCCGGACATGGGATGGCATTCGCAACTCCTGTTAAATTAGATAGTTACGAAAGCCGACCTCGCCACTTTTTACTCGCTGTCAAGCAAAAAAATGTGGCAACCAGCTGATTATTTTAGCTTTTTAAAGAACAAACCGGTTAATGCAACTTCCTAACCGGACACTACTGGGTGAGTCAATGAATTTTGCTGGAATGACAATGGACAACAAGTTTCTAAAGGTTCTTTACCTGTCGCACTCTGCTGAACTGGCTGGTGGAGCGGAGAAATGTCTCTACACGCTTCTTAAGCATCTTGACAGGGAGAAAATTGAACCGGTTGTGGTATTTCCTGTAGACGGGCCATTCAAGGATGCAGTAGAACAACTGCAAATCACTACCCATGTTTCACCTATGGAATGGTGGGTGGAGACCGAGTGCGGCATCCCCTTTCATGACGATGCTTTTCTTGAACGTGTAAGGAAAATCGGTGAGATCCTGGAAAATGAGCAGCCCGACATTGTCCAGACCAATAGTTCGGTGATCTGGGAAGGGGCTGTAGCAGCTCATTTGCAGAATGTACGTCATGTCTGGCATGTTCACGAAATTCTGGAAGGTCACCCAAGTCTTACAGCCGTGCTCCCGCTGCCGCTATTCTATCGAGTTATGGCAATATTTTCTGACAGGGTCGTCACTGTGTCCGATACTGAGCGAAGAGTATTGGCCCGACGGGTTTCCCCGGAAATACTGACGACAATTTATAACGGCGTAGAACCCGATCAGGTCGGCGCCGAGGCAGCAGACTCCCTGAGAACTGAATTGAACATTCCGCCTGATACAGTCGTTGCCCTGACATTGGCGTCGCTCGCTAGGTACAAGGGGATTGACACTCTGCTCGATGCGGCAGTACTTGCGGTATCTCACAACGACGCCATCAGGTTTGTTCTGGCCGGAAGTGGTACTGAAGAAGCAATAGATATCTTGAATAGCAAGATAGCCCGATTGGGTCTTGAGGGAATAGTCAACTTCCTGGGGTTCCGCCCGGATGCCCGGGCGTTAATGCATGATTCCGACTTTGTTGTGATTCCCTCCGAGTATGAATCATTTTCATTGGTTACAGCTGAAGCAATGGCTGCCGGCAAGCCGGTTATAACAACTGATTGTGGGGGGCCGTCCGAACTCGTGGTGGATGGTGGAACCGGATACGTGGTGCCGGCGAACGATCCTCCAGCGTTGTATACAGCTATGCTGAGGATGTCTGCGGATGCTCATCAGATGCGGACTATGGGCGAAAAGGGGCGTGAGCGCTATTATCAACACTATACTGCTGAAAGCAATGTGGAGAAATTCCTGCTTTTGTACAGGGAGTTGATGGCGACTTCGAAGCGCAAGTTGTTCAGCTTGGATGATAACGCAATGCTTTTGGATCTGTGCGATGCGTACCAATTACATATGGACAAGGTGAAGTTGCTGGCGGAGCAGGAGAGAAAATATCAAGAGCTTTCGTCCTATGCCGAGATGCTTCGGCAGAGTAATAAATATGCTGAAGAGCAACTCAATATTAAGGATATTCAGCTTCATAATGAACGTCTTCGTGTTATGGAGAGTGAAAAGAAGATTGAGAGTCTTTTTAATTCGCTGTCTTGGCGGATTACACGCCCGTTGCGAGCCCTCCACTCGATTATGACAGGCGCTACTTTCTCCCTTAACCACCAGGGCATAGACAATGCAATCTCCGTAACCACGTCGTTTTCTGACAACCGGAGTGATGCTTTCCTGCTTGACGTGGTCAGAAGAGGAAAAGGTGATTCTTACGATGTGGTAGTTTTTTCCGTAATCGACTGGCATTTTCGCTTCCAGAGGCCGCAGCAGTTGGCTAAGCAGCTTGCCTCGCTTGGTCACCGGGTATTCTATCTCTCCACTGAGTTCATCTATGAATGGCATGATCCGGGCTTCAGGGTCATCGATTCTCCTTGCAGCAACGTATTTGTTGTGCAGATTAACTGCCGTCCCCCTCATCCCAATATCTACCGGGATTCCATTCCGGCAGAGCAGGTTTCTTTCCTTGCGGAGTCCCTGCTACAATTGAAGAGTATATTGGGGATAGATAAAATGATCTCGTTGGTTAATTTGCCGTTCTGGCGTCCGGTGGTCGATGTGCTTCCGTCCGATATGGTCGTTTATGACTGCATGGACCATCATGCCGGTTTTTCTACCAATACGTCGGCCATGCTGGACGAGGAAACGCTGCTGCTTCATAGCGCTAACTTGGTGATTACATCATCCCAGCGGTTGTCCGATATTGTCGGTTCGGAGGTCCCTAACATCATTATTCGCAATGGAGCTGAAGTCGACTTTTTCTCTAATCGTCCTAAACTCCTTGAGTTCAAGTCGGAACGTCCGGTTGTGGGCTATTATGGTGCTATTTCGGATTGGTTCGACATGGAGTTGGTTATTGCTGCTGCAAAGACATTTCCCGGATGGGACTTTGTCCTTGTGGGGTCTACTTTTGGTTGCGATGTGAATCGTGCCCTACAAATTCCTAATATTAAGCTTACAGGTGAGGTTCCCTATGCAAGTTTACCCGGCTATCTTTATGCCTTTGACGTTTGCATGATCCCGTTCCTTTTAACGGAACTTACTCTCTGCACTAATCCGGTAAAAGTTTATGAGTATCTGAGTGCCGGTAAGCCGGTAGTGGCCACGGCTATGCCGGAGTTGCAGCTTATTTCTGATATTGTTCACGTTGCAGATTCCAAAGAAGACTTCATGGAAAAATTAAAAGTGGCAATGGAAGAACACTCTGATCGGTTACTGTCGAAGAAACGTTCAGAGTGGGCGTTGCAGCATGATTGGGCAGCGAGAGCAGAACAGCTGGAGCTAGAAATACGATATCGATTTGAAATGAAGGGCTGCAAACAATGACTACCGTCGCAATAGTTGTCCTGACATATAATTCCTTAGAAGAAACGACCAAGCCTTGTGTGGAAAGCATTTATCGGGCTAAGACTGTTATCGACTTTGAATTGGTCCTGGTCGACAATTGCTCAGTTGACGGAACCCGTGAATATATTCAGCAAATTGCTGCAACTCATGAGAATATCAGTGTTATTCTGAATCACAGCAACCTGGGCTATGCCGCTGGCAACAATATAGGAATCAGGGCGACTGAAGCCAGTTACTATGTTCTTCTTAACAGTGACACTTTGGTAACTGATTGCTGGCTAGATAAACTAGTGGCTTTTTTGGGTCAGCATGCAGGTGTAGGAATGGTCGGGCCGGTATCCAATTCGGTGGGGAACGAACAGATTATCCACGTCGAGGCGGAGAACGAAGGGGAAATTATTCTTGAAGGGTTGGCGTGGGCAGAAAGATGCGCCGGTGATTATTTCCATACATCAATGCTCGGTTTTTTCTGCGTGGCTATCAGGAAAGAGGTGATTGATTCTGTAGGAGTTCTGGATGAGAATTTCGGGATTGGTATGTTCGAGGATGATGATTACTGTCGTCGCGTAATAGACAGTGGTTACCAACTCGCGTGTATGGAGGATGTATTTGTTTTACATAAAGGGAGTATATCTTTCAAAAATGCTAACATTGATGGACTAAATGAACTTTTTTATCAGAATATGAATAAATTTGAGAAAAAACACTCGGTTCGTTGGCGTTCAGGTCTGACCCCTCCTAAATTTCTAAGATTAATTGAGGGATATATACAAGAATCATCAGACTATCCTAAAGTTATATTTAAAATAGCCAATAAAATAAAGGTGATGCATAAGTTTAACTACGATGCAGCCAATGATCAAGCCATGCAGATGGCTGCACGGCTTAATGAAGTATATGTATCATTGAGCTGGAAATTTGGCTCTGGAATAGCCAGGGCTTTGGGGAAATTGCCGTTCAGCGGACTATTCTACCGTATGGGCATGGGTATTTCAAAGTATTTGGGACCTGGCCGAACTGGCTAAACAGCATGCCTGTGTTGTGAATCTTGTAGCGTGAAGCTGATTTGTGGAGATACAGATGAGTTTGCTTGGAATGCTTAAGAGTAAGTTATTAGGGGGCATACTGACCGGAGACGGAGATGAGAGGGTTGCGTTCCGCTGCAACATCTGTGGTATGCAGTGTCGAGTCGAACGGTCGGCAATTGGTCGGGAAATTCCATCGTGCAAAGGCTGTGGTTCGACAGTCAGGATGCGCGCTATGATTCATTGCCTGTCCATGGAACTGTTCGGAGAGAGCAAAGTTATTGGCGATTTCCCGAATGATTTACATCTTCGGGGCGTTGGGATGAGTGACTGGGTTGGGTATGCCGACCGCTTGGCGAAAAAGTTCGAGTATACGAACACATTCTATCATCAAGAGCCCAAGCTAGACATTACAGATATTGACATAAATATGGAGGGGACCCTGGACTTCATAATATCAACTGATGTATTCGAGCATATTGCTCCTCCAGTATCAATAGCATTTGAAAACACCCACAGATTGCTAAATGAGGGAGGAGTATTCGTCTTTTCAGTGCCCTATTCACTGGACTCATCTCCGGTGGCTTTCGAGCATTTTCCAGATCTCCACAAATATCGGATCGAGCAAACCGAAAATAGTTTTGTCCTGCACAACGTTACTGAAAAGGGAGAAGTACAGCAGTTCGAAAATCTGATATTTCATGGAGGAGAGGGCGCAACCCTGGAGATGCGCTCTTTTACTTTGGACTCCCTTTACAACGAGTTCCAGAAGGCCGGTTTCCATGACGTCAGGGTACATGGGGAGTCCTTTGAGGAGTTTGGAATTTATTGGGATGGTGGATGGAGTTTACCTATTACGGCAAGGGCGAGGTAGCAGGTTGCATCTGTCGGGGAGCTTTCATGAGAGTAGTAGATCATGCATAATAGAGTAAATCATCAGCAGAACTGGATTGACAAGGATGGAATAGTCTCTTTGGCTCCTGGGCGACCAGCTCTAGTGAGTGTGGTGCTCCCCGTCTACAACCAGGCACAGTATCTTGGGCACGCGATTGATGGTGTGCTTGATCAATCGTATCCCGATCTGGAACTGATAATCGTCAACGATGGTTCAACGGACGGTATCGAACATGTGCTTGATAGGTACCGGCATATACCAAATGTTAGCATAATCAACCAGGCCAACCAGAAACTCCCCCGTGCCCTGAACAACGGCTTCGTCCATGCAAAAGGAGAGTTCTACAGCTGGACATCGGCCGACAACATCATGCTCCCGAATCAGGTCGAGAGGCTGGTTCGCTATCTCCAGGACCACCCGGACGCTGCCATGGTCTACTCGGACTACCAGGCCATCGACGATGCCGGAGACCCGTTGAACGATCCAACATTCAGGCCGCACAACCTGGACGGGAGCGACAGGAGTATCATCCGTCTCCCCCATGGTGTGACCGAGTCGAATTTCCATGACAGCGGCGATAACTTCATAGGCGCCAGCTTCATGTACCGGCGCGGTGCCGCCTGGTTCATAGGCGATTATTCAGCGGACACCTTTGGTGGAGAGGATTACGACTACTGGCTGAGGATGAGCAACTTCTTCGCGATCGGCCATCTGCCGGAAGTGCTGTATAAGTACCGGGTGCACGGCAACACCCTGAACGCACGGGCCGCTGAGTTGAAAATTTTCAAACGGGTGAGGAAGGTCCTGCAGCGTGATGCCGCTCTCCGCGCCTGCCTGCAGGACTATCGAAAATCACCCCCCCCCCAGAACCTCGATGAAGCTGTTAGCCGGCTAAGGGCGCGGGAGATTCTGGTCTACGACTATTCCAGGGGATATGGCCGGCTGGAAGCACGCCGTTCGCTATGGCGCAAGCCGTTCAGGGTGTGCAGCATCGACGTGCCTGCCGATGCAGTGGATGAAAAGGAACTGGGGCTGGCAGACATGATCGTCACAAAAGACCCTGGCTGTTTTGCCAAGTTTTCGCCCAGGTTCCAGACTAACATCTTCTGCTTCGATATAGAGCGACAACCGGAGCTCCTGGCCAGGCTGGCCGTTTACCGGGAGTTCATGCTCAGGAATGTGGGGAGCCGGCATAGATGACTGGCGAAAGGATAAACCTGCTCATAGAGGTCGCCTCCTTCGACAAGGGGGGGCTGGAAAAGGTCGTCCTCGATTCGGCGCTCCGCTTCGACCGGAGCCGCTTTTCGGTAACGGTCGTCAGCATTGGCAGGACAGGATACCTGGCTCAGCTTGCAGAGCGGCACGGCATAAGGGTCTACCGGCTGCCTCTCTTTAACAAACAGGGGGTATACAGGAAGATTCTGAACCGCCATGACATCAACCTGAGCAACTCGCATTTTTCCTACTTCGGCTATCCGCTCCTGCAGGCCAGCGGTATTCCGAATATCACCTTCATTCACAACGTCTACGCCTTTCTTCCGCCTATGCTGGCCGCATTCAGGGATGCCGACCGGTACGTCGATCATTACATCTCGGTCTCGAACAGCGCGACACGGTATGCCGTCGGCAAACTGGGGGTTAGGACTGAAAAGATAACCACAATTCCCAACGGCCTGATCGTGGAAGAGCACGAGGAGCGGAAGAGAAACGCCTCCCCCGTGAGACGGGGTGAGTTCGGCCTGGCCGAAACGGACTATGTCTTTCTGAACGTGGCCTCCTACAACCTGCACAAGGGGCATTACCTGATGGCAGACGCCATGCGCAGGATCGCGCAGCTGCGTAGCGACATCAAAATCCTGTGCATCGGCAACGTCATCAATCAGCCCCACATAACTGCATTCAGGCGTTATCTGAAGGAGAAGTCCCTTGACAGGTCGATTCTCATGCCCGGATACTATCCCCACGTGGAATCGTTCTACGGCATCACCGATGCCTTCCTGCTCCCCTCGTTCATCGAGGGGTGGAGTATAGCCATGAACGAGGCCATGTTCTACGGCAAGCCGCTGATCCTCACCCGGACTGGGGCCAGTGAGGAGGTCATAAGAGACGGCGATATCGGCATCCTCGTTGATAACGAGTACGGGGATATCCTGAATCTCGACGCTGCCCTGCTGGACGACCTTGCCTACAACCGGCGCGAATTCGTCACAGCCGACCAGCTTGCCGGGGCGATGATCGCGATGGCCGACAACCGGGATTACTGGCGTGCCGCAGGGGAAAAAGGGCATGAAAAGGTCGTGAAAGAGTATGCTTTAGACAGAACGATCGACCGCTATGAGCAGGTCTTCGCTGCTTTTGTGAGGAGAAATACTTGAAAAGAATTCTTATCACCTTCGGCACTCGCCCCGAGGCCATCAAAATGGTGCCGGTGGTCGAGGCCCTGAAAAGTAACACGGCATTCGACGTGAAGGTCTGCGTCACGGCCCAACACCGGCAGATGCTCGACCAGGTGCTGGAGCTTTTCTCCATAACACCGGAGTTCGACCTGAACCTGATGCGGCCGGGCCAAGATCTGACTGACATCACGAGTAACGTGCTACTCGGCATGCGTGAGGTGCTCAGGGAATGGCGGCCGGACTGGGTGCTGGTGCACGGCGATACCACCACAACTTTTGCCGCCGCCCTGGCCGCATTCTACGAGAAGGTCAGTGTCGGCCACGTGGAGGCGGGTCTCAGGACCGGCAACATCTACTCCCCCTGGCCCGAGGAGATGAACCGCAGGCTCGCCGGTGCAATCACGACCCTCCACTTCGCCCCCACCGACTGGGCGCGGGACAACTTGCTCCGGGAGGGGGTGGCGACGGAGCGGATACTGGTGACAGGCAACACAGTGATCGATGCCATCCTGGAGGTGGTGACCAGGGTCAGGGAAGACGCAGCGCTGCAGGCGGAAATGGCGGCACGTTTCTCGTTCCTCGATCACCGGAAACGGCTCGTCCTCGTTACCGGGCACCGCCGGGAGAACTTCGGCGCGGGGTTCGAGCGGATATGCCGGGCGCTGCGACGACTCGGCGAGCGCGGTGACCTGGAGATTCTTTACCCTGTTCACCTGAACCCCAATGTTCAGGAACCTGTACGCCGCATCCTGGGTAATACATCGTGCGTGCATCTGATAGAGCCCCAGGACTACCTCCCCTTCGTCTATCTCATGGACCGCTCCTTTATCATTATCACAGACTCTGGAGGTGTGCAGGAAGAGGCGCCATCGCTGGGGAAACCGGTACTGGTCTTGCGCGACACGACCGAACGTCCCGAAGCGGTGGATGCCGGGACGGTTCGCCTGGTAGGTACCGACGAGGACCGTATTGTTCAGGAAGCCGTTATCCTGCTTGACAACCAGCCGGCCTACGAGACGATGGCCCGGGCCCACAATCCCTATGGGGACGGCCAGGCAAGTAAACGTATAGTTCAAGCACTCCGGGAGATATGAAGAAACTCCTCTATCTCATGCACGTGCCGTGGGGGTGGATCAAGCAGCGCCCTCACTTCTTGGCTGAGGAACTGACCAGGCATTTCGATGTGCACGTCTTCCACCGCAAGACGTTCGGGAGAAATACCCTGGTGCAGAACATTGTGCCGTCAGGGCTCACGGTGAGTGTCATCCCGATGCTCAGGCTGACTAGCCTGTCTGGGGTGATGGATCACCTGAACAACCGCCGTATCGCCCGGTATTTCGGTGCCCACATTGCTGACTATGATATAGTCTGGGTTGCCCATCCCGACATGTTCGAATTAGTGAGTCCGGTTGTCCCGCCAAGTGCCGTGGTTGTGTACGACTGCATGGACGACCACGGTGCTTTCCCCGAGGTGAGCTGCAACGCAGGGTTGGCGCGGCGACTGTGGGTGCGCGAACAGAGGCTTCTTGACCGCAGCGATATCGTCTTTGTCTCCTCCGAGAGTCTGGGGGAGACCCTTCGGGAGCGTTACGGTCTGGCCAGGCAGCCCCTGGTTGTCAACAATGGTCTTTCCCTGGAGGATGCCGCCGACGCTCCCTCTCTACCGGCAGAGGTGGCCGGGCCCATGGCCGAGGCGTCCTTCAGGCTTGTCTACATCGGGACTATCGCGCCCTGGCTTGATTTTCCCCTTATACTTGAGACGGTGGAGCGATTCCCGCAGGTGACGGTTTTCCTCTGTGGCCCTTCTGACGAGCCGATCCCGGCCCACGAAAGGATCGTGCACCTAGGCCCCATCCAGCACAGGTACGTGGGGGGAGTGATGGCGGCCGCAGATGCGCTGTTCATGCCATTTCAGCTGTGTGAGTTGGTTAGGGGGGTTGATCCGGTCAAACTCTATGAATATGTTCACAGCTGCAAGCCGGCCTTGGCGCTACGCTATCCCGAGACCCTTAAGTTCGGGGAGTATATTGATCTGTACCAGACACAGGAGGAGTTCTTCGAACTCCTGGCCGGTCTCGTCTCCGGCGTCAGGGGGGCGAAAAAAAGTTGTGATGTGTGTCGGGCCTTTTCGGCCGCAAATACCTGGGAAATGCGGGCTGCTTACATTGCCAGCGTCGTCACCGAGTAGCGGGTGCCATGACTGATTATAGGATTCTTCTCAACGACATCCGCGATGAGTTACGGCGTACCGGTCTCTCCGGCTTATGTCGTAAGGCGGCAGCATACCTGTTCGATCCGCGGCGAGCGCTCGCCAGAAGCGAGTTGACAGGGTGGGGCGCGATAAGGCCGGTTGAATTGCCGGGTGGAGATGGTAACGGCATGGTCAGTGTTATCATGCCGGTCTATGACCGTACCTCCGAGTTGCGCGAAGCCGTCGAGTCGATCCTGAATCAGTCGTATTGCAATTTCGAATTGCTTCTTGTCACCGACGGTTCACCCAGGGAGACCTTGAATGTTGTCGAGCGCTACCGGGATCACCAGCAAGTGAGGCTTTTTCACTACCGGGACAATTCGGGAAATGCGGTCCGAGGCAGGAACAGGGGGATTTGTGAGGCAAGGGGCGAATTCATAGCTTTCCAGGACAGTGATGATCTTGCAGAGGTGGACAGGCTGCGTATATCGGTGGAGTGCATACGGCGGTATGACGCCGATATCGTCTATGGCGGGTGGCGTGCTCTTGTTGACGGCTCAAGGCTAGACACCTGGCTCAGGGACGGGCAGGTCGTCGTCCCGGTGCGGTTTGCCGTCTCGGACCTGCTGCGGAACAACAGGATTTGTCAAAGCACCGTGCTTGCGAGACGGAACGTCTTCGCAGCTGTCGGCGGATACAAAGACGTTATGAAGTTCCGTGAGGACCATGAATTGTGGTTGCGGGCCGCATTTTACGGATGCCGGTTCAAGTCGATCCCAAATGTGCTGGCAAGTATCAGGGTCCACCAGGGGAACCACGAGAGAAACTATATTGATGACGACCAGTTCTGGTACCGATTGATGCTGCGGGAATACCGGCTAAAGCCCGGCAATGCCGAGTTCGAGAACCTGCTGGAAAAAGCATGAAAACTGGGACAATTCTCTTTATTGCCCATTCTGCCGAGCTGTATGGTGCAGAGAAGGTGCTGCTGAATACGGTTCAGCATTTTTCCCGCAGCTATGATGTTCACGTTGCCGTGCCAGCCGAGGGAGCCTTTTCTCATGAACTCTCTGGCGTACCGGGTGTCACCATGCACACCCTGATACTGCCGAAATTCACCCGACACTTAGCCGATCAGCTCGGCAATCTCCTTGGTATGGGAAGTTTCGTCCGCCAGGTTCACCTCTTGTTGCGCCGGACAAACCCCGATCTCGTCTTCTGCAATACCATCCGAAACGTAATTACGGCCGTTGTTGTGAAGCTTATGGGATACCCCGTTATCATCCATATCCACGAAAAGAACCTTGATGGAGCCGCCGGGAAACTGTTTGCCTGTCTGATGGACAGATTCGCTTCACGGGTGATATTCATCTGCAATTATGCCAGAGACACTTTTGTGAGGCGCGCCAAGGGCCTGCAGGCTAAGAGTACGGTCATATACAACGGTTATGATGGTTCTGCAGCTATTGAAAACGAATCCTTACCCGCAGGGGGGGGGCTGGGAGACTTCCCGGTTATGGTGACGATCGCCAAGCTAGCGGAGCACAAGAGGGTCGGCGATCTGATATCAGCGATGTCGATCCTGATACACGACTTTCCGCGGGCAAGGTTGCATATTATCGGCGAGGGACCTCTTTTCCATGATCTGGCAGGGCAGGTACGGACGGCTGGCCTAGAAGAGCGGGTTTCCTTTGTCGGGTATGTGAAGGATGTTTCGGTATACCTGAGGACGGCAGACGTTTTCCTGGCCCCTTTTGCCAACGAAGGGTGCAATATGGCAACCATCGAGGCGATGGTCTACGGCCGACCGGTGATTGCCGCGGCCAGCGGTGGGCTACTGGAGATCGTGGACCAGGGGCAGACAGGTTTTTTTTATCCGGTGGGGAATGTCGACCTCCTTACCGAACTGGTTAGCAATGTATGCCGGTCCGACGAGTTGAGGCGAGAGTTGGGCTCTGCCGGGAGGTCAAGGGCAGCCGCACTTTTTTCCCAAGAAAGGCAAATGGGGATGATTGAAGCACTTCTAGCCGAGACAATTCAGGGAAAGGCCCGATGATCTCGGTCTGCATGGCCACATACAACGGCCAGCGTTTCATCCGACGCCAGTTGGATACCATTCTCTCCCAGCTTGCTCCCGGGGACGAGCTGGTGATCAGCGACGACTCCTCAACCGACGGAACGGCCTTGATCCTGGCCGAATACGCCAGGGCGGACTTACGCATTCGCCTCTTCACAGGCCAGAGATTCTGCTCCCCGATTTTCAATTTCGAATTTGCCCTTCTGCAGGCACGGGGGGGGATCATCGTCCTGGCGGATCAGGATGACATCTGGCTGCCGAACAAGCTGTCGACAGTTCGTGGATTTTTCGCCGCCAATGTCGCCAGACCGCTCCTCCTGGTTCTTGACGGGGAAGTGGTGGACGAGACCGAGTCATTGCTCTGTCCATCAGTGCTGGAAAAGCTGCAGGCCGGTCCCGGTTTCTGGAAGAATCTCTTTGATAACCGCTATCTCGGCTGCTGCATGGCCTTCTCCAGTGACCTTCTGGGGTGGGCTCTGCCGTTCCCGAGACTGATACCGATGCACGACATGTGGCTCGGGCAGCTCTGTGAGAGGGTAGGGACAACCGCATTCCAGCCGGTTGTCACCATGCGCTATCGCAAGCACAGCGCAAGCCTCACCGATTTCAGGATACAATTCCGTCCCTGGCTGCAGATCAAGCGTCGGGTGATCCTGGCTGCGAGCCTTCTGTGGCGGAGCCTGCGGGGAGGGGGAGGCCATGAGCACACCTGATGTCTCCATAGTCATGCCATCCTTCAACCAGGCTCCTTTCCTGGAAGAGGCGGTACGCTCCGTGCTCGACCAGGAGGGG
>Ga0129298_10000888_pt1 | contig 12333 bp, 13 predicted proteins | sample I19B2metaG_FD_94707 | JGI IMG/M metagenome (GOLD analysis project Ga0129298, IMG submission 94707) | Lake sediment bacterial and archeal communities from Gulf of Boni, Indonesia to study Microbial Dark Matter (Phase II) - ​I19B2 metaG | ecosystem: Environmental > Aquatic > Freshwater > Lake >... | reverse complement strand
AGTTAACAAGATTTTCCTAGAACAACCTTCTCTAGAACCTAACGCTCAGGTTATGATTCCTATGTATGAACCATCACAAAATTCAAAATGCAAGAAAAGTGGCTGTTATCGCAGTTTAGCGGACGATAATTAGGCGAAAATTCCAATCATAACGAGAACCCCAATCAATCCTGGTCCGAGAAGCTTGTCCCAAATGCTCGGTTTTTCGGGCGGTTGAGGCACGGGCACATATCGTACAGCTACTTTGGTACCACCTTTATTCGGCGTGCCACATTTTGGACAGAATTTATAATTTGGCTCTAATAAATCGCCACAGATGTTGCATACAATCATGAGCTTCTCTTTTTCAGGGCTGTAGGATCCCATTCGAACAGATGAAATTGTCGGCGTACGAAGATAAGTCTATCTTCGCAAGCGCAAGGTCTTACGACAAGGACGCATTTGGTGGCCTTCATATAATCGAGCTTTAAATCCGTCCTCAAACTTCCCATATTTCTTAAATAGAATTGTTGACTTCAGTGCTTTTAGATTCAATTCTATTTCAGTCCGTAAGACACGTGTGACTCCATTGAAAACTTTACGAAGTCGACGAAGTATGCTTCATTTGTGACGCATTCGTCCGGCCCTATACTCGAAAGCCCACCTGGTGCATTGAACTCCATGGCCTTATGAATGTCTTTATGACGATTTGCCATCGCGCGCGCCGAGAGCTTTAATATTGCCTCGGCGAAGCATTTAGTGTGCCTAAGGGAAGCTCTGATGATTGGGCAGAGAAGGTAATGACTGTGGTTGTAATCGCAGCCCTTGCCTATGCTCTATTGCTCGTGCCGTTTATGAAATGGGTTCAGGAGAATCTCCTGATAGTGGGAATAGGTGCTGTGGTTATTGTGGTATTGGCTGCGGGAGGTTTCTATCTCTTCGGGAGAGGGGGAGAAGCGGAAACACAGGCGCGTCCGATTCCTCGTGAGTCCGGGTTTGAGGTGGGCATTGAGTCGCCGCCTTTGGAAGTGTATGAATTACGCAATAAAATCACGAATTTCCGGCTTATTGGGCCGCGACCACGAAAAGAAGCGGATTTAGAAAACGCTTTGATTCATTATCTTTCAAATGATTACCCGGATATTAGAAGACAACTTGCTTGTGAGGATGCCAGAATTGATGCAGTCATTGACAGAATTGGCATTGAGATAAAATACCAGCCGGATTCAGGTGAGCTAGATAGATTATACGGCCAGACGGAGAAGTATCTGAAAAAACTAGATCATGTGATCCTAGTAATCGGCTACGAAAGGTCAAGCGAAAGCACGGAGAGATTCAGAAAAATGCTGGAAGAAAGAGGTTGGCTGGGTAATCGTGTCTTTCTTATGGTGAAGTAAGACTAAGGTTGGGCGCGCGCGTCGCCCAGAGCAATCTAAGGAATAGATTAAATCCAGCCATTGCGGTTGACGATAACCGCTACAATGCTACCAGAACTCGACGCGGAGAGAATTCGTCTCGCTGCTCTGGGCAAACAAGCATTCGTGGCGCCAGACTTCTTCATAGATCATTTCGTAAGGTATCCAAGCAGTTATTCGAATCTGAAGACCGAATTCGATAGGGTCATAACACAAGGTGGCGGAAACGTCCTAGGAACGAAGCAATACATAGCAAAAGGAGGGAACGCAGTCAATACGGCAATAGCCCTGGGGCATCTTCAAATCAAGACGAAGCTCTTCACCGTCACCGATACTCTTGGCTATTACTTGCTGAGGCTCTTCATTGGCGATCTACCGATAGATATCTCGTGCGTCAGAACCGACGGCGTCCCATCGATAACGACCGCCCTCGAAGTAAAGAGCAGTAGGGGAAAGCTGACGAACATAATGGTTAGTGCCTCCGGAAGCCTACTTACGATCGATGCCGAGCATCTGAGCGATAAGATCCTAGAACTAGCAAAGGATTCTGATGCAGTATGTTTCTTCAATTGGGCTCAGACAAAGAAAGGGACAGACATCGCCGAGGCGTTATTCAAGGCCGCAAAAGAGGAAGGAAAGGGACTCACGTTTTTCGATCCTGGTGATCCCTCTTATAAGAAACAGGAGATCCCCGTGCTAGCTAAACGGTTGTTCTACAGGGGGTTGATTGACATAGTCAGCATGAACGAGAACGAATTTGCCAGATTCTCAAAGGTTCTCCGTGTAGGAACGGATAAAGGTTCACAACTCAGGGGCAAGAAGGATCTTCTTCTTCTTTCGGATAAGCTGTCTTGCAGAATAGACTACCATACCACCGAGTTCTCGGCAACGGCATATGAAGGGCAATGCGACATGATGGCGTGCTTCAGAATAGAACCAGTGAGGGCAACAGGATCTGGAGACACTTGGAACGCAGGCGATATCTTAGGGTATCTGTCTGATCTCCAACCCGGAAATCGACTTCTGCTTGCTAATGCAACCGCCGCGTCCTATATAACGAACCCCATGCCAAGCCCTCCCTCCCTGACAGAGGCAATTGAATTCGCTTCGTCGAACCCCCTGAAAAGAATATCAATACACTAGAAACGCTAAGGCGGAATGACAATACGGGAATGGCAGGAGCTTATCGCTAAATTCGATCGGGCCGACATGTATGGCAAGATAATGCGATTCTCGCTAATGATAAGGGAGGCGGTTGATATTTGTCTTAAGTCCGATTTTTCGTTCACCGGAGCCATAGAGAATATTGTCGGCTGCGGCATGGGAGGCTCCGGGGTAGGTCTGGAGATGGCAAAAAGATGGCTGGTTCCGGATCTGAAGGTGCCCTTTGAGATAGTGAAAGATTATTCGTTGCCTAGCTATGTCTCCAACAAAACTCTACTTTACGTAGCCTCGTACTCCGGGAATACCGACGAGATGCTGAGCTGCCTAAGACAGGGAATAGACTCAAAGGCGAACACTTTCACAGTTTCTTCAGGGGGCGAGCTCAGAGACATATCCAAGGAGTTCGGACTTAACCACGTCGCAATACCTCCTAGTTCTCCTGCGAGGGCAGCATTCCCATTCCTGTTTGTCCCGCTGATCTGGTTGCTTGCGAAGTCCAATCTAATCCCAAATGAAAGAATTGACGAACTGGAAGAGAGTGTGCCGTACATAGAGCAAGCACTTGTGAAATGTGGCTTCGATATGGAGGACGACAAAAACGAAGCAAAATCACTCTCCAATACCATGTCGGACAGGTTCCCGATAGTGTACGGTCACGGGATAATGAGTGCAGTAGCACTGAGGTTCAAGCAGCAATTGAACGAGAATGCAAAGGGTTTTGCATCACAAAATTCCTTCCCAGAGCTCGACCACAATGAGTTCGAGGGAGTTCAATTTTTGCCAATGAACAGGCCACTTGTGTTGATCCTCAGGTACAGGGAAGAAGCGGCAAAGTTAGCTCGGAAGATAGAATTGACAAAAAGGATGCTTTCGGAATCATATTCAGACGTGATAGAAGCATGGGGGATCGGAAAGTCTAGGATTGCAGAAGCGATGTCTCTGATGGCAAAACTGGACATGACTAGCTTCTATCTTTCCATGATCAGAGGGGTGGATCCCTCTGCAACGCCTAGGATCACAAGATTAGGGTTGGCCAATAAGGGACAATAGTAGAGCTAAGAATCACCGATAAGCTAGGAGTCACAAGACGTTCAGGAGTTCGGAAATCTTAGTTATTTTCTGCAAAGCTTTTATTCGTCTGGGACTGACGTTTGTCGAGCCCCGGTAGCTCAGTGCTTCGGCGGGCAATCTGGTTAGAGCAATGCCTTGGTATCATGGATGAATAGGCAGAGGTCGTGGGTTCAATTCCCACCCGGGGCTCTAAACACTTCAATCAGTCTAGCCTTACACGAAAGGCAGAATCAAACGGAGGCGCGCGCCCAACTCGCGTAAGGCACAAGTTGATTCGCTTCCCCCTCCGTCCATCAAACGCGATTGCTCTGAATTGGGCTTCGCGCTTGCGGCCTCTTCGGGGGATTACGGGCCCTTCATCCACCACGGCAACCATTGCTGCACCGTATAATCCACGTAGACTTCGACGCTAGTTGCCGCAATGGCAGAACGTCCAACAAAGGCAGGGCCAGAGTTCTTGAGTGAAATACTCAGTGATGCAGCACTACTATTGAAGGTGCAATAATGGTCCTTGCCACTTGCATTGTATACGACGTTCTGTGAAGACGTGATCACTACTGCGATATGTTCTGTGCTAGAAACCCTCACTAGGATTCTTGAATTCTTACGCAAATCCATGAGATCATGGGTCGTACTCCGCCCAAGCTCCAGTATGTCTAGGAAGGGTTGAGAGAACGTCAGTTCGCTCTTGGTGACGGCGTGTGGCGTTGGGAGAAGAATCAAGACTATCAATATGGCAACAACGAATACTATGGATCTTAATCGCTGACCACGCGATTTCTCAGCTGATTCTGGTTCTACAGCCTGCGAGTGAAAGGGAGCCATTGGCTTCGCTTGTTCGTTGTTTGACGCAATCGGAGTTATAAGGAATTGGCTGGGCAAAATCAATCGGGCAAGGCGCGCTAGGGATATAATTCGGGGCCAAGTGGTAAGGCCCCGCTAGGTATCTGGAATCCTAGATCGTGTCGAGATGACCCCTTCTGACGGAAGAGAACGAAACAAGAGCCCAAGCTTGTGCGATATGAAAGATGCTGAGACAAGAAGTGATTACTAAGACGCCTAGAGAATAGAGTAATCTATTAATAACCTATACATGCTGACCTTGAGTGTGAGCGAGATCCCGCTGCTCGGTGCTGAAACTAACGACGCTGCTAAAATTGGCAGCGAAATCAGGATTCTAGAGGATCTGCGAGAGAGATTAACATCCTCGTTGAAGGACCTTTCTGATGCGAATGACGTTGATCCAAGTGAAAAGGAAAGATTGCGAGGCGAGGCTCACAGATTATTGGATATGACCCAAAAGTCTTTGCTCAGGAGACAGATAATGATCAGAGTGAACGGTCTGGGCAGCGAACGGATACTCCTGAGTGCCTTGAATGAGAAGCATTATGCGTTATCTAGGCTCTCCTCCCAATTCCAATCAGGTCAAACTAGAGAGCCGACTCATAGAGTGAGTCCTGCCCCCTCTACATATCTCAAGCCAAGAACTGGCGATGACCTGCATGAAGAGCTGAAAAGGGTTAGGGAACAAATATACCGCACGATAGCATCTGAAGGCGAAGAAGAGAAAACAAAATGATCCCCCCCCAAACCGCGGAAAAAAGGAAAAGGGCAATAGAGGCAGCACTCGAATTCGTGAAGGATGGACTTTGCATAGGCCTAGGCTCTGGCAGCACAATGTCGCAATTCATTTCCGAGTTGGCAAACCATATCAAGACGAGCCGGCTCAGCATTTCTGTGATTTCTTCCTCATCCCAGATGGATCTTGAGGGGGCAAAGTATGGGCTGAATCTGGTAGCATACTCCGGTGCTCAAAATCTCGATGTCACATTCGATAGCGCGGACGAAGTAGACGAGAACCTTAACCTGCTGAAGGGCGGTGGCGCTGCTCTTTTCCGGGAAAAAATACTCCACTACGCTTCAAGGCAAACGATAATATTGATTGAGGACGACAAAATCGTAAAGAAATTGGGAACCAGACATCCGCTTCCTGTTGAAGTATTGCCCTTCGCAATGCCCCTCGTGAAAAGAGAGGTAGAGAAAGGATTTGGTTTCGAAAGTGCTGTCCGGATGTCTTCAGGAAAGGTTGGGCCACTAGTTACGGATAACAGCAACTATCTACTGGACATCCACACCGGTCCGATTCAAGATGCATACTCACTCGAGAGTAGTCTGCGGCGAATCCCTGGGGTGATAGAAACCGGCCTATTCCTCGACCTGAAAGGCGTATTAATAATAGCGGGTGAGAAATCAGTGCAAAAGGTGGAGGCCAAGGTCCGAAAGAGAGGGTGAGGATAGTTCATGGCGAGCGAACAGAGAGACAAGGAATTCGAGCTGAAGCGAGCAGCCATTTCCATAGAACTCGTTGTACATCGCCTGCAAAACTACGAGCAGAATCTAAAATCAAAGGTGGACAGTTATTTCAGGGACACGGTTGAAGCGCTTAAGAAAGGAGACAACACAAGAGCGGCGATTTTCGCGGAAGAAGTTGCACGCCTCAGGGTGTTATCACAGAAGCTGTATTTCGCTGAGATGATCCTTGAGAAGGTGAAGACCCGGTTCGAAGTAGCTTCCATCGTGAGCCCCATTGGCGAGCATCTCAAGGTTGCGAACAAGTTGTTGTCAGAAGTCAGAAGCACTTTCAGCACACTCAGCTTGGACTTCAATGAAATCGCGGACATAGGCGCTCAAGTGAGCGAGGTCATGAAGATCACGGAGGCTCCAGAAGTCCAGAGCGCATCCGTAGTAGGAGAACCAGTGAGGGAGGAAGTACAGGAGATATTAGTAGAGGCCCAAGAACGTGCTGCAGAAAGAATAGCGAAGGAGTTCCCTGAGGTGCCGAAAGAGGTCATAGTCGAAAAGGCTAATCTGGAGGAAAGGCTCTATCGATATCTTATCGAAAAGAAAGGAGATCTTTCGATCAGTGAAGCAGCCAAAAATCTTGACGCTTCAGAGGTCGAGATCAGAGAAGCCCTGAAGGCGCTAAGAGAGAAGGAAAGGGTCTCCTTCGAGGAGGCTGAGATAGAAGAAGGTAAGGACTAAACGGTTCCTCTTTCTCTATTCCACCTTTCATATCTTTGAACTAGCTCGGGAGTTATTGATGGTGCTCTCCTTCTTATTATCCTCAAGAAATCTTCGGTGGTGGCCGGTCTTGTTTGTCCTTGACCGCCGTATTTATCGAATAGTTCCTCTGCGAGGGATTCTTGCACCTCCCTCACTATCTTGTATATATCGTCAGCAGAATGTCCTTCTGTCTCTTGAGCTAGCCAAAGGGGATCGACATCAGGCTGTAGTTCTATTTTCCTAAAATAGAGCTTGAATATATTGGCTCTGCAATTCAGGTCTGGAGGGCCCACGTATATCCTCTTGTCGAATCTCCTAACAAAAGGATCGTCCATCACCCAGGGTTTGTTGGTGGCCGCTATGGTGTATAGGTACGTTCTATCCTTGCTCTTGTCCTGAAGGCCATCCATCTCCAGCAGAATTTGGTTCTTGACTCTCCTCTCACCTCCAACCTCTATCTCTCCTATTCCTATCAGATAATCCGCCTCGTCCAAGAACAATATGGTCGGTCTCCCCTTCTGCGCCGCTTCTCTTGCTGTCGTGAAGATCCTGGCCACGTTCTTCTCAGAATCTCCTAAGAGATGCGAATGAACTTCTGATAACTTGACCTCATAAAAATCTGCGTCTATTTCAGCCGCAACTGCAGCTGCTAAGTATGTCTTGCCACAACCCGGGGGGCCGAATAGGAGAAGGTTCCTATTCCATCCCAAGGGAAACGCATCAGGTCTTCTGTATGGCAGTACTATTGCGAGCCTGATGGCTCTCTTCGCCTCTTCTAAGCCTATGACCTCTTCCCATCTGACGCTCTCCTTTCTTTTGACCATGAGGTCGGTTATCTGAGCTTGCTCCCTTTGCATTGAGACGATGATTGGTTCAGAGGATTTCAGCTGTTCAACCCTTTTCTTGTATCGGTTTACCAACTCGAGGTAGGCCTTTTTCATAGCATCGTTGTCAACCATCTCATAAATCTTGGTGAACAACTGAACTACCTCCTGATACATCTCGACGGCTTCATTCTTTTTCCCCTGTTGATCGAGCTTGACTGCGAACTGTGCTTTCTGTACTGCTATTGCCTCCAGCTCATTTATTCCCATCGTTTTCTGAACGATTTAACTAGTATATTTGGTCTTTTGCTTTAGACTGATAAACTAATTTCAGCAGCGAAACAACGTAGCCCCTAGAAGTGTTAGGACGATGGTTTTTGAGTTCTTGAGGGGTAAAAAGGAACAAAAACCGGTTCAGCCAATAAGGGAACAGGTAGACCCTAGAACCAAACTTCAGGAAATCTCCATCAAACTCCGAATCTTGGTTGAGAAATTGGAACGTAGCGAAGCGGCTCTAGAGGACAAAAACAAGCAATTATTCGAGAAAGTCGTCAAGGCTGAAGCCGCCAAGGAAAAAGAAAGAGCCGCAAATTACGCCAATGAGATTGTTCAGATTAGGAAGATCGCTAAGACAATATGGATCGGAATAACAGCGTTGGAGAAAGTTACATTGAGGCTTGATACAGTGAAATCAGTCATAGAAGCCAAGGACATCTTAACCTCGCCAGAACTTGGAGTGCTTAAGCCCCTGTCAGAGACCCTACGCGGGGTAATGCCGGAGGTATCCTTGGAGCTGACCAAGATAAACGAAAACTTGGAGGAGGTGACCATGTCGTTCGGCACAATAGACAACTATGCATACGTGACTGAGGAGCGAGACGAAGAAGTGCAAGCCATACTGCGCCAGGCTTCCGAGGTAGCGGTTCAAAGGATGAAGAGTACTTTCCCAGATCTACCATCAATGGAAAGGGAAAGTGAGAAGGAACCGGCGAAGTGGTAAAGAGCATCAACTTTTTCTATACCCACAACTGACGAGTGGAGCCGCTGGGACATAGGATGATTCCCGGTAAGCCATTCGTCGGTTGTCTTTACCCTGCTCGACATCGGCGCCTGCACAGATCGTTGCCTTTTCCAAATCTCATTCGACCCACCATATAGGAATGTGCGACTGGGTCTATTTGCTCCTTTTCTGCAGTGAAGCGAACACATTTCCGGTGATCTTTGCTTCCCCTAACCAACTTTTTCTGATTGATTCTAGAGGATCCACAGGATGAGCCAGAACTTCACGCCGTGTTTCCTGTAAAGATTGAGGAGGTCTTTGAACATAATTCCGAGGTCATGCCCTTCTCTGTTTATTGCATCGATTCCTTTCAACTCTCTCTGCCCTTGCTGCGTGTCGGCATATATTGACACATTCGGCCCCCAATTCTTGACTATCTCTGCGTCCCTAGGGTCTTCAGGAGACACAAACGGCTTTTTCACCAAGGCGTCTATTTCATCCTCGACTTCCTTGATCATGAGAACCTCGATAGGCCAAGCGACATGTTCACCAGCCTCACCTGGGATCTTCCTCGTCTTTATTCCGATTTTTTCCCTCAATAACCTGAATGTCTCATAATCCTCCTCACATAATTCTCCAATTCGCTGAGTTGCCCCAACCTTTAAGCCTCCGTAACTTCTAACGAATCATTGCCGTTCGCCAGTAGGATATCTGTTGATATTCTCCAACCTCCGACTTTGTTCTCTAGTGCGTTGGGGAGACCCAAATCCTGTTTCTTCCACCTACCTTCTCACGGGGTTGGTATTACTAGTGAAAATAAAACGTAAGAGTATTATGTTTTTATCGCTCCGCTAACGGCCAAGTTAGGGGCGTCGGCTAGCTTGGTCTAGGCTTCACATATGAGTGGGCCAGATGGCTTGACCCAACCGGGCCAAGGAGCGCCTAGCCAGGATCCCATGAGACTCCAGTTCGAATCCCAATGGCGAACGTCTGGGCGCCCCCACTTGTGGTAAAGGATCCTATGGCCTCTAATCTTTGGTCAATCAGTCAAAGGAAGCCGTACCTTCTGGCATCGTTCGTTGGATCTATAAGATGCAATCACGACTTCTACTGAAGCTCTTCCATCTGTACCGGTTATTGCAGGCGGCTCGTCGTTTAAGACGCATCGGATGAAGTGATCTATTTCGCGCTTGAACATATACGTGGAATATTTCTGCTTATCAGATTGAAGATTTATGTCGGACCAACCGCCTGTACCATAGACGCTCGGGGAAAGGACCCTCAATACAGGAAGGTCGGTCGAATCCCAAGGAGGAGAATCGAAATACATTGAACCCCCCTTTGCATGTATCCAGCCAAACTCTTGCATTCCATCAACCAAGGTATCCTTGCTGGTCTCTATTACACCGAATGCCCCGCGGGTAAATCTGAGGAGAACTACTGCATGATCCTCCTGTTTTCTATTCTCTTCGAATTTGAGAGTCTCTGCCGAAACATGTTGTACCTCATCTCCCGTCCACCACCTGAAAAGGTCAATGTAATGGGAGCCGTGATCTTGAAAGATCCCCCCGCCGGTTCTCTCGTCCCAAAGCCTCCATTCCTTTACCTCAGGAGGAATGTACATTTTCCAGTGGGCGTCCATGTGAAACGGTTTTTCCATCTTCCCCTCCTTCAGGTTCTCCTTGATGAGCTGGAATCCAGGGTTGAATCTTTTCATGAAACCAATCATAAGGAAGACGCCGCTTTTCGCACAGGCCTCGATCATTTCATCGCATTCCTTCAAAGTTCTAGACATAGGCTTCTCGCAAAGAACATGCTTGCCGTGCTCAGCTGCTGCGACTGTTTGCTCACTATGAAGCCATGGAGGGGTGCATATACTGACAGCGTCCAAACGGGCAAGATTGAGGAGGTCCATGTAATCAGTGAAACAATATTCAGCTCCAAAATCCTTGGCGCAGCTTGCGGCTCTTGCCTCATCGATATCAGCTACTGCTAGGAGCTCCACGTCAGGATTCAAAGCATACCATCTAAGGTGTCCTATCCTTGCAGCACCGCCGCATCCTATGACTCCAACGCCTATTTTCCTGGCCATCTCAAGGACTAGGACAGCTGACTTAATTAGTCATTCGGAGTCCGATCTTTCCTAAATTGATAAATCGGGAATGATTTGATGGGCTTCTCTCAATTCCTGGTGGACCAAACAACAAAACGAAACAACACAGGCTGTCCGTACATCAATGCCACGGCCAAGGATCTAGCTGAGCGACATATGGAAGAGCTTCCTTAGGCAGCATTGAAACGTTTTTAATTCACCTCGAAAACAATTTTGAGCGTGCCGGGATCGCCCAAAGTAGAGCGGGCAATCGGTTAGATGAAAAGGCCAAGGCGCCAGACTCATAATCTGGAGGTTGCGGGATCGAGGCCCGCTCCCGGCACGTTTTCTCTTGACGGTTTGGCTTAGCTACATGCGACGTTTTCTGACGGGGCGTGTCGTGCGCGTTCGCTGTTCTAAGATCTGGTTCTGCTGTGCATCTGCTTTGTCCGCCAATTGCTCCTCAGCGTTTTCGAAAAGGCATCCAGAACGATCAGGGCCTTTTGAACGGTCTCCTCGTCTGTTTTTGACGTTTTCTCTAACCCCTTGAGCACGTAGCACAGACCAAGCGTTTCCTTGAATTTTACTCTACTTGGATCCTCTTCCGCATCAATCTCAAAATCATGAATGTACTTGCCTACTAGAAGCGCGACCTGGTTTTGTATGTGATATTTCCCCACTAAGACATCATAGGTTGTTTTCTTTGCTTCAATTGGCTTTATCAGTGCCTTTGGCAGTGTGAAGGCAATTGCACCGGTAGGTATAGGCTCTTCTCTGGAAATGAATTCGAATCTGGCTCCTTCATCGATAAATCTCTTGATGAGCCATGCGGAGGCGCAGCGATCAACGTGAGGCTGTGTTCGAGTCACCCACAACAAACCTGCATCGACCCCACAAAAAAGAGAGGATTGTTGGGTTTAATCTTTCTCAACTAGCTTCCTTCTGAGAAATTCTGCTCTCTGTTTTCTGTCCATTTTATCTATTTCAGCCTTATACTTTTCGCGTATCAGTCTCAGTTTGCAGTTGGTATATAACGCATCGTACACTGGACTTGCTTTAGCAATAGTCTCGTAATCGTCTTTTGATACGACACCAAAACCTGTCATGACGGCCTCCAAGCCAGCAGCCTCAGGTGCAGCTTCCATTTTGTCAGTATCCGCTGCCCGTACTATTTTCGACAGCTCTAAGACTGCCGGGTCCTTTATCTCGTATTTCTCGACTATTGCATCGAAACTGCACTTGTCACCATGATGTCCCAACTCGACACCACGCGCGTCGTACGGTATTGCCTTCTCTTTCTCGACAGTTTCTTCAATCTTTTCCACCGGAACGAAGATAAATTCTGCTTCTGGATCGACGAATTTCTTTATTAGCCAGGGACACGCGGTTCTGTCAACGTGTACGTATTGCCTCGTTATCCATTTCATTCTTTCCTCGCCCCTCACCTATGTAGCGAGCGCGCTATCTATAAGCTTAACCAAACATTCTAGCGAGCACGAATCAATCTAGCTGAATTAAGTACAACCAAGAGGGCGTTTCCCTCGTGGATCGCCGATGCAATGATTGGGTTTATGTCCCCGTGTACGGCGAGAAGCACTCCCACTAGATTGACAATAGTGGCAAAGAGAATGTTTTGTTTAATCGTGCTTAGCGTCTTCCTGCCCAGTTCAATTGCGATTGGTACCTTGGTGATGTCATCGGACATCAGCACAATGTCTGCTGTTT
>Ga0129298_10000887_pt1 | contig 12340 bp, 11 predicted proteins | sample I19B2metaG_FD_94707 | JGI IMG/M metagenome (GOLD analysis project Ga0129298, IMG submission 94707) | Lake sediment bacterial and archeal communities from Gulf of Boni, Indonesia to study Microbial Dark Matter (Phase II) - ​I19B2 metaG | ecosystem: Environmental > Aquatic > Freshwater > Lake >... | reverse complement strand
GGAGCTTCAGGAGATATCCTGTTTACTCTCCCCCATATATAGCGGTCAAGTATTATATCTCCTATAACAAGTATTTTTTTCTTTCTAAATTCTCTCAGAATTTTGGTATAGCTCATGTGAGATCCGTTTTAGTATTTTATTCTCCCTTTGCCTTTATTTTCAACCAGCTATACGAATGGAAGTGTTAGCAGTGGGTAGATGAAACTTTACTCTTTTTTATCTGATTTATGTCGTGGTATTATGGGTACAATCGGTTCAATAAAGAGAGGATACTGCCCAGACTCGTAGTCCCCAAAAGTTGACCACTTTTCTATCTTGCCACTACTATAAATCTTCAGGTGTACATGATCCCCTCTAATAATCAGTGTTTTCTCATCAGCATCCCATCTAATGTCAAATACCTTTCTTTCACTATAATCAGAAAAAAATATTGTCTTCTCAGTCGGACCCACTACAACGGTCTTTTCTGAAATTTCTGAAATCACGTTGCCGTCTTTATCAGTAATATAATATCCTCCAGCATATGCTATCACTGCTTGCATGATAACAAATATAAGAATGAGTACTACCATCGCCATTTTTACTTGAAATGTAATTTTCATCATAACCATCCCCTTATATAAATCAATAGCTTAGCGAAACGCCTTTATTAACTTCAAAAGCGCCGATTATCAAAAGAAGAAAAATGTGGTCAATATTGTTTTCATGATTTGTGAATACTGTCTACTGAGTTATTATATTTTGTTTCACTAATCTGTGCAGTATCATATGGCTTACGCCTCTGCGCACAAGAAAATTAACCACTTCTAAGGGTTTGAAATACATCTTGAGTTTCCATATATTTCTGTTTGTCCCCCTGAAAATACTATCATCTAAAATTTCAATTAAGCGGATAATCTCCTCTATTTCTTCATCTTCAAAATCTGCAGTGGTCTCAATTTCTTGATAGCCTTTCTCAGCAGTCTTAGCAAGACGGTCCACAATTCTCTGGACAGAGGCAAAAAAGGGTTTTCCTTCAGAGGTATTAAAGAATTTGGGGATATTCAGCAGATAATATGCGATCTCTTTAACATCAGGGAGGTTCCCCACATGTTCGATTATAATACCAAGCTTTTCAGTGCAAAGTGAGATAAGGTTTTTTACAAGGATATGTGCCTGTCCCTCGGGCACCCTGTTTATTACAAGGGAAGGGCGAAATGCTTTTTCTATTTCCTCTATCAACGGAAACATATCAGGCGCAAGTTTCTCCACTTTCTCAGAAAACCATTCCAGAGTAAAACTATCTTCCCCACATGCCTTTTTTGCTTCAGAGTCAATAACCGGGCCTATTTCTGGATGATTTCGGAAGATATTCTGGAGTTTTCTGAATAGAGCCGCTTTTATAAAACCATAAGCATTCATTACCGCACCTGGTTCAGGTACAGTGATAACAACTCCCCTGTCAGAAATTTCAAAGAAATCCAGAATACTAAAATGAATACCTGCACCAAGATCGATCACAATAAAATCAACCGGGAGTGACTTCACGTGTCTCACCATTTTCAATTTCATCCAGTGGGCTGGATTAGCCATCCCTGGAACAAACGCAGATCCGCTTATAAGCCTTAAGTTTTTCTGAGATGTCTCAACTAAAATGTCCTCAAGGGAGGACGCCTTAGCCAATATAAAATCAGCAATTGATGGTGTCTTACCGAGTATGCCAAGGTAGGTATGCAGATTTGCCGCGCCAAGGTCAAGGTCTATAAGAGCAACTTTACGGCCGCTTTTTGCAAGCGCCACGCCTAAGGCGATAGAAAAGATGCTCTTTCCAACACCTCCTTTCCCTCCTCCTACAGAAAAGATCATTTTCGTCTTTCTATCCAATTTCATTGGGAGTAATCAATTATTATAAACTTAGATATATTTATTATTTCACATGAATATACAACAGGTATTCAGTTTTTCTGATGCACAAAATAATTTCAAAATTACAAAGTCAATAAGAGAGTTATCAGGTTGATCGTGTTCTTCTTTACAATATCCTGTACGCTTCTTTCAAATATTCACACCAGGCAGGATCTTTCTCTGTTAACATGAGAATGTTTAGGTTTCACTTGCGATTATAACAAATCTTGTTCTTCATTTGGAGTTTATTTTGAGGAATAGGGGTTTTTAGGTGTTCGAATAGGATAGGCACATTTCTCTATCAGTATGAACCGGGTTCTGCCCGATGCGCTGGAAACATAAGTATTATGCTTATCCTCCTATTTCTTGGATCCCTTGTGTCTTCTTTTATGAGAGGCACTGTATCCGCATAGCCTGCAACCCGGGTGAGACGGTTAGGATCCAGGCCATATTTCTCCAGTTCCTTTCGTGCTACCAGGGCGCGCTCAGTGGAGAGTTCCCAGTTGCTATAATGGGTAGAACTATATAATAAGGAATCAGTATGACCTTCTATTGCAACCGGATTTGGCATGGATTTGATATTGTCTCCAATTACCTGCAATATTCTCAATGCAAGAGGTGTTGGTTTTGATGAGCCAAGGTCAAACATGGGTTTCCCCTCTTTGTCTACAAGTTGAATGCGGACCCCTCCCTCAAATATATCTACAAGTATCTGGTCCTTGATGTCTCCGAGTTTTCCTTCTATTGCGTTCCTTAATGTCTCTTTTACTTCCTCTGGTTTCATACTCAAAGAGTCTCCTAATTCTTGCGGGACTTTTTTGTAGACTTTACCTCTCTCATCATAAACCTCGCTGGATTTTTCCATGACGGATTCGCCGCTCTGCGTAAAAACCGTGAAGTGTTTGAAGTATGCAGCAACTCTTGCCCTCTTTTCCGGAGATACCATGGCTAAAAGCCACATGAGCAGGAAGAAGGCCATCAAGGCTGTAACGAAGTCTGCATATGCAACCTTCCATTGACCACCGTGACTCTCTTCTTCACCCCGTTTTATGATCTTTTTAATGATAACCCTCTGATCCTTCATCTCGTCTTGCCCCTTACCTCGTTTTCCAATTCATCAAAAGTCGGCTTCTCTTTGCCCGGTATCGCCCTCCTGCCAAACTCCACTGCCATCTGAGGCGGTGAACCTCCAACAAACGCTACCAGTGCGATCTTTATAACCCGGAAAGATACGCTATCTTCTTTAGCTTTGTATTCAAGATTTGTTGCCATAGGTCCAACGAAGCCATAACACATTAAGACTCCAAGGAATGTTCCTACCAGCGCAGCTCCAACGCTGTGTCCGAGCACTGCAGGAGGCTGGTCAATTTTACTCATGGTGAGGACAACACCCAAGACTGCCGCTACAATACCAAGCCCAGGCAGAGCGTCTGCTATCTTAGCGATGCTGCGTGATGGAATAAGAGACTCGTGATGACGTGTTTCCATTTCAAGATCCATAAGGCTGTCAAGTTCGTGTGGGGGGACATTTGTTGTGATAATTACCTTGAGATTATCGCATAGAAAGTCAATGACATGCTTGTTTGTGATGATGCCGCTGTATTTATTGAAGATAGCGCTCTTATCAGGAGTTTCAATTTCTGATTCTATCGATATAAGACCTTCCTTTCGTATTTTTGAAAATATTTGGTACAGTAATGAGAGAAGTTCCAGATATTTTGCCTTAGTCTGATTCTTTGAACTTACAACCTTAGTAAGATTTGTAACAACGGTAACTATAACTTGCGGCGGTGACGATATTAAAAAAGAGCCGGTGGCAGCGCCAAATATTATAACGAGCTCTGCTGGTTGAAGCAGGACAAAAGGGTTGCCTTTCTCCATCAGGAAACCACCTAAGATTGAACCTGCAACTACAAATATCCCTATGATTGCAAACATTTATTTTTATTCTTATGAAATGAGAAGTTTCTTCTTATCTCAGTGACATTTATACCTGAGAAGGCAGAATGGGCAGCAGCAGGCATCTTTTGCCCGTGGACAGCTATTCTGAAAAAAATACCCGTAAAGCTTGTGATATTCATCAAACATGCAATCCTTCTTTATAAGAACTTAAAATCTATTCTTCTCCAGACCCTTTCTGCTGCTTCTCTTTTCTGCTCATCTCTCTCTGACGATTGATGGTGTATTGGATTATCTCTTCCCTCACTTCATCATCTATGTCAGAAAAATGCAACGCTATCTCATATTGATCATTTCCCATATCATTTACTTTTACAACATTTCCATACGTAAGTATTCCTATAGGAGGACCTGTGGGTAAAAGCATCTTAATCTCAAGCTTATCTCCCGGCACAACTTTTTCACTCATTGTAAATCGTATGCCTGAAGCGCTGAGATTTACTATTTTGTTTCCGCTCTCTATAAGACCCTCGCTTTCAAAAAGAAGTCTTTCAAGTATCAATTGTAACTTTGCATTAATATCAACAAGCATTTTCCATAGTTTTGGATTTATTGTCTCATCAGGCAAATCCACATCAGTCATCTCCATACCATATCCCCGAAATATTTTTGATCTCTGGAATGGCGCATGGTGCTCGATCTTCTTTGCTACCACAGGAAAAACATCATCCACCCTAAAATAACCGCGCTTTTCTTCCCACACCTGTTTCAATGTCAAGATATTGTCTACAACATTAATAATCTCGGTATAATATTTAAAGTCTGTGCCTGAGATAACAATATATTTGCCTGTTGAGACATTCTGCGCATTGTTGGTTTGCAATACAATGGTGTTGTCATCTATAGACGCTACCGTAGCGCTGTACCGTGTAATTTCCGGCATGACGCTGTAATAAACATTCTCTCCCTTATCGAGCCCCATATCTTTCCCTTTTTTCCCTGTACTGTTTTGTGAATAACATCACTGTTGCAAGATTTACTGTCTCTCTTGCTAAACTCCCTTAACAAGCCTTTCCTTTAAGATTTCTACCTCTTGATCTGTGAGGACATTCATTGTCTTTAGTCGCTCCATCCTCTCTATCCAGCCGAGTGTGATATCGGGATTTTTGCTCTGAGCAGCAGTCTTGATAACTTCCATATCATGGTATGTAGCCCTGAGATATTGTATAAGCTCTCTATTCTCATTTATTAAAACTGATCTTTTATATGCATTTTCAGCAAGGAAAGTAATTTCTTCAGCCTTAAAAGGCTTTGTTAAGTAATCATAAGCGCCTTCTTTTACTACCTCAAGTGTGGCTTCCAGGTTTCTAAAAGAAGTAAGTATAACAACAGCAGTATCAGGATTGATCCGTAAGGCATACTTGAGGATTTCAGTGCCATCTGCACCGGACATCTTAAGAGCAGTTATGATGAGGCTGATATTATCTGTTTTGAGAATTCGCAGAGCATCAAACCCGTCATTTGCTAATACTGCGGAGTATCCCTCTTTTGAGAGTAAAGATCTGATAAAATCCTGGGATATCTTATCGTTATCCGCAATAAGGATCCTGAAGTCTTTCTTGCTCACGCTATGTTATTTTCCTTAGACTTTCCTCTATTAATGTTCTGATAAGTGTTTTATTTGCCTTTTCTGATATATCGGAAGATTTCCAAAAAAACTTTAATGACCCAGCAATTCATCCCTGTGCTCTTGGCACTGGGGTCTTAACAGTTCTAAGATTTTTTAAAGTTCTAAAGTTTTTTAAAAAAAATCCGATAAGAGTAGGAAAGACAGAAAAATTGCGGTCTAAAAGGAGGTGAATGAGAATCAGAGACCGATTGACTTAACATTTGCCGATGATTCGGCAAAAAACGGCAAGAATTGCCGGGACTAAAAACCTTAGAAAAAGGAGAAAGATTGTGGCTATTAGTGATATTTCCTTAACCGCTGGAATGCGGAGCAACGTCACAAGCCTGCAGCAGACAGTTGACCTGTTAAACAGGACCCAGGTGCGTTTGAGCACAGGCAAGAAGGTCAACAGCCCTTTAGATGATCCTATTAACTACTTTGCTGCACAGGCGCACATGCAGCGCGCATCTGACCTCGCCATGAGGAAAGACGGTATGAACGAAGGTATCCAGGTCATCAAGGCTGCAGATAACGGCATCAAGGCACTTATCTCCCTTGTCCAGCAGGCAAAGTCTTTGATTACTGCAGCAAGAACAGCAAATGCAAGCGATGCTGATAACTTAGAGACCCAGTTTGATGAGATACGCAGCCAGATTGATTCACTTTCTGCAGACTCAGGTTATAAGGGTGTCAACCTCCTCGCTTCTGACGATCTGACGGTTGAATTTAATGAAGACGCCAGCAGCACCATTACTGTAACTGGTTTTGACGCGACAGTTTCCACTTCCGGACTCGATATCTCGGCAGCAGGCGATTTTACTTCTTCTGTTGTTCTGGATGCCGCAGTCGATGAACTCGATGCTGCACTTAGCACCCTGAGATCACAGTCGAAGACTCTATCGTCAAACATGTCTATCGTCACCACCAGGTTAGATTTCACAGCAAACATGATCACCACGCTCCAGACAGGAGCTGACAATCTCACTCTTGCAGACATGAACGAGGAAGGTGCCAACATGCTGATGCTCCAGACGCGTCAGTCACTCGGCACTACAACACTGAGCCTTGCTGCACAGGCAGCACAGTCAGTCTTGAGGTTGTTCGGATAAGGTATCTGGCAGTATGACAGAGGGGAGGAATATTGCTTCCTCCCCTCATTTTGAGGAGAAAGTATAATGTCAGGCATTAAAATAAACATTGATCAGGAATTAGGTCACCATAAGCAATGGGACTGAAGATCACCTTAAAGCCACGGGAACGGGTAATCATTGGCGGGGCTGTTGTCAGAAACAGTGATTCCAGCAGCCATTTGATCATAGAGAATAAAGTACCGGTACTCCGTGAGAAAGATATCATGTCCGAGGCAGAGGCAAACTCGCCATGCCGCAGGATCTATTTCGTCATACAACTCATGTATGTTGATGAGAAAAATGTGGCAGAATATCACAGCAGCTACTGGAAAGCAGTGAGAGACATTTTAAGCTCTGCACCTGGCATGCTCCCTCTGATCGACCAGATCAGCGAGCATATCTTGTGCAACAAATACTATCAGGCCCTCAAGGTAACACGAAAACTGATAGAGCATGAACAGGAGGTATTGAATCATGTACGCAACTCAGGTAGAGGCTTACCAAAAAGCGCTTAAGGCAACCATGTCAGGCAGGGAGATGGAATCTGCTGTCCTCACAAAGGCCGCATTAAAACTGAAGGAGTGTCAGGACAACTGGGACACTGAGGAACGTGATGCAAAACTAGATGAGGCGCTCAGATTCAACCAGCTTGTCTGGAGCATATTCCAGGGGGAGTTAATAAAGGAAGATAGTCCACTGCCAATACAACTGAGACGCGATATCCTCAGGCTGAGTGCCTTTATTGACAAACGTATATTTGAAGTCATGGCATCTCCATCACCTGAGAAGCTGAATATCATTATCACCATCAATCTGAACCTCGCAGCCGGCCTCAGGGAATCATCTGGGATGCCCTCCTGATTTTTTTGTCTCTCAGGCCAGCCTCTCACAGCCATTGCCGGCCTGTAACTCAGAAAGCAACAGGGTGATATCATTATTCACATGGTTGCTCTCTACAGCGGCCTCAAGCAACCGGGTGGCATAATGAGTCCTTTTAGCAGATATCAGGCTCCTGGCGTGCTTGTAAAGAAATTCAGGACAGTTAAATCCCAGCTTCTTGATCTTCTCGATATACGCAAGCCCCTTCTCCTTCTCACCCTCGATACAGTATGCTGCTGCAAGCACACCTATGGCAGGGGGGTGTTCGGGGATCTTATTGAGAAGATGTTCAAGGACTGAAATGGCCTTCTTCACATCTCCGGCATGGACCTCAGCGCTTGCGTAATTTACCACCGCCTCTTTCTTGTCAGGAGCAAGCTCTACAGCCCTTTTTGATGCAGCAAGGGCATCTTCGTATCTCTGGATCTGCAAATATACGTGACCAAGATTCAGAAATGCCGTAACATAATCAGGCTTTATGGCAATTGTCCTCTGCCATAACTCAATGGCCTCTTCATATTTCTTAGCTGATCCGGCAACAATCGCAAGCTCCGAGATGGCCTGCAAATCATCCCCTTTTTCCTGAAGCTTCGTCTTTCCCAGTTCATAATACGCATCTTTCTTGACAGATTCCCTTTCATGATCCAGCTTTCCGTAATGATGCACCGGTATCCTGCATCTCTCTATTTCGATTTTTTCCTTTTGCAGTGAGTGCTCTACGAATTCATGCACAGGATTTTCGAACCGTATGCGAGGGTCTCTGGGGAATAGCCTCACTTTTTGACTCGGGAACCAACCATCCCCTGCTTCCTCTGTACGGTAATTCCCGTCGTTGGGAACCCAGCCCACAATATTCACGTTTCCCGTATAGTTTCTCGTTGTAAATGAGTACCCGACCGGCTTCTTTTTCTTGATCAACTCAGTCAGCGCCGCATGATCTCTCGATGAGATTACCTCGTCTGCATCAAGGACGATTATCCAGTCACCATGTGCCTGTGCGAGTGAAAAATTTCTTGCTTCGGCAAAGTTATGTGTCCATTGAAAATCATATACCTGCGCCCCAAATGCCTTTGCAATATCCTTTGTCCTGTCGGTTGAACCTGTGTCCACAATGATCATTTCATCTACCACCGGGGCTACACTCGTAAGGCACTGTGCAATATATGCCTCCTCATTCTTTACGATCATGCACAGGGAAAGAGTGATTCGGGAACACTGCTGCCCCTCTATTTTTCTTGGTCCGAGTGTCTCCCTGATATTAAGGGCGGCAGAAAGCATTCCCTCATCTATCCCAAAGGTTAACATTGCCTTCTCAATTTCTCTCATTGCAATATCATTTTTCCCTTGCTGTATCAGGGTGTCTATCAGGAGAAAGGCTATCCTCCTGTTCAGTGGATAGAAGGCCAGTGTCTCCCGGAAGACCTTTTCAGCCCGTTCGAACTGACCAAGGGTAGAGATTGCCGAATGGTAGGAAGTGACAATGTCGCTAACCGTCGGAGAAAGAATGCATCCTCTCTCGAGCAAATCCAATGCCTCTTCTCTCTGGCCTGCAGCCCATTTGAGCACTCCGCTATTCGTATATGGTTCACCGAACCCGGGGTCAGCCTTGATGGCCTTCTGAAAGAGCTCCTGTGCCTTTTCGTTGTCTCCCTTCTTATGTGCCAGTATCCCCTTCAGATTCAAAGCAGGGGCAGAAGCCGGATTGAGGGACAGTGCGCGACCAGCATACCCTTCAGCTTCATCATAGAATTCCATCCCTTCTGCGCAATACCCGATTAATTCCAGTCTCCTCAGGTCACTCTCATCAAAAGACATCTCTTTAAGGATTTCATAAGCATCTTTGAACTGCTTTGCATCGATAAGTATCTCTGAGAAGGCATAATATAATCTTTTTTCTGTCGGAGCAAGCCGGATTCCTTCAAGGAGGGCTCCAACAGCCACATCTACCTTTCCTTTCTGATTCAATGTATTTGCCTCATCGAGTGTGTTGAGGACAAACGCTTTTTCCCCGGGGGAGCTTTTCCTCTCTATACCGCTCCATTTCTCCTTGAAAATCTTTCTGTTTCCTGTCATGGCAGAACTGTAGTCTATCCTGTTTCCTCTGAAACTCATGCTCCCGTAGTGATGGATGAAGATATCACCTGCTATAAAGTTCTTGTATCCCTCCAGGGCTGCCCTTAGACAGAAATCATCGTCCTCGAAATTACCGGTCCCGAAGGTCTCATCGAGGAGCCCAATCTTCTCAACCAACTCCCTTCTAAAGAGCATGCAGAACCCGACTATCCTTCGCATGGGGATGCGACGATGCCGGTTCCGCTCCCTGAAGGATTGTGCAAATACATTTAAATCCGCCATAGACTGATACCCAGTGTCTTCCACCTTCTGGGTTCCGCTTATGTTATTTGTCATGGGGCCGACAATACCAATGTCAGGCGCGCTATTCAGACATTCAAGCATCCCTGAAAGCCAGCCTTCTGTAACGACTACGTCATTATTCAGGAGAAGGATATACTCTCCTGATGAAGCATTGATCCCCTGATTGCATCCCCTTGGAAAGCCAAGGTTTTTATGATTTTCAATGAGTTTATAGTTTGGGTTTTCTTTAAGAAGTTTTTTCAGCCATTTCACAGTCCCATCAGTTGAGCCATTATCCACAAAGAAAATCTCATGTGGTTCAGGTGTACGTTTCCTGATGCTCTCGACACACTCCCTTGTATACTTGAGCTGGTTGAAGGTGAGGATAATTATGGATACCACGCCAGGTTTTTTAGCCTGAAATGCGCCGTCTTTTTCAAGGCGTTCCCTGAGAATCGGCGGTAATGCGCTCAAAGGCTGCCTGGTGGCACGATGATAAGAAGAAGGATGAGTCGGGTGAAGGTCTATCAGCGTGTGGTCACTGTCCCATCGTTTCCAGATGTTTTCGTACCATGCGTTCCGGACTTCTCTCGCATGACTGAACGTGGTTATTTTTTTCAGGATCTGCTCATCACTCCGAGCATAGCTCATATGGTGGCAGAAGCCTATTTCCGGTGGAATAAAACCATGGTTTTCCCCGCTGACAGATCGATATTTGGCAAAGCGCGCTGCACCTATCTTGACGAATACAACAGGGGTAAAAGGCTCCCGAGGAGTTATGACATATTTATATGACTTCCAGTATGTGTCCCACGTCATATGCCAGCATGACACTGTTTCGTATTGAGCAGCAAAGAGCATCATCTGCCGTAGCTGCTCAGGGTCATAGATCTCATCCGCATCAACCACAAAACAGTAGTCAATGCCGGCTTCTTTCAAAATATATAGGCCTGCATTGCGCTGGTCAGTTTCAGTCGTCCATTTACCTCTTAGCAAGCAGATCTTGTTCCCGGGGTCAGGAAGTCCCTTGATACACTCAAGCGTGGCAGAATTGTCAGATCTTTCCCCATGCCATGGTTTTTCTCCGACAAGAAAATAAATTGCATCGCAGACCCCATAAACCGATGCAACAGATTCTTTCAACCACGTATCATCATCATAGACACAATAAACAGCACCAAACGTTGACTTACCGCGAGAAGGGGAAACCCAGTCTGTCTTTTTGACTGCGGTGACATTTATATTCACAGGATGAGGCTCATCACCCCAGCGCACTGATTCGATACGGTCGACCGCAAAGCCGGTATCATCGAGCAGGTCCTTCATCTTTCTTTTGGTAAAGATATCTTTGTGCATTTGGCCGTCTTTATCGTCAGCACAATATGCACCATGTGTATAACGCATGACTTCCTCGATATCGAAAATCGCCCTAGTATTCCCTTTCGCCTTTCTTATGTACGCTTTGATCACTTCATCGAAATCCGGAGTTGAATCAATTCGTAATAGGCCACCCGGCCTTAAAACTCGACGCCATTCAGACAAAGCTTTACGATGCTGAAACGTATAGAGATGCTCAAAAACAGCATTAAGATAAATTTCATCGACGCTATTGTCAGCAAATGGCCGAAGGTCGGTGATATCGAGCTGGAGATCCGCTTCAGGTCTGTAGAGATCAATATTGATATACCCCGGCAATATCCTTTTGCCACAACCTAAGTGTAGTTTATTGCCTGAAGTGCGAGCCTTCATTTTATTGCCGATAAGATACGCCTTAATGGTACGGTCATCTCTCAGATACCAGATTGAAGTGCCCTCATGTACTTTCGCATTGCATAGTAATACATCGTCGACTGCCCGCTTGACTTCGGGCGAATGTGAGTAGTCGTGTCCACATAGCAAGCCCCCCGGATTCAACAAGGGAATAGCCAGTTCAATACCTTTTTTCGCATCTACATACGTGTGACTGCCGTCAATAAAAATCATGTCAAATGTGCGGTTCAAAACAGGGAGAATTTTGTGGCTGTCGCCGATGATTAATTCGATTTTCGTGTCCAGCAGGTCTTCAACATTTTTCTTATAACAAGCGGCCAGTTCTTCCGGACCCAGCGTGTTGCCGAAGTCTCCTACAAATGAATCGATATCCAGAAGCTTGCCCCTGACGTTTTTGCCAATTACATAGGAAGACCGCCCCTTGTAGCATCCAACCTGGAGCACACTATCGACCGTTGCTGCAGCTCTCCCCAAGAAAATGAGTTCGTCTTCGCTCATCCATCCATCAATTGTTAGCGCCTTCTCTATCCCGACAATTGTGTCCATTTCTCACCTCTGCTCTATAAATCGGAACTCCATGATTCCTTTGTTGCTATACATAATCACTCTCTACATTTTCATTTATCGATCTCTGGAGACTTCAGTGGATTTTACTTGCAATTACGATGCCTGTCCATGCCATAGTTTTTTCTTCATTTCATTGATAATGATCCAGGGGAACTCTATATGTTCGAACGCCTGACCTGAAATGATC
>Ga0129298_10000886_pt1 | contig 12345 bp, 10 predicted proteins | sample I19B2metaG_FD_94707 | JGI IMG/M metagenome (GOLD analysis project Ga0129298, IMG submission 94707) | Lake sediment bacterial and archeal communities from Gulf of Boni, Indonesia to study Microbial Dark Matter (Phase II) - ​I19B2 metaG | ecosystem: Environmental > Aquatic > Freshwater > Lake >... | reverse complement strand
TCCTCATGAAAAAGGACTTGCGCGATTTCGTCAGAGAACTGAAAGAAGAATTCTTGATTCTCGGACCGAAGAAGAAGAGATCTCAACATGTGTTCAACTGGATTGATGATGTTCAGGACCTGGATCTGGACTACCTGACCACAATCCTTCCACCCAAGAAGCTATTCTTTCCGCCCAGGGACACCCTTCTCTTGTTCGATAGGACTGGAGAATCCGTGTCAGCGCCGCTGGAGAAGAAGAGGCGGTTGATCTTTGGAATACATTCATGTGACCTGAACGGGCTCCTGCTCCTAGACAAAGTCTTCCAGAAGGACATCCCCTATCCTCGATACATTGAGCGAAGAAAGGACACAATCATTGTTGCAGTCACTTGCACCAAAGTTGGAGATACATGCTTCTGCGACTCCATGGGAACAGGCCCGGTACCAATCAAAGGCTTTGACATTCTCCTGACAGATCTAGGAAATCGATTTCTCGTAGAGACTGCAACGGCGGAAGGCAGACGTCTCGCAGGGAAGATGAAAAGCATTGAGGCCAAAGACTCGGATCTGAAACTGAAGACCACTCTCGTCTCGGAGGCAAAGGTGAAGTTCCAAAAGAAAGTGAACACGAAGAGACTTGCGGAAACCTTCGCGAAGAAGCTGGACCACCCAATATGGAAACAACTTGGCGAGAAGGATCTGGCATGTGCTCAATGCGTTATGTCTTGCCCAACCTGCTTCTGCATGGACATTAGAGATCAGTGGGGAAACGTTCCGGGAGAGACTTCAAGGTGTGTCGAGTGGGATGCCTGCTTCCTGCTTGAATTTGCAGAGGTAGCCCTAGGAGGAAACTTCAGAAGAGACCGAAGTGCAAGGCTCAGACAGTTTATGGGCCACAATCTAAGCTGGGGAGGCGCAACTCAATACGGTCCAGTGAACGGGCAGCACAAGTGTGTCGGATGTGGCAGATGCATCCGAGTATGCCCGGTCGGCATCGACATAACCGAAGTCGCCAAGGAAATAGGAGGCAGCTAGGTTGCGCGATCCATACGTGCCGAGCATTGTTGAGATCGTCAACGTGAAGAGACAGACTGTTGACGTCAAAACCTATACGGTCAGATTTGCGAAGGAGCAAGAGAGAAAGAAATTCCGAGTGATGCCAGGTCAATTCGTAATGATCTCGATACCAGGACTTGGCGAGGCCCCATTTTCTCTCAGCTCAGTACCAGAGAAGACTGACAGCTTCGACACCACGATAAGGACCGTGGGCAATGTCACAAGCGTTCTGAGCCGCTACAGCGTTGGTGCGAGACTTGGGGTGAGAGGCCCTTACGGTAGGCCATGGCCTCTCAAAGAGGCGAAAGGGAAAGATGTGCTTCTTGTTGCGGGAGGAATTGGCCTAGCGCCGCTCAGGCCGGTGATCCAGACGATCCAGAAGAACAGAAGAGTATACGGGAATTTCGAGATCCTGTACGGTGCTAGAACACCGTCTGACCAAGTGTTCACGGATGAGTATGAGGAGTGGCGCAGAACTGCAAGAACCAGTTTGTCTCTCACTGTGGACTCGGTTCCGACAGGAGTTACATGGCCGCACAAGACGGGTGTGGTTACCGGCCTGTTCGAAGATATGGAAACCTCTCCTGAGAACTCGATAGTGATGACCTGCGGACCTGAGATCATGATGAGGTTCGTGGTTCGAGGCCTATTGGCAAGAAACTTCCGAAAGGACCAGATCTACGTTTCACTTGAGAGACGCATGAAATGTGGAATGGGACACTGCGGCCACTGTCAGATAGGAGAGAAGTTCGTATGCAGAGACGGCCCAGTCTTCACCTATTTGGAGTTGGAAGGGTTACCGGATCTTACTCTTTAGAAGGTGTTAACCAATGGCAGAAAAACTCAGAATAGCCGTAGTGAAGATGACTGGATGCGCAGGTTGCCAGATGGAATTCCTCAGACTCGAGGAAGAGATGCCCTTTGTGCTCGAAAACGCGGACATAAAGTACTTCGTAATGGCGAAACGGGAAAACCTGGGAGGCCCATATGACCTGACCTTCGTAGAAGGATCCGTTTCCACCCCACGAGAGTTGGAGGAACTCAGGGAGATACGAAGCCAATCAAAGATCCTGGTTGCGTTTGGAGACTGCGCCTGCCATGGATGTGTTCCTTCGATACTTAACTGGGTGCCGGCCGATGTCGCGGCAAATACAGTCTACGAGAACTTTCAAGCGATTCACTCGAAGAAAGAATCCTACAGGAAAATCTGTCCTCTCAGCGATTATGTCAAAGTAGATATCGATCAAAGGGGATGCCCCCCTCACAAGAACACGATACTCGAAGTCCTCCGAAGCACTGGACTGGGAATACAGCCGTTCCTCAGACATCACCCCGTATGCGTCGAATGCAAACTGAAGGAGAATACATGCATCCTCACGTTTGAGAAAAGGGCGTGCATGGGTCCCGTCACGGCAGCAGGATGCGGAGCAGTATGCCCAACAGTCAACAGGGAGTGCGAGGGATGTTATGGACCTATGTCTGACGCCAACGCTGAATCATTGGCACAAAAGTTTTCGGAAATAGGATTGACGAAGGATGATGTGACGAGGAAATTCCGAAAGTACGCCGGAATAACGCCGGCCTTTGTGAAGGAGGCAGAAAACAAGTGACCAAAGACAGAGAGATTCAGGTTGGATATATCTCCAGGGTTGAAGGCCAAGGATCTCTAGAAATCAAAGTATCAGCTGGCAACATCAAAGAGCTGCAGCTCGGAATATTTGAGCCTCCGAAATTCTTCGAAGCATTTCTCGTCGGCAGACACTGCAGCGAAGTCCATGAGCTCACCGCGAGGATATGTGGCATATGCCCAGTACCACACGAGATCACAGCCCTCCGAGCCGTCGAGAACGCTATGGATATTCAAATCAGCCAGCAGACAGGGGATCTCAGGAGACTGATGAACTACGGATGCCACATCGCAAGCCACATTCTCAATCTATACTTCCTAGCGGCTCCGGATTACCTTGGATGCGAAAGCGTGTTCGCAATGGTAAAGGACCATATGCCGGTCGTGAAGCGAGCCCTGCGACTAAAGAAACTGGGCAACGACCTTGTCGAGCTAATAGGTGGCCGGGCGATCCACCCCGTGTCAGCCGTTGTCAACGGGTTCACAAACATCCCTGACAAGAATGACATGAAGGTGATGCGTCAAAGACTAGTTGACGCAAAGCAGGATGCTTGCGATACGGTTGAGTTCATAGCCTCGCTGAAGTTGCCGCAGTTCATCAGGAAATGCGAGCATGTCGCACTATCCAGCCCGGAGGAGTTCGCAATCAACGAGGGACTACTCGCCTCAACTGAAGGAATCAAGGTCAAGGAGGAGAAGTATCGCGACTACGTCAGAGAATTGCAGGTTGACTACTCTTGGGCAAAGCATTCAGAGATCGTTGGACGGAGCGCTTTTCTGGTTGGGCCACTGGCAAGAGTCAATCTGAACTTCGACAAGTTGTCGCATGATTCAAGGAAACTGGCTCAGAAGATTGGATTCAGCGTCCCGAACTACAACCCGTTCATGTCACATGTTGCTAGGGCGTTGGAAGTAGTCAACGCTATCGACGATTGTGTGAAGATAATGGACAAGATCAAACTGAAAGAGGAAGACAGATACTACGAGATCAAAGCTGGAACAGGCTATGCCATCACGGAAGCGCCCAGAGGCCTTCTCTATCACAGCTACGAGCTCGGCAAAGACGGAACAGTGAAGAAAGCGGACATAGTGACCCCCACAGCTCACAATGCTAGGAACATGGAGAATGATCTCCGAGAGCTGGTTCCGACGCTAGCTGATTTGACTGACCAAGAGGCGACACTCCAATGTGAGATGCTGGTCAGAGCGTACGATCCATGCATATCATGTTCTGTTCACTATGTCAATCTCGATAACGCTCGGTTGCAGAAAGCTTAGCTAAAGAAGAGGCAACATAGAGGAAGACTGCCCTCGAAGCAGATATCTGAGTGATACGAGACGGCCTGCACGTCCACCTTTAGGCCAGTATCCGACCTTCCCACATCTTCTCGAGAACTTCTCGAACGGCCTGATCGGTCAACTCTCGGGGACTGTTAGGTCTAGGCCATTCTCTTGCACATATCTCAGCAAGCTCAGACATTTCTCCTTTCGCAAACCCAAACTCCTTCAAGGAAAGAGGAATCCCCACATCCTCAACTAGCTTGGTGACTGTGCGAATTGCCGCTTTTCCTGCCTCGGAGACAGATAGGCCCCGAGTTTCCACCATCATGGCCTCGGCGATCAGAGATAGTCTCTCTGGAATGACCGAAGATAGAAATCCATCACGTAGGGCAACGCGATGCCACACGAAAGACCGTGTGAGATCTTTCTCGCAGGCCCGAAGGTTTGAGCAAGGCTATGACCCAACGTTAGCTTTCCGCTCCCGAAGGCCAATCCGGAGAGAGTTGCGGCAAGGGCCATTCCGCTTCTTGCCTCAAGGTTGCTGCCGTCAGCGCATGCAGCGCGTAGCCATTTTGCGGCGAGTTGGATCGCGGTCAACGCCAAGCAATCTGTCAGAGGCGTGGCAGCAAGAGAGGTAACGGTTTCAATTGCCTGGCTGAGTGCATCCATGCCAGTCCCAGCCGTCAGTTGGGGCGGCATGGTAGCGGTCAGAAAGGGGTCGATTAGAGCCACATCCGGAATAATGTGAGGACTAGCTACGTCCATCTTCTTTTTCCCAACAGAGAGAACCGAGAACATTGTGACTTCGCTCCCTGTGCCGGCGGTGGTCGGGATGCAGACGAGTGAGGAGCCTTTCTTCGGGACAAGATCCACGCCCAGATAGTCTCTCACCGGTTTCGGGTTAGTCACACTCATCGATGCGATCTTGGCCAGATCCATAGCGCTGCCGCCGCCTATTCCTATGACTACATCGAAGCTTCCATTTCTAGCGTAAGTCGCTAGGTTCTCAGCCACTTCGATTCGCGGTTCAGGTTCAGCTTGATCGTAGACAATTGGGTCCATCCCATCGGACCGAAGTATCTTGACGATTTCCTCCACAGTTGAGATTAGCTTGGGTTCAGCATATGTCACTATGAGAGGTCTTGATCCTTCTAGTCTTCGAATCTCCTTCGCCAGATCTTTCCTCGAGTCGATTCCAAACACAATCCTTCTTGGACTGAGGAACGCTGTGATTTGCCTCAAGGAAGGATAGGCGATGTCAGCAAGCCTCACCATTTGCACCTGAGAGTAATCATGTGGTTATCTGCGTATATAGACTCAACCGCGGAAATCCAACCTATCAGCTCAAGACTAATGAGAGTAGATCGGTACTTCGTTGAGGAAGGTAGACTGGAACTGGCGTATCAGGCGCGCGCGGATCGGATCCGTGGAGCCCCGGGCGGGAATTGAACCCGCGGCCTTCGCCTCGTTGTCCTGCGGTTACCAAGGCGGCGCTCTTGGCATCCTCTGTTCTACCAAGCTGAGCCACCGGGGCTGAAATCTTGCACAAACGGCCATGCTATTTAACCTTTGGAACACCGACTTCAACGCTGGTTTGAACCAAGGTTAGAAGAGCAGTAGCTATCTTCTTGGTTGTTCGGGGCAAACCATTTGTGTATTTCACAAATGACTTCGATTGGGCAGGCGCTTCGCCACTGAAGCGATCAAGTAGACGACGGTGGATTTCGGAAAGGCTTAAGTGTCGATCTTGGCGATAACGTATCACTCAACAATCGAAATCATAGGAGGAAAATCGTTGACCAAGAAATGTTCAGAATGTGGGGCAGATAATAGAGATGACGCAGTATACTGCTCAAGCTGCGGTATTCAGATCGCAGCTCCTCCAGCGCCCACAGTGGTGCCAGTTGCAAGACCTTTACCACCGCCACCCGCAAGGGTACCTCCTCTCGTGATGGGGCCGCCAATGCCTTCTGTGCTTCCGTTGCCGCCTCCGCCGAGACCGATCTGGGGCACCTTGATCACCATAGCGGCTGGGATACTTGTCATAGTCGGCGTTATAGCAGCATACATCTATGCGCCCTCGTCAGATCTGGTCCTATACCTGCTCAGAATCATCCTACCAACGGCAACTGATGCTGCACGAATGAGCGTGGCAGCGGTTCTAGGTGTGGTCCTGTCCTTCGCGCTCTTGCTTGCCGGATTCCTGATGTACCAGGGATATGGAACGTTCGGTGGAATCATAGGATTTCTCTGCGCGATCATTAGCATCGTGATTGGCGGCGGATTCCTAGCCGGATTCACCCTCGGAATCATAGGATCATTCCTGGCGATAATGAGAAAGTAACCGACCTTTTTCTCCCCTCTTTTCAGCAGCGTGCGTAGCGGAGTTGCTTTTTGGGCTGGCTAGAAGACGCTGTTCTCGGAAACATAGCACGTTTCTTTAAGGCTAGATTAAATATAGGCATCACTCATACCTTAATGTCTGGCGAGACCGTCATGGTCAAGAGATGTCTCGAATGTGGTTATGATAATAGTGACACGGCAGAGGTCTGTGTCAGCTGTGGATCAGCTCTTATTGAGGTGGCATCTGGGAAACCGGGTCCCCCGACAGTGGATGTTCCTCCTGGGTCCGGTGCCATAAGACCTGGTCTTGACAGTCTAAGGATTCGTGGGCCTCCTCGGGCGAAAGTGAGCTTCGGATTGTGTTTGATCGCAACATTGTTGGTGACGCTGAACGCTGTTCTGGCGGGGTTGGCGGGAGTTTCTGTTCCTGTTCCGGTTTGGATTCTTCCTCTGACCTTTTCGAACATACAGGCAGACTCCGTAGGATTGGTTGTGGGATTCGGCATGTTGATTGGATCTATTCTCATCTTGGCAAGGCGAGAAATCTATGGAAGCGGCTTCATTATCGTTCTCAGCCTCATTAGCCTCGGGATCGGAGGGGGGTTCATGATAGGTTTCCTTCTCGGAATCATCGGGGCCCTTCTAGCGTTGCTCAAGAAGTGAGAGGTTCTGCGAAATTCTTATGTTGTTCAAGATAGGTAGCTTGTGAGTGGTGTTCGAATGCCGTGGATGTATGATCTGACATATGGCTGGGTTTGGGTAGAGGAAACAGCTCCGCGTTACTACACGCAGGTACCCCACTACCAGATCTACAACGCATATCACTACTGGACTCCTTTGCCTCAGCCACCTAAGCTATGCCGGTACTGTGGAGATTCACTCGTCTGGGTGCCATCCTATCAGCGCTGGTGGTGCACCAAGTGTCTCAAGTACCGGTGAAATGAGCCAAGAATGTGGCTTTGAGCTGATTTCGCAACAAAAGACGCTGTATGAAGCCGCGTCTAAGCTCGTACGGCGACATGCTCTTTATATGTGGAGGCGGGCTCACTTACTGAGCCGAGTTCAAGTGATAGATCTATGTCTGTGAGACCACCGGAAGTATGGGCGGCACATGAGTACGCAGTCATAGGATCGATCTTCTTCTTCCTGTTCACGGTGCTGCCGCTTCTTGCGATTTCTGTGTTTCTGGTCTTTGATGCGCCACTTGTTCTCTCGTACGTGGCGCTCTGGACAGGGCTGGTTGTTCCGCCCGTGTGGGTTCTCCCAATAACGATGGGATCTGGCATCTTTGCGCTCGTAATCTTCTTGATCTTCATCGCCGCGTACCTGACGACGGTGAAAAGAATAGATGACGGACTGTATGAGGCAGCGAAGACTCCCTGCCTGATAATGGGAATCATGGGCCTGCTCATCAGCCTGATCGTTCCTGGAATCTTCTACATGCTGGCGTACACCAAGCTCGGAGAGGTAATTCTCAGGTACGGCCCGGTTGCTAGTAGAACCGTTCTGACACCTGTTGGACTGACGATAACCTGAAGATAGAACACCAGAATCAAGATCGCATCTTATTCCTAGGCAACTATCAAGAACCTGTCCAGCTCTCTGCCCGATTCAGGCGACGAGAGATTCTTTCTGATTGTTCACTTGAGGAAACTGGGGAACCTACATTTTGGACTGGGATGGTTCGTGGAGAGGAAGGCGGAGGACGACTCTATCAACTGGCATTGAAGTCAGAAATCGGTCGGCATGAGATTTTGTATCTTGTCTCTTTTGCATACCTGTCGGTGAGTGTAACTCTCCCGAAGAAGAATTCCTCGAAAAAAGGATGAGTTATACTACTTCCTTAGGACCGCCATCAATCCGCCGAGCAAGCCGAGAATCGTTCCGAATATGAGTCCGCCCAGAACCATTATGGCCAGGATCGAGAAAACTATCGCCAAGATACCTCCAATAGGCTCGTAGCCTGGCATGTAGATGAGCACTGAACTCATGATAACGAATAGTCCAAGCACGATCCCTGTCGCCACCAGAGCCCATGTCGGCAGAACAGGCGGGCCCCATGGAAGAGCTACCCCGAGGAAAGTCAACACCCATGGGAGTATCAGTGAGCCGAGGATTATTAGAAAGCCACCTATGATCGTCATCACGAATCCGATGCTCGCTCGGGAAACCAGCTCCGTAGTGCCAGGCCTACCTACTAGAATTCCCGGTCTAGCCCCGCTGAGTCTTGTTCCGCAACTGGAGCAAAAGATGGCGTTGTCGTCGTTGTCGGCGTTGCATCGAAGGCATTTCTTAACCATTAAATTTCCTCCAAGTCTCTTGACGGGTTACTAAGTGGATTTGGTCTATTCTTAACCCTTTTGCATGATTCTGCATAAAATCAGCGCTCTCGTTCCCCCGTTTAGAGCCGTACATGATGCTATTCCTAGGATTGAGGCGTTTTTGAGTCCAGAAGGGCACCTTGGACAAGGTCTCTCGAGATTTCTTGACATGGGCCACTTCTAAATGGAACAAATGAGGGCGTGATCCTTGCAGGTCAGGAAATGTATTAAGTTGCTGGGAGCATTTTGATGCGGTCAGCTCCAATGATCCAGAGTCAATGCGCAAAATGTGAAGCCAAATTCTGTCGAATGGAGAATCCCGAGAACAGCATCCTGCCTGCCTTCTGCCCAATCAGGAACTCGAGAGAACTGATACAACGAACATTAGACAAATATGGAAACAGCGATCTGAAGCGGCTCTATCTAAACTCCACAATCGGAGAAAAGGAGAGCTATGAGAGCGTGCGAGGAGTCCGCATGGGCGTACGGCCCAGAATACGGGAAATAGCTGAACTAGCGAAACGTATGAATGTGATAGATGTTGGTATGGCTTTCTGTGCCGGCTTGAGTGACGAGGCAAAGAGGGCTGTTGAGATTCTTGAAGGCCATGGGCTTGTAATTCACTCTGTCTGCTGCAAATGCGGCGCAGTGGACAAGGTCAGACTGGGCGTACCGAAGGAACACAAGATAGATGATCCGGAGAAGTTTGAGGCGGCCTGCAATCCTCTGGTTCAGGCCGAGATCTTGAACAGCTCTGGAACCGGTTTCAATATCATAGTCGGGCTTTGTGTGGGTCACGATATGCTGTTCACATCTGCATCGAAGGCTCCTGTTACCACATTGATCGCGAAGGATCGAGTTACAGGACACAATCCGCTTGCGAGCCTCTATGCTCGATATCATAGAGGCCTAGTATGAAATCCTGTAGATTCCGAGCCACATCTGTATTGCTGACAGATGCGAAATTCTCGCCAACCTTACGATGTGAATGAGTGAAAAAGGATACGAGGCCCTCAGCTAGCATTCAGAGTCTATTGGCTGCCTATGACTTTCGCCACGTCTCCTAGTCCCAGTGTCTGAAGAGTAGTCGTTAGAGGGATACCTTTCTCGTCCCAGCCCCGTCTCCTGTAGTACTCACTCAGGAGTTGATCGTACCCTTCAGAGTCGAGCTTAACACCTTTTTGAGCACCCTTTGCCGGTGCTTCCTTGAACCATCTCGCCGGTGGGTAATCCATGGCTCTACTCCATTTTGAACCGTATTCTCTGACCCAGTAGGCTCGGATTAGAGAGTATACTCTGTCTCCCAGAGTGTTGATGTCATCCAAGGTGATTCCTGTTCCTGTTGCGGCTTCGAAGAACTTGGGATACCATTCTAGCTCGAAGCTAAGTTCAATCCATGGAAATCTACAGGTGACTAGGCTCTCGAATCCTCCGCCTCTAATCCTCTGAAATTCCAGAACCTTGGCAACCTTCTCAGGCCCATATGATTCTCTTCCAGCATTGATCTCCCACGATATGACCCATGCGTCCTTATGGTGAGCGCCAATGGAGCAGGTGCCGAATCCGAGAGCCATTCCTGGAGCAGAATGACAATTGTAGGCAGATATTTCAAGACCTTTCACGTTCATAGCCCATTTTTCGCTGTCATGGCCCAATTCCTCGGCTGCGGCTTTGGTTCCCTTGGCTGCCAGTTTGCCAACTCCTTCTCCGTGCACCGTGTCCTCGATCAGCCTTTTCGCGTCATCGTAGCTGCCCCATTCAAATTTCTCCTTGAGTAGTTTCTTCTCTGATGCTTCCATCATGAAGCCTAAGCTGTTGCCTAGAGAGATCGTGTCCAGGCCGTAGTCGTCTGCTATCCTGTTCAGGTGGGCAACTTTCCTCAAATCGCCTAGGCCAATGTTTGAGCCCAGCATGGCCACATTCTCGTAATCGAGCTCTGATGGATGCCCCTCAACATCTTCTATGACATTGCCGCAAGTCATATTGCAGTTCGGACAACCTCTCTGAGCGACCTTGAGTTTTTCCATCGCTTCTCCAGTAATGCTGGCAGCTTCTTCGAAAACGGCCTCTTTGAAGTTGTATGTCGGCAGAACGCAGTTTGCTTGGCACCACTCTAGGATAAGAAGTGTACCTTGGCGCTTCCAGAAATTGTAGTTTGGTTTGGATAGAACGCTACGATATCCTTCTTGTCCAAGCTCCTTCAGCTTCTTCTCGTCAGCAAGCGGTATCTCCTTCTTTCCCTCAATCACCACCGCTTTGAGTCTCTTTGATCCCATGACAGCACCCATTCCCGGCCTGCCTCCAGATCTGCCCTCTTGAGAGAGAACAGTGGCATATCTGACAAGATTCTCTCCTCCTTGACCTATGGTCAGCACTCCGACAGACTTTCCATGTTTCTCCTTCAGTCTCTTCTCAGACTCAAAGGATCCAGTCTTCCAGATATCCTTCGCGTCTTCGATCTCGACACTCGCATCTTGCACCGCGATGTACTTTGGTTCCGGGGCGGCGCCTGTGATGACCATGGCGTCGTAGCCTGCTTTCCTCAGATGCACGGCAGCCCATGATCCCATATTTCCGTCACCGTATCCTCCTGTGAGAGGACTCTTGGCTGCAACCACAAGTTTGCCACTGCTAGGCAAGGGAAGCCCTGTCAATGGTCCTGTGGCTATCACTAGAGGATTCTCAGGGGAAAAAGGGGAGATTCCTGGCTTCGTTTCGTCCCAGAGAATCTTCGCGGCGAAGCCTCTACCGCCAAAGAATTTCAGGGCAAAGTCAGCACCAAACTCTTGGACCGAGAACTTTTCCCTTGATAGGTCAACTCTGAGTATTCTTCCAGTCCATCCTTTCATGGCTGTACCCTCTTCTTCTCTGGACATCAGCATACGTCCTCAGATCGCTTTAGGCTTTCGATTGCACGACTTCGGTGTCGAGTTGCTTTGGCTGAATTTGCTCAAGATTCACTGTCGAGAACCGGGGTCAAGCTGGGCAATATCAAATCCACGACCAAAAACCCATTGCCAGTTTCCATTCTGCAAAAAACCAGTAACCAGTTATTGATTCATTGCACAGATGAAATCTGTACAGAACTCAGATTACGTCTTGGAAGTTTGAAAGATACATCAGAAAACTGTGAGATCTGTCATGCAGGTCCTCTTCTGCCTCGATTGATCCACCACTTCGCAAACGAAGCAGCGAGCCGGTCATAACTCTTATCTTTCATGAACCATAGTCATGCTTGGTTGTGACATTGTTCGCAACGGGAACAAAGTGCACCAAATGCGGGACTGAGTACCCTCTGAGCGAACCTATCTCAGTTTGCAGCAAGTGTCAAGGACTGCTTGATGTCCAGTATGACTATGTTAGAATGCAGGAGAAGTTTCAGAAGCAAGAACTTAAGGGTTCTCATCTTGGTCTGTGGAGATACGGTAAGGCTCTGCCTGTGGAAGAGAGATTCGTCGTGTCGCTAGGCGAAGGATTCACCCCTCTCTTGCCAGCTCAAAGACTAAAAGAGAACAGCAATTTGATGCTGAAACTTGATCATGTAAACCCATCCGGATCATTCAAAGACCGAGGATCCACCATAAGCATTTCCAAGGCGCGTGAACTCGGAAAAAGAGAAGTCGCGATTGATTCAACTGGAAATGCCGCCGCATCACTTTCAGCTTACGCTGCAAGATCCAATATGAGGTGTTTCGTCTTCATCCCGTCCTACACCGAGGCGGAGAAAGTGGTGCAG
>Ga0129298_10000883_pt1 | contig 12370 bp, 8 predicted proteins | sample I19B2metaG_FD_94707 | JGI IMG/M metagenome (GOLD analysis project Ga0129298, IMG submission 94707) | Lake sediment bacterial and archeal communities from Gulf of Boni, Indonesia to study Microbial Dark Matter (Phase II) - ​I19B2 metaG | ecosystem: Environmental > Aquatic > Freshwater > Lake >... | reverse complement strand
TCACTGATTTTGAACCTATACTTCTCATATAAGAATTCTTTTCTGTAAAGTGACCAGTGACCAATGACAAACGACTGTATTTAATTCTTCGACGTATGACATACATTACATCCTTTTAATGCAGTTGATAGATTTGTGCTCTTATAATCCCACCTCATCATCTTAAAATAAGGCGAAGCGTGTACTCTATGACAGGAAAGGCACATGATAATATCTATCCCGGGGCGAACTATGGCGGAATCACCAGAGTAATCGTCTTCAGGCCTTGCTACCGGTGCTATCATGCTGTAAGTTGTATAGAAAGAATATTCACCCGTAGATTTAAGTTCTGCATCAGTTGGGTGCCTGAGCCAGGGAGAGGCTATACCAACTTCACTGGGGCCACCTACCCAGGTATGAAACTTTCCATGACATTCTGCACAGAGGTAACTTATTGTATCCGTAGCACTGCTTGTAGAGCCTTTATATTCGTTGTGGCTTGTATTTATATTGTCCTGTTCCCAATCAGTATCTTCTTTGCCTTTTATCCCTAATAAAAATCTGTAGTTGCGGGCAACATTCGTCAAATCTCCCTCTAATGGAGGGGCATCATTACCATGATGTGCCCCTTTTATTGCCTGTGTCTCGTTATCAACTGCTGTATCTCCAATCTGCCGGCCATTATGGCCATGGCAGCCCCATGTTCCGGCACATCTCAATTGGTCAGTCAGTGCTGTACCTCCTGGCGGAGTGTTACCGAGTGTACCATCAGGATTAGTTGATAAGATATTATGCCCTGTATTATCAACAGTAGTACTAACATAGTAATAATTTCCTCCTGCCAGACCATTGTCTCCATAAGTAGGTTCTGTAGTGTTGAATACGATAGGTGCTTTCGTAACGCTATCCTGCCATGTGCTACCATTTGTTGCCGAATGACAGCCCAGACAATCATAAATCAGTAAACTACTTTTAGGTATATCGGTCTTTGAGAAGGATGTACCGTCAAAGTCATATGCCATAGGTTGCCCACCTTGGCTGTTATGCATTGTATGACAGTTGCTGCAAGCGCCAGTAACTTCAGCATGAAGTAATGATGGAAGGGAAAATAACAGAACACAGAGCATAGAACACAGAGCAAAAAGAACAAAGCATAGAGCATATGGCCGAAAGCGGGAGGAGCATAATTTCATACCTTCAGCTATGAGCTCCTTGCTCTTAGCTCGTAGCTTTTTACTCTTTGGTTTATGCCATCTTCTCATTGCACAATAATCCTTCTTAATTTTAGCAAAAGCTGTGCCATATTGACATACAACATGCGTAATACGTAGAGCGGATAGCTTAGAGCTAAAAGCATGGGGTTCTTATTCCGCTATTTCATCCATGTCCCTTGCTCTTTGCTCTTTGCCTTTGCTCTTAGCTATTTCTTGTGGCACTGAATGCAGAGTGCGCGCTTTCTATCGAGAACAAGCATAAATTCAGCCTTAGCTGAATGCATACTGTGACAGGTAATACAGGTTACGGTCTGACCATTACGAGGGTCTAATACCCCTTTTCCGAGGGGATGTGCAACTTTATGCTGTGCTTTATGACATTGTGCACACGTTAAGATATTATCCTCCTTGAAATACAGTGGATTACGGGAATGGACCGGCACATGGCACTTAAAACATTTACTATCTTTGACAGGCTCGCATCTGATAGATTTTAAAGCCTTAACCATAATATTTTGCCTCTTCTCTGTATCTTGATGACAGGTAAAACAGAACCCTGCCTCTTCTACAGTAAGATTCTCGCTCTTTGAGGCATGGGAATTATGGCACAGAGCACAGCCCTTCTTCTCACCACCATGGACATCAGCCTCATTGAATTTTATACGATCCTTCTCATGACATCGGAAACACAAATCTTTACCTGATTGCTTAGTGGTTATTTTCCCTCCGGCTACAATAGGGTTATGACATTGCTCACAACTTTTATCTAAAAAGGCTCTATGGCCGTAAGGGCCAAGGAGACCTTTGCTGTTTGAACTATGCCCAGAATGACAGCTACTACAATCTAATTCTTTTGTAGCAAAGGATATAGAGACTGTACCCACGCTGCATCTTGGTTGATGGCAGGTTTTACACATCTTATTGGGGGTAGCTAATAATAAATACCCCTCTGAAGACGAATGCGCACTATGGCATGAGGAGCACTCCCCTTCCTTGAATGGAAGGTGTGCAAAGGATTTATTCAGTTGTTCTTTCAATGCCTCATGACAATCCCAGCAGAGTTTCTTTTCTTCTTTAACCAACAGATGTTTATTCACTCCAGCATGAGCATAATGGCAATCAGTGCATACACCCTTTTTGAGGGCACCATGCATGATGCCCTTATTGATGAGATTCTTGATGCCTTCATGGCAGCTCAAACAGAGGGAATTAATATCATCTTTCACCAGGTCCTTGAGGCTGCTTGCATGCACATTGTGACAGGCACCACACTTCCCCTGTTTAAAGGGGAAATGGACATAACCCTGGGAAAGGCTCTCTTTCAAGGTTTTATGACATTGATAGCAGAGATCAGGTATTTGACTTCTCAGGCCAGTCTGAGCAGAGGCAAAACCACCCCAGCACAAAATAATAATGAGCAGAGAGCATAGAGCCGGCAAAAAGTTCACACAGTTTCTTGAGCTTACATGTTTTCTTGAGTTTAAAAACCCAAGAAACCCAATAAACTGAGTAAACTGTGTAAACTTTCCGTTACTCATGACAGGCTTTACAATCCCCCTTTGCAAAAGGAGCATGTTTTACTCTTCTGAGGAGTCCAGGCTTCTCAGTGACATGTGGCTCATGGCAGCTCAGACATTGCCTGACCTTAGCAATGGGTTCCCTGTGCACCCTTGACAGCCTTTCTGTATCTACGGAATGGCATTTAATACATATTGCTGGATCTGCTGCACTGAGCAAATACTTTAAGTCGGAATAATGAGACAGATGACAGCTCAGACAGTCTCCCTTCTCCATGACAATATGTCCCTTTCTTACATTTGTAGTAACAATCCTCTCATGGCAGGAAAGACAGAGCTCCTGTGGTCTGCTGAGGATGAGATATTTGAGTTTTGTAGCATGGGGGCTATGACATCCTGTACACTTACCTTCTTCAACAGGAAGATGCTTCTTTTTGCTGCCCTTTACTTTCTTCTCTATGCTTTTATGACATCCATAACAGAGCTCCAGCATTGGCTTAACAGTGTTAGCAGTATATTCGCTTGCGTGGGGATCATGGCAGGTGCCGCAGGCATTCTCCTTAAATGGTGGATGGATTGCTTCTTCCTTTACCTCAAGGAACATGTCGCTATGGCACTTCACACAGAGCTGGTCTGATGAAGTCGTCAACAGATTTTTGTAAGGTGAGGAATGAGGTTTATGACAGGAAACGCATTGTTTTCTACTCACCGGGGCATGAACGAAGGTCTTAAAAAATTGCTTTTCTTCCTTCTTATGACATGTATAGCATATGTCCGTTACGGCAGTCTTCATCATGCCCGGGTTATTACTACCATGGGAGTCATGACATTTCTTACATTCAACCTTAGAAAAGGGGATATGGGTATTCCTTTCTTTTAATTCTCCTTCAGTTTTTTGGTGGCATTTAAAACAGACCTGCTTCTCGGATGCCATTAAGTAAAAAGGATTTTCCGAGGCATGGGGGTTGTGACATGCGGTACAGCCCTTATCCTTTATTGGTGCATGTATGTTAGTTACCTTCAACATCCCTGCTTTATTTTTATGACAGCTTATACAAAGATCGTTTTTACCCATCAAGGTGATCTTCGGATAGTCTGTTGCATGTGGACTGTGACAGCTCTGGCACTTACCTTCCTCCAGAGGACGATGCCTGTGCGCCTTTTTAAAACCAGCTTCTTCTTTCTTGTGACAGGTGTAACAGAGTTTGCCATTTTGGGCAATCACACTGAGGGGGTTAGGGTCTGTAGGCGGCTTATGACAGGAACCACACTGTACAAGCTTTAAGGGAGCATGAACTGATTCCCTGAGAAGTTTATTATTTGTTGAGCTGTGCGCAGTATGACAGCCTGTGCATTTGCCTTTTTCGACAGGATAGTCTTTATGTCCCTTTTTGAAACCGGTATCTGTGAACTTGTGGCATGACTGGCAGAGCCCCATTTCAGGTTTTACAAGGTTGTTCTCATATTGAGAGCCATGGGCTGCATGGCATGTGAGACACCCATCTGCTAAGGGCTTATGGCGTTTCGGCCGCGTGAAAGAGGCATTCTTATGACAGGTAAAGCACTGGTCGTTACCTACCTTTTTGAGAAGGGACTTATTGTCTGAAGCATGGGAATTATGGCAGGGTAAACACTTGCCCTGCTTCAATGCCGTATGCACATGAGCCGTCTTACCCATATTGAGGGACATCTGGGAATGACAGCTATAACAGAGCTTGTCTTCTTCCCTCACTTTCAGGGTTTTTATAGGAAGTTTTCCGTGTCTGAGATGGCATGCCTCGCAATCCCGCTTATTCATCGGCGAATGAACGTATTTCTTCTGAAATTCAGTTAATTTTTCTTTATGACAATCAAGGCAGGGCTTAGGTGCAAAACCTTTTCTCACCACTGGTTCAGAAGCGCATGCAGCGATAAGGATAAAAATGGAAAGCGCGAAGATAAGTTTTAAAGCTCTATACAAATGGTTTTTCTGGTTCATTGAGTTTCTTGGTTCTCTTGAGTTTGTAACACAAGAAAACTGTATAAACTCAAGAAACCAATAACATTTCGAATTTGATACATTATCTTTCAAGTTATTTCCATGTCAAGGTAAATTACTAATGAGTGCATAAGTAAGGCATCATTATTAAAAAATCTCCCCACGCCCCTCTTTGCCAAAGAGGGGTACATTCCCTCCCTTTGGCAAAGGGATGATTACAATCAATGTCTTCATACTTATGACCTTATTAGTATTTTGATGTTCGTTTTGAAAATCATTTTCGAACCTTCTCTTCCAGTAACCTGACGGTTTCATCGTTCATTTTAATTTCCGCATCGGTTTTCAACTGGGTCACATATTTGTTTAAAAAGGTATTAACTTGCTCTTCAAAAGAGGCTTTATAGACTGCTTCTTTCACCTTATCGAACTCCTCGATCTCTTCTTCTCTCTTACCTTGCAATCGAATTATTCTATACTGGGAATCAATCTTTATTATCGGGCCTATGTCTCCCGGGTTAAGAGTATCTAAAATATTCCTTACAGGTTCAGGCATTTCCGCCTTGGTAACCCATCTAACATCTCCTCCCTCTTGCGCTGCAGAGTCAATAGATCTTCTTTTTGCTAACCATGAGAAATCGGCACCATTTTGTAATTTGTCGAGAATATCCTTGGCCTCATCCATCGTCTTTACGGTAATCTGCTGGATCTTAAAACTGGCCGGTTTTACAAAACTCTTCTGATGACTCGAATAGTAGTCCTCTAAAGTTTTATCTGAAATAGCAATCTGAGGAATAACCACTCTCTTGATGAACGTGTTCTTGAGAAGCCGATTCTTATATCGAAAAACCATATTCTTTAGGTCCGGGTTCATTTCATAATGACGGATGAGCGCCTCATGGTCAACTACCTTGCGATCGATCCAGTCATTGAGTATTTCATCTTTTGATTTCCTTGGATAGGACTTGGCAAGAGATACAAAATCACCTATTATAAGAAGAGAACCATTGACCTCAGCGAGAGTTCTTTCATCCTTTGATAACCTTTCTATTTCCTCACTTCCTCCATCCAGTCTCACAGCAGAAAGAAGTTCGCGATCAATCCGAATGGTCAGCTGTTCACGAAGGTATTTCAGATATTCATTACTGCGCTCCTGTTCCTTTTGTTTCCTGATTACCCTTTCTATATTTGCCCTGACATTTTTAAGCTCTTCGTCAGGTGCTTCTTCCCTGCTGATTAACTTAACGATGTAATATTTATTCTTTATCTTTATTACATCACTGAATTCGTCAGGTTTAAGGTTGGAAACAGCTTTTTCTACAGGAGGAAGCAAGAAATTTCGTTTAAGAATAACTTCACCACGATCCTTTTGAGAAGGATGAGTAGAATACTTTTGAGCAAGCTCTCTGAAATCAGCCCCTTTTTTCAACTGCCCTACAATTTCCTGAGCATTTTCCTCCGAGCTTAATTCAATAATGCCCAAGGAAAAACGTTCATAGTTTTTCTTATAGTAATTTCTAATGTCTTCTTCTGATACGTTAACTTTCCTGGTTATCTCATCATTATAGAGCCTTACCACTGATTCTCTCAGGATATAAGCCTGGAGAGCCTTCTGTACTTCTGGATACTCTTCCATACCCATGCGGTAAGCTTCCTGGATAATCAATCTATCATCCACCAATTTCTGTATAAACTGTGACAGGTTCAATGTCCCTGCAGAAGAAAGATCCTCTCTGCGATGTGCTATCTCTAATGAATATTTGAGATCCTCTTCGGTAACAGGCTCACCATTCACCACAGCTAAAATATCTTTCTCTTGCAGAAGTGATGCACAACCCCCTAAAAAAATTAGCAGTGAGCATAGAGTAAACAGCAAAAAAGAGTTTACATAGTTTACTTGGTTTACAGAGTTTACACTGTTTCTTGTATTCCCTGAATTTACTGATTTTTTGGTTTGAAAAAACTGTGTAAACTCAATAAACTGTGTGCCCCTTGAAAACCGTGTAAACTTTATTGCCATTTTGCTTTTTCCAATTTTTGTATCAATTTTGTAACTACCTTATAGGCAACACCATCTACAGACCTTATTCTCCCCCAATCAAAGGCAACGATATCCTCATCGCCATTCAGCTGGACACTATCAGACCATATGATTCTGTTTTTACGGGCATTTATCAGTCTCGCACTTATAGCCACTTCAGGTGGAGTGGAGGTATCCAGTCTATCCGCGTAAAGCTCTACAGTACCCACTAAAATCCCATCTACATTTAAGGACTCTGATAGTGCTTTAATGTTCTTATAGTCAAGTTCTCCTTTGTATCTCACTCTTAAATCTACTACCAATGTCCTTATTTCTCCATATTCTACAGGTTCAAATCCTTTATTTTTAAAAAGCCCCACTAAAAACATATACGTAGCAATCGTACCTGCATCTTTGTTTCTGCTTTTATTCTGTAACGGCATCACCGCAATCCTGTGAGTTAATTCTTTCTCTTTATGAGGTAGAGTAGTGCTTAAAGAAGCAAGCAATCTATCTACGACTATAGAAATCAACCTGTCCATGGATCTTACTGTTCCTAACCCTAAAATTTTTGTAAAATCTTCTCCTGTAGCAGAGGCCTGATGTGCCCACAGAATTGCACCATCTGATGAGTCAATCAGGCGGGCTAACAACCCGACTTGTGGATTCTTTTGTGGATAAAAGGAATTAATAGAACCTACCAAGATGGCCTTAACATTCAATTCCTTTCCTATTTTCCGGGCTATATCCTTTGGTATATAACCAGTAAATCTAACTCTTTCTTTCAGCAATAATTTGTTAAGGCTATTCTCATCCACTATTTCTAACCCCTTCCCTTCTAATTGCCTTTTCAGCACAGGCATAATCTGTACGGGGGCAGTTCTATCATCCGTTAGATTTTCAAAAGGAAAAACGGCTATTCTTATCTTCTGGGATAACTGGGCAGCCTCTGAATGGGAAAAGAACAAAAAGCAAAGAGCAAAAAGCAAAAAGAACTTAAGGGTTCTTGGGTTTATTGAGTTTTTGGAGTTTTTTGGGTTTATTGGGTTCATTAGGGTTTTCGTGTTTCTTGTGCTTCTTGCTTGTTTCCAATATTCCAAGTCTTCAAACCTCTCAATTTTCATAAGCTAATAAATTTTGTCAACTCAAGAAACACGAGAAACTCAATAAACTTTTAAACTTATTTATATAGCGTCTGGATGGCTTCTCTTACTACTCTTAAGACGGCCTCACTCATGGTTTCTGATTTTGCCCCAAAATGTCTGGCCATAAAACTTGCTCCTCCCCCTGTCTTTGTGACTGACCAGACGATACTGCCTGAACTCGCATCAGCCATTATCAGGGTAATAGTCACCTCTGGTGCAGAAATGTTCCCGATTCTTACTTCTCCAAATTTCTCGACTGAACCCAGAACAACCGCCTGAATCTTAAGGGCATTTCCAATGGCTTTTATCTGTTCTGCATTCAGTGTCTTGATGGATCTCAGTCCAAGTCTATCAATCGCAGCATCTGCCTCGCCAGGAACCACGACATCAACAAGACCTGTTGCCAATAGTTCACAGATAACCACCTGCCTGACAGCCTCAGCAGCAAATTTTTCATTCGTCAGATTGTCCAGAGGTAACACAGCTACCTTTTTTATATAACTGAAGTCATAATCCTGACGAATATAAAATGGAGCTGTTTCTCGACCAGCACAACTAAAACAAACAGTTACTGCGAAGAGCACACTTATCAGAACATATCTTTTAAACAAGTTCATAATTTCCTCATAGATACTAATGAGTGCATAAGTAAGGCATCATTATTAAAAATCTTCCCACGCCCCTCTTTGCCAAAGAGGGGTACATTCCCTCCCTTTGGCAAAGGGAGGATAGGAGGATTTTACAATCAATGCCTTCATATTTATGACCTTATTAGTAAGTTTATACAGTTTCTTGAGTTCATAGAGTTTGTTGAGTTAGAACACAAGAAACCGAGTAAACTCAAAAAACTGTGTAAACTGCTAAAACAATGTATCAATGGCTTCTTTTACCACCTTATTTGCTGCTTCACTCAGAGAAATGCCTTCTGCACCAAAGTGTCTCGTCCAGAAGCTGGGACCACCTGAAGTGTGACACACCGACCATATGATATTGCCCGTGGATGCCTCGACCAACCTTAGACTTATTGAAACTTCAGGATATGTGACCGAAATCCCTCTGCTTATTCCATAAGCCTCTACTGAGCCCATCAGTAATGCTTCTACACCCAATGCTTTCGCTATGTTTTGTATATCCGTCTTTTTTATTGAACCAAGGGACCTTATCTTTAACTCAACAAGGGTTCTTGTCACCTCCCCTGGTTCAACGACATCAATGCCTCTTAACAGAAGTTCAGTTATTACCGACTTTCGTATCTTCTCGCCTGCATATTCATCAGGTGTGAGGGCCTCAAAAGGTAATACAGCTACCTTTTTGATACTACTGTAATCGACTTTTTGGCGGATATAGTAATCTGGTTTGCTAACACACCCGCTTATAATAAGCAAAGGGCTAAGAGCTATTAGCAAAGAGCAAAGAGTGAATAGCGCATTGTCAAAAACTCTATGCTCTATGCTCTTCGCTCCACGCTTTATGATTTTTAGCGTTTGTCCCATAATTTATTATATCACCAAAACCTGCAATTTAAATTAGCTCCAACACTATAATTCTCTGTCAGTGTTTCCCGCTCCTCTCGGGTATAAGAATAGGTAAGCTGGAGATCAAGAAACTTCGTTATATACCATATAAGGTAGGCACTGAGCAAGTCAGTGGTTGTGGGCTCCAAATCAGAATTAGTATGCTGGTAATTGAGATTCAGTCTGAGCGCTGGCAGGGGAAGCCAGTCAACCAAGATTGCCTCAGAGGTCGTCGTTGTGTCATCTGTGTCTGCAACCCTAAAGCTACCGGTAATATTAACAAATCTCCCGGGCCTGTAGGTAATAATCGTTTGCCCTTCTGCCGTGTTGGATGACATATTATTAGAAGACGATGTCCAGCTCAAACCGTAGATGAGGCTTCCATATAATCTCTGAGTAAGATGGGTATCTACGGAACCTCTAATAGAAGTGGTATTTGACGTGACGTCAGTTATATAGGATTTTGATCGTGTATATCCCATATCAATAACCATGTTGACATCCCTGTAAAGTTTTGAAAGGGCACTTAAGAGAACCGATTTATTTGTGGTCTCTTTCTTGCCGAAGTTGTAGCTATCATTCCTAATCAATGAGAGGTTTGTATTAAGGGTTGGTAAAGGTGCAGAGTTAAATGACAGAGAATAGGTGTTGGAGCTAAAATCTGTCTCATCCCTATTGTCAAATGCTTCGTTTCTCTGAAGACGCAGGGTAGTAGTAAGCAGTCTGTGAGTAAACCATGTGGACGTGGCTCCATACGTTCTCAGGATATTACTCCTGAGTTTGTCTTCCTCGGGAAAGGATTTATTTACGATGTTTGAAAATACACCGCCAATAGAATTCCAGATTGATACAGGATTCTGATCTGACCTGTTGATAAAGTAGTTCAAAGAGAAGTTTAACTTCGGTGTTGGTCTTATATTCGTAATAACGTTTATTCCCTGGTTGAAGAAATTTGATACTTCGGTACGCTTACCCGTTTCTTTGACTAATTCAACGTCATAGGCCTCAATCTCTGTTACCTCAACCTCACTACCACCTACCTGTGGAACTGTGTTTAAATTAACTACTTTAAAATAAGAAGCTGATTTGTCAGGGAATACTATTTCATATCTATATGCATTATGAATGCTATCAAACATTGGACTAACGGTGACTTCTTTTATAAGGCTCCAATTTTCTACAGTATTATCCCTACGATAAACTCCCCATGTTATTGGATTAGATAAACCATTATTTCTGTAATAAACATAAAGCGTATTTATAGGTCTAAGCTCTACTTGAATACCAATATTTTGGTATGTCGTGTTTAGTGTTATTCCAGTAGCCTCATTATATATCCCATTTCTCAAGAGTGGTTGTGGGTTCAAATTCGTTGCGTCACCGGGGGTTGGATCATTTATATAAAACGCTTCAATTCTTATCCGTGGGAAGGGAAAACTGCCGGTTCGAGATACAAAAAACTGATTTTTGTCGCGTATGTAGTTTCCCTGATAGCTTGCTGATATGTCGGTCTTGCCACTCCAGAAAGACTTAAAATAGCTGATATTATAGAGGCCGTTAAAATTATAATTTTTGGTCTTCTCTATGGTGCTCACCGGTGTCTCAATCACGCCCTGCCTGTACGTGAAGTTATACGAGAGGTCCAGGCCCTTATATAAATATTTATACCAAGAATTTCCAGAAAACCGGGTATCTGTCGTGTCCACCCTCTTAGGAGAGAGATAGTCGAAATCTTTCTGCCTGTCAAATTGAAGTGATAAGGACGGTAATTCCACGGGGGTAATATTGAAGCGGGAGTAATAAAATTCCGTAGTCCGCCTTCCTTCATTTTGTAAGTGTGCTGTTGACCATTGTTCTAAACGCCGATAGCCTGTGCTGAAATCATACATGGGATTGCGGAGAAAAAGATCGAAGGCCGGTTCAATAGCCCTCCGGTAGGTCTTTGTGATCCTGTCTTCAGCATCGGTCAATCGAAAATCCGACCAGTTTGTCCTCAAATTAAGTTGATACGAAATCAAAGGAGTGATTGGTTTTTCAAAGGTAAAATATAAATTTCTAAAATAAGATCCCTCCTTTAATATTGTTTCACCATCTTCTTTTTGTTCTGTAGAGATATAATTCAGGTTTACCCATCCACTGAGACCTTCTGCCATAGCAGAAGAACAGCAGAGAAGCATAGAGCTAATAGCAAAGAGTAAGAGAAAGATACAGCTAAGGTTAGGAAAACCGCTCCGCCTACCTGTAAGGTTGTTCGGCTCTTTCACGTTACCGTTTCCTGTTACCCGTCCGGGCATCCTTTCCTTAACTTTATTTTACTTTTGCTATCTGCTCATTACCTTCAGCACTCTGCATTAATCTTCTCATTGCTCTTTGCTAATAGTGAACCGTTGCTATGCCATAGGGCTTCCTTCCTATAGGTATAACCTTTTCTTCTCTCGTGGTAGTCTTATCTATGACCGAGACATTATTCGATCCTCTGTTGACGACATATAATTTCCTTGCTTCCGGATCCAACACTAAGGACCGGGGGGAACTTCCTACAAATATAGTCCCGATGATAGGGGTAAGGGTCTTTATAAGGCCCTGGTCTTCCAATAAAGGCCTGATAACCAGTACCTCGCCAGGGACTTCCTTTAAAAGATAGATCCTATCAAGGGACGGGTCAGCAACAACCCCTGTATTAAAACGTCCCACACCGCTTATAGCACTTACAGCACCGGCTTTATTCCCTTTAATAATCTCAATGATATTGATAATTGAAAGGTTGTCAAAGCCGTAGTTCGCTACATAAACTTTTCCTCTCTGGTAGTCTACATCCAGCGCTACAGGATTCCATTCTACATTTACGTTCATAAAGTCCATGACCCTGCTTCTTGCTATGTCAAACCTCAGCACGGTGACATCTTTGGAATTCCTATTTGCAACATACACATTGAAAAATTTCTCTCGATAACTCCTTAAAATACTCAAGTCTTCAAAGCTAAGAAACTTTGCACTCAAGAGTGT
>Ga0129298_10000879_pt1 | contig 12392 bp, 12 predicted proteins | sample I19B2metaG_FD_94707 | JGI IMG/M metagenome (GOLD analysis project Ga0129298, IMG submission 94707) | Lake sediment bacterial and archeal communities from Gulf of Boni, Indonesia to study Microbial Dark Matter (Phase II) - ​I19B2 metaG | ecosystem: Environmental > Aquatic > Freshwater > Lake >... | reverse complement strand
GCCTCGCTGCTGAGTCCTATCAAGATACAGAGGATGCTTCTCAAGAATCGAATTGTTATGCCGCCGATGGCTACCGAGCTGGCCACAGAATCGGGTGAAGTTACTGACGCTATGGTAGCTCACTATGATTCTCGTTGCGGATCTCTTGGCTTAGTGATCGTTGAGCACAGCTACATTCGTCCAGACGGCCAATTTTCTGAAAGGCAGCTCGGGATCTACAGCGACAGACTAGTGTCAGGATTGTCAAGAATAGCTGAATCAGCACATAAAAAGGACACACCGATAGCGATACAGATCAACCATGCTGGCCGCAGGGCGACATCGAAGATATGTGGCACTCAACCTGTTGCGCCATCACCAATTCCCGATCCTGAAAGTGGGGAAGGCCCACGTGAACTAACAATAGATGAGACTAACATTTTAGTACGAAATTTCGGCCTTGCGGCAAGACGTGCAGTCGAGGCTGGCTTTGACGCTGTTGAGATTCACGGCGCCCATGGCTTTCTCTTAGGCCAGTTCTGTTCGCCAGTTACAAACAGGCGCACTGACAGATACGGCGGTCCCCTAAAGAACAGAATGCAGCTTTCGATCGAGGTGTCCTCTGAAGTTCTCAGAACAGCTGGAAAAGACACCCCCGTATTCTACCGCTTGGGAGCAGACGATATGACCCCTGGAGGCCTCACATTGGAAGAATCTAGGACCATTGCTCAGTCGCTAGTCGACTTGGGGATTTCAGTGATCGATGTCTCAGGAGGGCTCTGCGGATCCAGACCCCCGAACCTCTCCGGCGAAGGGTATTTCGCGCATCTTGCACAAGGCATCAAACAAGTGGTTGAAGTTCCAGTGATCACCACTGGAGGAATAAGGACTCCGAGCTTCGCCGACGAGATCATAAGAAGAGGGATTGCGGATCTGATTGGAGTAGGTAGGCCTCTTCTCGGTGATCCAGAGTGGGCTGCAAACACAGTTAAGGATCTGAAAAAGTAGCTCAGAGTCTTAGGAAGTAACAAATAATCACTTCCAGTAATCTTTCTGCCAATCAATCTTGATCTCTCAGGTACAGCTTGATACCATGCGATCTCAGAATCTTAACTGCTGGTGGTCTTGAGAATGCGCCCAGAAGTGCGTACCCTAGGATCCCTATTGCTATCAAACTTCCCACAAGAACTCCGAACAATCCCGCTTCCAGCGGTATACTGAACAAATAACTTAGGTATGTGCCCACTATGATGGACACCATCAGGATCTCTGTAGCAGTGGCACAGATCCAGCTTCCCTTCACTTTCAAACGTCCTATCTTCCAAGCGAGGAATGTCGCGAAGAAATTGGCTAATCCGCCGCCCACGACATCTATTGCTCCTAGGCCACCGAAGAAGTTGGCTACGACAGCCCCTACAGTCGCTCCAAGTATGCTAGACCATCCAAAGAGAATTGCAAGAGGCAGCAGCGCATCTGCAACTCTAACTTGGAAGACGCCGAAGCTTATCGGTGCCAGTGCGATTACTGCGGCAACGTACAAAGCTGCGAAAGTGATGGTTAAGGAGACTTCCCTTACAGTCTTAAGCAACACATCTCCGACTCCGGGGTTTATTAGGCGGAACGGGTCGGAAACCCACCCGCCGGACTCTTCATAGATTTCCTAACAAGATAAGGCTTTTCGCAGGGCGGGATGATGCCGGCGGAGAGCCTTCACTCCTGCTTCAGTTGAGCCATGACTGATTCGAGCTGGCGCTGCCAATCCTCAACGTTCATGTTTGGGAATGACCAGGTGGCATGTGGCTGGTGGAATCTGTCCAGCGATATTGTCTTCAAGTTAGGCGCAAAGTGCTTAAGTCCTGACAGGGTAACCCAGCCCAAGTAGTATCTTATTCCGATGAATAACGCTAGATCGTATTGGCCTTGGCCGTCTAGACCTTTCCAATCTGGATCTCTGAGTCTATTCGCGATGTCTACAATCGGCATTCCAAACGCGTTTCCGAATCCTCTCTGCACGAATTCGCTAATTACATGCGCTGTTGCAACAATTTGTGTGCCGGTTGACTCAGCGATACGTATAGCGTATTCGAGAGGCTTCCCCTTGGCCAGCTCAACTTCGGTAGCCTCATACCCAACTATTAGTATTGGACGCTTGGATCTCCTGATGGCTGAGACTATGACTTCGGGCCTTGTGATGGGGAGCCCTCTCATCGATCCGGGTGTCTCGGCTGTCTGCCAGGGCTCAGCGCTTATCATCTTGCTTTCCTCGCACCGACCATCCTTGGAAGCAGCGTCGGGTCTGGAATAGATTGTTCCTGCCACTGATTCTTCTTCAGTATTCCTAGGATCTCTTCTTTCATTGTTATTGGAATGTCAGCCTCTCTGCGTACAAGCTGGTGTAGATCGTCTGGCATGATGCCGTAGAACTTCTTGTGCATGTCTATGTAGTTGCTCAGTTTTATCATGCGTCCCTTTGTGGTGTCATTGGGCCTCAAGCAGAACTTGGCCATCATGACCATGGCCTCCTCCTTTGTCTCAGCCACGTAGAAGAGGTGTTCTGGCGTAGGCCCGACGTAAACTTGGCCTCCTGTACGAGCATCATAGACATACCAGTCTTCTTCGCGATCTCGTCTACCAAGGAGCATGCGCCTATACTTTGATCCGTGAGGCCCCACAACGACTGGGACCCCCAGACGCCAGAAGCCACTTGCTATAGACGCAGCCTTTTGTGTTATCGCGCCCCATGCCAGCCCCACGGCGCCGACACGGTTGTGAATGTAGTCGGCGATCTCCTCGTAGTTTCCTCTTAGGTTTCGCTTGGCGAAGATACTTGCTATCTTGATTGCTGCTCCAGCGATGTGAGAGTTTGATATGCATGAGCCGACGTTCACCAGCCCTCCTGCCTCGAAGGCGCCTGGGTAGGCTTCGTATAGTGACTTTCCTTCTTCATCCTTCTGCATCGCTATAGACATGGCTGAGCATCCAGAGGTCACGACGATATACCGACGTCTAATGAACTCATTAGCCATCTCGGCTACCTCTCTTCCACCATTGGGGTAGTTTGCGCAGCCAACCAGCGCTATCACCCCAGGGATCTCTCCGAGCACTATAGGGGCGCCGACATTTCTGATCTCCACATCTTGGATCGCGCCTCTTCCGACTCTAATCTTGTACTTCTCTTCCTTGATCTTTCTCTCAGCGGCTTTGGCGATCGAGCTGTGTATTCTTATGTGGTTAGGGCAGGCGCTCTCGCATCGGTCGCAGCCGATGCAGGCCTCGTAAAGGCCGGCAAGCCCATCCAAGCTTCCGGTTGAGGCTTCCTTTATGGCCTCTGGTATAGGCAGGTTGTTGGGGCAGGCTCTTCTGCAATCGCTGCATTGCGTACATCTCATTGCTTCGCTTATGACTTGGGTAGCATCCGGAATTGTCTTGAACTTGATTCTTTGAGGAGCCACCTCAACAGCCACTCTTGAGGCAACTTCTCCAACTTTGAATGGATCGAGGATTAGTGCACCAGGTGCCTTCCCGCTTGCTAAGTCTGCTACTATCTCATTGGCTGGGTCAAGCGTTCTGTTCGCCAGTCCTAGACAGTTCTTCTCCGAGGAAGCTATGACCGGTATCTTAGCCTTTTGAGCTTCTGTCAGCACATCTGCTCTGATGCATTGCTCATCAACAACTATGACATCTGGGATGCCACTTCTGATGTACCGCAGTTGCCATGAGATAGGTCCAATAATCTTGGCTTTGGGATTGTACCTTGTCAGATCATGGGATGTGCAACAGATGCCGGTGACCTCAATCTTGTCATAAAGGCCGTTCTTGTCGAGGTAGTCTATTATCTCAACGGCTGGTGGAACATTGTGTCCAATGACAAGTATAACAGGTTTCGATGTGTCAACAGTCCCAAGACCTATATCGGATAATGGCGCTCCAGGATCAGCCTTCGGTAAGCCGAAGGCTGAGATCTGAGCGATGTCACCAATCTCCATCCCAACCTGATCGATCATTCCTGCATGAAACACTTTGGACTCAAAGTCTAGCTCATTTCCTTCTTGCCCGGTGCTGGTTGCTGCCAGTAGGTGGGTGACTTGGGTTTCAAGGTAACCGAGGACCCCTTCCAAGTCTCCCAGTGTTCTGGGCCTGATGCCACAGACCAATCTAGTTACTGGTGCTTCAACCTCTATGCCCACCGATTTTCCAACATCGATCGGTAGGTCCGGCCCGTACTTATCTATTAGATGTTCGACTAGGTGTCTGGCGTGACCTGTATGTGTAGCAGCGCCCATGGCACTGGCCAAGAGGACTATTCTGGATTGTTGTGACGACATATCTAATCCGCAGGCTCCTCGCTTTCCTCTCGTCAAATCACACTTGCCCATTGTGCAGAGACAGCAGGCATCGCAGTATGGCAGATAGAGCGGTTTGTATTTCTTGAGAAGCTTCAAGTCCCAATCTCTCAGGCTGGTCATGGAAGGATATGGAGTTGGCCCCATGGGTTCAGCCCACTCCTCTTCAATGATCTTTCCGATAGTGATTTCCAGATCTCTAACTTGAGCGAGTTCAGTCTTGAGTTCTCCAAGCCTCAGATGGACTGCTTTCTTAGACATACGGTACTATCCTGTCTCCTTTGATCTATCAAGTTGCTAACAATCAGCTACAGGTCGACTGAAGCTGCTGATTCTTTGAATAAAGCTACCTGATTATAACTTAAACTGATCCGACAAAATTAGGTAGGTAGGTAGACTCCAGAAAAGGGGCCAGTCACAGATCAAGCCGGAGATCCCCCAACTCTCCGGAGCCGCAGATTTCTGTTCTGAAGAACGAAGCCGGTTGACCCTTAGGGCTGGATAGCACATGCTTCTCTTCTTGAGATCAAAGAGGATGGCCAGATGAGTCTTGATGACCGATATCATTGTGAACGAATCTTGCGGAAAGGCCGCGGTAGTAACGATCCAATTCCGTTCCTGAAGCCTTGCTAAGTCGATAGAAGGCCTCCTCTTCATAAGATTGATAAGAATACACGATGCATATTCCTACGACGTGTTAATGTCCCACAATTCACGGAGGCGAAGAGATGGGTAAACCCAGACAAGTCAAGAAACCAAAGAAAAAGAAGTAGAGAGTCACTTAATCATTCGAGTCCAAGTTCCTTAACTGGCACAGCCCGTTGCCTCTCGATCACTTCTTCATTCCATAAGGACATGTGCATGAGAAGGGGATACTGATCTATTAGTCTTTGAGTTGGCGGTTGCCCAGCTAGTCCGATGTTAATTCACAATCTAGGTTGAGCCACCCATCTTCTCATGATCATGCAACACTTGTCTTGCTCTCCGAGAGACTCTCCGGACTGGTTGATCTTCGTTTCCTTTTGCTGCTGACCACTTTCTCTAACTCTTGCATCAGTTCCCAAGTAATCTGATCGAACAGCTCCTTGCATACAGGACACATACCCTGACTTCGCTCGACTATGTTAATGAGTGCATCTAACCTTTCTTGTTCCATTCTCTTCTCTCCTTTCAGAGGAGCACTTGATCTAGCTCATATGCCCCCGACTATTTAATAGAGTAGTCAATCATACTGCCACCAGAAAATGTGTGCAGTGAACCGGATCCGACTGGAAACGAGGCTTTCGAGATCTCTGCTGAGGCCACCAACTTCATGAAACGCAGATTTCACACAGTAACTTGCATGCTCACGTGGAATGGTTTGTTACTTCTGCTGAAACGAAGTAACAAGGTCAACATAAACCCCGGACTCTGGTGCGGGGTCGCTGGAAGGATAGAGGATAGCTTGAGTCCAGAGGAGACAGCCTACAAGGAGATTCAGGAAGAGCTAGGCCTCCAAAGAGAGTCAATAGAGTTTCTCGGTTCAGCGCCCCCGATACTTGTAGAGATAAACGTCGCAAATGAAGCTCTGGTGTATCCTTTCCTTTTCAGAACAGAGAATCCGAACATCAAGCTAGACTGGGAACACACCGACTATCGGTGGGTGAAGCCTGAGATGGTCGGTGAATTCGAGACGGTGCCAAAACTGAAGGAAGTCATTGAAGCTCTACTTTGTTTCATGAACTCGGGGTCTACAAGTTGATGTGGCAGGAGATCCTGCTTAGAATGGGCTATCTCCTGTCCAGCAATAGACCGTAGTGGTAAGGCCCCGCTCTGAAAACCCTATTGAGTCCAAAGTATCTGTGCTCAAGGATCCTTTGGGCCTGATGTAGACCGATCCGCTCCTCAAAAGGTGGCCCAAAGGATTCTCCCCCATGTGACTTCTGCCAATCCACAACAGACAGGTTACCATCAGGTTTGAGCACTTTAGCAACTTCCCCCAGAACCGCCTGTTTACCGTAGACTTCATGAAGAGTGTTCATTAACAGTGCAAGATCGATGCTCCCATCCTTTAACGGCAGCTTGTGCAACTCAGACCTTATGACATGAATGTTCTTGATACGGCGTTTTCGAATCTTACGGCGGAGAGTCACAAGCATCTCTTTCTGAACATCGAGCGCATAGATTATTCCATCCTTGACTATTCTCGATGCCGGTATCGCAAAGAAGCCGGTTCCACAGCCTAGGTCCACAAGTGACATGTGTTCTCTCAAGTCTGAACTCGTAAGAACAGAGAAGGGATCTGTAATTCTGAGCCTCTCTTCACTGTCGAGAACTCGGCTCTTTCTGGTGTTAAAGACGCGAGGCAGGATAACTCAACCCAGCCTTATCTGCTATCGCCATTTCGTGCTATACTTGATTCTATCATAAGACTCTTCGATCATTTAATCTATGAATATGCAAAGTTGCCGATTTTGTGTGGCGGCCAGATCTACACATATTGTCTATCGAACACCCATTACCACCCTTGCAATCTATATATCAAAGGACTCTCTAGAAAGAATCCCAAATCGTGCCATTGCTCTTCCCTGCAAGGTTATGGTGTTGATAAGTGGTAAACCCTCGTCGGGGAGATCCAACAAGTGGAAGGTCTGCATCCAAGAGGGCCGCGCCCAGCGCGAAGCGCCCCAAGAGGCTCAAGACCAAAGCTCCAATGAGAAAGCGGACTGTCGAGATTGAAGCCATAACCAGTGAGATTCAGACTCTTAAGAATGCAACATCGCTCATCCAGTCGGAGTTGAGGGGACTCTCCGAAGTAAACGACTTCCTAGAATCACAAATTAATGATCTCAAGAGCTATTTTGAGAAGAAGACACAGGCTGTTGCAGAGAATACCAGCGACCTCGACTCAAGACTTGAGGAGGTAAGGATCTCTATTGACAGATTGTCTAGAGACTTTGACAGACTTGTGGAAGATCGACCAACTACCAGAAAGATCACAATGCCTCCTCCCATAACTGCCCAACTGACCCTCTATGAAGGTGAAGAACAGCTGGATTTCCAGGTAGGAGTCGTTCCCGGAGTCGTAGAGACAGTGATGGAATACAGCAGATCTCACGTGAACCAAAAAGAGAAACCTGACGAGGAAGTAGTTGGAGTACTGATTGGAAGGGTTGTGGGCAAAACTGTTGTAGTTGAAGAGGCCATTGCCGGCCGAACATCATACTCAGGCTTGACCGAGGTGGCTTTAGACCCGAAGAACCTTGCAGAGATAGTCGATAGAATGATGAGGGAGGGCAGCAGTCGCCGTGTCGTAGGGTGGTATCATTCACACTTGGGAGTGGGAGTCTTTCTCTCGGATGTGGATGTCAAGACTCAGCTTACCCTTCAGCAATTCTTGTACGTCATTGCGCTAGTTGTAGATCCGATAAAGAATGACTATGGCTTCTTCTACGTTGACAAGGATGTCAAGCTACCTGACGGCAGGCCAAATATTGTAAAATTCATCAAGAAAGATTAGATCTTGCCGGCCTTCGTGTCAATGGAGTGCGGATACTGCTGAAGAGTTGTAAGGCTTATCTAGTATTGGACTTAACGCTTACTGGTCAGGCGTATGCTGCGGATAAGTCGAAGGGATTCAATGCGGACTGCAACCGCGGTCACGTACCTGTTCTGTCTTGTCTTATTCGCAGTATACAGTGGCGTACCTTGGGTTTTCCCTTTCGGAACTAGACCTCAAGCCACCAGCCTGCGTCTGATCGTGGACAAGACACAAGTCACTGTTGGCGAGACCGTCCGCGTAAGAATACTGGCGATCAGCGATGAAGGCAGACCGGACCCGACCAGAGATGATCTTGTTGAGGTTTCGGTGAACCCTGAAAGCCGAGCCGAGTTAAGCCAAACCAGAGTCAGCTTATCAAGAGGAAGGGCTGAGATTACACTCATCGATGATTATGAGGAACCTGTTGTGGTCACGACCACTTGGATAAGCGGCCACAGTACTCTGCGCGGCGACTCAACCCTCATCCGAGTACTTGGGAGATCAAGCTAGGGATTGAACCACAGAAGAGTTTCCTGGACTTCGAAGCTGGTTGGCTTCATGGTGGGGGCTTTCGTATTCTACATCTATTTTCGACCCTATTGGATCTTGGGAATCATCTTCGGGTTAGGGTTAGGAGGTTTGAGTTACACTCTTCTAAAGACTTGGAGAATTCACAGATTCAGACTGTACTTCATCACGGTTTTGACAGCCGTCACTTGGCTTGGAACCTTTGGCTTGCTCGCCCAAATGAACCCTGACTCGTTCACTCGATACTTAAACAGCCATCTGCGTGCTTATGAGTTTCAGCTGTTCACATTCGAGGTTGAACACGTTCCGTTTGTCAGGCAGCTTCCGACTACGTTAGGCTCAACGATACTGATGCAGCTTTCTCTGCCATCGGTAGAACTCACTATACCGCATCCTGTCGAACGGCTACTCTTTCTCTTAGTCCCTTTCCATTATCCCCCAATAACATTAGGAATGTTCATCTTCGTGTTGATCCCTCACCTGGCGCTGGTCCTCGTCTTTGGTAGAGGTTGGTGTGGCTGGGTCTGCTATTTTGGCAACCAGACCGAGGCCATCGCCTCAAGAGGCAAGGAGAAGTGGAAACTGGTCCAGCTCAGGGAGAAGTTCAAAGCAGATAATGGTCAAGAGTTCCTAGACTGCCTCAAGCCAGAAGTCAGATATGCCAAGTATTTGTTCATGGTGGCGCTTCTCCTTCCAAGCTTCCTTCTTGGAATAAATACCATTTGCACGCTAGGCTTGATCTTTGAGTTTCAATATCCTCTCGGCGCTGCACTGATCACTCTGATGCTCATCTTCACTGGGCTAGTACTGCCACTCAGGACTAGGAAGAGGTGGTGGTGCCTAATCTGCCCTGCTGGGGCTGGTATCGCCTTAGTGGACACTATAACCCCGTTTAAGATTGGCATAGATCCGACTAAGTGTGATAGATGCTATGCTTGCACGAACGTGTGTCCGATGCACGCAATCTCGCCTCGAATAGTAACGACTGAAGATAAGCCTAACTTGGATTGCGTCAAGTGTTGCAGGTGTATAGAGGCCTGTTCACGTGGAGCTATCGATGTCCATATAAGGGGAACGAAGCGACCTGTTCGAAGTTTCTTTACGTCACTGATGATAGCGACTTCAGCCTCATGGTACGTCTGGTTTGCGGTTGCCACTATAGAGTTGCTCAAGATTGTTGTTTGAGTTTTATTCCTGGGGAAGTTGAAACACTTAATCGTCTATGTGCGCTTTTAAGCCTGTGAGCATAATCTTGTTACCCAGTGACGGTTATTGTTCAAGAACTTGCTCACGCATCCGCTGTCATCAGCCTGTTTCATAGCCGCCGTCAACTTGGTTAGTTTCATCTTGATTGCTCCCTACGCCCCCTCCGCAACAGCGGGAGCCGCTTTCCTATTGCCTACACTATTGTTTGCTGGAGAACTTCCCAGAATCAGCCCAGTTCTGCAAGGCTATCTCGTAGGAGCCACTTGGAAGGTCTTCCTGATATCCGGCATGTGGGGAGTCGGAACCATAATCGGGTCTTTCATCTCAGCCCTGACAAGCAAGAAATTCAGACTGAGGAGACCACATGGAAAAGTTGCTGCAAGATCTTTCCTCGGCGGATCACTCATGGGTTTAGGGGTAGCTCTAACTCACGGATGCAACCTGCTTCATATTCTCGGCGGTACCCCCCTCCTGGTTCCTGCAAGTATACTGGTCTCAGCAGCTATCATTGTTGGGGCGTACATCTCTCTGCGGTTAATGTTGAGATATGAGTCCAACTTGTGAGGTGGGCAGATGACGGACTTTGTGATCATACTCTTGATCGCGCTTGTTGTTGGCATAGTTCTAGGGTTCATCTTTCAGAAGAGTCAGTTCTGCATGACCTTGATGCTTACAGAGTCTGTCTTCTTCAAAAGCCACAGAAGACTTGCTGGACTCATCTTAGCAGTACTGATATCTACCATTCTCTTCAACACAGCAGCCTTTCTTGATGCTGTAGATCAACTCAACTTGTTAAGCGGCATTGGAGTCAATCCCGCTTTCTTTCAGGCGCCCTTGGCAATAGAAAGAGATCTTGTTGGTGGCTTAATCTTCGGTTTCGGAATGATACTTGCCGGTGGCTGTGTTGCCGGGGTGCTCTTCAGAATAGGCGAGGGGCAACTAAGCTCAGCCATATCCTTCCTTGGACTCATGACGGGTTTTGCGGCCGCAATAATATTTGAGACCGTGGGCGTACTGGGTCCAGAGATCAGTCTCTATCCTCCGGGAACTCTCCTGCCACAGATATTGCAGGTTCCACCTATTCTCCTCGTGGTCCTAGCCGCAGCATTTCTTCTAGCTGTTCTTGTAGCTCTGCGCCGCGGCGCCAGCTGGAAGGCGTTACTCGTCATCCTGATCGTCTTCTCCATAGCAGCCTCTGGCCTGCACTACTACGGAGGGACGGAGGCAGTCCAGCCCACTGCTCCCCCACTCCAGCTGACTAAGGAGCAGGTTGAGATTGATCGCTTCATAAGCGCATTTCATGTAGCTGTGAGCAACCGTTCAGCTACCAAAGCCGTGTCGTTCTTCACTGATGATGCAATGATGGTTCTTCCTGACGGAACTCTACTGAGGAATGCCAGTATGATCAGAGGCTACTACGAGGAAGAGTTCACGCGTTACCACCAGTATATTGTATATGGAAAAGCCTTGGGGATAGAAGTGACCGATAACAGAGCAACGGCACTCTACAGCTCAGGTTTGAGAGCTTGGACTCTGGGTGCAACCCAACCACCATACCTCCCTTACCGTGAGACTTTTACTCTAGTCCGATTTGGGGATACATGGAAGATAGAGACATTGATCATGACCGCTCGCGGAGCTGAATAGCAAAGGGGGGTCCTTTGTTGCCAAGGAAGATGTTGATCGTTGCTCTTTTGGCTGCTTTGTTTGCGGTCGTTGTACTATCAATACTAGCCGCCTTGCCGAAGACCGAACCCAGATCGACTGAACAACCTGAAGTGAAGTACTTCTTTTCAGGTGACTCCGGCAAGGTGACTCAACCCTTCCACATTCCCACAGAAAAATGGAAGATTGCCTACTCCGTCCAAGCAACTGACAACTCGTTCTTCAAGTTTGTCGTTTATCGTGAAGGCAGCGGTGTCCCATTGACTGAGATCCCGGATCTATATGTAACGGAGAACACTTACGTTACTGTTGGTGGCGGACCTGGGGATTTTTATCTCGTCGTAACATCTTCTCTTGCATCTTGGGAGATCACTGTCACCTCGATGAACGAGTGATGAAGTTGAACGAGGCCTCTGCTAGAGAACGTGTCTTGGACGTGAAAGGTGCCTGTTGTCCTTACCCTCAACTCAAGACCAAAGTCACACTTGATCAGATGAGGCCGGGTGAGGTACTGAAAGTATTCACTGACGATCGCACTACCGCTGACAACATTCGTCTCGCTGTGGAGCAGCTGGGAGATGCTGTTCTTGGTGTAGAGGACAAAGAGAAAGAGTTCATAGTGATTATCCAAAAGTCTGAGCGAGGCTACAAATCCACATTGAGAATGAAGCTCTCCCAGTAAACAAGTACCTATGACCTAACCTAGTTTGGACAAGCTCTTCGCGCCTGCGCCTAAAGATATTAAGACCACGATCTATCTAGAATTGGGATAATATAGAGGAGCCTTCAGCATGACTAATGAAAAACCCCGATTTGAGACACTCGTTGTCCATAGCGGAGTCCAGCCGGAGAACTGGTTCGGGAGTACGCTTCCACCAATATTTCAAACCGCTTCACATAGGGCTGCGACGGCAGAGCAGTTGAGTGATCTCTTCGCTGGTAAAGAGAAAGGCTTCATCTACCAGAGGCTACGCAACCCTACCAACGAAGCGTTGGAGAACAGAATTGCCCAACTAGAAGGTGGCTTGGGTGCGATAGTCACCTCTTCAGGAATGGCCGCCATCCACAACTCCTTGACCGCGATCGCTCAGAGCGGCGACGAAGTCATCTCGGGAAACTCACTCTTCATGTCCACATACCTCTTATTGGCT
>Ga0129298_10000874_pt1 | contig 12413 bp, 14 predicted proteins | sample I19B2metaG_FD_94707 | JGI IMG/M metagenome (GOLD analysis project Ga0129298, IMG submission 94707) | Lake sediment bacterial and archeal communities from Gulf of Boni, Indonesia to study Microbial Dark Matter (Phase II) - ​I19B2 metaG | ecosystem: Environmental > Aquatic > Freshwater > Lake >... | reverse complement strand
GCCTTCCATGTGTCTATACTCCTCAGAAAGGGCGGGTTCTGCGCCCAGCTTGAGGCTACGAGGAGGACTGTCGCTCGAGCTCTTTCCGATACTGGTAAGAAAGGAATCGCATACGCTGTCATTGTCGGTCCTACGGAAATGCGGGAAGGAAAGGTTGTGCTACGGGATATGATGAAGAGGAGCCAAGAAACCGTAACTCTCGACGGACTCATTGGGAAGCTAGAGGGCTAGAGCCAGTGATACGTAGGATTGCCTGCCCATTGGCAAACATATGGAGAGGTGGCGGGACGAGGTTTGGGCAAAGATGAACCCGTTTTCACGCCATCCGACTTCATTCGTTACATAGCTAAGGCCAGGAATCTCCCAATAAATGCCGTAAGGGTTCCAGAACGCCTTTTGATGACTTACCAGAGAAGTGCCTACGAGTACGGGAGGAAGCTGATTGATGGCAGACTTGTCGACTGGTGGATCTATGGAGAACGCCAACCTTTCTGCACCGGAGAGTTCAGCAATGCAGAAATTGGCCTAGGTCTATTCTGGATCGGTGCACCCGCAGCCGTTATGACTCTGGAAGAGTTGATCGCTTGCGGTGCGAGAACCATTTTCGAGGTTGGCACTGGGGGAGGTTTGCAGGATTTTCTGGAGCCCGGCTCCGTTGTAGTTGTTACAGAGGCGATTCGAGACGAAGGAACATCTCGTCATTACCTTCGGACGAAATTGAAAGTTGAATCATCAGCACGACTCAGAGATAGGTTGACCGACTGCCTTAGAGAGAAGGAGATAAAGCACTATGTTGGTCCCGTCTGGTCTACTGACGGGGTATATAGGGAGACAAGAGGCAAATTCAGAAGGTTCAGAGACCGAGGCATCTTGGCTGTAAACATGGAGACCTCAGCGGTCTTCGCCCTCGCCAGGTTCAGGGGCGTCGAGGCGGCTTCGGCGCAGGTCATCTCTGACATCTTGACAGAGATGGGGTGGGTTCAGGCTTTTGAACATAAGTTAGTCCAGGAAAATACCAACACTCTCGTTAAGGCGGCTTTGACAGTCCTCTCAAGTCTCTGACAGATCTACTGGCGACAGGAGAGGCCGGTTTTGAGGGGGTCAATGATTAATAGTGGAACCGCCAATATTCTCATTCGGGTATATCACTGAGTCGTAAAAGGTGTTGCTTTTGGGCGAAGAGAAGCCTGAGGTCTGGGATATATTAAAGCGCATTGACGAGCTCGTAAGAATCCTGAAGTTTCTCTCGCGTGATCTATCCGATATTTCCAGGAACTTGAGGGCGTCGTTGAACCTTCCGGCTGAAGAGCCGGAGCCAGCTGCACAGCTTAAGCCACCTGTTTCAGCTCAGCAGACCATATCCTTCGAGGAGCCTACCCCCATACTCCCTGCGACTGTTCCAGGCAAGATTCGGACGATGGAGGATGTCCAAAGAGTGTTTCCCCAAGACTTGGCTGGTATGCTCTACTTCGAAGTGACTGATGAGTACGTACTTGCGAAACCGAGGCAGTATCTAGGCTCTGACAATTTCAGACGCATAGCCGCCACAGTAAGGGATCAGCTTGGAGGCGAATACGTCAGCGCCGGAAGAGACTCGCACTTCAGGATACCTAGAAAGACCCAATGAACCTTGGCACGCGAAGCCTAGGCTAGAGGGTGATCCTGCCAAGCCACATCTACTTGTCGCGCAGGGCTCTTTCTATATATAAAAGATGTCTTCCGGCCCTCTTCTGGCTCCTTCCTCAGCTTCCCGCCTTGCCTTCTGTGCTGCCAGGTTCCTGTCTGCTCCCTTCTCGGTTATATCGATGTCGTACTCTATGAACCCTCGGATGAACTCGGTCAGCCTTTTGTTCATCTCGTCTAGCTCCTCCTGCTTGAATGAGGCCATTATGTCTGGGTTGTTCACCCAGTTCATCCAGCCTAGGATGCTTCTGTGCAGAGCGTAGAGGGAGAACCTCATCGACTGAACCAGGTCTAACCGGTCCTGCTCCTTCTTCTCCGAGAACTTCTTGATCTGCTCAAGGATCTCCTCGCAAACTTGAACCCATCCTTTGCTCAACGCCTTCACCTCAATCCGATCTCTTAGAGTCAAATCCACTAGGAGTCTTCTCTTCAGGATTCACCATTATGAACGCCCGATGACTAATATTCCTTTTGGTTTGATAGTCTGTCCATTTGAGGGAAACACCTAGAAGGCTCAATACCGCACTTGGAAGTCTCTGAACTCTCCCGTCGGTTCTTCCCATATAACCTCGACTTTTCTTACAACGGCGCCATGCGGACCTTGATGGCAAAAGGCGATCATATCTTCCACATCCTTGTTTTCTCCTTCGAAGACCGCTTCAACCCTGCGATCACGAAGGTTCCGAACCCACCCGGTTACACTATGGCGGTTGGCTACCCTCCTAGTCTCATGTCTGAAGAAAACCCCTTGCACTAGTCCGCTGACGAAGACATGCGCTCTGACCTTCAAGCAACAGCACCCTAGGGACACTTCTCAGGCTGAGAACTGCAAGCCCTTGACCACCCAGCAGAGATTGGGACGTTCTAAGATACCTTCCTGAACTTTATGGACTGGTTGGACAGTTCGACCTCATAAACCTGATTCACATCGAATCGTACGCCAAGTTCCTCGTACTCCTGTTCGGTCAGGAAGAGAATGATCTTAGGAGTGCTGAACTGCGCTCGCACACCCAGCATGGGCATCTGCTGCTGAAATGCTTTCATAACGTCCTGTACTATCCGCGCTTCCTCGCTCGGCGGTCTGATCGCGAAACTCGGCACCACATCTTCCTCAACCAGTTCTATGCGTTTCCCGAGGTTCCCAGCGGGGTCTCTGATGGATTCTATGCGTTGTACTATGACTCTTACCACGGCTTTCCCTCCTTAACAACTGTGCATGGGTTGCTTAAATGCGGGTAGCTTTGATTACTCCATCTCGATAGTTGCCGGCGGCTTGGGCGTCACGTCGTAGTACACAGAGGAAACATTTGAACATTCCTTAAGGATACGTTCAGCCGTCCTCTTCAGCGTCGACCATGGGATATCCGACACATCAGCTGTAAGAAAGTCTCTGGTATTCACAGCTCTGACCGAAATTACGTAGGGCTGCTTGTCTTCTTTCTCGTCAACTGCGTACAAGACCCGAGCAAGCGACTGATTCTCGCCAATGATCATATCTTGCATCTTAACCAACTCACCGAGGCTGGGTAAATATCCGCCGTCATCTCTTCGGCAACCTAGTGCCACGATCCATCCGTACTTCCGAGTTTTCCCCTTGATGCCCGTAGCCTTGTCCGCAAGGATTCTAGCCGAAACTGCTTTCACATCCTTGCTCAGGAACCTCGCAGCGGTTTCTCTGGTCCTCTTGAGATTTGGATGTGCTGGCTTTGCTTTGCTATCTATGATTGCGGCGAAGTATTGGCTTGGCGCATGCTTTGCTAAGTTTTCCTCCGCTATCGCCGTTGCCCTTTTGAGCGTGGCCAGCTTGTCAGGCCTTACCTCTCCGACGACTCTGACAGAGAGCCCGGGTCCGGGAAACGGTTGCCGCTCCGATATCGCGCGGGGAATCTTCAAGTATCTCGCTACTTCCCGGACCTGCCACTTCAGAAGGGTCGCCAGGGGTTCGACAACTTTGAACCCGTAGAGTTTGCGTGTGCTGATTCCCATCTGCTCAAGAACGTTGTGTTGAGTCTTTATTCCTCCCCTCGTCTCTATGATGTCTGCCAATATTGTTCCTTGGACTAGGTACCGGCTGCCCTCCCTTCTGGATACGTCGCTGAGAGTTCTGTAGAAGGTCTCTCTGAATGCTCTGCGTTTCTCTTCGGCGTCTCTCAGCCCCTCAAGCGCTTCTAGGAATCTTTGCTGCACTCGTTCCACTTTCATAGGCAGGTTCAGAGGTGGCTGCGACAGAACTTCGGCTACCTTCTCGGGTTCACTCTCCCTCATGAAGGCGTCGTCGAGGATTACGCAGATGAGGTTATCTCCAATGGCATGATGCGTCAATACTGCGCAGGTTGAACTGTCTACTCCGCCAGATACCGCAATCACGGCTTTTTCGTCTCCAATCACCTGTCTAATCTGCTCAATCTGCAACTCAACAAAGGCCTTCGGCTCAAAATCTTCCATTTTGCGGGTCCCTTTCCTCACAGACTTCCTTCAATGTTCACTTCAAAGGTCAGTTCTTACGGTTCTCACACTATGGCAAATTCTTTATACCTAAGAATCATACATACTAATATGCGTTAGTATGAGAGTGTGAAACGAATGAAGCTTGTTACAGTTCTCCTCCCCGAAGCCTACCTTGAAGGACTTGACGAACTGGTCAGACAGAACATGTACCCAAGCCGGAGCGCAGCAATACGAGCCGCGGTACGAGACCTATTGAGGCGAGAACTGTGGACCAGGTGAAAAGCTGCTCTCTTCTATGTCATGGCTTATCCTAAGTCTCTGAAGCAGCTTCTGCAAAGAGAATCTTGTCATTAAGGTGCCTGAGGAGCATCTACGAACGGAAGGCCGAGGTCCATCAGTCTGCCCTCACCTAAGAGACTTCCCACGGCTTTCAGCAGCTTTCCTCAGAGTCTTCGCAGCCTCTTCGGGATTCTCTGCCAACGTTATGGATCTTCCGATGATTAGATAACGGGAGCCAGCAGCGAGCGCGGCTTTCAGATCTCCGCCCTGTGCGCCTATTCCGGGCGAGTAGATAGGCACTCTGTTCCCTAGGATCTCGTGAACCTCTCTTACCCTCTCAGGGCTTGTCGCTCCGACAACAGCGCCGTCGGCGTCCCACAGTAATGCCTTCTCTGCGAATACTAGGTATTGGTGTTTGAGTTTCTTTGTTTGTGAGTCGTAGACCTTCTGACCATAGCCTTCGCCCGCAGCCTTGTGGCTCATATGGACGAGAAGGATGACTCCGCGGTTCATCTGGCCGGCAAGTTCGAATACTGGTTGAAGCCCTTCTTCCCAGCCTACGAGAGGACAAGCGGTGACGGCGTCAAACCCAGCCTTGAAATAATACTCTGCTATGATGCGGTTGGTGTACCCTATGTCGTTGATTTTGCAGTCCATTATGGCGGGGAGACCGAGACTGTGTGCCTTGTCCACGATTTTCCGAGTACCGTCGAACAAGCCGAGCGGCAGAACAAGATGCCGGTTTATCTTTAGCGCACAGATGAAAGGATGCACCCGTTCCAGAATTTCGAGGCTCTTGGGCAAAAGGAGCCCATGTCCGCCCGGAACTTGATCTAACGCCAGGACTATTTTTGAGCCTTTCCTGCCTTCAGATTCTTCCATTCTCAGCCTAAAAGACAAGTTCAACCATCTTCTTCGACTCCTCAATCTCATTCCAAGTTCTTAAGTTTTTGTGGGCTTATAGAGAACTCCCAGACCAACCAAGCGATTGCAGATGTACTGGTCGGAGCCCTTTGCGGGTTGACGGGCTAGTCGAACGGAAACTTTCATTTCTGTTCGTCCATGTGCAGAGGTGGGATGAATACGTTCTAGGCTTAGTAATGTTTACATGTCAATGTATGTTCAAGTATAGGATGTGGCTTAAGATGAGAATAGTTTTTCTTGGAACAAATGGTTGGTACTCGACGGGGTTGGGCAACACATCATGCGTACTGATTGATTCCGATGAGTATTACGTTGTTCTGGATGCTGGCGACGGAATCCATAAACTGGACAGTTGCGTCAAAAATGAAAAGCCGATCAGGATCTTCCTGAGCCACTTGCACCTTGACCACATCATAGGGCTCCACGCAATGGGCAGGTTCAAGTTTACGCAGAAGATTGACCTATACGGATACAGAGGCACGAAGGACGGATTAGGTATCATCCGTCACCCGTACACATCTCCCTTCACCGATCTGCCGTTGAGGATAGAGGTTCACGATCTAGATGAAGGCAGGCACAGTCTCCCTTTTCCTGTAGCATGCAGACTTCTTGTCCACGCAGATCCTTGCCTCGGCTTTAGGATCGAACTGGATGATGCCGTGGTGACCTATTGCACTGACACTGGTATCTGCGATAGTCTGCATGAACTTGCAGAAAACGCGGATATGCTGATAGCTGAATGCTCATTTAAGTCGGGCCAAGCTGAGTGGAAGTGGCCGCATCTGAGACCGGAGGACGCCGCGAAGGTTGCGAGAAAGGCAAGTGTCGGACGCCTCGTGTTGACCCATTTCGACGCCAGCATATATAGGACTAAGGAGGACCGCCAACAAGCCGAAGCAGCAGCGAGAAAGATATTTGAGAAAACGATAGCTGCACATGATGGTTTGGAGATAGAGCTCTGATGTATCTCGCATCATTGAGAGCAGGACTAGTGGCTTCACAGAGGTCCAAGTAACTTCGCAGCCGTTCTTCCTATCGCCACGCCCTAAGGGCAGATCGCGAGTCTTTTAAACGGATACTATGATAGAGCTTTGTGACTTGCTCGGCTAGAATGGGGAAGGCTGATGATAAAAATCGGTTGCGCCGCCTACTCCTACCGCGAATACCTCGCTGACGGGAGGATGAGCTACGAGGATTTCGTCGAAGAGGCTTATCGTCTCCGACTGGATGGATTAGAACTCACGCTTTACTGGCTTCCTTCCAAAGATGTCTCCTATCTGAGGAAGCTCAAGCGTCTGTCACTGGCTAGGGGGCTGCCCATATCATGCGCCGGGATATCAACGGATTTCTGCAATCCAAACAGCCAGGACAGAAAACTTGCGGTTCGAATGGTGATCGACGGATTGGGTACGGCACAGGAACTGGGAGCTCCCTGTCTGCGCGTCTTCGCTGGACATGTCCCGAATGGCTACACCGTATCAGATGCGACAGCTTGGACTGTGGAGTCTCTCAGATCCTGCGTGAGCTGTGCTGAGGATAGAGGAATCGTGATAGCCCTGGAAAACCACGGAGGGATCACTGCTACTGCGGATAACGTAGTAGGGATAATCGAGGAGGTCGGTTCGCCTTGGGTAAGAGTTAACCTCGACTTGGGCAACTACCGGGAATCTACGTACGACGCGATTGCAGAGACCGTTCCCTATGCTGTTCATCTCCACGGAAAAGTGAGCGTTTCTGAAGGTCCAGGGCTTGATTACGAGAAGATAAAGGGCATACTGGAGATCTCTGGCTACAACGGTTTCCTCTCGATAGAGTATGAAGAGAAGGAAGACCCCAAGATAGGCGTGCCAGAGTTTGCCAGATACCTCTTCAAGTTGTTCAGATAGATATTATAGAGCAATCTGTCGCGAGCAGGAAGATGTGGTTATGATAGTGAAGGTCGGAATTGCCGGGCTTGGGAGAAGCGGCTGGGGGATTCACGCAGATACCTTGGAGAAATGTCCTAGCATGTATAGGGTAGCGGCTGTCTTCGATCCTATTGAGCAGAGGCGTACGGAGGCTGTTCAGAGGTTCGGGTGTAAAGCCCATCTTGACTTCGACTCGCTCATGAGGGATAGGGACATCGAGTTGGTGGCTATTGCCACTCCAAGCCACCTGCACGCCAAGCAGTCTATCGAGGCATTGAGAGCTGGGAAGATGGTGGTCTGTGAGAAGCCCATGGCAACGACTCTGGCTGAGACAGATGCGATGATCGAGACTGCTAGGGAGACGGGGAGGCTTTTGACGATCTTTCAGAACAGAAGATTTGACCAGGATTTCCTGAAAGTCAGAGAGGTCATCCAGTCGGGAAAACTGGGGCGAATCGTTCTCATCAAGATGTCCTCGCACTCCTTCAGTAGGCGGTGGGATTGGCAAACCCTACAGAAGTTCGGTGGAGGAGAACTGAACAATAATGGCTCTCACTCGATAGATCAAGCGCTTCAGCTCCTAGGCGAGAAGGAACCCGAGGTTTTCTGCGATCTGCAGAGGACTCTGACCTTGGGGGATTCAGAAGATCACGTAAAGATAGTCTTGAAAGCGCCCAACTCACCTGCGATCGACATAGAGGTGACTCACGCTTGTGCATATCCCCAGAACCGATGGATAGTGATGGGAACCAAAGGAGGATTGACAGGGAACGCATCTTCTCTTGAATGGAAGTATTTCAACCCAGACGATCTTCCGCCTAGGCAAGCCGAGACAGAACCAACGCCGGACCGCAGCTACAACTGGGAGGGAATCCCTTGGAAAGAGGAAACATGGACCGCAACCGAGGACTATGATGCTGGAGCGCTGACTTTCTATCATGAACTATACAGAACGTTGCGTCAGGGCGCCCCGCTCAGCGTTACTCCTGAAAGCGTTCGCAAGGTTATGTGGGTTATAGAGATGTGCCGCGAGTGTCGGAACTGCATAGGCGCGAGTGGGCAAAAGAGAAGGGTTTAGACAGAGCAAGGTCCATCTGGATCTACTCATGCGGCTTTCTGCGCGGAAATCTCTATGAACCGCTCCGCGAGACTGAACAACCCGCCAAGCAGAAACGAACCGAGGAAGGCCGGGAAAGGCATGCCGCCGAGCCACAGGTATGGAGGGTCATGCGACAACCCTACGTAGGGAGAACCAACCCAGAATTGCACCACGCTGGCAACCGCGTACAGGAATGAGACAAGGGCAGCACCCAGAAATATGAGCCGGTACTTCCTGGAACGTTCAAGGTCTGAACTTGGAAATGACCAGTAAAAGATGATCGCTCCTGCCACAATCTGTGCAGCTGCAAACAAGCCGAAGAAGAGGTTTGAGAGTACCAGATATGGGTAAGATATCAGAGTATTCATAGCCGCTCCCGAAATAGCTCCCGCCAGTACAAGGCTGAGACGATTACTTTTCGACACCTGGCACACCTCTTTGTTCCCAATGCCTAGCTCGAGGTATTGTAGTCTTAGCTTCCCATATTAAATGTTGCTGGTGTCTCTTATGTCTGGGATATTGCCCTGGTTATGGACACTTTCGCGATCTTCCTAGCAGGATACAGGCTTGAGAGACACAAGGCGCCCATCAAAGACGAAAGCAAGCCAACGACGGTGAGAATTGCTCTCTGTGATACGACTGCTTCGGGTATGAAGAACCAGAACACTATCATCATCCCAACAGACACTCCGATCAACCCGCTCGCTGAAACTAGTAGCAAGGTTTGGAGCAGGGCAAACTTCACAGCAGTTCCTGGTCTTGCTCCCAAAGCCCTCATTATGCCAAGGTCTCTCTGCTGGCCCGATATCGAGAGCATCAAGTAGCCTCCAAGCGATGAGATAGCATTCACAAAACAGAAAAGAGAAAGGGAAAATGGAACTGACCACAGATAGTTCAGCAAAACCGCATGTCTATCCAAGACAACGTTCAGGTCAAGCATTGTCAAGCCTGTTCCGGACAAGGCGGTTTCGATCTCGGCAAGGACTCTGGAACGGCCCACGGAACCGGACGAAACGGTCTGCAACAGCAGAACATTAGGACCCGCATAGTCGACCAGTGCAGACAAGCGGCAAAAGGAAACGTAGACAACCATGCCATTATTCAAAGGGTCCAGACATAACCCGGCAATCCTGAACCTCTCTTCTGAAAGCCCCAATTCCTGAATCCAAGGATCATCAAAAAGGGTCAACCCCAAAGAGTCACCAACCAAGACACTCTGCGGGTCCGTTGACAGAAGATTTTCTCCAAGAATCAGCCAGTCATTCACCAGGTTCTCGGCGCGAACGCCAACGATAAGAGCCTGGTCGTATCTGTCTGTCCCAGTCACAACGTATTGTCCTGGCACGTCTGGGTCTGGGCTAATGTGCTGATACCCATGAACCGTGGCTTCCGTGATCAGACGTGGATCGACCAAGGTGACGCCGTCGATTCCGCTTAGCTGGGAAATCGTGGAATCTGAGATAACATAGCTTTGATTCAGCCAGTCCACCTGTTCCGTTAGGCCATCTTCAAGGAACCTTTGTAGAAGACGTTCGTAGTGTCTGGCTATTTCGGGTTGAGCGACAAGTACGACGTTTCTGCCTATGGCCCTGTCTGTGTAGCTCTGCATGGTCTCGTTGGCGACAGTTCCTCCTACTACGGCCAAAGTCATCAAACCCATGATGACTGAAAGGCAGGCCAAAGACTGAATGGTCATTGACCGCCTTCTACCTAAGTCTCTGAAAGCAACCTTCGCGGCGAACCCTACCCTCAAACGCAAGGGAAGCCTAAGGGAAGCCTGATGCGAAGCTCTATGAGCAATAGGCGGCGACAGTGCCTTGACAGGTTCAATACCGGCCGCTTTGACGATCCGACGCATTCCAATGATGTAGAAGACGAAGGCGAGAGGGCAGGTGATCAGTATGACTAGCCACGGATCTGCCGGCTTGGCAGGGATGGGGAAGCCTAGAAGATTCATCAAGCCTATCGAGGTATAGTTGAGAAGTATCCCGCCGACAGTGCCGAGGAGACATCCTGCGATCACTATCACTGAGAGTTCGGTCGCGAAGTAGCTGAAGACAACATCTGTTAAGCATCCAACGGCTTTCATAATGCCGATGTCTCTAGTGCGCCCTGAAGATGAAATCGTCACTAGAAAATAGGCAACCATGACTCCGGCAACCAAGTTGAAGAGAACGACCAAGAGGATGAACCTGGAAAGAACTCCAGAAAACCCAATAGTTAGCCGTCCCTCTGCAACCGAGCCAAATTCGACGCCGAGATTTGCTCCAAACAAGGCAAGAAAGAGTGTTACAGAGACGCAGATAGCAAGACCGCCGATGGTAAGCGCAGTCTGAAACTTCCTTCTGGTTAGGTCTTTGATGGGGAAACCCCATCTACCCATACTACTCAAATGACACAATCCTTCCATCGATCAGTGAGAGTGTATGATCGGCCATTTCCAATATTCTCCGGTCGTGAGTGGCAACGATCACGGTTTTCTTACGCTTCAAGCTTTCCAAGATTCTGATTATCCTGAGGCCAGTGTCCAAGTCAAGGTTGCCCGTAGGCTCATCGATAAGCAGAAGCGGAGGATCATTGGCCAGAGCCCTTGCGAAGGCAGCTCTTTGCATCTCGCCGCCGCTGAGCTGAGAGGGAAAGTGGCCAGCACGATCCTCCAACCCAACCATTTTCAGAAGCTCCGGAGACCTTCTCTCAACACGTTCTTGAGACCACTTGGCCAGATGCATTGGGAAGGCAATGTTCTCTGACGTAGTAAGCGTGGAGATCAGATTGTACGTTTGAAACACATACCCAACGTAGGCGCAGCGGAAGGTTGCGAGAAAATCCTCATCATGCCCCGCAAGGTCATGTCCGAAGACCAAGACTTTGCCGCTGCTCGGCTTGTCTAAACCACCTACGATGTTAAGCAGGGTTGTCTTTCCGGAGCCTGAAGGACCGGAAACAGTGGTGAACTGGCCCTCCTCGACCTCGAGGTCGACGCCCTTGAGCGCCTCGACTATTGATTCGCCAACCTTGTACTCCTTATGTAACGATGAGGCGACTACAACCTTCTCTTTTCCCATCTTAGCACCGCTTAAGAATGATGTCCAAGGAGATATATTCCGTAAGCTATTAAGTCTTAGCCCCAAGACAGCATACAGTCTATATCAGAAAAGACAGATACGGGGGCTGCTTTTTTCTGCCTTGATATCGGGCAATGGCTCACATTCCTTCCTTGGTCAATACGAGCATCGGGAGGTATTTTGCAGCTTGATACATTCTTACGTCCGACAGATTCGAAGCCTCAATCATTCGCAAAACGCGAATAGTTGTCATCATCAACTATGTAAAGGCAATTGTTATAAGCATACTTCCAATCGTTCTCTGGTGAATCTGCCTAGAGTGGGATAGGTCTGAAGGTGCTGTTTGCAGAACCCCCAAAAGACTACTGGTTTGTTATGGGGGAGTATCTACCTCCACCCTTGGGAATACTAGAGTTGGCAAGCTATCTTGAAACCAAGAACAAGAATGCGGAGATACAGGTCTTAGATTGCCAAGCAGAGCGGAAAGACTGGAAGGAACTGGAGAAACAGATAGAGGCATTTCATCCAGACGTTGTTGCTCCAAGTGCTTTGGGTACCTGCAACGCTTACACTGTCCTTCGAACTCTAGAGACTGCGAAGCGGGTTGACCCGAACATAACAACCGTAGCAGGTGGACAACATTTCACTGCCACAGCTCAGGAAAGCCTTGAGACCTACTCCCAGATAGATGTCATAGTTCGCGGAGAAGGCGAAAGAACACTAGTTGACCTCGTCAAAACTCTTGAGGAAAAAAGACCCCTTTCGAACGTTGCAGGAATCTCTTTTAGGCACAAGAGAGAGGTAGTCCACACACCTCGAGGTCCGCTGATCGAGAACTTGGACGAGCTGCCTTTCCCAGGTTATCACTTCGTTGAGGATCATATGAAGAAGTATCACTTTAGAATGATGGCAGGAGCAAAAGCGGGATACGCTCTTGTCGAGGCTTCTCGTGGATGTCCTCACCGTTGCACTTTTTGTTCTCAATGGAGATTTTGGGACGGAACATGG
>Ga0129298_10000872_pt1 | contig 12426 bp, 13 predicted proteins | sample I19B2metaG_FD_94707 | JGI IMG/M metagenome (GOLD analysis project Ga0129298, IMG submission 94707) | Lake sediment bacterial and archeal communities from Gulf of Boni, Indonesia to study Microbial Dark Matter (Phase II) - ​I19B2 metaG | ecosystem: Environmental > Aquatic > Freshwater > Lake >... | reverse complement strand
TACAATCTCCAGTCTGGTCGCGACTTCTAGCCGCGCCTTCCGAGAATGATGCACGGAATCAAGAGTCCGATGGTCAGAAGGGTCTAGGACAGGAGAACACAAGTCTAGATCTTCGAAATGCGGGCTTCCACCCTTCCTTCTTTTGAAGTCAATGTCATTTTACAGGTCGTGGTTAGAACGCGGATATTTTCGCCTTCCCGTTCTATCTCGACACCTTCACCGATCGCTGGAAGAGAGTGAACGGTGATCGTGGTTAGGTTGGGGCTTCTCCATGTGATCTCGTAGCCGCCAGGCCTCTTAGTGATCGCAAAGCCTCCAAAGATATCGTAGGTGTTCTCCTGAACCTCAGGTGTCTTCTTCTTTCCGAAGAACCTCATCAATTTTCACTTGGGAGATGTAATTCATACATCTTCAACATAAAGCTATCGAATCTCCCGTCTATTTTCCCCTTTTTTCCGGAGTGAAGGGCAAGCCCCTTGAATCAAGCAATATATGGTTGTTTGGACCTTTCGAAGTCCTTGATGAGTTCTAGTGTTGGACTTAGGCTTTCCATGTGCATGTCCGTTGGCAGCATCTTTGAGAGCGGAGGGTCTTGAGCCATCTGAACTGTCGCATGATCAGCCCCAAAGATGTCTGAGCTTATCCTGCATACGAGATTGTTCACATCGTGCTCCTCCAGATAGCCCAAAGAATGGAGATACTCGTGGAGCAGAAGAGTGAAGACAAAGGAGTTCACTTCTGCAACCGATGCTGTGGACCTTGTGACCACATCCATGACCCTCCTGTTCAGGACTATGCCGTTCGACCCGACTTGGTGGAAGGCTGCTATCCTGAGAGGCAGGTCCCCAAGGTAGAGCATCAAGCCTGATCTGTTTAGACCGAGAACCTGTTTGACGGCTCTCTTGACTATATCGAATACGTCTCCGTAGCCTCTGCTGTGTTCGAGTCTGTCTTGAAAGTCTTGTCGGCTCATGAGCCTTCAAATGCCTTATAAAATAACTTCGTTATATTAACTTTTCTAGGTACAAACCAGATACCGTCCTAACCGAAATCTGCAAATCTTGAGATAGCGATATCATTCGGGTGAACGCCTATGAAAGTCGGGTATGTCCAGTTCAAGCCTATCTTCGGCAAGAAAGAAAGGAACCTTAGCAGGATCATGGAGCTCCTCAAAGAAGGAGCTGAGAAAAAAGCTGACTTGCTCGTTCTTCCAGAACTGTGCAATACGGGCTACGTCTTCAGATCTGAAGAAGAGGTGAGGTCGCTCTCAGAAAAGGTGCCTGAAGGCCAGACCACAAGTAACCTCGCCCGCTTCGCAGAAGAGGAGAACCTTCACATCGTAGCCGGCATCTGCGAAGCAAAGGACGACAGGTTCTACAATTCAGCCATCATCGTTGGCCCAGAGGGGTTTGTGGCCGTCTACAGGAAGACGCACCTCTTCGATAAGGAGAAGCTATGGTTCACTAGAGGCGATGATCCCTTCAGAGTCTGCGAAACTCCAAAGGCTAGGATAGGGGTGATGATATGCTTCGACTGGATCTTTCCCGAGGTAGTTCGCGTGCTCGCCTTGGAAGGTGCTCAGATTGTGTGTCACCCTTCCAACCTCGTTCTGCCCTACTGTCAGAAGGCTCTTTTGGGCGCTGCCATCCAGAATCGGGTTTTCATCATAACCGCCAACAGGACAGGAACTGAACGCAACGTAGAGTTTACAGGAGGAAGCCAGATCATCAGCCCACATATGGAGGTTTTGGCAAGAAGTCGGGGATCTGGCGAAGAAGTCCGGGTTGTGGAGATAGACCCAAAGACCGCGGATTCCAAAAGAGTCACTGAACGCAACGATCTCTGGGCTGATCGAAGAATCGATCTCTATCAACCCTTGCTCCAGTGCTTTAAGCAGAAAAGTTAAATAGGATGCGCTTTTTCACATTCATTACCCTAATGCCTGGTTGGGTACAGAGGGTTGTTATAGTGATCTCGGACCGCAGTCTCTATCACGAAAAGGCACACTTGGTGACGTTTGGGTAGAACAGGGAAGGCTTGGCTATGGGACGTTACAAGCAGATTGAGGATATCGTTAAGCTGATGAACGAGCCGGAGAAGATAAGGAACACAAGCATAATCGCCCATGTTGATCATGGGAAGACCACGCTTTCAGACAGCCTTCTCGCCGCGGCGGGCATCATAAGCGAGCAGACGGCTGGACAGAAGCTCTTCCTTGACTCTTGGGAACTCGAACAGAAGAGGCAAATGACAGTCTTCGCCTCGAACATAAGCCTAGCCCACAACTTCAAGGGGATAGACTACCTCATAAACCTCATAGACACTCCTGGCCACATAGACTTCAGCGGAGCGGTGACGAGAAGCCTGCGCGCTGTGGACGGTGCACTGGTGGTTGTGGACGCTGTGGAAGGGCCTATGACCCAGACGGAAACCGTCTTGATGCAGGCACTCCGTGAAAGGGTTAAGCCTCTTCTCTTCGTGAACAAGGTTGACAGGCTCATAAGAGAGATAAAACTGACACCAGAGGCGATGCAGAACAGGTTCGCCAAAATAATCCTCAGGATAAACAACCTCATAGAAAGGCATGCCCCACCGGAGCACAAGAGAGACTGGCAGGTCAAAGTCGAAGATGGACGTGTGGCGTTCGGCTCGGCTCTCCACAAATGGGGGTTCAACCTGCCACAGATGAAGGCTAAAGGCTTGACCTTCAAGGAGGTCATTGATGCATACGCAGGGGAACCAGAGGAGATTGGAAGGAAAGTCGACGCCTTGAGCAAGAAAGCGCCCCTGTACGAACCAGTATTGGACATGTTCTGCGAACACTTACCCAATCCGTTGGAGGCCCAGCCGTACAGGCAGAACCAAATCTGGCCAGGCGAGTTGAACAGCTCTACAGGAGTAGCCATGGCAAAGGTTGATCCAAACGGGCGGCTCATTATGTGCATAACCACAATTGAGGGCGATCCCCACAGCGGGGTCGTAGCCATCGGGCGCGTTTTCAGCGGCTCCGTCGAGAAAGGGAAAGTTGTTCGCCTCATAACAGCCCGCCAGACAGGCACGATCCAGCAGGTTTACATGAGCATGGCTGCTGACAGAGTCATCGTCGACAGGATTCCATCCGGAAACATAGCCGCAATCTCCGGTTTACCGTCGATTCACGTTGGCGAAACTATCGCTGAAGAAGGTGTGGAAGTTCATCCATTTGAGGCTCTGAAATACGTCTCAGATCCCGTGGTCACGGTTGCAGTTGAACCGGAGGATGTCAAAGACCTGCCGCTCTTCGACAAGGTCATCCATAAGCTGACGCTTGAGGATCCGAACTTGCACTTCGTCATAAACAAAGAGAGCGGAGAATACCTGTTAAGCGGCATGGGAGAACTGCATCTCGAAGTCACTGAATACCGTATGCAGGAAGCAGGGCTAAAGGCGAGGATGAGTGAGCCGATTGTGATCTACCGCGAGACAGTCAGCCATAGCTATCAAGGCCGGGCAGTGATGGGCAAGAGTCCTAACAAGCACAACAAGCTCTGGGTAACCGTGGAGAAACTCTCAGATGAGGTCATCGAGGCGATAAAGGAAGGGAAGATCTCAGAGATGCAGAAACGCGAAGAGAGGCAAAGGATGCTTGCACGGCAGTTCGGTTGGTCAACAGATGACGCCCGAAACGTCATCGCAATTGAAGGCACAAACATCCTCGTGAACAAGATAAAGGGCAAACAATACGTCGAGGAAGTCCTAGACCATATAAGGTCAGGGTTCAGTGAGGCCGTACATGGGTCGGTTCTGACAAAGGAACCCGCATACGGCCTGAAGGTGAACCTTGAAGACATCTCTGTTCACGAAGATCCCGTTCACAGAGGGCCCGCGCAAATATTGCCGATGACTTGGCGCCCAATATGGGCTTGTCTACTGCTTAGCGGTCCACGACTCTTGGAGCCGATCTTGAGCTTCGAATGCAAGGTTCCTAACGATTTCGTAAGTCCGGTCATTGCCACGGTTCAGAAGCGCCGCGGCAAACTTCTGGACATGGTGAACGAGGAAGACATGATGATTGTCAAAGCCGAGATTCCAGTTGCCGAATCCTTTGGATTGTCGGAAGAGCTGAGATCATCGACACAAGGCAGGGCTTTCTGGGCAACGCAGTTCAGCCGCTGGGCTCCCGTTCCTGAATCCATGCAAATGGACGTCATAGGGCAGATCAGAGAGCGGATAGGCCTGAGCCGAACACCTCCAAGACCAGAAGAGTTCATCGAGGAAGAGTAGGAGCAGAGAGCAGCAGCGTAAAAGGCGTGTGAAAGCTGAAGAACGAAAAGGCAGACGGAGCGTAAGTCGAGAAGCACTTACCGTATAGGCTACACGATCACGGAAGAAAGCTTCTGTAAGCCTTCATGCTTTCAGAAAGAACAAGGCCTTGCAGATCAGTTTCAGGCTCCGTTACTGGGTAGACTCTCAGGTCGGGAGTCTTTTTTATGTGCTCGATTCTGTCAGGGTATTCGCCACCTTTGATCAGGAAAATGATTACCTTGTGGCCTGAATCTGCTATTCTCTCGAGGATGGGAACAGCTTCGTCGACGTTCTGCCACCCTCCGTCCGTGATGATCATGACGAAACATGGTCCCCTGTTGTCTTGGGTGAGCCTCAACACCTCGGGCGCTGGAAAGATTGTGAACTCGTCAAAGGCCATCGAGAGTGTGAGCTCTTTCATCTCTTCAGGGGAATCCCAGTCTGCAGCGCTGTATCTAGTTGAGAAGGTTGTGGCGGAGGTTTGTCCCCCAGCCTTACGTGCACTTAGATAGGCTATGAATGCAGCGACAGCCCCTTCGTTGTGAACATTAGACATGCTTCGGCTGGCATCTAAAACTATAATCGCAGATGGAACGAATCCGCTGACTATGGACTGACCGTGAGGCGTTGGTTCCTCGACCCATTTGATTGTGGTGACCTCGGGGATCAGAGGACCTTCATCAAGGCTGGTTTCAATGTCGAGGGCTTCAATCTCGTCTTCGATGTACCATTCGTCCGGATACTTCATGACCGACCAAACCGGGCGACGGCTCCGGCTTTCAGCAAGGTACTGGATGATAGTCCGTTCTGCTCTTGACTTATACCAGTATCTTTTCCACATAATCTCATCCAGAATACTGGATCTAAGCCTTGTATAAGGTTTGGACAGAGACGTAGGCAGACGTGGCTCTTTCCCAAGCGTATTGTCTTGCGGGGACTCGCCGAGCCTAGTCTTCTCGAGGGAGCCATGTTTCTCCGGTTCGTATGAATCCTTGGACATTCCGACGCCCTTTCCTTGTCCCTTCTGCACTCTGCCTCTTCTGATCCCAGGTTTCTCATTCATCATATCCTTGATCTTTTCCTCTTCTGCCTTAGAGAGGCGCGGTTCGATCCATTGCTTGTAGAACTCCCTTGCTGCAGGTTCATTCGAGATAGATCCATACGTCTCTGTGAACATTTCGAGAGATGAATGTAGAAAGTCTTCGCGAACATGAAGAGGGTTCTTCTCAATGTATTTCGCGATCGCCTTTTCCGACGTGATTTCCGGATGCCTATCTCTAAACCTACTAAGAATATGGGCTATCATCTGAACCTTCACTTGCCAAGTCCTATCGAGCAGAGAAACAGCCAGAATCTCCTTCGCGGTCTCTCGGATGTCTTCGTGCATCGGTTTAGACGAGGATTGAACACAGACGTAAATCTCACGCATTATCTGCTCCGCGAGGGTTCTGACATCATCGCCTATAACACGCGTGTGATATGGCAATTGCCCGAATCTTCTGGGAAGATAGCTGAGGTCAGTCTGGACATCACAGAAGATGTGAGTTGCCAAGTAGGCCAGACTCCAATCGCCAGCAGTCCTATGTGCCGCCTTCTCGAGACTGTAAGCCGTCTTGATGTCGTAGGGACAGTGATGGATGTGAGCCAGTTCGTGGCGGAAATACCACAGCAGATACTCATTGGGATCACAGCCCCTTGGGACTATGTCGGGCATTAGATGGACAGTTCCATTCACTACCGAGAACCTGGCCTTTCTGCCAGATGATTTCTTCTCTTCTTCGAGCGTGAGCCTAACTGGAGGGCAGTAAAGCTCAATCCATACTTGGTTAAAGAGGCTGACTATGTCAAGCGTCTGGTCGCTCATCAGAAAGAGACACCTTGGTAACTGGGCCGTTTCCAACCCATCTGTACGGAAAGAGTCTCATCTTGCTTTAAGACGCCTTCCCGAACCCATTTCTCTTCCAGTCTTATCAGTTCCTCTGCGAAGGCAACGTCTTCAACAGCCGCTTCTCTTGCCAGCCTGTAGACTGTACGGTTAGACTCTTTCATCAGCTCGTTAAGAAGAGGCCATTGTCTCCTCAGGTCTCTGTCCGCCATCTTCACTTTCTCCCTCTCGAGAAGGTCTTGCAGATCGCCGAGGATATTCCGCGTACGCACCAATGTCAATCTATGCGGGAGAACCCATAAAGCCATGTGAAGTATGTCTTCGAATTCGCACGTTCCGCGGAGCCACTTGCTGGCTTTGACCAGATGTGTGAGGGCCACTGTGGCTCGCTCGCTCAGGGGGTCCTTTACTCGGCCACAAATATCCCGTATAAAGTGGCAACCTTCACATAGGGCCGGGGGTTTGATCTCTGACTCTTCCTTGTCTCGTATGCAGGCTTGGAAATCCCTAATCAGAAGGTTGATGTACCCCACTAAGGTAGGGTCAAGTTCTATCTCGGAAACTTCCTTCCTCGCCTCTTCAATCTCCTCAAAGGAAAGCACCTGTGGCATCGACTCAACGAGGTTCCAGTCATACTTCTCCAAGAGCTCCTGCAGCCTGAACTTCTCGCTTAGAGTCAAAGACCGCAGAAAAAGGCATATGTCAAACCGGTCGTAGAAGGGCGGGGGATGAATGAAGGAAGTTGCATCCATAGGGTTCTCGTTTGCCACCATAACGTAATCTTCGACCTTCGCCTTCTCCCCATAGGCCCAGACCTCGCCAAACTGCATCAGGTGGTGAATGTTAGCCGTGGTGTAGGGATTGAGTCTGTTCACTTCATCTAGAGCCTTTCCCCTGCTTTTCACGAAGGCTGCCCACAGAACCTTCTCTATGCCTTCTTTCTCAAGCGAGGGAATGTGCAACCGCCCCACGACCTCTCCTCTTTTCACCTCAGAGGCTCCGGAGACCACGACAAGACCGTTGCCACAGGTACCCTTAAGCGCCAGAAGCATAAGGGTGGATTTCCCTACGCCACGTGACGCCCGAATGAGGGTTGTCGAACGAGGATGAAGCTGGTTCAAGATCAATGCGCTGATAGCTTCCTCGTTGCCAACAAACCGAGAACCTATCTCTCTTTCCAGATCCTTCATCTTGTTTTGAAGACTCATGAAATCGACCTCTTATCCTGTCGGTCAGATTTGAGGGAGGAATCCGCCAAGGAAAGCTATTGATATGAGCGCAACCGATAATAGAAGGGCTCCTGATATGAACTTCATCAGCTTGAGGCGTTTGCGAACGCGTATGTTCTCCTCTTCGAGCCCTCTGAGACGGTCTTGAAGCAGGGCAGCAGCTTTGCGGTCGACGACCACTGTTTCCTGCATATCCTTCCCAAAGTAGACCGAGTCAAGGATGTCCGAGGAAGTGTTCAGTGCGGCCCGGTCCTCGTTGTCTTCCCACGAAACTCTGAACCGCTCGCTAGCGAGAGATCCTTCTATTCTGACTGGATTCCTCCTGGCTTGCTGTTCGAGGAACCTTCGATATTTTTCGCTTTCCATGCTGGTCGGGGATAGCTTAAAGAGTCGTGAGATTTTAACCTTTTCTTCCCCTTTTGCGAGAAGATTCTCTAGGATTCCTAGAGCCTGTAGGACTAGCTAAGCCCGCGCGCTCTACCCATGAAGGCGCAGCTCTACTTGGTTTTTTGTCTAGCCACTTTACTATGCGTTCTTGGACAAGCGCCCAGACGCCATCCGGGAGAGCCTTTATGGTCAACACTTCCCATCCGTCGCTGAGGTGTTGTTCCAAGAGTTCCATTGCTTCATCCCAGTTGAGTTCGGTTAGGTTGACGAGGGCTATGTTCTTCATTCTGCAGCCACCTAAGAGGGGGAATCCTGCCCGCCTTCTACGATATAGCCAAACGGGACCCTTAGGAAGCAGGGAGTTAAGGCGGTCACTCTGGTTCCCTCTGATCCTCCGTCAACGTTACCTTGTCGACCTCCCAGTTCCGCAGCCTCTTGAGCACTGTGATGGCTTTCTCAAGCTCTTTCTTGCTTATGCCTGAGATCTCATCGGAGCTCATTACTATCAGACACATCATCTTTGGTCCCATTCACGATTCACCTCCATGTTGATGCTCATTGTTCGCCGAGATCTCAACAGCTGAGGCGCGTGAAGCCTCTTCGGCGTTTGCGATCTTCCTTGATCGAAAGGATGCAGCATCCTCGTCGTTGCCGCTTGTCATAGCTGGTATTGCTGCCTTCTTTGTTGCCACAGTTGTTGCGCCGATATTCAGCGATAACGCTAGGCAGTGGTCGCACAGTAAAGGTGGGACTAATCGTAAAGCGAGTCCCCCCGAGTTGAATGTCACGTGTTCCATTTTTGACTCCATCTGAAACCGCCACGTCGAAAATCGTAGGCGAAACAGGTATGTATATGCCACTGTGTTTGTCCAAAGCGTCAGGAAAGGTTGAAAGACACCGGGGAATGGATGCTTCAGTCCACGTTTGACGAGCAGGTTGTGCATATTGGGTCAAAAGCGTTAGACTGAAACTGCTGCTGAAGGTTCCGGATTCTGAATATCTTGTGAGATAGGACTGTTATGAATCAGTTGTTCGTGGGGGTTTATTAGAGACCTAGGCGAAGGCATTCCGTAATGTCGGTGTGAAGACAATTGCCATCCCACTATGATCGAAGGATACTTCAGGTGCTAGACCAGAACAAGGATGGACTTACCACCATGGGCATCGCCGAGAAATCTGACATAAGCAAGACTACGACCTTGAAGTACCTTGCCTCTCTAAAAGCCGAAGGGAAAATCCATTACATAGAGGTTGGACCCGCGAAGCTTTGGAGACTCAACCTTTCTGAAGAAACCAGCAAGCCACATCCGATCAGCCGAACTGAAGGAATAGGATCGCTCCTGAGGAAGTTTAAGGAATCCGTTGGACTGGAAGGTTCAGCAGTTGTTGATAGCGAAGGATTAACGATCTGTGCCGATCTGCCTTGGGACGTGAATCCTGAGAAGATGGGGTCTCTCATCTCGCGTCTCATACAGATCGGAGAAAGATCAGCAAAGATGGCGGGAATGGACCCTCTGAAAGAGATAATCATAGAGGGCGAGAAAGGACGGGTGTTAGCCCGAAGCGAAGGTAACACTCTCTTGGTGGCCTTCAGCAAGCCCGACACGCCACTTGGTGCGTTGAAGCTCGAGACCGAAGAGTTCTCAGAGAATATCAACGAGCTGGTAGCAAAGAAGCTGTAGAGGGCCAAGCTGCCTGTAACACCAAGACCTCGCAGATAATCTTTAGCTGAAGGGGTCCACCTCTCAGCTTATTAGTGCTTGGTGGTATTAGTCTAGCCTGACGTTCCTCGCAATTCCTTAGGTGGATAGATTGCCGAGATACCGTGACAAAGACTACCTACAGACGACAGAGGATTATCTCTTCTGTGTCGTCGGCCCAGTTCATCCAAGCGATCGCGTAATAGCCTACCTAAAGTATGCTCCAGACCCCTCCGGAAGATGGGGCAAGGCAGAGGCAAGATTCACGCGAGCCCTACGTGACTACACTACGCCGGCGCTCGTGGGGACGCTTGGTTTCCTCGAGAGTCACCCAGACTATCTTTACCAGTCATCGGTCTTAGGAATCAAGATGTCCGCCGTGCCACTGAGGCGAATCTCGGTACACTTTAGGCCGGAGGAGAAGATGCACCAGCTCAGGTTAATGAAGAGGCCAGATGCACTCCAACGGAGGGCCGTTGATCTTGCAAATCTCGTCTCTGATGAGAGTGGAGTGCCGATCGAAAGTTTAGGCATCACGGGGTCGGTGCTTCTCGACATCCACCAAGACTTCTCCGACATAGACTTGGTTGTCTACGGGATGCGGGACAGCCGGGTTATGAAGGAGACGTTGACCCGATTATTCGATGAGCAGGGATCACCAGTTCTGCGGTTCAGCAGAGAAATGGCAGAGAAATGGTGCAGCGAAAAGGCTTCTAGTCTTCCCCTAACCTACGAGGAGGCCCAGGCGATACTCGAAAGGAAGTGGGGGCGAGGACAGTTCGAGGGAACGCTGTTCTCAGTGCATCCTGTGAAACTTGAAAAGGAAGTCTTTGAAAGGTACGGGGACAGAATCTACATGGCTCGAGGAATGGTCACGATTGAAGCGGTCGTTTCGGACGCTTCAGAGGCTGATTTTCTTCCCTCGATCTGCAAGGTTAGGGATGTGGCAATAGTTGAGGGCAATCAAGTCGAAGACATATGCGAAGTAACATCCTACGATGGGCTTTACAGAGGCATTGCTGAAAAGGGCGAGAGCATCGTTGCCCACGGAAAACTTGAAAGCGTCACCGACAAAAAGCTTGGGAAGCAATATCACAGGGTTCTTGTGGGCTCCATAGAGGCACAAGGTAGGGACTATATCAAGCTGGTCTGCTGATCATGAAGTCGGAAGGCTTCGCTCCTAGGACTAGTCTGAAGGATTCGGTTCTATCTCGCTCGACAACCTTCTCAGCCTTGCCTTGAGCGATCACTGTTTCACCTTTCTTGGCTTGCTCGCAGAATCTTCCCCTGAAAGAGGTTATCCCAGTTATGGGTTGGACGCTTGTCCCTTCGAGAACCTGAGCCTCGGACACCGTGTACAGGCATGGCGTAAATATTGAGCCTGAGTCGTCCTCGACTCTTGCCTTGATTCGGGAATATCCCAGTGGAACGTAGGTCCGATCGCCGTACTTTTCGTTCACCTCGTTCCAGTCCAGTAGAAACCTTGTGAAGAAGTCTCTTCTCCTGAACATTCCTTGGCAGAATTTCCTTCGCTCCAACCGCACAAAGTCCTCAAGAGGCATACGAGTATCCTTTGAGCGGGATTCATAAAGTCTCTCAAGGTCCCTTGAACTGTATCTGGCGATAGTGCCTTTCTTGTTCCTAACTAACTGCTTCAAAGACTCATGAACAGATAGACAATTCTCTCTTCCGTAAGCAACCACATCTATGTCTGAGCTCTCTGTGTGAAGGTCCACAAGGATTGACCCGGACAATCCCAATTTCCCAAGACGAACGCTCGACTCATCATGCAAGGAGTGAACGAACTCGAGCGCCTGCATCTGCACCCGATCCAGACAATGCCCCTTAAGGAGCTCCGAAACCTTCTTGGCTGGCTGGTAAAGCTTACGCACAGACTCATGCGGGACTCGCTGCAGATGGTCTCCGAAGACCGGGTCATAGGTAAGATACTGAGGGTATCTACTTTCTATTATCTTCTCTCTGTCGCTCAGCGGGTAGACCTTGGTATACGTTCTGTCTCCTCTTCTTCGATCGCCTGAAGGGTCTTCCAAGTAGCGAAGGTAAGCTATGACTCTGTCCGGAGGATGAACGAGCCCCTTAACGTCGAAGATCAAGCCTTCATGTGTGTCGATGAAGTCTCCTTCACGAGCTCTTACACTCTTCAATCCGGATCACTAGAAAATCAAGCCGCACAACAATGCAATGAACAGCGAAGCCGCGGTCAAATCTGCTGTGGTTCCGGGGCTGTAGCTTTTTCCTAGGCTCTGCAACTTCTGGTCAAACTCCCATAACGACTTTCGTCCAACTTCTGTCGTCAGTCCGCCGAGGTCAAGGATTCTTCTAGCAGTCTCCGATATCCACCGTGTCTCTCCTATGCCTATCTCAACCGCTTCTCGTACGTCACTTGCTTTCGTAAGTCCAACCTTTCGGGCTATGAAAGTATCCGGGACCATTGACAGTATCCTGAGAAACGTATGAACAGTCGCCGTGTTTACGTCGCCAGTTCGGTTAAGGGTCTCGACTAGCTCGCGATATCCGATCTCGAAAGAAACCCCCATACCAGTCACCAACTCTCTTGCAATGGTGTCGTAAGACGAGGAGTCGCTCATAACATCAAAGAGCGATACCCTATCTTGGAGGATTTTTCTTATGGCTTTCTTGTCATATATGTCCGGAGACCGGTCCCCAGAGACTTTGCCTAGTTCACGGGGCGAGCTGACCATTGCTATGGCTTCGTAGACGTTAACAGCATCCCTCGGTGTAGTTGAACGCATCACTTCCTCTACGTTCCTGCGCAATCTGTCATCCGAGATTGAGCCTGCCTCAACATAAGTCTTCCCCGCAGCTGCCGCTAAGGGGATGAAAAAGAGACAGATGCTTAAGTGAGTATTGCCGCCTCTGTGAGCCTGAGCTATGTTGGAAACCGCCACCTTTACATGCT
>Ga0129298_10000870_pt1 | contig 12430 bp, 7 predicted proteins | sample I19B2metaG_FD_94707 | JGI IMG/M metagenome (GOLD analysis project Ga0129298, IMG submission 94707) | Lake sediment bacterial and archeal communities from Gulf of Boni, Indonesia to study Microbial Dark Matter (Phase II) - ​I19B2 metaG | ecosystem: Environmental > Aquatic > Freshwater > Lake >... | reverse complement strand
GGATTATTCTCATCACTTGGATTACTTTTATTATCTCCAACGGCATTTTCAGATGTTTACCACACAACAGCGGTTGCTCCAGTACCATTTAATAACCCTGCAATTATTTCAGTACCGGTAAGCTTTATTACATTAATTATTGTTTCTTTAACTACTAAAAAAGACGAGAAAGTCAAACAAGCTTGATTAAATATGACAAAAGACCGCATAGATATAACTATACGGTCTTTTTTAATTTGAAAAATTCATTAAAAAATATTATTCCCACCAAAAAAATCTCTTTGAATTCGACCTTGCAGCAATTCTATTTCTTTAAAACATTCTTTTAGAATAACCTCTTCAATATGTCCAAGATTACCGGGTGCAATCCAGTTACTTAATTCTTGATTATTTTGTATTGCCATAGCCTGATTCCATAATCTCAATCTTAGTAATGCTTCATATGCAGTTATAATATCTCTTCGAGTTGAATCTAATACTATACCCATTCTTGTTATTGCATCTAAACGGGCTATTGTATTTGTTTCCAATATACCATGTCTTAATGCATAAAGTCTGATAAAACTTACAATGGCTAGATTTGGAGCTTTAATATCCAGACAGCCTGGATGTTCTTTCCCACCTGTTGTTACTATATTTCCAAATAGTCGTATAGGCGGATTAAAAGACAGTGCATTTTTCGCAAGTTGCACAATGAATTGAGGTGACTGGATTAATTCTGAATTTAGATAGCTTCTAAGCTCCTTTTCCAATTCAAAATCTCCGAATACTGCTCTAAAATCGAAAAAAACACTTAGTTCCATAATATCTTCGGGATATGAATTTTTTATCCAGCCTTCAAAATATTTCTTCCATACTTGTAAAGGTTGGCACCATTTAGAATTATTAGCCATCTTCTGTCCATCACATTTTCTATATCCGGTCAATGCCAAGCCGTCACAAACTATATTAGCAAGCAATTGGAAATATTTCGAAACTTTTTCTTTGTCTGTTTCATCATTCATTCTATAAATAATAGCATTGTCTTGGTCGCTATAAAGAGTTTGCGATTCTCTTCCATGACTTCCTAAAGCTAAGAATACAAAGTCAGTCGGGGGTGTACCTATCTCATTTATTGCAATACTTATCAGTTTTTTTGTTGCAGCATCTGTCACTGTTGAAAGCATTCTGGTAATTTCAGTAGCTGATGCAGAGCTTTCTAACAGTGACTGAACCAGTTCTTGCGTTCTTCCACAAATAATAACAATATCACTAATTTGCCTGGCTTTACTAATAGCTTCGGCAATGTCAGAAGCTATCTTGGTTGGTAACCGCAGCAACTTTTCTAAGTCCAATTTTCTTTCGTTATATTCTTTTCCTTCCATAATTCTTCTAACAAGTACCATATATTCATCACCCAATCTGGAATTTCCATACTTTAAAGTCAGATTACAGTTTAACAGGCTGCCATCACATCGATTAATTATACCTCTAAAACTTGGCATAGATTCGACACTATGGGCATTATGTAAATATATTCTTATTATGCTATTAGCTTCAACATCTGGAAAGATATCATCAATTTCAAGCAATCCCAAATGTGATTCATCACAACCTAACAACTCATACATAACAGCGTTTGCATAAACCAACCGTGATTTTGATATAAATAAAGCACCTTCGGTTGCGGCTTCAGTCAAAATACGATAGCGTTCAATTGACTCACGTAATAATTCTTCAGCTCTTAATTTTGATTTCTCAATTTTCATCCCGTTTTTAACCAGATACAATAATAGTATTAAGACCATGGCAACTATTATGAGTGAAACTTTAATAAAATGACTTCTCAAAGTTGCAATTTCATCTTTAACATCGGTATCATAAATACCGGTTCCAATTATCCAATTCCATTTTTCAAATAATCTAATATATGATTCTTTTGCCTCTAACCTGTCTTTATTGTCGTTCCATTGCCAGACATAGCTTATGAAGCCTTCGTTTTTCTCTTTTACCAAATTTACAAATTCAACAAATATTTTAACATTTCTTGCATCTTTAAATTCTGAAACGTCTTTATTATTGAGATCTGGTCTATATGGATGCATCAAAATTTTAGGTGTCGTATCCTGCAACCAAAAATACTCTTTTCCATCTTTTCCGTATCTCATTGCCTCAATTCGCTTTTTAGCCAAGTCTTGTGCATGCTCTAAATTAATCTGACTACTCTCAGCTTCAAAAGCCGCTTCATCTAAAACCCCAATTGCAGCCTTTGTAAGTTCTTGAATAGTATCGCGTTTTCTTTCAAGAAGTGATTGCTCAAAATATGGTAATAGAATAAAGAACAGTGCTATTATAAACAAAATTAAAGCCATTGCTGCCGGCAAAAAAATATTCAGAATAAATTCTAACCATTTTATGTTACTTCTTGAATTTACCTTTTCGGCAGATATATTACTTATACCTGGATTTCTATGAGAATTTTTTAAAATAGAATTTTTAAAGTTCTTCCAATATTTATTATCTATATCTATTCCAATATCTTTATCTGATGTATGAAAATCTGAACCTGCAGAAACGATTAATCCCTTTTTATGTGCCAAATCTAAAATCTTATCTCTTTCTTCCAATGAATCAAAAGCATATACCGCTTCAACACCATCTAGTCCTAATTCTTTTAATTCAGAAATAATATTACTAATCTTCACAAAATTAGGCTCTGTTTTAAAAGGATGTGCTAAAATAGTAACACCGCCGGCTTGATGAATAATGTTGATTGCGTCTTTTGTGGTTAAAGAGACTCGTGGGACTAAAGGCGAATCAGCGTCATTAACGGATTTAACTTCCTCAAGTTTTGAAATCAACTCTTTATTATTCGAATTGAATCCATAAGCCAACAAATGGATTAGAATATTGTTATGAATTGTTGTAAGCTCAATTCCTGATATGAATCCAATACCAAATTTTGATAATTGATGTTTGAAAGTGTCAAGTCCTGCAATTGAATTATGGTCTGTAAGCGCAGCATACTTAACACTTGCTTTACTTAGTTTCTCTGCCAATTGTTCAGGCGTCAATTCACCATCACTCAAATGAGAATGACAGTGCAGCTCAACTTTTATCGTTTGAGAATTCTCAATAATGGATAAGCTAATATCATCTGAATTATTAATAATCTCTTCGTTTTTTCTATAATTAACTTTATTTATCATATACCTTCTCACTATAAAAAAAATGACTTTAACTATGATTGTACCTGTATTTTTTTGAAACATCAAGCTGTTAGTACCTTATGCCTTTAAAACTTCTTAGATTTAGATAGGAATTTCCTTTATTCAATATCTCCGTTATCGGGCATTCATATAGCAAAAGCAAGAGTATTTTAGAACTTATTAAGCATTTTATCACACAAGAAACACATTAATTGAGTTTTATCGAACAGTATTGAGCCATGTCAAATACAGGAGTAAGCTCCAGAGACATATTTTGAAAATGGAAAACAGAACCTGACAGAACTATTTTTAAGGTCAGGTCAAACTATTGGATTAAAAAATATATGAATGGAAGCTTAATTGTAGATTAGCAAATTAAAATATCTTAAAATTCAAAAAAATATTCAAATTAAATTAACCTTCTAAAACAAAACAGGATAAGAAAAAGTAAATTTTAAAAATCCCATTTTCTTATACTGTTTTGTTTTGTAGTCTAAAGTGGGCTACGCCCACAACCCAAAATAAACCTATAATTCAAACATATAATTGAAAAATGCGTTGCCAACACATATAATTAATTTCTCACAATACAAAAATATGGAGGCAACGCATGGATACATTATTGCACAAATTCAGCACAATATTCAAGGGGAGCATCGAAGGATTTGATAGATTGGTATGAAGCTGCTGAAAAAGTCATCCGCATGACAACCCCAAAAACAACTAAATTATATTATAAAAAATCTATAAAAAGTATGATTTTACTGCGTTTCATGCTATAATACATGTATAAACTTTTGGAGGATTTCAAATGCTTAATTTGAATAAGCAACTAAAATTTTCATCTTTCACTGGCATATATGATACTGTTATTCCCAAGAATCACTTGCTTCGCAAAATAGCTGAAAATATTGATTTTTCCTTTGTAAATAAGCTTATGGAGAAATGTTATTGCATAGATTTCGGTCGCCCCGCTTACGAACCGGAACTCATTCTTAAAACTCTGTTTTTAAAATTGCTTTATGATCTTTCAGACCGCGAAGTTATTTCACGTTGCCAAACTGATATGGCATTCAAATTCTTTTTAGGGCTCGATCCTGAGGATGATGTCCCAGATGCTTCTTTACTTGCAAAATTCCGTACTATGCGTATAACTGAAGAGGAATTGCAGGAATTTCTAAACGAAACTGTAAGGCAGGCTTTGGATAATAATATAATTAAAAGTAAAACGATAATTGTTGATTCTACACACTCTCGTTCAAAGCACACAGCACAGACTCCTACGCAGATATTACGTGAAATGACTAAAAATCTTCGTAAAGAAATTCATCGTACTCAAAATGAAATCAGCAATATATTCCCTGAAAAACCTACTGTTGAAAATGATATTTTTGAAGAAATCGATTATACAAAAGCATTGGTTAATGCTCTTTTAAAGGTGGATTTAAAAAGCGAAAACGATGAAGACGCAAAGATTGGACACAAATCCGAAGATAACGACTTCTTTGGATACAAAAGCCATATCGCAATGACTGAAGAAGGCATAATCACAGGGCTTTCAGTTACAAATGGAACTGCAGCAGACAACAAAGAATTTGAAAACATAGTAAATCAAACACTTGAAACAGGTGTTGAAGTGAATGATATTGCAGGAGATAAGGCATATTCTACAAGTGACATTTTAAAATTTGGTATCGATAAAAATATAAATATTATTTCAAAGCTTAAGGAAAATGTGGGTAGCAAAGAATTTAATGACGAATATGTATCATTTAATAAAGACGCTGATACATATGAATGCAAAAACGGTTGTTTAGCGAAGAAAAACAAAGTTAGAAAAAATGGCACTATTGGATATAGCTTTTATAGAGCGGACTGCGAAAAATGCCCGTTTGCAAAAGAGTGCTTGGGCAATACAAATGATGGCTACAAACAAATTTTACAAAACGTAAATCATGAAATTTTTGAAGAACAGCGAACTTTTGAAACAACTGAGCATTTTAAAGAAAAACATAAAGTTCGTTGGAAAATAGAACAGCGAAACTCGCATTTGAAAAATCGATATGGACTGAATAAAACTTATGGAACTGGACTTTGGAGTATGAAAGCCCAATCTTTTCTGACGGCATTTACGGCAAATATTATTAAGATTACGAAGCTAGTGACTACAATATAGAGGGAATACTCCTCTGTTTTTTATAAAAACGGTGTTTTAATGTTGTTTGGTTTGTAAATTTTGAATTGGCCATAAAAGCATCTGTAGTAGCAAATCATGGTGTTTCAATTATTCCTTATACATCTGTAAAGAAGGAACTACATACGAACTTGCTAAAGACTTTACCAATTCAAGAAGGAACGCCTACCTGTGAAATTTGTGCTATATATCAAAAAAGCAGGGCCTCTAAGCCCCACATTAAAAATTTCATATCGTATATAAGAAATTATGGGAGAAAAACCTTCTGCTAGCCTACTTTTTTAATGATTATCTCCCACATACCGTTTTCTTCTTGTACATCTATCTCACAGGCAAACTTTTTGAAAGCTTCTTTGAGAGATTGAGAGGTACAGCTATGATCTGTAATAATTGTTATACTATCCCCTAGACTTAACTTTTTATATTGAATTTGTGCTTTTACTACAGGCACCGGACACATTTCGCCTACACAGTCTACTAATTTGTTCATTTTTTAGCTCCTATGTTATTACTCCAGCATTAAACACTTATTTTTACTAATATTATTGATTTCTAAAAATACAGCTAAGCACTTCATTATGACCATTAAACCTATATACAAAAGATATAGGTTCAATTTAACTTTAATATCCAATATCTAATCATTAGATGCTTACCATTGCTTAGAAGGTTAACATGTTTATATTTTAACTGTTAAGTTCAAGCCTGTAATACCAACATATGCACCTGCGTTTACTTCAGAGGAAGCTTCCGGATGAGCAATCAACCATTTGTTTTTTGCGGTAAGCATATTACCTTTTTCAGGCTTACTGTCCAGCGGAAGATTAGTGCCCTTTGGAAGAACGACAATCATCCTAAAAACATCGTTGCACACGTTACATGGTGAATAGTGCAGCGTAGTACCATACATCTCAATAGCTTGACCTTTTTTAAGATAAAAGGTCTTAACTTTCGCGCTGTCAATCTTTCCGTCAACAATATCCTGAATGCTCGCAAGCATAACTAAAAAATCAGAAATGGCTACATTGACTTCATTCCCATTATGCCATTCTAAGGCGTTGAGTGATACATTATATCCGCCGCCAAAGCCAATCTGGATTGGCATTTCGCCATATAAACAGGTGGAAAGCTCGGTGTACAATGGCATTGTTTTTGTTTCATCAACTTCGGCAGTGTAAGTATTGGTATTGGTTGGAACAGGAAAATCCTTCATAAGGTTGATGAGCTCTGAAAAATCATATTCTGTCAGGAGACGGCCATACTTTGAAAATTCGGCAGTTTCTACAGATTGGATATTTAATTCCGGGTTTAATTGCTGCAATCGTGTCAGCATAAATACAACCTCTTTCTACTCAAAATTATTCAATGGGAGTTACACAATAGTCCAACCTCCATCGATTAGAAGAAAAGCGCCATTAACCATATCTGAAGAGTCGGCTGCAAGGAAATGGACGGCGGTAGCGATGTCCTCAATAGTGCCGATCTGGACAATTCCTTGGTCTAAATTAACTTGTTGTGCTAGTTGTTGATTACCAAAACTTGCAAATGAAAAACTCCAGCTATATATTTCATAAGAGAATTTATTTAAAAGACACCAGGTTTGGTCAATTTACCTTGGGACATTTCTTAATTGTCCCCCAAATATCCAGCCCACCAAAATTATTCCGCCCGGAGCGTGGGAGCGGCACGGATGCCGCTCCAGCTGGAACTGAGCAGGAGCGAATTGGAGGCGTTAGCGCAGGTAGCCCGTCCGGCTTGAGGACGAAGTGGTAGGGGTTTGGGGAACATGGACGATAGCTGTTCACCAAAAAGACCGTTGTCTGCTTACGAGAAATACTTAAGGAATGGGGACACTCCTCTGCTTACGCCGGTCATCCTTTCCGAGGAATGTCCCCAATAAAAAAGCCACCTGCAAGGTGACCTTTTCCACTTTGGTGGAGGCGAGGCCTTGCTTTCTCCCGTCCACTTCCCATGGACGTGGATTCTATGGTGTCGAAACCCGACACCTGTCTTCGTCCACTTCCATCGTCAGAATTATCAAAGGTTAAATCAGGATGAAACTTAAACAATACATCCACATGATTCTTGTAAACAGTTACTCTATCAACATAGAGCTCAATAAGCTTTTTTGTTGCCGATAGTTCTCCGGCTTCCAGAAGCTCTCTTGCCATATAAAAGCTTTCATTCAACTTCTCAATAGTAATTTCCTGCATTTCATGCGCTTCACAAATCTGACTATACTCTGCTTCAAGATGGATTTTTTCCACCTCAATCTCCGAAAGCTTTTGTGCAAGCACCTCAGAACCTGACTTGACGATAATGTCCACAAGATTATTAATCTGAGTTGTAATTTCATTAATACGAGCTTTTCAGGGCTTTCATCATCAAGGTACTCAAGCACGCTCACAAGTGAGACTCCATGCTTTTTAAGTTCCATTCGATAACCAATGCTGTCCTGACGGTTCCTGGCAAAGCGGTCAAGCTTATGTACCAGGACAAGGTCGAAACCTCCTTTGGCTGAATCCGATATCATTCTCAGGAATTCCGGTCTATTGTCTGTCATTGCTGATTTTGCCTTGTCGATGTATTCACCTATAATGATTATGCTGTTCTTCCTGGCATAATCCCTGATAGCCCTGACCTGTGCATCGATAGACTCTTCTCGTTGATTATCGGAACTGAATCTTGCATATAACACTGCACGGACAATTTGCTTCTTTTGACGGATTTTTTCGATAATCCTCATTAAAGCCATCTCCCTTCTTTTTGGAAGATAGCCTTTGCATAAATCTCTATTCAACTGTCAAGGTGCAGTGTATGAATGCTCTTTTGCCAATCTGGGAAACTCACGTTTTTGTGAAATGTGCGGTAAACCAACTTATTACTATGAAAAAAACCTCCTACAACCATGGCAAGAGGCCAATAATTACAGCTGCTTATCAGAATTAAAAGCAGTGTATACATAATAATATTTTAGTGAGTGGATCAGACCTGATTCACTCACTTAAGTTTATCACCTTTTCCCCTTTTTCTTCTTTTCTTCTTTTTCTTTTAGGTCCCGAACAGTGCCGCTACTCTCCACTTCAACTCCGAACATGGCTGCTACATCTGCATCTTCCAGAATACGTCGGCTCTTTGCTCCAGTTCTGCCGAGCATGTCTTTTGTTTTTCCTCTAATAGCTTCGGTAATTAGCTCTTCTATGTTTACGCTTCTTAGAGTAAAGAACAACGCAGGATTCTCATCAAGCCTTGCTCCAACTCCATAAAGTACTGCAGCCACATGCTTGCACATGACGGCCCAATCAGGACAACTACAACCCAAGGTTATTTCTTTCGGTGAAGGAAACAAGCCACTTCCTTTTGCAGTAAATAGTTCAGAAAGTGCCTTTGGAAATTTTCCATCAATCAATTCCTGCAGTGATTCTATTTTACCTTCACATGACTTTTTTATCCTTCCCCATACATCATCTTCAATCTGACGAATTTCAATCTCAACTCTATAGGGTTTAGAGGAACTGCCCTGCACCAGTGCAACTACCGTACCTTTTTCTATCTTCAGGTCAAGAACCGCACCATTGCGTACATAGCTGCGTCCCCTATCAATGCGGTTTGCATAGTCCGAATAACTCTCCAGATTATCGTTCCATGCCTTTCCCCACCATGTACTGGCAAGCTTCCTACCTTGTATCACTACAGGTGAAATATCTGAATTCTTTTTCTTAAGCTTCTCAACAGCTTTCTGCGCCTTTCTTTTTCTTTCTGCTACAGGCACATATTCCGGAAATCCATAAAATGACATATGCTTCACCTCTCTATCGAAAAGGGACATTCCTCGGATGACATTGCTTAACTCCTTATAGAGGTTATCCCCTTACATTGTTACAATTACATTGTTAACCTGAATAAATCGATCAGCTGCCTGTTATCCATTTCAGTGATCCAGCTTTCATTTATATCCGGCATAATTTCATTCGTTATTTTTGTCTTTTCCTCTATCATCTTGTCAATTTTCTCTTCCACCGTCCCCTTGGTAATGAATTTGTGCACCAGTACATTTTTCCTCTGGCCTATCCTGAACGCCCTATCCGTAGCCTGATTTTCAACTGCTGGATTCCACCACCGGTCAAAGTGTATCACGTGGTTTGCTGCTGTGAGATTTAGCCCCACACCACCGGCCTTAATGGATAACACCATAAACGGTACATATTCATGTCCTTGAAATTTTGCAACAATGTCCTTACGTTTTGCAACAGGTGTCTCTCCGTGAAGCACCAGCCCCTCATGTTGGAATACAGTTTTCAAGAATGCTGCAAGCGGTTCTGTAATCTCTTTAAACTGTGTAAACACAATGACGCGTTCTCTTTTTTCGTAAATGGTTTCACAAATTTCCCTAAGTCTTTCATACTTACCGCTTTCGTTTTCTGCATAAATCGCCTGGCCAAGATACTGATCAGGATGATTGCATATCTGTTTGAATTTCATGAGTGCTGCCAACACAAGACCTTTCCGCTCAATACCTTCTGTAGTTTCCAGCTTTCTTTGAAGCTCATCCACCATGGAGCTGTATAAAGCAGCCTGTTTCTTGGTAAGAGTTGAATAAGTTTTCATCTCTATTTTTTCAGGCAGGTCAGCGATAATACTCTTGTCAGTTTTCAGCCTGCGCAATATAAAGGGTGATATCATCTGCTTTAGCTTTGCATATCCTTCATTACTTTCCTTTAACTTTTTAGTAAACTCAGTAAATTCCTTTGCACTTCCTAAAAGCCCTTTATTTAAGAAATCAAAAATAGACCACAAATCCGATAGTCTGTTTTCCACCGGAGTTCCTGTCAGCGCGATCCTACTCCGTGTTTTCAATTGTTTTACGGTTTTGGACTGTTTTGTACCAGGATTTTTTATAGCTTGCGCTTCATCCAATATAATCATGTCCCACTCGGTTTCTTTTATCCAATCCAATCTTAGCAACATACCGTAGGTGGTTATATAGATACCCCAGCTTGAGTCATTAATCTCTGTTACACTTCTACTTTCTTGAGGATGTATTACATGGTATTTAAGCCTTGGAGCGAATCTTGTAATTTCTGAAGTCCAGTTGCCGATTAATGAGGCTGGCACAATCAGCAGAACCTTCTCCTCTTTTTTCACCCGTATACTGTTTAGCAAGGCAATAACCTGTATTGTTTTTCCAAGTCCCATGTCATCCGCAAGACATGCTCCCAGTCCAAGCTCTTTCATGGTGTAAAGCCACCCAAGCCCTTTTTGCTGATACTCCCTGAGTTTAGCATTAAAATCGGTTCCACACCCCACAGCTTTGATGGTATCCGGCCTTTTAAGCTGTGCCAGGACCGTTTCCAACCACTCTCCATTACTGACCTCGATTTCACAGATGTTCTCTTTTATGTTAAGAATCTTTTCTGCTGAAAGCTGCATACGCATGGCTTCCATCATAGTCAGATCTCCTCGTTGCGCTTCCTTTTGGGCATTCTCATATGCTGCGAGAGTCTCACGGAGCCGCTCGGGATCTACCTCCACCCACTTACCTTTAATGAATGCCAGACCCTCTGATTCAGATATAAGCTTCTTTAATTCTTCGACTGTTATTTTTTCTCCTCCCAGGGACAGGTGCACATTGAAATCCACAAGTACGTCCAACCCCACGAGTGAAGGTGCTTTTGTCCCTATGTTCACAGACATTTTCAGGGATTCTGCTTTTTTTCTCCACCAATTGGGTATCCTGCAGAGAATACCTACCGATTCATATAAAGGTACTTCCTTTAAGAAAGTATATGCTTCATCAGGGTTTAGTCCTATTGGATAGAATATTTCACCTGTTTCCACCAATCCGGATACAAACGAGCTCTGCTGAGCTGCCTTATTGACAGTAGATAACAATTCCAATAATTTTTTGCTGTTTTGTCCATACTCCATCAGAGCATTTTTCAGAGGGAGATGTTTAGCCTTTCCAATAGCAGAAGGTTCCGCAGCATACGTCGCAAGAAACGCAAAGGGATAATCCTCTTTTTTGCTTTCAACCAAATGGAAATATACTTTCCCGACAAAGTGAATGTCGGGATTTTTACTGATAAAGTATTCTGCCACAGTACCCTGGTATTTTTTCATTTCTTTAGAAAAAGTCCTGTTCAGCTTGTCCCATACACATGTAATCCAATGCCTGTCAAGGTATTCTGCACCATTTATAAAGGGTGCTTCAGCGAGCAGTTCATCCTGCTCATCATCCTCCAATACCCCTTTTGCCTTTTCACGCAAAGCTTCCAAATCCGGGTTTCTCGAAAGGCACTTCACAAAAACCGATGCTACTTTAAACAAGTATTCCACCGTTTCGGAAAGCACTACGTTTTTTTTAACTGTCCCCAGCATAAGCAGAGCCATGTCACGATCTGCAAGATACATATCATATATATTTTGTTGAAATTCCGTATTATGTTTTTCAATGTCATTATTCACATATTGCCAATCAAGCGTATACCCTCCATCAGGCTCAATGATGGCAATTAATTCTCTTTCCTTCGCTGTCATATACTCCATTGCAACACCCCCTGCAACAACTGTTGACTCCGTATAAAAATATAATCCATTACAAATTATAACCACAATTCTATTCGAAAGTTCGTATATTATCAAGAATAATCATAAAGATGGGAATAGTTACATACTCCCGTTTCTATCCACTCGTTGGTGTGATGATAGCATATTCACAATAAAGTAAAAAATGCCGACAGGAGCCTTTGTTCACGCTCCTATCGACATTTTTTATTCGATTTACACTTTACTATACTCTCTTTTAGGGCTCTTCTTCTCAATCTTGATTTCCAAGCCCAAGCTGTCTACATACTTTATAAAATTCCTAAGAGTGGGAGAGTTGTCTACGGTTTCTATCCTTGAAACCATTTGCTGCGTTAATCCTGACTGTCTGGCAACATCACTCTGCGAAAAACCCATTTCATTTCTCATCTTTACAAGCTGCTTAACAACTTCATACTCATGCTGTGCGTGATCATAAGCCTTTTTGAGTTCAGTATCATTTTCT
>Ga0129298_10000868_pt1 | contig 12449 bp, 9 predicted proteins | sample I19B2metaG_FD_94707 | JGI IMG/M metagenome (GOLD analysis project Ga0129298, IMG submission 94707) | Lake sediment bacterial and archeal communities from Gulf of Boni, Indonesia to study Microbial Dark Matter (Phase II) - ​I19B2 metaG | ecosystem: Environmental > Aquatic > Freshwater > Lake >... | reverse complement strand
GCGGTATCGAATATTCCAAGATTAGATCCAAGTTTAACGCAGGTCTCATATTGTGGGCCTTGAGTACGAGTTCCCGCGTAAGGACCTGATGCTATGACATTGAATCTTATGCAGGCGGCGGGGCATCCGGAACATGATTCGCGCCTCACTAGGTAGCCTTCCTTCTCGAAGCATTGACCAGTGATAGGCCATAAATTATCCGCATGACCTCTCTGCCAATTGTTTACAGGGAAAACATGAAATTCATTCGCCCCCTCCATCATACCTGAGGTGCCATAATCGTAGTACCATCGCATTATGCCATCTTTGCGAATCGCTTCTCTAAAATTGACGGCGAGTTCGTGGAATCTCTTGGGGTTTTTGACTTCAACGTAGCCGCTGCCTCTCACAGCCATAGCTTTCAGTTTTTTTGAGCCTAGGACGGCTCCTGCTCCTCCTTTTGAGGCGGAGTGGTATTCTGTGTTCATCACGTTTGCGAATCTGACTAGATTTTCTCCAGCGGGGCCTATGCAGATTATTCTGGCGTCGTCGTCGCCTAGGTCCTTAGCGATGATTTCATGGGTTTCTCTTATGTCTTTGCCCCATAGGTGGGAGGCATCTCGAAATTCTATCTGCTCGTCGTCGATCCAGATGTATTGAGGGTTTTCGCTTCTACCTGTGATGTCTATGTGGTCGTAGCCTGCATATTTCATTTCGATGCCGAACTTTCCACCTGTACCTGTTTTGAGGTATAGGTTTGTCATAGGGCCTTTGCATGTAATGCTTATTCTTCCTGCGGACGGTGCTTCTGTGCCTATGAGGGGGCCTGCGCCGATGATGAAGTGGTTTCTCGGATTGTAGGCATCGATGCCAGGTTCAAGCAGATCCCATAGTATCTTCGCATTTACGCCTCTTCCTCCGAGCAGGGGCTCTCCTAGTTTCCTCTCGAACGGTTCTTTGACAATTTTCTTCTTTGTTAGATCAATATGCAGGATCTGTCCAGCCCAGCCGTACATGTTACTTCACCTCTCCAACGGCTATGGATGCTAATGCTTCAAGTTTCCTCTGTATGTTTTCACGTTTCTTCATTAGGGTGCTGGGTCGGTCGATTCTCTCGAATCTTAAGGCTCCGTAGAGGCAGGCTTTGACGCATTCAGGGTCTCCGCCGCATAGATCGCATTTCACAGCTTTCCCTTTCTTAGGGTCTATGCTGATGGCGCCGAAAGGGCAGATCCATATGCATTCTCTACAGCCTATACATTTGCTCTCATTCAACTCCACGATGCCGGTCTCATGGTTCTTCGTCAAAGCATTTACAGGACAGACCTTTGCGCACGGCGGGTTCTCGCAGTTCTCACATATAACAGGAACCCCTAACGCTCTACTGATATCCTTAACAATCCATATGCGACTCCTATTCAAACTATAAAGATTCTCCTTCACAAAAGAACATGTCAGCGCACACAGATCGCAATTCGTACACCTATTGATATCAACAAAAAAAGCACTACGACTCAATTCAAACCCTGCGGCTTAGGTAACACTTCAAAATATATAAGTCTTGTAGTAGATCTACGCGGCTCTGTCAAATTAAGGGTTTCCTGATCTTGGCCGCTACGGTTTGGATTGTTGTGTATTCGGGTTTGACGGTTGGGTTGCATTATGGAGCTCCGAAAGTCACATGTCTTCTCATGAGGTTGCGGGTGGACGCTGTATACGTTGAGCCGTGCCTTGACACGGTTTAAGCGGCAGCGCTGTTTGCAGCCTAGAAACTAATCGTCGAAGCGATACACCGAAGAAATAGAGGTAAAGCCCATACAACACCACTGCCAAAGGAGCCCTCTTACGAAGAAAGAAAACACTACCAGCCATGAACAAACTGTAAGAGAAAACTCCCCTCGACCTGACAAAGCTATACACGCATGCAAAAGTCTTATATACGCTTTGCTAGTTACGAACACCAAGAAAATGTAAGAGGTTTTACAAAAATGAGAAGACTATCTTTCGGCAAATGCGTCGTTCTACTAATGGTTTCAATGCTCATGGGCTCATCTATTGCCGCCACAGGAATCGCGCAAGAAGTACCGAAAATAGCAAGGTATTATATCACTCCTCCTGAACCAACCCCCGGACAATATCCAGTTGCGGGCCCGTACATCGATTCTATTCTAATAAAGCTTATCACCTCTCCGGATGCCGCAGTAATAGCTCTGGAGAAAGGTGAGGTTGATGCCATTACTCATCATCTACCTCCTTCCACGCTAACCGCGCTCGCCACTAATCCAGACATTGAAGTGCGTCCGGTAGAACATGTGTATCAGGCTGGATTCTATTGGAACACATGGGGTATCTACAACATAGGGCCTGAAGCTGCAAGTTGCCCAGGAAGTGCCTATGCAGTAGGAGATCTACAGTTTAGAACGGCCTGGAAATACGCTTGGGGTGATGCCCCGTTTCTGGAAGAGATATACGGATTCAAGACAGACCGCAGCGTAGGTGCCATAGGGAAAGTCTTTGGTGATTTCTATGCTTTCGAGCCCTACGGCCCATACAAAGGTGTGAAGCAGGACCTTAACAAAGCCAAAGAGATACTGGACGAAGCAGGATACAAGGACATTGACGGGGACGGTTGGAGAGAGACGCCTACCGGTTTACCGATAAATCTAAAGCTGGTGATCTTCGCTGAAATTCCAGAAAACGCCCCACTATCCCTAGCCTTTACACATCTTGGAAAGCAGATGGAGATTAAAGTAACCACTTTTGCTATGGATTCCGTCTCAATTTGGCCTATGTGGTTTGAGGCAAAGGGCTTCGACATTAGTGCTGCAGAAGGAGAGTGGATGGCCTGTTGGCCAGAGTATCCATACTACTGCTACCATAGCACGAGACCGCCTGGCATATGCTTCACTTCAGGGCTTCCAGAACAGGATGCAGCTATAGACAAAATATGGGCTTCCATGAATCGGGAGGAGGCTAAAAAATGGGCTCATGAATTTCAAAGGTTGGTTTATGAAGATGGCAATCCCCTACAGTACGGCTACCTCGCTGGAATCACCCCCTACCGAACGGATAGATTTGTAGGTTGGATAAACTCCCCTAGCGCCCCCCCATATCGTAACCCCTGGAACTACTTGAATGTCCGGCTGGCGAACGGAGAGTATGGTGGACAGCTGGTGATGGCGTTTCGTCCACCTTCAACTTCAAACAACAACCCGTGGGCATGGTACGAATTCTATGACCAGGATGTTTGGGGAGGAGGTGGTTTCGGACTGATCTGGGAAACCCTATTCCGCTACCATACTCCTACTGATACTGCCGGTCCTTTAGTTCCCTGCTTGGCGGAGTCATACGATAGTGAGACCCTTGCCGACGGGTCCGAGGTCGTAACTGTCCATCTTTTCCGAAACATCAAATGGTCCGACGGCGTTCCCTTCACGGCCGCGGATGTCAAATACTCACTTGATAAGCAGCTTGAATTCAAGCAATCACCATTCGCTGGTCAACTGCTAACGTCGAGACTATACAAGACCGAGGTTGTCGACGATTACACGGCGAAGCTTTACTTCAAGAAGGCAGGGATGTGGAACATATACAAGGCTTCCGACGCACCTATCCTTCCGGAACATATATGGAAACCGATGGAGGAAGCGGGAGTTAAACTACCTGAGTATACTCTGAAGGACTCTGATCTGGTAGGGACTGGACCCTTTAAACTCAAAGAGTGGAAACGAGGAGAATATATACTGCTTGAGAAAAATCCTTTATACAGAGATCTGCCGAAGACTGTATACGAAGGAAACAGATGGGCTCCACCCGAAGTGACACCCACAGCCACGCCAACACCGACACCTACACCTACGCCAACACCAACGCCGACACCACCTCCTGCACTTGAGTACAGCTATGCCATAGCTGCGGTAGTAGTGGCGGTAATCGTTATAGCAGCCGTTGTACTCCTATTGAGGAGACGACGCAAAAAAGCAGAATAGAAATCCCATGTGATAAACTTGGCGCTACGGGATTATGTCATTCAGCGTGGCATAATCTCAATAGCGCTACTTTTTATAGTAATTTTCATTGACTTTGCGATTTTCAGGTTAATGCCTATAGATCCTCTCTCCCTGATGGGTGCCAGTCGATTACCCGCAGAGCAGATCGAGTTTTTGAAGCATCACTACGGCTTTGACAAACCGATAATAGAGCAGTTTCTGTTATATGTCGTTCGTGTCTTCCAAGGCGATTGGGGATTTTCCTTCTATTCCAGAAGACCAGTGTTTGTCGAAATTGGAGAGCGGGTTTGGAACACCGTCATACTGGTGGGAGTGTCGCAGTTGATTGCGGGGTTTATTGGCCTTTTTATCGGCTTATCCATCGCTTCTAAGGATAAAGCCAAGTCTGGGAAGGCTCTTCTAACAGGCTCTATAATTCTCTACTCTCTACCTGTTTTCTGGACAGGGCTCCTCTTCGTAATTGTTCTCGCTCTAAGAGTAGGCTTATTTCCATGGAGCGGAACAACAAGCCAGCCTCCTCCTACTGAACCATTGAAGTATCTTTTGGACTATGCGTACCATTTAGTTCTTCCTGCTACGGCGATTGTTTTGAATTCCTTCGCAGGCGCAGCCATCATGGTGAGAGGTTCTGCACTTTACGAATTTCAGCAGGACTATGTAGTACTCGCAAGGGCTAAGGGAGCCAGTAATTTCTCTGTTCTGTACAGCCATGTATTGAAGAACGCGATGCTTCCTATGATCACTTACACTGCTCTCACTTTCGGCTTCATATTGACAGGAACGATTCTTGTGGAAATAGTTTTTTCATTGAATGGTCTAGGTAAGCTTTTGTTTAACGCGGTGATAACCGTGGACTATCCTGTCTTGCAATCCATGTTTTTCGTGATCGGGTTAATGGTAGTCTCGGCTAACCTTCTTGCTGATATGGTCTATGGATTCGTGGACCCAAGAATAAAAATAGGGTAAGGATTATGGATCGTGGTAGGAAAGCCGTGACAAAATTGTTCCTTTTCTACCCGGGAAAGTTCTTTCGTTTATTGTCGCTAAGTAAATTCATGATGGCAGGATTCCTAATCCTTTTGTTATTCACTATTCTAGCTATTTTTTCTAGCTGGATAAGTTCAAACCCTGTGCTCTATGAAAATTGGCATTTGGCACGCGAATTCTCACAGCCTGCATGGGTCAGGTTTTTTGATTCAAGGATATCCGAGAATGAGGTACACGGGTTATTAGGGACTGATGAACATGGCAGATCTGTTTTAAATGAGGTAATTTGGGGAATGAGAGTGTCACTATTTGTAGGATTTCTTGCAACCATCCTAGCTGTAGGCGTCGGTACGATGGTCGGGCTGGTATCTGGATATAAAGGTGGTAAGACGGATACCGTCCTATGGACCATAACTCAACTGGTCTTGACCCTGCCTGTCTACCCACTTCTAGTTATTCTAGTTGCCGTTTACGGTGCTAACATGTGGAATATTATTGTGATCGTAGGGGCCATATGGTGGACTTGGACTGCCAGATTAATCAGATCCCAAGTCCTAACTGTAAAGGAGAGGGCGTATGTTGATGCGGCAAGAGCGCTTGGCGCTAAAGATAGGGATATAATGTTCCGCCACATCTTACCGAACGTACTACCTCTGTTGTTCGCAAACGCCACCACCATAATAGCCTTCGCCATTTTGACGGAAGCATCATTGGCCTTTGTTGGATTAAGCAATCCCAATGAAATCAGTTGGGGCACGATGCTTTTCAATGCAATTTCGTTTGGAGCTTTCTATAAACTGGCTTGGTGGTATATCGTTCCACCTGGTCTATGTATCGGGCTCGTAGTGTTAGGCGTATACTTCATGGGCATCGGTGCCGAACAAATTTTGGCAAGAACGAGTTCCCGACAGTGAAGGCTTCACGTTTTCGACGGCCGCTTAGTGTCAATTATTCTATTCGGATAGTCCTAGGCTAGTTCTTATTTGGTCAACCCTATGGCAGGCTACATAATGTTCGCGTTTGAACTCTATCAACTTTGGTTCGTGGACTTGACATAGATCCCTCTGATAGGGGCACCTAGGGTGAAACTTACAGCCGAGAGGAGGAGATATGGCGCTAGGTACCTCGCCTGTCAACGATACGTCGATGAGATCTTTCGGGTCAGGTTTAGGGACTGCTGAAATCAAGGCCATAGTGTATGGATGAAGCGGTTTATACACAATTTCTTCAGTATTGCCTGTCTCCACGATATTCCCCAAGTACATAACAGCGATCCTATCGCAAAGGTGTCTTGCCAGAGCTAAATCATGGGTAATAAACAAATACGTTAGACCAAATCTTCTTCTAAGATCTAGCATCAAATTCAAGACTTCAGCTCTGACGGAGGCGTCCAACATCGATACTGGCTCATCCGCCACGACAAATTCCGGTTTAAGAAGCATAATCCGGGCGATGGCAACTCTCTGCCTTTGACCACCACTAAGTTCGTGTGGAAAAAGGTTGTAGAAATTTTTGGGGGGCGACAGTCCAACGGCTTCCAAGATGTTGTGGATCATTTCTTCAGCTTCTACACGATTGCTCGCTAGTTTATGAATCCTATTAGTTTCATTAACAATATCGAAGATTCTCATCCTTGGATTTAGAGACTCGAACGGATCTTGAAAAATTGCCTGCATCTTATGTCGCAGACGGAGCATCTCAAGATACTTTAGATCAAAGATATTTACACCACGGTAGTATACAGCCCCAGAGGTAGCCTCAGTCAGGCGTAAGAGTAGTCTCCCGGTCGTAGTTTTTCCACAACCGCTCTCCCCTGCCAATCCCAAGATTTCCTTAGATCTAACATCAAAACTGACGGAATTAACAGCATGAACATAATGTCTGGGTCTCCTAAGAAGGCTTAGTCCTACAGGAAACAGTTTCGTCAAATTCTCCGTCCTAACCAGCACTTCGGCTTCCATCCTGTTCACCAGCTAAGATTATCCGATTTCACCGACCTTAAAACAAGCCACCAAATGGTGATCCCCAATTTCGGCAAGCTCCGGTTCACTTTTAACGCAGATTTCTCCTGCATATCGGCATCTCGGATGAAATCTGCATCCCGGAGGCGGCCGACCTAAATCAGGGGGTCTCCCCGGGATTCCGACAAATGGCATCTTTTCAGCTCTAATATTTGGAAAAGATCTCATTAGCCCTATAGTGTATGGGTTACGCGGTTTGCTGAAGAGTGTGAAGACATCAGCAACCTCGACGATCCTCCCCGCATACATAATCGCGCATCTATTGCATGACTGGGCTATCACCGAGAGATCATGAGATACCATGATAATTGAGAGGCTAAGTTCCTTTTGAAGCCTGCGGATAAGCTCAATGAGGTTGGCTTTTACAATCACGTCGAGTGCCGTCGCGGGCTCGTCAGCAATTAGGATCTTAGGATTACAGGCCAAAGCCATAGCTAGTATCACCCTCTGTTTCATGCCTCCACTCAATTCATGCGGGTATTTCGCGGCTGTAGATCTATCCATCCCCACAAGCTGAAAAAGCTCCCAAACTCTCTCCAAGGCTTCGGAGGAGTTCACCCCTCGCTCGTGGAGCCTAATCGCTTCAACTATTTGAGATCCAACTCTTATCACAGCGTTTAGAGAACTCATCGCATTTTGCGGGACAACCGATATCCCTTTCCATCTAACGTTCTTTCTGAACTCTTCCTCATCAATGTTCAGTATATTTTTATCGCCGTACAAAATTTCTCCAGAAACGATCTTCCCGGGAGGCTGAACTAACCTTAATATGGAGGAGATAGCTGTAGATTTTCCGCAACCACTTTCGCCCGCCAAGCCCAGAGCTTCACCCCTATCCAGACTAAATGTAATGTCATCGACCGCTTTTACCACAGTCTTGTTAAGATAATAGTAGGTTTTTAGGTTCTTTACCTGTAGAAGTGACATAGTAGGCTCTCAGGACCCCTGTTTCGACCTCTCAAGATCCTTTACAGCTTCTTCTACTCTCTTCAATCCTTCTTTAAGTTCTTCTTTCTCTCCTCCAAACCCGATCCTCAAATACTCGTCCATTCCAAAACAGTATCCAGGTACAGTGAAAGTCCTATATTTTTCGGCTAAGATCCTGCAAAGTTTGTCGGTTTTCCCGCTGTAATGCGGGAAGCATACCACCCCTCCTGACGGAGGAACCCACTCTAGACGACTTTGTTTGTTGAACCAAGTTTCCAAGATCTCTAGATTTTCAATAACCTTCTTCCTAATATTCTTCAAGAAAGGGGTTTTTCTCTTTAAGACATTTTCCGCAATAGCTTCCCCGATGACAGAATTACAAATACTAAGCTGTTCTCTTACTGCAACGACACCTTCTAGCACCCTCCTGTCAGCCACTACCCAGCCTATACGTATGCCCGGTAAACCATAGGCTTTCGACATTGTAGTAACGCTTATTGCGTTCGAGCTAAGGGTTGCCGCAGGAGGGAGCGAATCACCATAAGAAATCTCCCTATAAGTTTCATCGAGAAGTAGATAGAAGTCATTGGATTCCGCCAAATCTATGACTTTCTCTAACTCCTTTAAAGTCAGAGTCGAACCGGTTGGATTGTTTGGGTGGGTTAAGACGACGAGCCTAGTATTCTTCTTGACCAACTTTTCCAGCTCGTTAAGTTGAGGCCTAAATTTCTCATTGAAATCTAGTCTCAAAAAATCGAATTTTAGACCAAGCGATGCCGGGACTTCGTAAAGAGAGGGATAGTTTGGGTGTTCAATGATCATATGGTCCCCGGAATCTACAAGAGAGGCGATGATAGAAAAGTTAGCTTCACTTGCCCCTGTCGTGACCACGACGTTTTCTTCAGACATCTCTGAATAGTCACGTATTATGAGTTCTCGGAGACAAGGGTTACCCCTGTGATAGCCGTATCTAAGCTGAATTCTTGCATTTAGGTCAAAATCTCCGAGATTAAAGAACTTTACGCCGCTCTCTCCTATATCGTACTCGACTTCGTACTGGTATCTATCAAACCATTCTTCAATTTCCATTCTTCTAAATTTCATTTTCGAGAACCGCTACTCTTGGGAACCACCATATTTCTTCATGTCTTCAAAAGGTTTTCCATCGTGTAGATTTTCATCCGCTGTTGAAACATGCAGCATGACTTGTGATGCGAGCAGGCAGTTGGATTAGAATCTTGTGTGAACGTTTCTTTTGCTTACACTCAACCCAGTTTGCGAGTAGGTACAACATGTTTTCTTAGAGTTTGAAGTCATCAATCTGACAGTTCTTATATATGTGAAAAGCGTAGAAACCGTAAGTTAGGAGCCAAAATCCGCAGGTGGAATATGGATGTTGAAGATTCTGTACATTAGCCCAGCTGGAAGTGAAAAGGCAAAGGAGTGGGAAGAGCTCTATAATAAGGCTATTGAGCCCGTAAAGAGGTCGGATGTGGAGGCGAAGGTCGTTAGTGTAACTAGGGGCCCTCCGCATTTGGAGTATCATTACTATGAGTACTTGGTGATGGAGGAGGTTCTTCAGATAATTAGGAGAGCTGAGAAGGAAGGTTATCACGCAGCCATCATCGGCTGCTTTTATGATCCGGGGCTGCAGGTGGCTCGTGAATTGGTTGAGATGCCTGTGATCGCTCCGGCTGAAGCATGTATGCATGTCGCTTCGACGCTCGGCCACAAATTCTCAATCATCACGGGAAGAAGAAAATTTCCTCCGAGAATGGAAGATAACATCCAGATGTACGGGCTGGAAAGCAGAGTCGCCTCAATTAGAACAGTCAACTTCACAGTTCCACAGATGACAGAGCAGCCAGAAAAGCTGAAGGAAGCCATATTCAAAGAGGCTCAAAAAGCCATAGAGGAGGATGAAGCAGAGGTCATCGTATTAGGTTGCACCGCTGAGACAGGACTAGCGGTCGAGCTTATGAACAGGCTGAAGGTCCCAGTGGTAGATGCAGTAGTAGTCACTTGGAAATATGCGGAAATGATGGCTGATCTATACCAACGAAGTGGCCTAACGCACTGCAAACTCTACAAATACGAACCGCCACCTAAAGAAGAAGGATGGCTGAAATAGGCGACGTAGAGGATCACTGCAGCAGAAAGACCTTCTGCATTTCTGTCAGTCGAAGCTATTGGGAACAGGCGCCCGTGTAACTCTTAATATTGGCACTCAATCTGCCCCCTTTATCGCTGGCAATGATGATAGAAAAGTTTACGCGGATACCAAATTTTAAATTCGGTATGGACATTCAGTATAGTTTAACGTATTGGTGAAGTCTTATGTTTGAAACCCATGAATTGGAGTTGGCGAAGACCGCTGATGTCATTGTTCGTCAGATGATGAAGATTAAAGAGGGTGAAAACTTCCTTATCACCGTTGACAGTGGAGCTGATTCACGAGTAGCTCATGCTGTGGCTAATGCAGGCAAATCGGTTGATGCAAAGGTTGCGCTGGTATATTATTCTGAGCCTCCGGAGGTTGGAGGGGGCGCTGATCCCTACCTGCCTGAGCCTGTGTCGGTTGCCATCCAGAATTGTGACGCTTGGTTAAGCTTAGAAAGACAGTATCTGTTGTACTCTACGCCTTGGCGAAAAGCTTTCAAAGTGGGAGGGAAAACGCGATATTTATGCCTCGCCGGCATGGACGTTGAAATGCTTGTGAGATGCATCGGGAAAGTTGACATGAAGGCATTAGCAGCATTCCAAGACAGACTATGGAATATGACGAAGAAGACTAAGAAGATGAGGATAACTAGCCCAACCGGTATGAACATCAGCTTTGAAAACGATCCAAAAAGAGGTATAGATAACCATAAGGGAAAGGCTGACGACACGAGCATACCGCACATGTTGCCCGGTCAGATAGGATGGATGCCGATTGAAGAGACTGTCAACGGGATCTTGGTGTTCGATGGATCCCTCTATCCGCCCATCGGAATGCTTAGAGGACCGGTCTCTCTCACAATTAAAGAGGCGAGAATCGTGAAGATCAGCGGAGGCCCTGACGCCAAGACCTTCGAAGCATGGCTCAAGAAGTGGAACGACCCGAATATGTACAATGTTGTTCACATATGCTACGGTTGCAATCCGGGGGCAAAATTGACAGGTAACATAGTTGAGGATGAACGCTTTTGGGGAGTAACGGAATGGGGGATAGGATTCGCACCCGTAACAATAGGGGGAAAAGCTGGTCCAGCAGCATCTCATACCGATGGTATCTGCCTAAGCCAATCGATATGGATGGGCGGCGTTCAAACAGAGAAAGACGGAGAATATATTGAACCCGAACTTGTAAAGTTAGCCAAGAAGCTAGGGAAATGATATAATACTTCGACTCTTATCCTGCTGTTCAACCTCAGTTAGCCCGAATTTTTCATTTCGCTTTTTGCAGACTTCAAATAATCAGGTTCACTTATGCCGCCGATGCAACTCTGGAGCGAAACCGATTGGCTCTTTAAAGATTTACTTTATTCAACACGACTACGAAAGATAGATGAACTGAGGAGCCGCTTTGATACCTAATGAAAGGGTTGACATCAACTCTATGCGAATGCCCAATGGCAACTAATAGTCAGGGAAAGAGAATATCAGTGTCCGCGACAGATTCTCTGAGTGATTTCACCTTTCAGACGCTCATCTTTAGAGAATAGGTTGGAGAGAAAAGATTTGATTGAAAATGTAGTTCCAGACGCTGTAATTCAAGAAGTTCAGAAACTGCCTAGGACGAAGCCCCTCTACTATGACGCCCCTTACCAAGTGAGATTCAAGAGTAATGTTCTGAGAGCTATTGAGTTCGAGATGAAGACCTTCCTCGTTCTCGACGAAACCTGCTTCTTCCCGGAAGGGGGTGGGCAGCTTGGGGATAAAGGCTCGATCATTCTTGGACCGCAGAAGTTCAGAGTCTCAGGTGCGCAGTCTGTCGGAGAAGTCACAGTCCATGTACTCGACGGTCCCAAAGGCATGCTGACTGAAGGCCAAAATGTTGAAGGAGAAGTTGATTGGGTTCGTCGTTATGCCCATATGAAGCAGCACACAGGCTCGCACATTGTCTTCTCTTCAATACGACGCGTGCTAGGTCTCAAGAAACTGCAGTACATGGGCGTTCAGATTGGCTCTGACAGATCCCATATAGACATCAACTACGGTGAAGCTATCGAATATGAGCGAATGCATGAAATTGAGAAGCTGGCCAACCAAATCTGTATGAAGAATATCCCTGTAAAAGTTTCGTGGAGTAGTAGAGAAGAAGCTGAGAGGGCGTACGGAGATCGCCTCGGAATAACAGATGTGACGCCCTACGGAAATGTTCGTGTCGTAGACGTTGAAGACTGCGATGTTGCTCTCTGTTGTGGAACTCATGTCAAATCGACTGCAGAGTGTACACCGATTAAGATGCTTGGAAGAGAGCGGCTACAAAAAGGGGTTGAGAGGGTTGAATTCACGGTTGGGCAAGAGGCCTATGTAATCT
>Ga0129298_10000867_pt1 | contig 12460 bp, 11 predicted proteins | sample I19B2metaG_FD_94707 | JGI IMG/M metagenome (GOLD analysis project Ga0129298, IMG submission 94707) | Lake sediment bacterial and archeal communities from Gulf of Boni, Indonesia to study Microbial Dark Matter (Phase II) - ​I19B2 metaG | ecosystem: Environmental > Aquatic > Freshwater > Lake >... | reverse complement strand
TGGAGTGGCGACTTGTCTGGTTCTGCTAATCCTGCTCAAATCACTGTGGACGGCAACAAGACTGTTACAGCTCATTTCATTCAGTTGTATTATACTTTGACTGTTAGTGTTGTTGGTAGTGGTTCTGTTTCTAAGAGTCCTGATCAGGCAACGTATACTTATGGCACTGTCGTCACTTTGACTGCTTCTCCTTCTCTTGGTTGGACCTTCTCTCATTGGAGTGGCGACTTGTCTGGTTCTGCTAATCCTGCTCAAATCACTGTGGACGGCAACAAGACTGTTACAGCCACATTCACAAAACCACACGTTGTTGGAGGTTACTCGATCTCATTAGCTGAACCGGCAGAAACAACACCAATAATTGGCTATACCCTGATTCTAGCGATTCTTGGTGTAGCCATAACGCTGATTAGACGCAAAAGAAAATAAAGTCTTTTTCCTTCCTATATTCTTTTAGATATTCGGAGTTTGAGTAATGACGAAAAGGAAGAAGAGAATTTACAAAAGAAGAAAAATTCTAGATAAGAAGCTAATTTTTCCTATTGGAATTATTGTCATTGTTGTAGGAGGTTTGGTATGCTACAAAGTTCTTTTTCAAACTCCAGAAATCAAATTTTCCTTAACAGCTGCAATAATTGATCAGCTAGGGTTCGGAAATACCCAAAATCCCGAATTTAACAATACGACAATTAATCTCTTGGAAAATGCTGGATTCAACGTGTCCTATCATAAAAGCGAAGCCATAACAGTCAACTTCTACAGAAAACTTGCAGAATACAACTATGGACTAATAATCCTAAGAGTTCATTCAGCGTTAAGAGAAGACCAAACCACAGTGGATCTATTCACTTCTGAAGAATACAATGAATCCACAAAAGATTACTACTACCAAGATCAAAAAAAAGGACTTTTAACAATCGGCCACTATCTATGGGAGCCAAATAGAACCTACTTCGCTATTGCCCCGAAATTCATTGAAAATTCAGGCGGTTACTTGCCAAAAAGCATAATCATTGCTATGGGCTGCTGGAGCCTAAAATCAGGTTGTGAGGAAATGGCTGCAGTTTTCATAAATAAGGGAGCTAGAGCATATATAGGTTGGTCAAACATGGTCTACCCACATGACACAGACAACGAAACCATTCACTTGCTCAATATGCTGTTGACTGAAAATAAGCCGCTAGGCATTGCCATATCAAAAACCAGTGCCTATACATGCACGATTGACAGTCAAACAATTACAACTCATCTAGATTACTATCCTAAATCAGCTGCAAACTTGACAATATCTGAACTCGTCAAAGAAGCAAAGTCTTCCATGACCCTTCAAAGTACAGTTTACAATTTTGAACCATTACTACCTTCACTTTGTACCACAAACGTCCTCAGTTACAAATCAAAAGGCTTGAATCAGCAATCAAGACTCAAGAGATGAAGAGGGTTAAGTATTCCTCCTACTTTCTTCAATAGTTCCTCAAAATTTGACTTAGTCCACTCCAAAAATTTTTGACGTAGAAATTTTGTGCAGTACAAGATAGAATGTTACTCCATATCAACTTATATAAACAAAGAAGTATTGGTTTCATGAGGATAAAAATGGTAAGATTGAACAAGGTATACGTTTTGTTCAGTTTTGTTCTATTTTTGCTACTTATCGAAGTAGCTTATTCAACTGAGCAAGTGGTTATCGAATTCCTCTATTGGGATCCATCAAAGGACCCTCATTGGAGTCCAGGTTGTCCATCATGTGTCTACGAGTATGAACAATTTTTAGGAAAAAACGATACAATGAATAGAATTCAAGCTAGTTATAGAGGCCGAGTTTTAGTTTACTGGACGGAATATTATTCTTCAGATGGGCAATCAAAAGGGCAACTCTACAATATTGATAGACCTAATTCACTTGCAATAAAAGATTGGAAAGGCGATTTCAAAATCGTTCAAGGGGTTTTCAATGAGACATACGAAACATACGTAAGAGAAGTTATTGACGGGTATTTGAGGCGCGATGTTGCTGTTTTAAGTGTTGTTCCATCTTCCTATAGCGTATCTGCTGGTGAATTTCTTGAAATTAACGTTACTGTGAAGAACAGGGGGAATTATGTCGAATTTTTTAACGTCACAGTTTGTTATGATTCTAACATAATTGAAACCTTTCTTGTTGAGGGTTTAGAGCCAGGTGGAGAAGAGATATTAGTTTTTCATTGGGATACGAAAGAAGTTACTGTAGGCAACTACACCTTAAGTGCGTATGCGCATCCAGTTCAAGACGAAACAAACACTGATGATAATTTATATCATGCTGGAGTTATAGAAGTTAGGGCTCCAGATACTCTCCCATCAATTAGACATGATATTGCTATCATTTCTGTCATTCCCTCAAAATTGGTTGTAGACATTGGCGAAAAAGTGAATACTACAGCAACCATGAAGAATGTTGGAACGAAAATTGAGAGCTTTAATGTCAGCGCATACTACAATGCATCTTTAATTGAATCGTGGACAGTTGCAAGTTTGAGCCCGGGTAACGAGTTTTCGAAAGTTTTTGTTTGGGACACAAGCAACGCAACCAGCGGAAACTATATCATAAAAGTCCAGTCTGAACCTGTTGAAGGTGAAACCAACTTAATCGACAATGAGCGTACTTGCACAATTAAGGTCTCAGCATCTTCGCAAGCGAGCACTTCTTTCACTCTAGCGGTGCTCATAGGTGCTTTTTCTTTTGGTTTTCTTGAAACTTTCTCGCCGTGCTTGATTGCATTGTTGTCTTTTCTGTTGAGTTATACAATGGAAAAAACAACCAAATTTAAAGAAGGTTTATTTCAAGTAATGCTTTTTGCAGCAGGCTTTGTTTCCGCAGCTATACTTCTCGGATTAACAGTTGGGTTAGCATTCTTCTCTTTTGAGCCTTATTATAATATTTTGTTTTGGACCGTATGTGTCCTTGCTATATTTTTTGGGCTTAATTTGTTGGGGTTGAATTTCCTGCGTTTTCTAAATATTGATTTTAACACAAAGCCCCTCGTAAAACGCCTAGCAAGAAAATATGCATTCACTTACTCTGGACTTGTCTTACTTGGTTTCCTTTTTTATTTCTTGGATCCTTGTCTTGCGCCCATTTTTGTTTCTTCGTTGCTCACGTTCTCGAACGCCCCTTCAGGGTATCTGCCTATAGCTCTTCTCGTATTTGGTCTCGGAGTCATCATTCCTTTCATTAGCATTGGAATCCTTGCTGGTTCCATATCAGAGCTAGCTAGAAGCACTTATCGATATCGATCTAAAATACGAGCAGTCAGTGGCTTAATTTTGATAGCTTATGCCATCTACCTCATTGTAAAAATGATTATAGGAGGCATATAGGAAGAAGCTTTTAATGTGTGATTTCTTATCTGCTCTCTGTCTAAGAAGGGAGATATTTGAAATTCAGACAAACAAATAGTAAAGCCCTTGCAACTATTCTCGGAGCAATCATTTTTTCTGTGACCATTCTATCTTTTTGTACATTTGCAATTGCAGAAAGTGGTGGTTTTCAGTTTAAGCAAGCTACAGATATTTCCCAAACTCAAGTCGTTCAACAAAGCATGGTGCATGAGGGAGACTTAATAGTCAGTGGCAACGAAACACGCACGATAGATTATGAATACGATTTGATTGGAAACATTATAGTAAAAGACGATGCGACATTGATTATCAAAAACACAGTTTTCAACCAGACAGGCAAATATGTTCCTTCCGATGTTCCTCCCTCCGGCGTGAACGTAGTTGTGAAGGACCGAGCCAGTTTCTTTTTAACAAATGTTACTTTGACGATTTCGCAAGGCGTGAACGAGAGAAATGATAAGACTAGCAGAATTTTGGTTCAAGATGAGGCAAAGATATACATCGCTAGTTCACAACTAGAGAACTTCAGATATGACATTTCTATCTGGGCTATGGGCCAATCTTCTGTTTATATAGAAAACGCAATAATGAGGCGCGCGCGCGAAAATGTAACAAATACAGTTGAATCATGTACTCTGGTCGTTGATGATTATTCTGAGGTTCACGTCAAAAATCTAACTTTTGACAGGGTAACGGTTTACAGAAGTTCCAGAGTTTTTATAGAAAGGTCGACTCTGAGAAACGCTGTGCGAGTTTTTGATAGCCCCTCAATTCAGGTATCAGATTCAACTATAGGGTACGTAACTGCCGAGGGAAGTCCCTCACTTTATATTCGAAGATCGATAATAGAGTCCTACATATCGGCTTCAGAAAGCACTACAAGCGCTGATATTTGGCTTTTGCATATGACCATAAAAGAAGTAAGGGCTGGCGGTTTTTCCAAGGTACGATTGATAGACGCTTCGGTAGAAGATCTTTATATGTATGAAAACGCTACGCTTTTTGTGGGCTGGGATCTGCCGCTATTTGGGCCCTTAGCCTTTCCTTCCACATTGGAATTTGTCATACGGTTGATTGTATTTAATTCATTTGTGGTTACAATAATTGTAGTGTTGTATGTTTTGATAGGAAAGTTGCGAAAGTGGCGTCTGAGCGAAACCAAAGTTCTCAAAAAGACATAAAATCATGAAAAATTATCTAGTAATGCAGGTTATGTAATCACGAGCGCAAAACTATCTCGTAGACACTTGCATCTATTGTTGATTGATGATCGATTGAGCTGAAAGGTTGTGTTAGGCTGATGATGAATTTGAATTGCAGTGAAGGTAGGCATTTGATGCGACTATGTCTCTTACTTTCTGATGCCAGTGGCTAAAATCCTAGCAACCAAAAAGGTTATGCATTTGTTACCGAATAAAATAGGGCTAGTGAAGCTTATGACAGCCGACGAACGACCGGAATCTGAGGACCGCGGTTTTCTTCGTTTTGTGATTGTTTCAACCTTAACAGTTGTAGGCATGGCTTTATGTATTATGAGCCCATGGCTATTCTACATCTGTATGATAAACTTAGGCATGCGAGGCGAACCCCTCAACTACGTTGCTATCGCCGCTTTCTGGTCTTTCTTCGTAATAATCGTGATATTGGCTACTGTCATCGATTGGGTAATGAAGAGGAAAAAAACAGAATGATCGTTTTCAGACAGATTGTCAGTTACTTACTTGTGTCATGAATCCTTACCAAACTTAGGGAGAACAATGATGTCAAGAACGAGATTCAGATGCACTTTCAAAAAGGTTTTCGCTTTAACGTTCTTCGATATTTTGATAGTTTCTACACTGATCTTTCCTGCAACAACAAGCAGTGTCGGTGTACGATCTGGTAACTGGGCAAAGTATAATATTTCTTTCGACTATACATGGTTATCAGAGGAGCCAGAGCCTTCATTCCTGCAAGAAGCTAAAGAAAGGGATTGGCAGAATGTTACGGTGACAGATATCAACGGCTACGAAGTCACTTTTGAAATAGTCACCCATGTAAAGAATGGCACAACTTTCACAAACAAGTATATAGCTGATATACTCACGGGCGAAACCCTCAACCTCACTTTTCCAGTGTTAGTTACTGCTGGTCTTTCAGAAGGTGACCCCATTGTAGCCACCACTGACACTGACACTGAGGTGCCCTCTGTGAACAAAACGGTAATCATGAATTATGCTCGCGCAAACAGAAAAGTGAACTTTGTACCTATTTTTTCAGGGTACGTGACATGGAATGAAACAGAGGGAAGATTTCAAATTGTGGGAAATGGAAGTATCCGTTATTTTTATTATGATAAGGATACAGGTTTTCTATGCCAATTTGAATCGTATACTAAAGAGGGAAACAAATCATACGGTTTATCTACCTACTTTAATCTAATAATGGCAAAAACAAACTTGTGGGTGCCTGAAACTATCAGTGGATGGTGGTGGCCTGTGTTGGCTGTAATAATCGTTGTCCCAGCCGTTTTCTATTATTTCTTACGAACACGAAAAAAAAGATATCGTAGATTTTCTAGACCTGTTGTTAGGCGCCACTGACTAATGGCTTTTTTTCGGCTCTTTGAGTTCGCCAATTCATGAGGTGCCTCAAAAGTCTATTTTAATTTCGACGAATTTTTCAGTAACAAATTTATTCTGAATGATGTCCCTCATAGGCTTCTATTCTACCTACAGACATTTGAACGCTGATTTTTTCTCTTTTGCTTTAGTGCAATAAGGACTATTGCCATTCCTGTAGCCAAAATTAAGGCAATCGCCATTCCGATGCCATAAAAGATAGGGTTGACATTGGTTTCCAACTTGATTTTGATTACGTGAGTGTGCGCACTTTGGTTATGAGCGAAATAGAGAGAGGTGAATGTAGCATTTTCGGTTACAATAATGCCCAAGTTAGCCCCATCTAACAAGAGCGCCCAAGATTGTGATGTGGCAGGGCTTAGCAAACCCTTTGGTATCGTGATGTTGCAGTGTGTCATTGTGCTAGCAGGTCCAATGATTTTGAAGTCTATTTCCTTTGAAGCTTGGTTAAAGAGGAATCTTGACAAGACGGAATTGCTGCGAATTGTGATTTGGTAAAGTTGGCCATCTGAAATAACGGGTATCGGGCCTTCTGGGTTAGCGAGGGGATAAGAGTCTACGTCAAGGTGTGGGGTGTTAGTTTCGCCTACGCCATCGCTGTCTATGTCTTCGCCTTCATAATCACTCCAATAGTTTCCTTCATTCGCCTCGTTGTTCCACTGGTTTTTCGTCAAATTTCCTCGTAGAGATTCGAGATATAATTGGTATGTGTTGTCAATGATATTGTTGTGATAAATGATATTATGCCATGACGTATCATCCCAGAAGTCTATGCCATATGTATTTTCTGCAATCGCATTATCACTAATTGTGTTGTAGGTGGCACGGTGACCGACAAATCGGATACCTTGGTCGTTGCGCATTAAAATGTTTCGGTTGACTCTGTTCCCTGAAGCAAGGTATAGGTGAATGCCAGCGTAAAGGTTACCAGTTATTATGTTTTCTTCAATTGTGTTATTGTCGGCGTACGCAAACACGTTAATCCCCACGTACCGATTGCTCGTTATATTGTTTTTGCTAATGAGGGTATTGATAGTATGTACTTGTAGAATAATGCCAGAATCACTATTGTTAGCTATGCCGTTTTCAATAATCTTATTATCACATGAAGCATGTAGTCTAATACCCACATAACAGTTGTGGATCATGTTTCCAACGATTGTACTATTGCCAGAATAGTATAGAAAAATACCGTTTTCACCATCGCCTGATCGTCTTATTGTAAACCCTGTTATAGTAACATTGTTTGCCGATACTTTAATTACGGTTCCATTTTGGTTTCCATCAATAATCGTTGTGTTAGGGTTTTCTCCTATAAGCGTCAAACAATCTTTGGTTATCGCTAAGCGTTCGTAGTATGTTCCATTTGATACACGGATGATGTCTCCCGGGTTTGCGACGTTGATGGCTTCTTGAATTGTTCGGTATTCCATTGGCACGTTTAATTCTTTATTCTTGGAGACTACTGATGTTGCCCTAGGAACATTTATGGCTATTCCTACTAGTAACAGTGATATCAATACGACTTCCAGAATTTTTATTTTCATTGCAAGCCTACTTTTGGTATGCATGTATTCAAGTTCATTAAAATGAGTCACTGGCGAAGATACCAAGTAGCGTTCCAATGAATGAAAAGACTATGGTTAGAATGAACAATTTAACGACAGACTGGACAGCTGACTCAAATACGTCGTTAATCCCCCATGTCTCGCCATAAGATAAAGCTGGCGCCATCAGCAGAAAAACCGTGATAACCCCACCCATTATCAATGAAATACCCACATAAGCTATGGCTTTTGTTAGGTCTTGGATAAGAATGCCAGCTAAAAAGCTGAAGGCTGTTGCAACGATTATGAAAACAGGGACATAGGAATTAAACACAACGGTAAATAGAAAGGCAAACGTGTAGTTGATGCACATTGCAATTATGATCAAGGATTCCTTCAAGAATTTCCTGGAATTTATTTTCATCTCAAGCCCCTCATTTGAACCAAGTCGAAATATATAACTATAGACAAACTTATTAATTTGTCTAAAGAGATGTCTTTGAGATAATCATGCTGTCCTTTCAAAAAATCGTCACAGTAATTTTCATTTTGGTTACATTTGTATCTATTGGCTCAGTCTCTTATATTGCCTATATGCTTTTTGGAGCATACGATGTTGGACGTCTTTTGAATGTTTCAATTTCAGGAATTGACATCTCTGCACCTTCTGGCTCCACTGTGTCGATAACGATACACTTTCTATTCGATAACCCTAGTAGATTCGCTCTAGAACTGATACGTGTCGCTGGTGTTGTTTACTTGAATGGGCAACCGTTGACACTTTCTGATGCCCCAACAATCTTGTGGGTGAACCGTTTTGAGTTGCCCCCGTTTTCAGAAAGAAACCAAGTATCAATTGTGGCTGGCAATATTCCTAGTAATAAAGTTTCCTCGCAGTCTCCTGAAGCTTGGTTCATAAAACTGCATTTTTCTGTGCGCAATATTCCCCTAATTGGCGTGGGGTATTTCACGGTATACCTCGAATACCCTGGGAGCTTGTAACTTATGTATCTTTCTCAAGAGCGCCTTGAGTATCCATTTGGAAAAAGATGGGTATATGCGAGCGCTTTTATGGCTGGAATCTCTATTATTTTCGCCGTTTTTATGCTAAGTGAAGGAGGGCCTCTGGTTCTACTAGAGTACTTCGCATTTACTTTATGTGCGACAATAGCAGTCTTTGCCTTAAAGTTTTATTTATACTTTGTAAGAAGACAGAAATCGTCGGAAACTTTCTCTTTTGAGAGTGAAGAAGAGGTCCCGAAAAGGCGCTGGAGATGGAGTTTCATAGCTCTTTTGTGTTTGTCAATTGCGTCGCTTTTTGTACCGCTTATCTTGCTATGGGTTTTCGCACAGTCGTGGTGGTGGCTTATATGCATCGGTGGCTATGTTCCAGCGGTTAACATTCCAGAGGTAATTCTATATCTCTACTCTCAACGAGCCTGATGATAGAGATCAACTACTAGGATAAAATATTTGCGTGCATTTTAGCCGTTTCAACTATTTGATTTATTATCACTTTCCTAAGGGGAAATGGCATGCTACGTATCTGTTTTTTCCGCTTTCAACTAATTGCGGCTCTTTTTTCTTGCAAATTTCCTGGGCGTAGGAGCATCTTGTATGGAATCTGCATCCAGAGGGTGGATTAACAGCGCTTGGTATTTCACCTTTAAGAACTATTTCAGTTCGTCTTGCTGTTGGATCTGGAACTGGTACAGCCGCAATTAGAGCTTCGGTGTAGGGGTGGAAGGGATTTTGTATTACGTCGTCTGTTAGTCCCTTTTCCACCATCTTTCCAAGATACATGACTGCAATGCGATTGCACATGTATCTAGACAGAGCTATGTCGTGTGTTATGTAAAGAAATGAAATGTGGAACTTTTCTACGAGACTTAGGATTAGTTTGGCAACTTCGCTTCTGATGGAGGCGTCAAGCATAGATACTGGTTCGTCTGCGACAACAAACTCCGGTTGAAGAATGAATGCTCTTGCTATGGCTACTCTTTGTCTTTGTCCACCACTTAGCTCGTGGGGAAATCGGTAAAGATATTCGTCGGGTGGAATTAAGTCCATGTCTTCCATGACTTTGGACACTCTATCTTTTATTTCTTCTAGGCTTTTTGCGGCTTTCTGGACGTGTAGGGGCTCAGATACTATGTCATAGATACTCATTCTTGGATTTAGGGACTCGTAGGGATCTTGAAAAATCACTTGCAGTTTTCTTCGCAATTTTCTTAGTTCTGCATCAGCTATATTAGTTATATCTTTACCTTTAAAGAAGATTTTCCCCGATGTAGGGTCAATCAGTCTAAGCAGTAGCCTTCCTGTCGTCGTTTTTCCGCAACCACTTTCGCCAACAACACCAAAAATTTCCTCTTTCTCTATTTCAAAACTTACATCATCAACAGCGTGAACTACAGGGTTTTCCTTAGACAGTAATGTTTTGAAGAAGCCTCTTTTTATTGGGAAGTGTTTTGTTAGGTTTTCTGCTTTCACAGTTATTTCTTTCATGATTTTCCACCTACAAGGTAGCATGCTACACTGTGATTCTCTGTTCCAACATTAACTGTTGGAGGCACCTCTTTTCTACAAATTTCCATGGCATAGTTACATCTAGGGTGGAATCTGCATCCTGGTGGAGGATCCAGAAGGTCTGGCGGAAACCCGTGTATGGATGATAATTCTTTTTTGGGTCCGATTATGCTTGGGAAGGCTGATACCAGTTTTTGTGTGTACGGATGCAAGGGTTCCTTATAAATGGATGTTACAGGTCCTTGTTCCACAATTTTACCTGCGTACATAATTGCGATTTTGTTGCAGGTTTCAGCGATCATCGAGAGGTCGTGCGATATTAATATCATGGACAAGTTTAGTTTGTGTTGCAGTTCTTTCATGACTTTCAGTACCTGAGCCTCTATTATAACATCTAGTGCTGTTGTGGGTTCGTCCGCAATTACGAGGTGAGGATTGCATGCCAGAGACATTGCTATCATTACACGTTGTTTCAAGCCACCACTGAGTTCATGTGGATAACGGTCTATTCGCGATGCTCCTATCCCTACAAGATCAAGTAGATTTTCGGCTCTTTTTCTAGCTTCTTTCTTGCTGACTCTTTCGTGGGCCAAAATAGATTCGGTTATTTGTTCTCCGACCTTTGTAGTAGGATGGAGTGCGTTCATGGCTCCTTGAAATATTGTGGAAACCATTTTCCATCTAATTTCACGGCGGAGTTTTGCATCAGGAAGTTTTAATATGTCTTGACCTTCGAAGTTGATGTTTCCCCCGAATATCTTTCCATTTCGGGGCAAAAGTCTTAGGACGCATAATGCGGCGCTTGTTTTTCCGCAACCAGATTCACCTGCAAGTCCAAGCGAATCTCCTTTATCTAGTGTGAAGCTGACATCGTCTACAGCTTTAACCCAGCCCCTCAGTGTTAGGTAATACATCTTCAGGTTTTCGACGTTAAGTAGTTGCAATTACCGCCTTCTCCTCAATCTTGGGTTCACAATTTCATCTATGGCGTGTGAAATGAATACGAATGCTAGGCAAAGGAGTGTGATAGCTATTCCTGGCGGAATTACCCACCACCATATAAAGTCCTGAAAGCCCGTTCCTACAGAGAAAGCTAGGTTAAATTCCCTTCCCCATGTAGGGGTGGTGGGATCTCCAAATCCTATGAAGCTAAGTGCGGCTTCGAGGATTATGGCTCCTGGAATGGTCAGCACCATGTCTGCTAGGGCTATAGGTAGGATGTTTGGTATTACATGCCTCATCATAATGTAAGTTTTGGAGGCGCCAGAGGCTGTTGCAGATTCGATGAATGACATTTCTCTAATGGAGAGGGTTTGAGATCGTATGAGCCTTGATAGGCCTTGCCATCCGAAAACTGCTATTATGAGAACTATGTAGTATACGCTTTTTCCGAAAAGTGATACTAATACTATCAGTATCGGCAATGCTGGCAGACATATTAGCACGTCTACCAGTCTCATTAGAACTTCGTCAACGGCTCCGCCTACAAAACCTGCGACAACGCCTACGAGGATGCCTAGAAGCGTTGAGAGTGCAGCAGCCATAAGTCCGACGGCAAGTGAAATTTTTACACCATAAATTAGTCGTGACCAACAGTCGCATCCGTAGACTTGGGTTCCAAGCAAACCGTAGACAAGGCCTGGAATGTGAATGCTAAATGTTGACAAGCTTATTTCGCATGTACCGATTCCTGTCGGGTTTGTCTTGTCCTTGATGGGCTTTATGGTCACGTACATCGTGAAGTTGAAGTCTCCGGGTGGTCCTAAAATGTCTGGATGCATCTTTGTATAAAAGTCAACGGGTTCGTATCCTAATCGGTAGAATAGCTGCATGGGGCACATGTCGATAGTGCCGTTTGTTGAGATTTTTAGAAAGGGCCATGGTGGTTTCATCAAACTGTAGGGTGGTTTGGAAAGATCATAATAATAGGCATGTTGATTAAAAAGTGCATTTTCCCACCAAAATGAATCCCAAATGGGAAAGGTGTTTCCAAAAGTTGATTGTGTTTTGTTACCTGCTGGTGTTGTCAAGTTGAGTTCAAGCGCGTACCATGTTGTTGCTCGTTTACCAATGTTGCCCGAATACATGAAGAAAAAGTCGAAGCTTTTTGGATGGTCCCATGGATAATGCCATAAAGCGCTAAATTGAATTTGAATAGGTTCTGTTCCGTTGGTATACTTTATTATCCATTTACCGCCTTTTGCTTCGGCTTGAACGAAGCTTGGAAGAGAGTCGTTGTCAAGTGTCCAGTTTAAAACTGAATCCACATTTCTTGGAAGATTCCGCAAGGATGGAACAAGATTTGCATACCATTCAGGGTATGCGTACTGCCACGCTACACTTCTTTTCTCCGGATCAACTGGCGCTAAGACTGGTGTCAGT
>Ga0129298_10000866_pt1 | contig 12466 bp, 10 predicted proteins | sample I19B2metaG_FD_94707 | JGI IMG/M metagenome (GOLD analysis project Ga0129298, IMG submission 94707) | Lake sediment bacterial and archeal communities from Gulf of Boni, Indonesia to study Microbial Dark Matter (Phase II) - ​I19B2 metaG | ecosystem: Environmental > Aquatic > Freshwater > Lake >... | reverse complement strand
TATTATACAACGAAAGAGGATGTGGATCTTTTGCTTCGAGCCATGAAGGAGATTCAAGATAAGGCATCATCGTAGAGAACGACTACAGGAACCAGGGAGGTTATGATATGTTAGGATTCACATGGAAATTGGCCGAATGGCCAACAAGAACGACTTATGATGATTTACCGAAAGAGATAAGAGAAAAAATCAAATATTGCATGCTGGATGCTGCGGGTGTTGGATTAGCTGCGGTGAGCGATGAAGTAGGCCAAACCTTTAGATCCATTCTCCCCGAAGTGGGTGGTCCGGGTCCCTGCACGGTTTTTGGATCTCCAGACATTTGGAATCCTCTCACCGCAGGCCTTGTAAATGGATCGTTGGGCCATGCCCTGGACTATGACGACACCTATCAACCAGTCCCTGTCCATACGAGCGGTTCCCTCTTTCCGGCTTCGCTGGCCATGGCTGAGAGACAGAAGTCCTCGGGGGAAGAACTCATCCTGGCTATGGCACTGGGTACTGAGGTAGCTATCCGTATTGGATTGGCTTTAGGCCGTTCCCATGTAGATAAGGGGTGGCATGGAACTGGCACGTTCAACACCTTTGGCGCTGCTACAGCTTCAGGAATTTTGCTCCACTTTTCAGCCGAACAGATGGTTCGATGTTTTGGAACTGCTGCCGTTCAGGCAACCGGTTTGTTGAAGGCGGCTGCTGGTACAAAGTGCAAACCTCTCCATGCCGGAAAGGCTGCTATGAATGGGATTCTTTCAGGGCTTTTGGCTTCCACGCCCGGGTGGACCGCCCCGGAAAAAGCCTTGGAGATGCCAAATGGATTTGCTGCTCTATTCAGCGAGAAGCCTCAGCTCGAGGTGGGATTAAAGGGATTGAGTGAGAAGTACCATTTAATGGATATCAGTTTCAAAATTTCAGCGAGTTGCTCACAGACCCAAGCAACCATTGATGGGGTTGAAGAACTTAAGCTAAGGCACCATATCGACCCAGGGGCGGTTCGGGAGATCATCCTGACTGTGAACCCCATTGCAGGGACTGTAGCAGGTATTCCGGAGCCTAAGGACGGCTATCAAGGGAAATTCAGTTTAGCTTACTGTGCGGCATTGACACTCCATGGGCATGATCGCTTTAAAGATGCTTTCAGCGAAGCCATGCTGAATCGGCCTGAGCTCCAGGCGACTTGCCGAAAGGTCAAGCTCAATATTATTCCTGGCATGGGTGATGTGGAATCCGGTATCGAGATCGTCTTGAAGGATGGGAAAAAGTTTTCTACCTATGTTCCCATCGCCAAGGGAAATCCTGGAAATGAATTAAGCAAGGAGGAGTTAGAGGGGAAATTTGTCAGATTGGTTGAACCTTTTTTCGGTCTGAAGTCAACCCAAACTCTACTTTCTACTTTTCTAAACTGCGAAGAGTTAAAAGAGGTTAGGAGATTGGGAGATTTACTTCGCCAAGCTTCTTTGAGGGCGGTTCAAAATACATGCCCTTCTTGCGTTCTATAAAGTGAGAAGGGTGTGCAGTTCCTATCGATTAAAACAAACCTCCCTTAGGCCTCCATCGGTGTGAAAGGAAATGAGAAGTATTATAGGGAAATAGGACTTGGAATCATCTTTTTAGTCAGGTTTATGTCGAGAGATAGAGAAAATCCATAGAAAGGAGATAGGATTAATGACCACTATCGATCTTAGAAGCGATACCGTTACCCAGCCCACTGAAGCCATGCGGCGAGCAATGATGGAGGCTGAGGTGGGAGATGATGGACGTGTTGGTCCGGATGGGAAAGGCGAAGATCCCACGATGAACCGGCTTGAAGCAATGGCCGCCAGTATTCTCGGGAAAGAGAGAAGTCTATTTGTACCCAGTGGGACCATGGGAAATTTAGTTGCTTTGATGACCCATTGCCGAAGAGGAGATCACCTGGTCCTGGGAGGGAATGCCCATATCTACCGAAATGAGAAGGGACCTTTCATGGATGATATTGCAGGCCTCATCCCCATAACCATTCCTGATCCGGAAGGAAAGATGGATTTGAAATTATTGGAAAAGGCGTTGAAAACTCAACCCGTTCGGTTGGTCTGTGTGGAGAACACACATAATTATAGTGGAGGATCGGTCAGCCCGCCTGCCTATCTACGGAGGGTCAAGGATTTAGCCCAGGTGCATGGCGTGCCGGTTCACATGGACGGGGCGCGTATATTTAATGCAGCCACCACTCTGGGAATTGAAGCCAGAGCATTAGCGGAATGCGTGGATACAGTCATGTTTTGTCTTTCCAAAGGCCTGAGCGCACCGGTTGGCTCAATGCTGGTTGGCTCGGAAGAATTTATCCTGAGAGCCCGTGAGCGCCGAAAGCTCTTAGGCGGACAGATGCGACAAGCTGGAGTGCTTGCAGCTGCCGGAATTGAGGCCCTAAATAGCATGGTGAGCCGATTGGCTGAAGATCACCGGAAAGCTAAGGTACTGGCACAAGCTCTTTCTGGAATCGATGGACTGGTAATTTTGGGCAGTGCTCAATCGAACATGGTTAAATTGGATATATCGGGTTTAAATCTCACGGCTAAAGAATTTCAGGCAGAAATGGCCAAACGGAATGTAAAGGTCCACCTTGTTTCCTCTACAGAAATTCGTCTCGTGGCACATAAAGACGTCTCAGAAGAAGATTGTCTCTTGGCTAGCCAAATTATCGCTCAATTTAGTAAGGAAAGGGTTTTATCGATGGCTGCAAAGAAGTGATAGAGGTAAGAAGAAAAGAGAGTTTTTAAGTTAAAATTAAAGGAGGCCTAAAATGGAAGATTTTGAGATGTTGAATGGAATTATTGATATGCATCTGCATCCCGCCCCTGCTACGCACGTCAGGAGGTATGACTTCCTCCAAATTACAAAACAAGCCGCTGAAGTAAAGATGAGGGCAATCGTGCTGAAGCCAATGGAATTTACGTCCATGGATAAGGTGTATGCTGCAGAAAAATTTGTCCCGGGAATAAGAGTTTTTGGAGGAATAGTACTTGACAATGCAGTAGGAGGTCTCAATCCAGAGGCAGTTGAGAAGGCGATCAAACTGAATTCAAAATTTATCTGGATGCCTGTATTTGATGCCCTTAATACGAGAAAAAGAACAGAGTTGGTTCCCTCTTATAAAACAATGATCGACGCAACCAAGCCCTCGTTGACTGTCCTTGATCCGGCAGGAAAGCTCAGGCCAGAGGTAAAAAAAATTATCGAGATCATCGTGAAAGCGAAAGGTGTCGCCTTAGCTACAGGTCATATTTCGCCGGAAGAGAGTATCGCCTTGATTGACGAAGCCAAATCGAAAGGAATCGAGCATGTAGTCGTCACTCATGTGAGTTCCACAATTATCGGTGCGACAATAGAACAGCAAAAAATCATGGCGGGGAAAGGGGCAATCCTTGAACATGTTTGGACCATATGTTTGCCCAGACCTGATCGCCAAGGCCAGCATCCTTCTGAAATTGCTAATGCAATAAAAGCTGTAGGGCCAAAGCATTGTGTGATGGCGACAGACTTAGGGAACTATTATCATCACCCGGTCGACGGGTTTAGATCATATATTTTGCATATGAAAGCCCTTGGCATCGGTGATGATGAGATAAATATCATGACCAGAGAAAACCCGGCTAAGATATTGGGAATTTGATCCCCACAAAGGCATCCTTGACAGACGCTCTATCTTCAAGGCTTGACTGGCCCCTGTGAAATAGGTTCAAGAGCGGATATATAAATTTCTTTCCCATTCAGAAAGGAAAAGAGGGGGGATTTCATTTTTTTGTGTCCTATTTATTCGAGATTGTCGGTGAGCAGTTGTATAAAGACGATTAAGGAGGAATGAGAAATGAAGATAAAGAAGGTGATTACTACAGAGGGTTTGAATGGATTTTATAATGATGACAAAACGGCTATTAAAAAGGGAGCGAAAATGGATGGTTTTATTTACAGAGGAGAACCCTTAACTCCTGGATTCAAGACAATTCGCATGCCAGGTGTGGCTGTCTCAATTATTTTCATATTAGAGGATGGAAGTTATGCCTTTGGCGATTGTTCTTCAGTCCAGTATGCAGCTGTGGGCGGAAGAGAACCTTACTTGACAGCAGATGAAATGGTGAGGCTCGCCATGGAAAAAATCACCCCGGCATTTGAGGGGCGTGAAGTAACTACCTTCAGGAAAATGTCAATGGAAATTGAGGAGATGGAACACCAGGGCCTCAAGATAAATTCAAGCGTTCGCTATGGAGCCAGTCAAGCAGTATTGGATGCGGTATCCAAGGTAAGAAGGATTACCGCCGCTGAAGTCGTTGCAGATGAATATGGAACTGAGGTCTCAACCGAACCTATACGAATCAATGCGCAGTCAGGGGATGATCGATATACGAATGTGGACAAAATGATCCTCAAAAGGGCCGGGTTTATGCCCCATGGGCTCATCAACAATATGGAACAAAAGCTCGGAAGAGATGGTGAGATATTTCTGAATTATGTGAGATGGGTTAAAAATCGGATCTTCGATATTGGTGAAGAAGACTATCGACCGGTCCTGAGGTTTGATGTCTATGGGACGATAGGAGAAGCATTTCAGAACAACGTCCAAAGAATTGTTGATTACCTTAGAAAGGTCAGTGAAGCCGCCCACCCTTTAGAATTGTTTATTGAGATGCCTGTCGATATGGGGAACAAAGAAGATCAATTCAAGGTGATGGGTGAAATAAAGAAAGGTTTGAGAGAGAAGGGCATTGATGTCAATCTCATCATCGACGAATATGCCAATACCTTTGGGGAAATAAAGGAATGGGCGGATTCGGATGCCTGTGATATGGTTCAGGTAAAAACAGCAGATTTAGGTGCTCTTCATAACTCCGTTGAAGCAGTCCTGTATTGCAAAAAGGTCGGCAAGAAGGCGTATCTCGGGGGAAGTTGCACTGAGACAGATCAATCGGCTAGGCTATGTGCAAACATTGCTTTGGCGACTCAACCCTTCGCTTGTTCCGGAAAACCGGGTATGGGGGTAGATGAGGCTCTGATGATTATCAATAACGAGATGCAACGTGTCTTGGCTATCTGCAAAGCAAGAAGAAAAGGACTCTAAATTTACCTATTTCCATAGTCTTCTCTTTTTGGAGACCCATCCATGATCCGTGTTGAGACCCCCATTCATTTCTCCGTCATCAAGAGGTTGAAGGTGGGTGATCAGATTGAATTGTACGGGAAGATCTATGCTGGAAGAGATGCTGTACTCCCTAAAATTTGTCAACTCATTCATGAAAATCGTTTGACCGAACTTGGGGTGGACCTTTTAGGTTCGGTGATTTTTCACACAGCCGTAACTGAAGCTGGTATTGGTCCAACCACAAGCGGGAAGGTTGAGATTGAGGGGAGCATACCCCTCTTATCGAAAGCTGGTGTAAAAGTTCATCTGGGAAAAGGAGCATTGCAGCCCAGGACCGTCAAGGAACTTCACCGATGGAACTCCGTTTTCGCTGTCACGCCACCCGTTTCAGCTGTTTTCCATCAATCGTTGAAGGGAAAGAGAGTGGTGGCCTTCCCTGAAGAAGGGATGGAGGCTTTTTTTGAACTTAGAGTGGAAAAGTTACCCGCCATTATTGCCATCGCCCACGGTAAATCGATTTTTTCGAAAATCTGAGAGAGGACCTTAGGAAACGAGGGAAAATCCCATGACTTGGAAGATGGCGTCCCACCCGAAGAGAAAGATCAAGCGAGAGATATTGTGAGGGAAACCCTTCTTGGCACATTGAGGAAGGAGAATTAGATGTCTAAGCTTTTTGAACCATCTGACATCAAAGGGATGAAACTGATCAATCGTATTGTCCGTTCGGCAACCTGGACAGGATTAGCTGCAGAAGATGGGGCTTGTACCCCTAAGCTCATAGAACTTCTGATCCAACTCGCCAAGGGGAGGGTGGGTCTGATTATCACTGAGGCTGCCTACTTCCGGTTAGAAGGACAACCAAGTCCTCGACAGCTTGGGATATACAAAGACGAATTAGTCCCAGGGCTTCAAGGAATGACTCGAGCGGTCCACGATCACGGCAGTCCAATCGTTCTTCAACTCAATCACGGAGGTCTATTTTCTGCCCCCGAGCTAACAGGGCAAATACCTTTGGCCCCCTCCTATATAGAAGGGCTCTCCAACTACCTATACAAAGAAATGACTATTGAAGACATTCAGGAAGTAGTGGATGCCTTCGGCCAGGCTGCCTGTAGGGCCAAGGAGGCTGGTTTTGATGGCGTACAGATCCATGCAGCCCATGGATATCTGTTAAGCCAATTTCTCTCTTCAGCCTTCAATAAGCGCATAGATATTTACGGCGGATCCATAGAGAACCGAGTTAGGATCTTGATAGAAGTGCTCAAGAACATACGGGTCAATGTGGGGGATAACTTCCCAGTCCTCGTCAAATTGAACTGTCAGGATTTCATAAAAGGTGGGCTGACATTGAATGATTCTCTAAAGATCGGGGTTTTCCTCCAGGAGGAGGGGATCGATGCCATCGAATTAAGTGGTGGGATGCGCCTGTCTGGAGAACTGAGCCAGTTTAGGATGAAGATCAATTCTGAGGAGAAGGAGGCTTACTTTCGTGAGGAAGCAAAAGTCTTCAAGAAGAGACTCCAAGTCCCGTTAATCCTGGTGGGAGGAATTCGCACATTCCAATTGGCCGAGTGGCTTGTTGAAAATGAGTATGCCGATTATATCTCGATGAGCCGCCCTTTCATCAGGGAACCCTTTCTGGTCAAGCGTTGGGAGTCAGGGGATTTCCAGAAGGCCACATGTATTTCAGACAATAAGTGCTTCGAACCAATACGCGCCGGAGAAGGAATCTATTGTGTAGTCGAAAAAAAACAAAGAGAAAGAAAAAAGCCACCACGGCCTCACAAAAAAAGAATCAGGGAATGATTTCGGGAGATTCCATAACCCATATTGGTTTGTAATTTCATAAGAATACTGTCCATCAGGATGGGAGGCAAAAAATTATGGGAATGACTTTGGCTGAGAAAATATTGGCAGCACATGCGGAAAGAGACAGAGTTAATCCGGGGGAATTTATCCGGGTTAGGGTCGATGTGATCATGTTGCACGATTTAACTGCGGGACTAGTGATTGAAAGCTTTCGACAAATAGGTGCCAAAAAGGTCTTCGACACGAAGAAGATCGTATTAACCATCGACCACGGCGTGCCAGCCAAAAGTGTCCAAACTGCAGAGAGCACTCGAAAGGTGCGGCAATTCTCTCGTGAACATGGGATAGAATACTACGAAGTGGGGCGAACTGGTATCTGCCATGTTTTCTTACCTGAGCAAGGTTTTGTGCTTCCCGGTGATTTAGTCATTGGTGCCGATTCCCACACCTGCACCTATGGCGCTGTGGGCGCCTTCTCAACCGGTATGGGAAGTACTGACATCGCTGCCGCCATGGTCACTGGAGATAGCTGGATGAGGGTACCCCATAGCATCCAGTTCATATATCATGGGAAGCCTAGAAAATGGGTAGGCGGGAAAGACCTCATTTTATACACGATCGGCCAAATCGGTGTTCAAGGAGCGCTCTATGCTTCAATGGAGTTCACTGGAGAGGCGGTAGCTGACCTCCCTATGGACGGCCGTTTCACTATGTCCAACATGGCTACTGAGGCTGGAGCCAAGGCGGGTCTTCACCGTGTGGACAGTAAGACCTTGGGTTATATTACGCCCCGGACCAAAAGGCCATATCAGATTTACGAACCAGACAAGGATGCCAATTATGAAAAGGTCTACGAATGGGATGTCTCGAATCTGGAGCCTCAGGTTTCGTTTCCTTTTCTTCCTTCCAACACTCATCCAATCAGTCGAGTAGGGGAGATAAAAATTCAACAAGCGGTGGTCGGGAGCTGCACCAACGGTCGGTTAGATGACTTGAGGATTGCTGCCAAGGTGATCAAAGATAGGAAAGTGCATCCAGATGTCCGCTTCATTATAAACCCTGGGACCCCACAGATCTATCGTGAAGCTCTCCGAGAAGGCTTAATGGAGATCTTCATTGAGGCCGGAGCAGCGATTAGTACACCCAACTGCGGACCATGTTCCGGAGCCCATGTTTGGCTCTTAGCTCCTGGAGAACGTTGTATCGCCACCACCAGCAGAAATTTTGTGAACAGGATGGGAGGTCCTGGCTCTGAGGTATATCTGGCAGGACCAGCGGTAGTGGCAGCGAGTGCGATAACAGGAAAGATTAGTAGCCCTGAGGAGGTCATGAGATGAAGATAAAAGGCAAAGTCCATAAATATGGGAGTAACGTGGACACGGATGTGATCATCCCAGGGCAATATATGGAGATCTCTGATGCGAAGGAACTTGCCAAACATTGTATGGAGGATATAGATTCAGAATTTGTGAATAGGGTGCAACCAGGTGACGTCATTGTTGCAGAAGAGAATTTTGGCTACGGGTCATCCCGAGAGCATGCGCCTTTGGCGATCAAGGCCAGTGGGGTAGGATGCGTGATCGCAAAGAGCTTTGCACGAATATTCTATCGGAATGCCATCAACATAGGCTTGCCGATACTTGAAAGCCAGGAGGCGGTGGATGGTATAGAGAATGGAGATATTTTGGAGGTTGATCTGAAGACAGGGGAGATCGTGAATGTGAGTAAGGGAAAAAGGTTTCAGGCTCAAGCGTATCCTGATTTCATCATGGAGCTCATATCGGCAGGAGGATTGGTGGAATATACTAGGCGAAGATTAATAAAAAATAGAAAAGGAAATGAGAGGAGGATATTATCGTAACAATGTTTTTTATTTAGCGTTGATAGATTTCGTAAATTTTTGAGTATCTAAAGACTGTCAAACCAATGGGCTTCTTGCTCAGAAATTAAATTTTCCTTCCCACCTCAAAGCCTTCTTTGATTGCAAAATGAATGTCTCTTGGTTTATTCACATCACCACACATATAAATTTCACAGCCAATTGTCTTCAAGTCATTTAAAATTTCGGTATTGGGGCGATGGCCTACCGCTACCACAATGGAATCGGTTTTGATTGAGAACCTTTTATCTCCCTTTCTAAGCATTAACTCATTATCTTTTACGCTCTCTACCATTGTGTTGATCAGTATCTCCACGTTATGTTTTTCCAGATTGAGAAGCAACGGTACTCTTGAAGGTGTTGGAATATCTTTGGCAATCCCATCTATTTGTTCAATGATCATCACTTTTTTCCCATGTTCAGCTAAGTATTCTGCTGTCTCCGCCCCATTTCCTCCTCCGCCGATAATGGTAACTTTCGATCCGAGTTCCATCTCTTGGGATAAAACCTCGAACACTGTATAGGTTTTGGGCGAGATGAAATTCTCAGGAACCGATGGTTTACTCCCCGTTGCGATCACGATTGCATCAGGACGTAATTCGGAAATATATTGACGAGTGGGTGTTACATTTAAGCGAAGGTCAATATCCAAAGCCTTCAATTGCCTCTTATAATAGTTTGTTAACTTTTCAATATCGATCTTACCAGGAGGTTTGCAGGCTATCAGGAGTTGCCCACCTATCCTATCACCTTGATCGAGGAGAATGACCTGGTGTCCTCGTTTTGAAAGATTTAACGCTGCCTCCAAACCCGATGGCCCAGCTCCGATCACCACTACTCTTTTGAGATGATCTGCTTTCCGATGCTTACTGGTTCGTTCTTTTCCAACAGAGGGATTAACAGTGCAGACTATCGGATGATTTAATACCACAAGTTGGTGGGTACAGATCACGTCACCGATGCAAGGTCTCACATCAAGTTTATTTCCACTGAGTGATTTATTTATTATTTGGGGATCAGCAAGTAATGCCCTCCCCATCGCCACAATATCTGCCTTCCCCTTTTTAATGATTTCTTCTGCAAAATCCAAATTGTTTATTCGGTTGACAGCGATGACGGGTATAGAGACATGAGCTTTAATGGCTTCTGCAAGACTGACAATACAACCTTCGGGAAAACGCATTGGCGCAACAGAAGAGACGAAGTTTCCCAAAGCAACAGCTGCAGCGGCACCCACTGAAACATGTATAGCATCCACACCAGCCTTGTCTAAACATTTGGATATTTCTATGGAGTCGGCCGATGTCAGTCCTCCATCGATGCCATCTTCACCATTGATTCTCACCAGAAGAGGGTAATCACCGAGTTCGCGTCTGATACCACGGATAATTTCTAAAATGAATTTCATACGTCCTTCAAATGAATTACCAAATTCGTCTTTTCTTTTATTGGCTGCTGGAGAGAGAAATTCCCCAATCAAGTAGAGGTGTGCACCGTGCAACTGCACTCCGTCGAATCCAGCCTTTTTGGCCAAAACAGCTGCGCGTACAAACTTTTCGACTAAATCATAAACTTCTTCGCGTCTAAGTTCTCTCGGAACGACATATCCAGGGACAGGATGTGGGGTACTCGATGGAGCCACTGGAAGTAATCCCCTCGTGACCAATAGACGGCCTTTGGAATCGACCCTTCCACCTCTTCTCCCCGCATGAGACAATTGAATCACTGCTTTGACATCCTGATCCTTAATCGATTGAGCCAGTTTTTTCAAACCATCTACATATTTCTCTCCATCAATACAGAGAGGGTACATGGTGTGATTTCCACGAGGTGATTCATCCACCATAGCATCCTCCACAATGATCATACTAACCCCACCTTTAGCACGTTCACGGTAGTAATCGATCATCCTTTGGGATACGTATCCGTCTCTGGCAAGGTTAGTCGACATCGGGGGCATAATAATGCGATTCTTTAATACCATTTTTCCGATATTAATGGGTTTAGTTATTTCCATCTCTCCTCTCCTTTATTTATCTACCACTTTTTCAATTCAAAGGCAAGCTTTTTAAGAGAGGGATAACAGTGTTATCTTTTTAGAGAAAATCAGGTTAGTGAAAAATTCCAAATCAGAAAGGCAAAATGTTTCTGTTATTGACGTTGATAAATGCATATGCTAATATTGCCATTCAACAGAAGGAGAAAATGGCTGATCTTCGAGTTTCACTTGGGCCACTCGAATTGAAAAATCCTATAATCGCTGCCTCAGCCATAACGACTAAGACCATCGAACGGATCAGGAAGGCAGAAGCCTTCGGAGCAGCAGCGGTCATTGCTAAGGCAATTGTTACTAAAGACCCGTATTTTGGTTTGCCCCGTTTTTATAGCAACCCCCAAAAGCAAGCACTATTCGTTCCCATGGACCCTCGTCTTGAGGTTGAGGAGGGGATTGCTTTAATCCGGGCGGCGAAGAAAACTGTTAAAATCCCCATCATTGCTAATACCATGGGATCTGGGAATGACATCGACTCATGGGTGGATATAGCTACCAAGCTCGCTCATGCGGGTGCTGACATGGTAGAATTAAATTTTGGTTGCCCTAACATCGGAATTATGCAGAAGAGCCTCGGCGACCTCTCTGGGCATGAAGAAGAAGTACTGGGTGCGGTGGTTGGCCAGTCCACTTCCCTCGTAGGCCGTATTATACAGGCGGTCAAAGAGACCATCAGGATACCTCTCATGGCCAAGCTTACTCCAGAGGTCACTGACATATCGGCAGTTGCCAAGGCATGCATTGAAAAAGGGGTTGACCTGCTGGATGTATCCAACAACCGTTCGGGCCTCCCTGGGGTGGACATTTATAATGATGGCAGACCTCTTTTTAAGAACTTGGAGACTCAGTCTTTTTCCGGGTTTTGTGGCCCTTCCGTGAAACCTATTACTCTGAAGAACGTCGCACAAATCAAGCTTACCAACCCCACTGCTCAAATTGTGGCATCCGGGGGGCTTATGAACTGGAAAGACGCAGTAGAAGCAATGATGTGCGGGGCCAAGGTGACAGCCTACTGCACTGTTATCATCTGGGAAGGATGGGAAGTCCTCAAAGAAATAGAAAAGGGACTTCTTAAATATATGGAGGGACAGGGATATGATCGCTTGGAAGACCTCTACGCCGCAGGCCTCAAGTACATCACCACTCCCGACAAGGTATCTTTCAAGTACGTGGTTGCCAAAGTCAATTATGAGAAATGTAATGGCTGCGGCATTTGTTGCAAACCTGGCCATTGTGAAGCGGTGACGCTGAAAGAGGAGAAAGCCTCCGTTGAAAAAAAGCTCTGCGTGGGATGCGCCACTTGCGCTGACCTTTGTCCCACCGGTGCCATGGAGATGGTGGAAGACCCTGAGGCATACGGCAGGCTCAAGAAATCATCTCTACAGAGAAGTTGACATGACTTAACTTGCTTTTTTGAGATTAACAAAAGAAGAGCTTAATGAGCAGTTTATAAGGTGCTGCCGTTGCAATGAGAAAGCGACTCGCTTCGGTTTACTATCTACCGAAAATTAGCATCCTAAGCATTTGATAATTTGCCACTTTAATAGCTCCTGTAGCTGAAGCGTTAGAGATAGACCTGATAGATTTTAATTTTGTTGCATGGGATATTAAG
>Ga0129298_10000864_pt1 | contig 12467 bp, 8 predicted proteins | sample I19B2metaG_FD_94707 | JGI IMG/M metagenome (GOLD analysis project Ga0129298, IMG submission 94707) | Lake sediment bacterial and archeal communities from Gulf of Boni, Indonesia to study Microbial Dark Matter (Phase II) - ​I19B2 metaG | ecosystem: Environmental > Aquatic > Freshwater > Lake >... | reverse complement strand
GGGCCAACAGAAGTGTTGTGGGCATCTATAATCATAGCTATAATCGCATTAGCCATCGCAGCTTACTCCTTGCTAGCGAAAAAAACCTGAGCTTTCCTCTTTCTATCTTTCGTCCTGCCTTTCAAACGTGATGCTTCTGTTATTGTAGGATGAACCCTATAACGCTCGTATGCGTTGTAGCGATTTCGCGCGTGAGAGCTGTAACTCCAATGTTTTGAAAGCGAATAGAAGATTATTCCAAAAACCTTAAGACTGCCAACAACTTCAAGTATCTATTGCCTTTAAGGGGGGATACAACACTTGAGGGTTCTCGTAATAGCTATTATTTTGGTAACCATCAACTTTTCACCCTGCTTGTCAGATGTGTGTCCCCCTACCAACCAGCCGCCCTTCGCAGAGTTTGTATATTCGCCACTTCGTCCACATGTTTTAGACTCCATACTCTTTAATGCCTCAGCAAGTTACGATCCCGATGGATTCATAACTAGTTACGCCTGGGATTTTGGAGATGGAAACACGACGCAAGTTGCCAATCCCATTCTATTTCACTCTTATGAAAACCTTGGCATCTTCAACGTGACCCTCACGGTAGTCGATTCAAGAGGACTACAAAACGCAACTTCGAAGGAAATAACCGTCACGAAGCCACCTTTCGCAGCATTTACATTCTCACCGTTGCGTCCAAAAGTCGGCGAAACAATTGTTCTGAACGCAACTGAATGCAAACCCAACGGAGGCTACATAACGAGCTATTTCTGGGATTTCGGCGATGATGTGACCGAAAATGTAAGCGATCCTATAGTTACACACATCTATGATTCATTTGGGAACTACTCCGTGACGCTGACAATCTCCGACAGTGAAGGTGAAACAGCAACAGCTACTCAAGAAATAACCGTAATTGCTCCTCCCGAAGCAGATTTCTTTTATGAGCCCTCAAGCCCACATTTTTGCGAAACAATAACTTTCAACGCATCGCTTTCTGTTCCAAATGGAGGATTTATTATGGAATTCAAATGGAATTTTGGAGACGGGTCAGAAGTCGGATTTGGAATGATAGTGCAGCATAAATATGCAAAGATGGGCGAATATTTGGTCTCGCTGAACGTTACTGATAGTGAAGGCGAATGGAACGTGAAAGAAATATTGCTCAAAATATTGCCACATAGAGCAGATCTAAATGAAGATGGTAAAATAGATCTTTTAGATTTGTACGTCTTATGTCGTGCCTATGGGTCATACCCAGGGCATGAACGTTGGGACGCGAAGGCTGATATTAATCAAGACGGAAAAATCAGCTTATTGGACGTTGTGATAATAGCAAAATCCTTCTATCAGTGCGGGAGTGAATGAGAGGCTGATATCCGCTTGTGAGAGAAAGGAAGACTGATGTATCCTAGGCAGCTTCAATTATTGAAGCTTAGGCATTTTGCTATTGAGAGACATTGTTTCCTACAAAAAATAGAAGGATGATTATTGCGCGGATTTATTGTTTTTTCACGACGCAGACCATCGGTCCCTTTTTGACTATTACCGGTTTATCTTCTCCGTTTTCGTTATCAGCATTAAACATCTCCTCAGTTTCGTTAAATCTTTGTAAGAGCAGCTTTCCCTTTTCTGTTGTTTTATAAAGGGTTTTTCCATCCTGCTTTATGGTTCCTATTAACTTCGCTTCCAACAGGCTTTTCAAATAATCGTTGTATTGAACAAAGTTAACATTTGCCCTGTACATTATTCTAGTTTTGACGGCTCCGTCAACAGCGGCATCCAAGATTTGTGCAATTATGTCTAATCTGCTCCGGCGCTTCGTCATATCATCGTTTTTTGCATTGTCTAGCTTTTCCAAGTTTTTCCCCTGTGGCTAGGTAGACGAAGCGATAAAAACGTGTTGCTTCTCCTTGAGGCATATTTCATGTGTAGAAATATTCTAGAACTATACTTCAACCCTAAATACTGTGCGTAGGGTCGAAATCCTCAATCCAGAGATGATTGACCGTTGACGCCTGTTTATTTCGCGAGATGTTAAATTCCCTTGTGTTGCACTTTCCTAAGATTAGGTTCAAGGTTGTGTTTATCTATTAATGTGTACAGATACACTGAGTTTTCAAATTATGTTTAAAGCGAAGGCGATTTATTTCTGTGCACTCAGCCTTTGGCGTATTGATAATTGACATAGAAGTTAACTACAGAAAGAATAAAAAGGGCGTTTAGCGCTCATAACCTAAGGAGAAAGGAAAGCGTATGAAGAATAAGATTGTGGCAAGTTTCATAATTGGACTACTTCTTCTAGGATTGTTTCAAATAATTGTAAACATTACACCTGTTGTTTTTAGCGGGGAAAGCGTGACTCCCAGGGAGATTTGGAACATTCTTAACGTGACCAATACACATGGGAGTATGAGTACTAGTGGAGATATCAAAATTGCTGTAAACACTCGCGTGGGGGTTAATATAGCTTGGTCAACCAACATAACAACGTACTTTAAAAACTTGGATGATTTGAAACTCCTAGGATACAATACATATATGCAATGGTTGAACGGCACGAGCACGCTCCCATATCATTGGGGGGAAATGGACTGGTATGCGTCAGAGGGGAGCCTAGCGAGTATAACTTGGGACCAGATTAAATACTGGTGGGACATGTATAGGGACACTGGGGGAGGCGTCAGCTACACAACTTTTATGGGTAACACGTACATGGCCGACTGCAACCTTACAGACCCTACAAACGAACCAGACATCATCAGATACAACCAAACCCAAGTAGGAGTTCCATGGGTCGGCAACAACATGACCATTAAAGACTTAGTGGTGCCCGCAAACACTTCCATTTATCTCGTATTCAAGATAGTGATAACGGAACCCGGTATGTACATTTTGAATTTTACTACTTTTAATGCATTGCTGCAGATTTCGCCGTCGAGTTGGAGAGTAGGGGGAGCTGCAACCATTTTGGTCCCTGATGAATACTCTACAATTCAGGCAGCCATAAATGCCGCAAGCCCTGGATACACCATCATCGCGTATGATCAAGTTTATGATGAGCAAATCATTATTAACAAAAGCCTGACTATTCAAGGCATGGGTAACAACACAGTCGTAAAACCCTCTTCTGCTGCTAAGCTTACCCAAGTATTCGATGGCTTGTTCTGGTATGGTACGCCTAACACTAAACAGATTGCTGGCATTATCGTAGCCAATGTTCCTGACGGCAGCAATGTAACAATAAAGAATCTAAAAGTTGACGAAAGCAGTGTTGCTACCAAGCCAGCAGGAGCCGATTATCTTGCAGGCATCTTCTACCGCGAGACAGGTGGTACAATAAATACGGTCAACATAGTTGGGACAGGTGCTTGGAGTGGCTATGATCGAGCTTACGGAATATACTTATCGGCTGCAACCAATACAGCCTCTGTACAAATTACTGGCTCGACAATTACGAATTTCGATAAGAATGGCATAGAGGCCCATGGAAACAAGCTTACTTTCAGCATACGTGACAACGTCTTAACTGGCCGAGGCTCTACCCTCGTAGGAGACGAAGTTCAAAATGGTATTAACGCCGGTAGGGGCAGTGTAGGAACAGTAAACAATAACATGATCAGCAATCTTGCATACCAACCAGAAACTTGGTGGAGCGCCGGCATCATGTTCTATGACCTTATTGAGTATCGCAGTGGTTCAGCAGCAGGTAACACCATAATCGATTGCCAAATTGGAGTAATCTTCATAAACTGTAACGGCTCGGCACAAGGCAACATCGTAAACGGCGGAACAGTCGGATTACTAGGTCTTTGGGCTCAGTACGATAAAGGCGGAACATGGCTCGCTTCCTTCAACAACAACACCGTAAGCGGCGTGAAAGACTCACTGGGCTATGAGAATGGAGCAATTGGTGCTCAAAGTTGGAGTGAAGGTGCATCCATTGTAGTTACCATAGGCAACAATCGGCTTGTCGGTGGGTCAACAACGGCGGATGGCATCTTTGTTGGAGACCTTCCTGCATACAGCCCTTCAGGAAACATAACTGTAACAATCTTTAACAACACTATCTCCAACTGGCAGTACGGTATCCGCTTCGAGAGTTCAGTTACAGTTGCTAGCTCTCGTGTTAACTTCAACAACATAACTGAAAACCAATTTTTCGGCATAGTTAACAACTGCTCAGGCATTCTTGATGCCCGCTTTAACTGGTGGGGCAACGAAACCGGTCCCAAACATCCATCAAATCCAGGAGGCACAGGAGAAAATGTCAGCGACAATGTTGCCTTCAAACCATGGCTTATGCAGCCTTACCCGCCCCTAGTTCCAGTTAGCGAATTATATGTTGATCCTCAATTGGTACAGTGCTGGACTGGACTCAATAAAACCTTCCAAGTCAAAGTAAAATTGGATAACATCAAGCTGCTGTATGGCTTTGAATTTAAACTGGTATGGAATAGTACATTGCTGAATCTCACTAGTGCAAGCTACAATTCACTTTGGACAGACACATATATATGGCGGCACGTATGGAACAACACTATAGGAGAGTATCGGCTCGCCCTGTCGGGAAGGGGCAATGTTCCAGCCTTCACCGGCAATGCAACTCTGGCAACCATTACTTTCAAAATAGTGTATGAGCCAATATATTCAAACAATGTTATGTCAAATTTGGGACTTCTGAACACAAACTTTACAGACCCAGAGTATAAAATGCTTCTTCACTTGGTCTACAACGGCACCTACATGTGCAACTCCACTCTAACCAAGATTATGTTAGCGCAGCCAGAGTATGTTGTCAAGCGAGTTCCAAAAGACTTTGATGTAAACGTAACAATTGCATATGCCGTCAACCTCGAAGCTTTTAACTTCACCCTCACGTATGATCCTAACCTCTTGAAATTACTCTACGGCGAAAGTAGAATCCTCCTAGGCACAAGTGGCGGAATAAGTTGGAACAATGGAAGTGTGTCTGGCTATGCGAAGGGGATCACTCCTCGGGTGAATGGGACAGCGACACTAGCCATAATCAGATTTAGAGCACTTGGGGTTGTTTGGAACACTGTGAACCGTTCAGCCAGTTGCGCTTTGATGTTTGACTACACCAATCTTACTGGCCCTGAAAACATATTGCACGTGGCGATTAATGGAACATATATTTACAAGCCTGTACCAGGAGATTTGGATATGAGTGGAACGGTCGACATATCTGACTTGTCAGCGGTTGCCGGATACTATGGACTAAAGATTAGCGACCCAGGCTGGTGGCCGATGGCAGACGTGTATGTCGACGGCGTTATAAACATCTTTGACCTCATCATAATCGCGCGCAATTACCTAAGGGAGGAACCCGAACCTTAATGGTCTGGGTCCTTTTTCTTTCTTTAAATACATGAAGAGAGGAAACAGGATGTTCAATAAAGTGCTAGGGATTGCGCTGGTGCTGATAACGTTAGCTTCTCTTCCTTTCTCATTTTCTGTTATGGGCGGTTTGGCAACAATCTCCATTCAGCCGAGTATAACCAAAGTCTGGGGAACAGAGGAGATATTCGCCGTTAACATAACAGTGGCCGAGATTACGAACCTCTACGGCTGGGAAATCAATCTGTATTATGATCTCTCAATTCTAGATGGCATAGACGTGAGCGAGGGGTCATTCCTTGAAGACGCTGGGCAGACCTTCTTCAACTTCAGCGTAACTGACAACTATAACGCTACGCGTGGCCGAATAAAAGCCTTCAACACTCTTGTTGGACAAATTCCCGGAGTAAACGGTACGGGTGTCCTGTTCACTGCAAACTTTAAGACCAGAAACTTTGGGGTGACAACTTTGAATCTGGAGGAAACCATTCTCGCCGACGTCAACAGCAACTCAATACCGCACACAGTCATGGTTGGAGGGGTTGAAGTGGTTAGTGCAGTTCATGATGTCGCAATAAAAAGCGTCTCTGTTTCGGCAAACATCGTTGTTAGTGGACAAATTGTAGAAATATACATAACAACTGCAAATCTGGGGAATAAAACCGAAACATTCTACGTGGCCACTTATTACAATGAAACACTAATCGCTAATCGAAGGGTTGATGCACTTTCACCCCAAACCAATATTGCCTTAACGTTCCTTTGGAACACCGGGTTAATAACTCCTAACGCAACTTGCGTGATCAAAGCCGAAGCTTCAGAGGTTCCGGAGGAAATGGATCTTGAAAACAACGTACTTGTTTATGGAACTGTGGCGATAATGCGAGGCATACATGATATTGCAGTGATTGGTGTGAGGCCTGCAAGAGACAAGGCGTACGAAGGAGAAATGATAAATACTTATGTGACTATGGAGAACAAAGGAAACTACACAGAGACCTTCAATGTTACGGCCTACAGCGACAGCATCATTATAGGCACGCAGAGAGTTGAAAACCTTACATATGGAACTACGCGGGAGTTGACTTTCCCATGGGATACCAAAGGTGTGGCGGTTAACAAGACCTATATAATCAAAGCTGTTGCAAGCGCAGTTGTAGGAGAAACTAGCCTCGCTGATAACACTCTCACTGATGGCAATGTCACACTGTATCCGCCGGGGTTGCTATCAATAAAGGTCGTTGAGGTAATTCCCTGTGACCAGTTAGGTCTACCTGTCTCCAGTTTCTTGGTAGGAACGATGGCAAACTTCAAAGTCACGCTTAACTGCACACTGTTTGGGGCTAAAAATATCCTTTTGACGATTAACATGCACGATGCTAGAGGCAATACTATCGGTGTCGTTTCGTTCCAAGGACCCGTAGCCTCAGGAGCAACAACATTCATGCTTGGACTGCCCATACCAAGCGCCGCTTATATTGGAATTGCAAGGGTGTATGCTAGTGCCTTGAGTGACTGGCCTCATCTGGGAGGCACACCATACTGCCCAGAATTGAGTGTAACCTTTGAAATTAGGAGGTCATAAACAGGTGACAAGCAAAATGAAAATGTTTATTCTCCTCACCTCCCTCATTCTGTTGGCTTTAATGAATTGGGCCCTTTCGTCTCCAGCCATCCAAATCACAGTGTACACGGCTAAACCATTATACAACATAGAAGAAAACATTTATGTCTATGGCGAGGTGAATGCTGATGGAATACCTCTAGAGAACGCCACAGTGGGGTTGGAAGTCCGTGACCCGACATCAAGCCCTGTCATAATCAGAACTCTCACTACGAATTCTCAAGGAAAATATGACCTGAACTTCAAGCTTGACTCCCAAGCTGTGTTAGGCACATACACGGCTAATGTTAGCTGTAGCTACCTTGGAGAAAAAGCCACTAACTTAACATCATTCAGCGTAGGGAAAGCTTCTTCATTCATTTTAACACTTTACATGGGAAGATCTGCATACAAACTTGAAGAACCAATAGAAATATACGGAAATGCAACTCTCGCCAATGTTCCCATTGTGAAAGCCTTAGTCGCTGTGGAAGTTCAGGATCCGAAAAGCACGCCGGTTCTGATAAGAGTACTGGAAACAGACACAAGTGGACTGTACACATTGACGTTCCAGCTGCCCACAGGTTCGCCCATAGGAACCTACCGCGCTTATGCAAGTGCAAGCTACGAAAATCAAAAGGTAACTGCCAATGCTACATTCGAAGTTAGGCAGACAATTTCCGCTGACATAAATGGAGACGGGCATGTCAACTTGTTGGACATATACCTTATGGCCAAGGCTTGGGGTTCTTATCCAGGTCACCCAAGATGGGATCCAAGATGCGATCTGGATATGAATGGTGTCATAAACCTATTAGACGTAATACTAGTAGCACGAGAGTACGGGACTTGATTATCATGGCGGGAAGAAAATTCTCAGCAGTATTTTTGTTGTCTCTTCTACTCTTTGCAGTGGCATTAGTGATTTTTTATCCAAAGGCTGAAGCTGAAAACACCGCGCTAAGTATTGATCCTTCATATACAGCTGGTCTTAATGTTGGAGACACGTTCAAGATAAACGTAATAATTGCAAATGTAGTTGATTTGTTTGGCTGGCAATTCAAGTTAGCATACCGAAATGACGCGTTAAACGCCTCAAGCATGTCTGAAGGCCCATTCTTAATGAAAGGCGGAATCTCAACGTATTTTCTCGTAGCAGAATTCACAGACAACTACAATGCAACGCATGGTCTGATAATTGCTGCAGCTACTCGTTACGTTAAACCTGGTGTTGATGGCAGTGGAACCTTGGCAACAATTGTTTTCAAGGTAAAGGCCAAGGTAAGTACAATCCTTGATCTCTTCGACACGAAACTCATCGACTCGGCGTCGCCCTTCGGCAATATAATACCTCACACCGTTGCAGATGGAGAAGTTTACGCCGGATTCCATGACGTAGCTGTAACAAAAGTCGATGTGTCAGCTACACGAGTTTATAAGGGGCAGCTCATTGGGGTCAACGTAACCGTCAAGAACAATGGCGAGTATGTAGAAACTTTCAATGTTACAGCTTACTACGACGCAAATGCTATTGGCGCTCGAACTGTTGGCAGTTTGACGATTGGTTCTCAATTGACTTTAAACTTCACTTGGGACACTATCAGTGCAGATCCTGATAAAACTTACACCATTAGAGCAGAGGCAACTGGGGTTCCAGGAGAAACAAATTTGGACAATAACGTACTTTTCGATGGTGTTGTAACGGTGCGGTCATACCCGATGTTTCTGATTAAAATTGTTGAAGTGGTTCCCTGCAACCAGTCCGGAGGTCCTGCCACAAGTTTCGGGGTGGGTTCAATTGGATACTTCAAGGCAACGGTCAACAATACTTCTTTCGAGCTGGAAACTGTACTAGTGACGATAAATGTTTATGATTCTTCCAATACGACGCTTGGTGTTGTCTCTTTCAAAGGCATGATAATGCCCGGTGTATCAACCTTCATCCTTGGTCTACCTATACCTTCTTCAGCTTCTCGCGGACTTGCCAAGGTTTACGCAAATGCGTTCACGGATTGGCCCTACTTTGGAGGCGTTCCTTACTGCCCCGAAGCATCTGCCGCATTTGAAATTGTAAGTCCGTGACAATAAAATGAACCCTATCGAACAAAAACTGAACAAAACCATAAAAGTCTTAATCCATAGTAGCCTCATATTCTTCGCGTTTACCTTTGCGTCAATTGCTATGTTGGGCGTAAGTCTTAAATTGGAACTAGCAACTGCCAATGCAGGCCCGGAAATAACGATTTTTTCACCGCAAAATACAACCTATGAAACGACCGCTGTTCAATTGATCTTTACAATAAACAAAGAGACTTCTTGGATCGCCTATAATTTAGACTTTCTGGAAAACAAGACAATTGCTGGAAACATGACCCTAACCGAACTCTCTGAGGGTGGACACAATGTAATAGTTTTTGCAAACGACACATTAGGTCAAATGGGCGCGTCAGAAAGGATTCATTTCACAGTATCGCCACTGCATGATGTAGCTGTCACCAATGTCTCTCTGCCGTTCAACAAAATATATTCAGGCGAGGCAATTGACCTTAATGTCACAGTCAGAAACAAAGGTAGCGTTCGCGAATCATTCAACGTTACTGTCCGCTGCAACAATACGATCATTGAAACAAAAAGTGTAAATAATCTTACTGAAGGCTCGGAGGCAACCTTGATTTATAGCTGGAACACCACGATTGTGTCACCTGGAATATACATCATAAAAGCTGAGGCAAGCGTTATTGCTGGCGAGACTTATGTTAATGACAACGTCCTAGTTTATGGTACTGTAAGATTGTATCCAAAACCGCTGATACAGATTAGACCATCTTTGATACAGGCTAAAGTTGAACAGTATTTCGCGCTTGGGGTATGGATAGCAAACGTGACGAATCTTTGTCACTACGAGTTTGATCTGCATTATAACTCATCCCTCTTGTATGTTGAAGAGGTTTTGGTCTGTGATGAATTCGGAATGTTTCTAACATCTCCATATTTGGGAGGCAGAATATACAATGACGGTGTAAAAGGCAATCTTTCTGTGTCCCTAACGCAATCAAAGGAGGCTGTTCCAGTCAATGGCACCGGAGAATTAGCAAGAATCAAGTTTAGGATTGTGGGAACCGTTTTGTATTCATGGAAACCGAACGCAACAAATTTCCTACAATGCCCTTTAGACCTCTACAACTTGAAGATCGGTGTGAAATTTGAAGATGTTAGGTTCTTAGAACAGTATGACAACGAAATTTCAGTATCCGGGGCTAAGTACAAGTTTGAGCCTGTGCCGGGCGACCTAAATTTAGACGGAATGACGGATGTCATTGATCTTTGTGGGTGTGGGAAAGAGTTTGGAAAGACTGGCGAGAGTATTTTCGATTTGAACGGGGACATGATTGTAAATGAGTATGACCTGATTTTGATCGCAAAGAATATGGGCAGAACTAAACCTTAGAATTTAAGATTACTGTTAGAGAAAACTTTCTCAGCTTTTAAATAGAGCGCACACAAGGTATAAAGTGAACGGATGTGAATGTTGTTGAAGGCAAGTTTGCTTTTTCTAGTTTTTTTGCTGTCGTTCATGATTACATATCCATTAGGTCACTCGGTGACTGGAGCCATTGTGGCAGTGGATCCAAAGGAAAGTAAAGTGAAAGTGGATCAGACCTTCGCCGTAAACGTTAACATAACTGATGTTTCTGAGCTTAGAGGCTTCGACTTCCGATTGTCCTATTGTACCACGATGTTGAAACTTATGAATGTTGAAGAAGGGCCTTTCTTGAAAAATGTCGGATCTACTTTCGTTATTAACATGACAATAGAAGGAGTTGTTTGGTTGGCTGCAGTGCTCTATCATCCTCAGGGATTAGAAGTATCAGCCAATGGGAGCGGTGTCCTTGCAACCATAACCTTTAAGGCGATTGCTGTGGGCAAATGCTTGTTGGACCTCCACTCCACAAACCCATACAGGGCAGATGAGGTTAAACTAGCGAAGGATCCCCCCGAGGCAGTAGTGCCTATCCCTAACGTGGCCGTCGACGGAAACGTTGTGGTTTCAGAGAATTCGGATCCAGATCCTCCGCCAGATCCTCCACCAGACCCGCCAACCCAGAAAAGCCCAGACATAAACGGAGACGGCAAGGTCAACCTATGGGATGTAGCGGTAGTAGCAAGAGCCTACGGTTCTTATCCTGGTCATTCCACATGGGACGAAAGAGCCGACCTGGATAATGACCAAAATGTAGATATTCAAGATGTGTACATTACCGCAAAATACTATGGAATGTCGCTTTGATCAAGCACTTTTACTTTCAATTCTAGATTTTTTCCGAAGTTTAGGCGAGTCGTTTGCTCTTACATATTAAGATTCAGACTATTTTAATGCAAGGTTCGGCTGCGTTTGAGTAAGGGTGTGGGCTTGGATAAATCCTACAACAATCTTATGCCTTAAATGCTCTGCGGATCTCGCTAATACATTATGCATAGGTTTTACCGAAGTTCTTAGCGATGAGTATCACGTCCGCTAAATTTATGAGCTTATCGTTGTTTATATCTGCAATTTGATTCCAGTTCGGCATTCCAGGTACGGAGCCATAGGCTTTTGCGACTATGTAAACGTCGATGAGGTTAACTTGGCCATTGGCGTCCAGATCCTCTGGCGCTATTATTATGACACTATCTATGAGGTAAGTGTTATCCGAAGCATTTGTTTCGTCTGGGACCAGTTGTGCTTGGATTGATAGGCTATGTGAACCCGGATGTTCATTAGTAGTGTTCCAAGCGTATGTAAAGGCGTACTCCGCTCCAATTGAAATGGTAATGTTTTGACTATAAATTGTGGTTGGTTCCAAGTGTAGCGGCGCCATCCAAACGTTTGAGCCGTTTCGATCGATTGTTAGTGTGACTGTTTCCTTTGTGTTTCCCAAATTTCTTGTTGTATAATTGATTTCTAATGATTCGCCCCTTCGAAGCTTTAAGCTGGATATACTCGCGTTTGAAACTGCAATATTATGTGTAGGGAATGTTGGTCCAAAACAATAGATTTTTCCTTCTTGTGAGGCCACAATTACATGTCCATATACAACACTTGGTGAAGAGACTATAGGACTAGCGACTGCGTACTTCCAAACTTCCCTACCTGTTTCCTCATCTAGGCAGTAAAGGTTTCCGTCACTTGATCCAATATATATAAGCCCTTCTACACTGATAGTTGGGGCTGAAAGGTGGTTCGGGGCGCCAATGTATTGCCATTTAAGAAAACCTGTACTCTCCTTCAGACAATAGGTTCTTGCGTCTCTACACCCAACAATAACAAGGCTCTTAGAACTGTCGACAGCAGGCGATGTCACCCAACCACTTGTAGGGAAACTCCAAACAAGTCGTCCATTGCTTTGTTCAAACGCGAAGACTTTGTCGTCGTTTTCTCCTCCAACGAAGACTAGGCCGTCGGCTACAGCCGGAGAAGAGGCTAAGGGCCACTGCGTTTGAACTCTCCATTTTAATTTTCCAGTCAACATATCGACTG
>Ga0129298_10000863_pt1 | contig 12469 bp, 12 predicted proteins | sample I19B2metaG_FD_94707 | JGI IMG/M metagenome (GOLD analysis project Ga0129298, IMG submission 94707) | Lake sediment bacterial and archeal communities from Gulf of Boni, Indonesia to study Microbial Dark Matter (Phase II) - ​I19B2 metaG | ecosystem: Environmental > Aquatic > Freshwater > Lake >... | reverse complement strand
GTTTAGGATGGCCAACGTGCACCCAGAGAAATTCACTCGACCACAGGGAATCCTGATAAAAAACACGATGGTTAAGTGGGGTGCAAGAATCTCAGGGAGGGACGGTGTCGATTTTGAGGATCTGACACAGGCCGAAATTGAGGCGAGGGAAAAGACCATGGCCTTGATCAATGAGTTAAAGCAGAAGGAACCTGGCTTTGAAGACTCCCACCTGGTACAAACGGCGACCAACATAGGCGTTCGGGAGACAAGGCACTTCATCGGTGAATACATGATCACTGAGGAGGATGCCATCAAGGGCGCAAGGTTTGATGACGTTGTCGCCATTAGCTCCAATCCAGTTCCTAGGTATTACGGAAAACGTTTCTTCTTCGATCACGAGGGCTTCGATATTCCCTATAGGTCACTAGTGCCTAAGAAGATAGATAACCTTCTCCTCGCTGGAAGGTGCATCTCGGCCCATCAAGTTCCCTTTCAGTCGCTTAGATCCATGGCCCTGTTAATGGCGATTGCCCAGGCCGCAGGAACCGCCGCGGCACTATGCGCCAAAAACAATGTCACACCCAGAAAATTGGATGTCTCAAAGTTGCAACAGGTCCTGATCAAACAAAACGCTGAGCTTAGACGCCATTCCTGATTTATGATTTCTAGGTTATCTCTGAGTGCGATGTTTCATTAGATTAAAAAAGATTACCTATATAACAAACATGCCATCTTTTAGCTTAGGGTGGGTTGAATGAAGCTGGGAATAACTAGTTATGCCTATCGGTGGGCGGTTGGGGGCAAGCATCCGTTCCTATCTTCGGATTTTAAACCTATAAGGTCATTGAATGTTTTTGACCTCATAGAGAAGGTTTCGAACCTTGGTTTAGGGGTGCTCCAAATATGTGAGAATATGAATCTTGATATGACTGTCGAAGATTACGAAAGGCTGGGGGAAGTTGCGAAAAGCAGAGGGATAACTTTAGAATTGGGAACCGCTGGGATGGACCTGCCCATCTGGAATAAATACGTTCGGATCGCAGATCTAACAGGTTCTCACCTTCTACGAGTATATTCCCAAAAAAAGGAACCCATCGATGGACTGGTTAAAAGAATACGGGACTTTCTGCCCGTACTCCGAGACCGAGAACTGACGCTTGCCATAGAGAATAGCAGTATGTGTTTATATAATAGTCATCAATTGGCAGAGATATTTAGGCAGATTGACGACCCCTTAGTTGGAGCTTGCATTGATACCGCAAACTCTTTAGGGCTTTTGGAGAGACCCCTTGAGACAGTCAAGGTTCTCTCCCCTTACGCCGTTTCCCTTCATCTAAAAGATTTTTGCATTAAACGCGAAACTGTTAGCGGTTTCACAATCTTTGGCGTGCCCTTAGGGAAGGGGATGCTTGATGTGAAGGCGGTGCTTAACACCATTAAGGAATCTAATCGCGACCCAAACATTCTCTTAGAACAATGGATGGAAAGGAAGGATGACGAAGAGGAAACCCTCAAGGAGGAAGAGAGATGGTTGATAGAAAGCGTTGGGTTCCTACGTTCCGCTATATGGGGCTCAAGTTAACGCCTTCCTCCGCGTGGACGCCAACATCCTCCGCGGAAGTTTTCGACTTAAGCTCGTAATATTTTGGAAAAACTAAAAAGGTAAGTGTGAAAAGAGAGATTCCGAATTGCACGGAGAGAGTCTTCATGAAAGCCATAGTTTATGAGGGCCCTGGAAAACTCGTTGTAAAAGAGGTGCCTAAACCCCAGGTTGGGCCGAATGATGCTCTCATAAAGGTTAGAGCTGCAGGGATATGCGGGAGCGATTTAGAGATGGCACGCGGAAATCGTCCTGATGTGATTCCACCTCGAATTCCAGGCCATGAGGTTGCTGGAGAAGTTGCTAAAACTGGAAGCCAGGTAACAAGATTTCAAGCGGGCGACAGAGTAGTTGTAGAACCGATTCTGTCCTGTGGACAATGCCGTAACTGCAGAGTTGGCAGGCACAATATCTGTAAAGAGTTAAGGTTTGTGGGCGTGCATACTGATGGCGCCTTTGCAGAGTTTCTGGTCATGCCAGAAAGGAGAGTTTACAAAATCCCGGAACAATTTTCATATGAAGAAGCGGCGGTGTTGGAACCCACGGCTGTGGGAGTACATGTGGTCAAAAGGGCCAAAATATCGCCTGGGGACAGCGTTGTCATTCTGGGTGCTGGACCCATAGCATTGCAAATTGCACAGGTAGCTAGGAGTGCGGGTGCAGACTACATCATAATGACGGACGTCCTCGATTATAGGCTAGAATTGGCGAGGAAACTGGCGGCCGACCTGGTAATCAACTCGAGGAAAGAGGATCCTTTACCATATGTGAATCAAGTAACCGACGGAGAGGGGGCTGATGTAATCATCGAAGCCGTTGGACTATCGAAAACAATTCTGCAAACCATGGATCTCGTTAGAGTGGGTGGAAGGATACTTATAGCCGGGCTTTCGGTGGAGAGGTTCATTACAGAGCCACCGACATTTTGGATGAGACAGCTATTGAAGGAAGTGACTATTGAAACTTCCAGATCCTACGCTGCGGATGATTGGGCGGTTGCCATAAAACTAGCAACCAGAGGAGACGTCAACTGTAAGGCGTTGGTTACCCATAAATTCCCCTTAGACGAGGCTCTGAGGGCTTACGAAGTGGCTGACAAAAAGTTAGAAAACTCCATAAAGGTTCTGTTTACACCATGAAATATTAGCTCATTGATTTTAAGATCAGTAGCCAGTCGCCCGATTCTGGGGGCCTCAAGTTTGCACGATCAGCAGAAATGTTGCCTGCCTTCATCTTCTCTCCTGTGTGGGGGTTCACCCATACAACCTCAAGAGGCCTTTGAAGACGACTGAGGTTTAAATGTAGACCTTGTCCTTCGGGTGTGTATATCACGGCAATTTTTCCGTCTTCGCTTCGACATGCCGCTGTGAATAATTCTACATTCTTAAGTCCTGGCTGTTCTACTAGAATTTCGGGATCTGGATACAGGGTCCACCAAGATATTTCAGAGAAGATCCTTTTAAGTCTGCTCATGTCCTCGGCGCCGGGAAGCTTAATGGCTTCTCTCCATGGTCTTGCTATGCCGATATGTGGATGATTAACGGGTACTTCGGGCTTTTTGGCCCAATACCAAACTCCATTAGTTCCATAGGATACTCCTGCTGGTGGAGATGCTAAAAGGCTCCAGTAGGCAGCTCTGCGAACCATGTGCGCAGTTATAGGCTTAAAGATTCTATAGGCTAGGTGTTCCTCGTAGTTGGGCTCAAGGTTTATTATGGGCCTTGGTGGTTCTAACTGCCAATCCTTGCTTGGGGGACCAAAGCAAAGCCATTTTAAGTCGTCTTCACTAGCACCGTGCCCGCTTTGATATCCTATCATGTCAAACCATTTCTCGTGGAGAAATTCAGATAAAATCCAGTGCTTTCCCGCGGGATGCATGGTTACTAATTGCCTATGTTTATTAAGGAATACTGCTCTACCAATATGTTTCCATCGTTCAGCCTTTTCCCCTCTATAATCGCCGTCTCCGGCCAAGATCCATACTAAGATATGGGTGCCATATCTGGCTATAAGATAACGTGCAACTAAAATCGCATCATCCTCAATGAGATTGTAGCCAGGATTTACATCGTCTCGGATAGCCCATAATAATACGGGAACCGCAACCAAACCGTATTTATTTATCATCGAGAACTTGGGATCAATACACTTAAAGAAATTCACGTTTAGCCTGACTATTTTCTCTTTCCCTTCATACGCTTTCTCACATTCGATGTCGTATGGTCCTCCTCGCCAGTGCGTTAGTACGAATTGAATTGCTGTAAAACCTTGCTCTCTCCTAACGTTAAGATACTCACACCATTCATCGGTAGTAGACCTAATTATGCCATTCCACGCGGTATCAGCGAGCCAGAAGAATGGAGTATCATCTGCGCGCACCAAATATCTGCGGTTGTTCGATAACTTTAAAGGTCCATGAACATAGAGGGGATTCTCACCCTTATAAGGCATAGATTCAAAACTTCCCACTTGATTGTGAAGACCCTCATCATGCTCATTGGAACAGGTAGTCCTATAAGTCCATGTACCGACCTCATCAGGCATGAACCGAACCCGCCAAACGGAATCTCCGTCCCAGAACGCTTCAACAGTGATTTCCCTATCACTGGGCGACCTAAAGGTACAGTTAAGTACTACATCTCGGAATGGATCAGCATAATCACCATCGCTCTCAAACTTAGCTTCAAACATCCCCCATTTATGTACAGTTATCATTAACAATCGCCGCCGTTCAACTAGTTTTCTATTAGTATGAGATTTTATTCTCTTAAGTAGGGTAGGACTTTTTCTCCATAGAACTTTATAAATTTAGGTTCATCTGGACTTGAGCTTACAAAGTATAGGTGATTGAATCCAGCCTTAATGTATTCTCCTATTCTTCGGATATGCTCCTCTGCTGTTGGGCCCACTATCCATCTCTTCGCAATGGCTTCGTCCCCTACAAATCTCCCATGTGCCTCTATTTCTCTAGGGTCAGATATGTCGTATTTGAAGAATATGGGCAGCATGCAACCTGCCCAGAACCTACATGCTTTCAATGCAGCTTCGTAATCTTCGTCATAGGAGACTAGGATCTCCGCCACTTTCTCTAGCGATGTGGGATCTCTACCCGCCTTTCTAGCCCCATTCTCAAAAGCTCGAAACAGGTTCTTTGCCTGGTCCAAGCTTCCAGGTCCCAGCAAAATTCCATCAGCGTGTCTTCCCGCTAACTCTGCTACTTTAGGTCCTCCAGTTGCGACATAAATCTTTATAGGCTTATCGGGCTTTGTGTACAACTTCGCCTTCTTCAGCCTATAGTACTTTCCTTCAAAACTTACAAATTCATCATCCCACAATTTTTTGATCACAATTATTGCCTCTTCAAGCATCTCCACACGCTGCTTCGGAGAGGGCCAAGTATACCCTAGAGGTGATTCGTTTAGTGCTTCTCCTGTGCCAAGCCCGAGGAAAATTCTGTTTGGATACATAACAGCGAGTGTTGCAAAAGCCTGGGCTACAATTGCAGGGTGATATCTGAGAATCGGCGCCGTCACGGAAGTTCCAATCCTCAATTTTTTAGTCCTTTCCGCGGCAGAGGCCGTCCATATCCAAGCGAAACCTCCAGCTGCGCCCGTGTGAGCCCATGGATGGAAGTGATCACTCGTCCAGAGCGTCTCGAAACCGTACTTCTCAGCCAAAACAGCATGTTTGAGAAGCCTATCAGGTTGGTATTGCTCATGGCAAGTTTTATAACCCAGTATCAGGGGCAATCTAACACTCCTCAACTTTTTAACTTTTATTAAATTAAATTTAATTTAAGTGTTAACCCATAGCAAAGGGTGTGGTCTCATGAGATTAGGTTTCAGCACAGTGATGTACGAAGGGACTAATCTGCCTTACCCCCAGATCATAGGCAAGGCCGCCACTTTAGGTTACGATGGTATCGAACTGAATTTCAAGGGATGGCCATCTGAGCTGAACCTAGGCGAGATTAAAGGATCATTGAACAAGTTCAATGTGGAGATCGCGGCTATAGGAACAAGACACCTGTACATCACTCACGGATTATATCTGACTTCCCCCCATAAAGATGTAAGAAAGAGAGCCCTCGATTACGTAACAGAGTGTATGAAGATATCGAGAAAACTGGACTGCTCCATAGTCCAGGCCGGGTGGGCATTTCAGGGTTCAAAGCTGGATGCTCCATTTGATGCTGTGTGGAGACATGCTGTAGAAAGCCTTAAAGAGGCTGGGAAACGAGCCCTTGAGCATGGAGTTCACCTCGTCATCGAGTTTGCAAATAGGCATGACGCGAAATTGGTTAACACCATGGATGATGCCTTACGCATGCTTAACGAGATCGAATGCGAAAACGTCCTCGTCATGGCTGATATCTTCCACATATACATGGAGAAGGATCCCCTCGGAGAAACCATTCGGAAGGCGGGGAAGGGGCTTGGATACGTCCACCTGGCGGACAGTGATAGACTCGTACCGGGAAGGGGGCACATAGACTTCCAAGAAGTCATCAATGCCCTAAAAGAGATAAACTACAAGGGATACGCGGTCATGGAGTTCACGCCAGGTCCAAGCCCAGACGAAGCGCTGAGGCAAGCGATCAATTTCATAAAGAAGCACTTGTGAAGACCCACAATATTATTAATTTCTAAATCTTAAAGAATGAAAGGTAGCTATTAATCGAAATCGCAGAGTGATATGACATGAGCACTGTTAGGAGACATAAGCTGATAGAACGTGAAAACGCCGGCAATCCAATTAAGGTGGGAGTTATTGGTGCAGGCTTTTTCGGGTGTTCAACCATAGGACAAGTATCGAGTACTCCGGGAATTACCGTTTCTATAATAGCAGATATCTGGAAGGAGAAGGCGACCCGTGGATTCGTGAGGTTCGCCGGCCGCAAACCTAAGGAGATAATAGAGGTGCATGATGCTGACACGGCAAACCATTACATAGAGAAAAATGTTCCTGTGATCACAGAGAACAGTAAAGTTTTGATAGAAAGTAACGTTGATGTGATTCTTGAGTCTACTGGTGTACCGGAAGTAGCGGCTAAAAACGCCTATGACGCGATAAAAAATAGGAAAAACATGGTGATGGCCACGGTTGAAGCCGATGTGGTGGTGGGGCCTCTTTTAGCTAAAATGGCAAAGGAAAACGGCGTCGTTTACAGCATGGCTTATGGAGATCAACCGGCTCTAATATGTGAACTTTATGACTGGGCAGTATCCTCGGGGTTTAAAGTGGTAGCTGCTGGTGAAGGGACAGCCGCCAGGCTGGAATGGAGACACGGGACTCCCGACGATGCACTGCAAAGATTCGGTTTCACGCGGGAGGAAATCGAGCGCCTGAAACTGAATCCGAAGATGTATAACAGTTTCCTCGATACAACGAAGTGCGCCGTAGAAATGGTCGCCGTTTGCAATGCGACGGGATTGAAACCGGATGTTAGAGGGATGCATTTCCCCCTCGGATCAGTAAAAGATGTGCCCAAACTATTAAGTTTGAAGAAAGATGGGGGCATAATAGAAAACGAAGGCATTGTTGATGTCATTACCCGTGTACGTCCAGATGGGCGACGAATAAGGAATGACATACGGTGGGGCGTCTTCGTTGTGGTCACAAGCGACAGTAGAGATGTTAGGGGTCTCTTTAAAACCTACGAGGGCCCAAGGGGAGGAAGGGGCAAGAACGCCCTTGTGTACAGACCTTACCATTGGGCGGGTCTTGAGGCATCAATTTCATTAATCCGCGCCGCTCTGTACAATGAGCCTACGGGGGTTCCATTACCCACCGCGCCCTCAGCAGAGGTCTTAGCGGCAGTCAAGAAGACCCTAAAACCTGGAGATGTTCTAGATGGCGGGGGAGGATATACCCTTTACGGCCTTGCAGAAAAAGCAGATGTTGCCAGAGAGGAGAATCTGTTACCCCTCGGATTGGCTGAAGGTATTCGTGTAGTAAGGGAGGTTCCCGAAGACGGAGTAATTGCCTACGATGATGTTGAATTGAACGAGGACTCTTTCCTCTTGAAGCTAAGACGGATGCAGGACAAAACTTTTCACTGACTATTCTTTATTTCTCATAGTTTAGAGGTAGCTTAGGAATGCCATATGTAGCTCCAGAAGACGCAAATAACAAATTAATCGACTCTTTGGCAGAAATAAAGGCTCGTAATGGGCCCCCTCCATGGAGGGAACGGGTACTCGCCACTGAACGTTTCAGAATGCTTATCCACTGCTGGCCTCCGGGATTTGGGCATCCGAAACATTATCATCCAAGAGCGGATGAAATTTGGTACGTCTTAGAAGGGCAGGTCAAAGTTATCTTTGATGATGGACCGGCTGGGGTTGCGGGCCCTGGAAGCGTTCTTTTCACAAAGAAGGGAACTGCCCACGATATAGTTGCTATTGGGAAGGATCCGCTTGTTATGATTGTTTTTGTGACACCCAATGAACCCGACGACGAAGTTTCCCTAAAATCGCAGGCACCTTCCGCATTTTGAGAACCCTAGACATAAGTTAACTTACTGAATCTTGAATACTTTTGCAGCCGTTTTTCCCAAGCACCACTCTAACTCCGTATCAGTGAGGCCTATGGTTCTAAATTTGGCAAGCTCAGTTGCTACATTGTCTCCGTGATCAGAACCGAACATGATTCGGTCGGCACCAAGGGTTTTGCAAAACGTATGGATTGTGGAGCCTGGCAACCAGCTTGTCTCTAAGTATATGTTGGGGCAAAGTTGTGCTGCTAAGGCAGCTTCGCTTGCGAAAATGCTGCTGCCAGAGTGTGCCAAAACAATTTTTAAGTCTGGAAAATCCCTGGCTGTGGGTATCAGTGCGGATGGAAGGCTCCAAGGGATTCCGCTTCCTGTATGAACCATGACGGGAACCCCCGAGTCTAATGCAGCTTCAAACACTTTTCTACCCGTGGATTTGTTGGGATTAACCGCGTGGGCAAGCGGATGCATTTTTACTCCCACAAAACCTAAGTCATTTATGCACCTCTCCAGTTCCTTGCGATGCTCGTTTCTTGGGAGATGAGGATTAGGGTTAGCCATCCCGAAGATTCGGCCAGGCATCTTTTTAGAGAGGTCTGCGATGGCGTTGTGCTGCTTGATGACCGTTTTTAAGTCGAGTACCGTGCCAGGCTGTACAAGGCTTATATCAACCTTGTTTTTCTCCATGTTTGTTAAGAGATCCTCAAGGCTGAAATCTTCTTCGAAAACGTAATCGTAGCCTAAATGGGTATGTGCGTCAACGATCATGGAATAGCCCTCCTTAATATTACATGTGTTATTTCATAACTATAAGATTGGAGTGATTAAGGTGAAAAGCCTTTGGGAATATGTTTCCAAGGGGTTAATAGTTTTAGCGCTGGTGGTAACATAAAGGGTAGTGCTGAATGTCTGGTAAGGTTATTCTGTACTCCCTGATGCCAGTTCGTATTTGCCTTGGATTCCCTTAATCCATCTTCCTTCAGCGCGGCGGAAGTAATTGCCGAACAAGGATGATAAACGTTTTGCTTCTTCAGGTTCCTCATCGATTAGATTGTGCCGTTCCTGAGGGTCCTTAACTAAGTCGTAGAGTTCATCTGGCTCATCCTTAGGGCGTTGGATGTAGCTCCACTGGCCGTCGCGGATACAGCGGTCTATGCCCTCATGATAGCCTGTGATGATGGCGTTCCTGTGTTCTTCAGCTTCGCCCCTTAAGACTGATAAGAAGCTTTTTCCGTGCATGGAGTGGGCGTTGTTTCCAAGGCCCAGAATCTCCAGTAAGGTTGGAAGCACATCATGGAACTGAATGATGGCTTTTGTCCTTCGCGCGTGGGCACCACCTGGGAAGCGCACCATGAAGGGCAACTTAAGGAGTTCACTGTACATTCGATCGGCTCCCTTAAGGAACTTTCCGTGATCGGCTAGCGGATGACCGTGGTCGGCAAGTAGCAGGATGAGGGAATCGTCATAATAACCGAGTTCTTCCAGTTTCTCAAATAATGGTCCCAGACAGTGGTCAACGAAGGCCGCCTCCCCCGCGTAGAGGCCTCGAATATAACGGATTTCCTCTGGTTTTGCCCATTGTTGGGCCTGCCCGCCCATGGGCATGATGAGGCGGGGTCCCCTGTAGCCAGGATCGGTGTAGGTGTCGAACCCTTCGGGTGGGTCCCAGGGCTCATGGGGATCGAAGGAGTCTATCCAAAGGAACACCTTCTTGTACACCCGATTCTTTTCTAACCATTCAATGGACTCAGCGACCACCTTGGCTGGAAACCAATCCTCCTCCCTTTTGAAGTCATCGGTGTTCGCCAAAAACTGGTGGACCCTGCTCCGCCAAACCTCAGGGTAGTTCTCGTTCACGTAGTCTTCAACCCTACGCTTGGAAGGTGAAGAAACGTAGGGGTCATATTCCTGCCCCCGAATCCAACGGTAAGCATGGAAACCTCTATGGAAGTTCATGCCCGGCGCACGATAATGGTAAGTGTCAGAAATTAACCCACAAATATATCCTTCTCGGCGGAGGATCTCAGCAACAGTGATTTCGTTAGGAGTGAGCGGCTGCCAAGGCCGATAAGGCAGCGTTTGCTGCCCGGTCATCAACGCACAACGGACCGGAATGGTCGGGAGGGCTTCAGGGTAAGCATTTTCGAAGACTACACAGTCCTGGGCAAACTTGTCTATGTTAGGTGTCTGGCAAGGCTTCACGTCCTCAAAGGGGGGATTTCCACGGTTATAGAAGCTGATGTGGTCCTGACGAAAGCTGTCGAGCATAATAACGATCAGGTTCATTTTACACCGCCTCCCAATAATAGAGGATTTCATAGAAAAAACTTTTGGAAAACCTTTAATCCAAAATATCAGGTTAATGGAAAATCATAAATGCCAAAGCATCCTCCAAGGCGATGGGAGGAGTAAATTATGGAAGTGGAGTGGTTTAGTCAGGCCCGTTTTGGGATGTTTATTCACTGGGGGATTTACTCGATTCCTGCCCGCGGTGAATGGGTGCGCTTGGTGGAACGCATCCCCGCCGACGAGTATGAGCCCCTGGCCAAGAGGTTTAACCCTAGGAGGTATCATCCTGAAGCGTGGGTTGCCCTGGCCCAAGAGGCCGGAATGAGGTATATGGTCCTCACGACGCGCCACCACGACGGCTTCTCCCTCTTTGACAGCGAGGTTTCGGATTTCACCGCACCAAAGACGGCGGCCAAGCGCGACCTCGTTGCAGAATACGTGGAGGCCTGTAGGAAAAGGGGTATGGGGATCGGCTTCTACTACTCGCTCCTCGACTGGCGGTACCCCGCCTACTTCTCAGGTCCAGAGAAGGACCCTAAGGGCTGGGCCAAGCTCCTGGAGTACGTCCACACCCAGGTGAGGGAACTGTGCACAAATTATAGTAGGATCGATGTCCTATGGTATGATGGAGGCTGGCCCTGGGATGCGGCGGCGTGGCAATCAGCTAAACTTAATGCCATGGTGCGCAAGCTTCAGCCCCATATCCTAATCAATAACCGTTCCCAATTGCCCGAGGACTTTGACACCCCAGAGCAGCAAATCTCCGCACCTAAGGATCCTAAACGCCTCTGGGAAACGTGCATGACCATGAACGACAACTGGGGTTACTCTGCCGGCGACAATAACTGGAAGTCCACCAGCCAACTCATCCACAACCTAGTCCGCTGCGCGAGTGGCGCGGGAAACTACCTGCTTAACGTGGGGCCCAAGCGAGACGGCACCATTCCCGCTCCATCCGTTAGGCGTCTGAAAGAGATCGGCAAGTGGATGAAGGTGAATGGCGAGGCCATCTACGGGTCCGAACGCTGCCCCTTCAGAGGAGGAATGGTCGGCCTAACCACAGCTCGGAACACTACTGTGTACCTCCATGTCCTCCGTTGGCCAGGCAAAAAGGCAACCATAGCAGGCATCAAAAACAAGGTCCTCTCCGCCCACCTTTTGGCAACTGAAGAGAAAGTCCAGGTCATTCAGAAGGGCGATCGGCTTTTCCTTCGAGGACTGCCGAGGAAGGCACCGGATCTATATGACAGCGTAATAGTGATGGAGCTTGACGGCAAGCCAGAAGCATGCTAATCGAAATTCCCAGCAATCGTATTTAGAAAATCTTGGGTTCGAATCTCCACAATTGCCAAAAATTATCCGAATAGGTTAGCAAATAAGAAAATTTGTAGGTCGCTCCCGTGGACTCCTATGCCTCTAAGGAGGTTTTCTTTGCCAATTAACTAGGTTATGTGTGATTTACCAAAATGTACATATATTACCAGAATCATTCTATTATGGCAATACGTTAGCATCTGGGAGGAAGCCGATTGGAGGAATCCGTGTTAAAGTCCATTGACCAAATGGGGCGGGTGGTTATTCCGGCCGAGTGGAGGAGGAACTGGGGGAAGAGGGTGATTATAGTTAGGTTAAGCGAGGACCAGGTTGTGGTAAGACCCCTAAGGAAGCGGGGTAAACTCACGGACTTGGTGGACGCCATCGAAATAGAAAACGTAGAGGACTTCGCCGACACCCACAGGTTGAGGGAGGCCGTCTATGGTTAGAGTCTATTTTGGCACTAGAAATATATCAAAACTATCAAAAATCATGCCCGAAAGGGACAAGCTGAAAGGTTGTATTGGTGACGATGTTGATTATAATTACGCAAGGAAATGTGTTGATGAAGTAAATCAGCAATTGAGAGAAAAAGGAATAAAGGCTAAGCTTATTCTCCAGAAAGCTGTTAAATGGGATGAGAAAAATTACCGATTGATTATTAGAACAGTTAAAGGATGAATCATTCAACATATATGCATTTTGCTCTGATCTCTGTGATCTATTTTAATTTCTCTTCAATTTTATCAAGAATTATATCGATATCCAATTTCAAGATTTTCATGAAATAT
>Ga0129298_10000861_pt1 | contig 12476 bp, 12 predicted proteins | sample I19B2metaG_FD_94707 | JGI IMG/M metagenome (GOLD analysis project Ga0129298, IMG submission 94707) | Lake sediment bacterial and archeal communities from Gulf of Boni, Indonesia to study Microbial Dark Matter (Phase II) - ​I19B2 metaG | ecosystem: Environmental > Aquatic > Freshwater > Lake >... | reverse complement strand
TTGGGTTGAATACTCTAAATTTTGGGTTTGCTTCGGGTGCGACTTTTTGAAAAAGATGGCGTTGAGCAACTTTGCTTGCTTCTATGGCGTATCCTTTTGTCGGGCAAATCATTGGAATGCGCGTTTCTTCTTCGATTAGGTCTCTGATGCCGTCTATTATTGGTTTTTCTGGTCCGACTATTCCAAAATCTATTTTTTGTTCGTGTTTTTTGGCGAATTTGCAGATTTCCTTTATGTCCAAGTTGGGAATGACAACGTGCTCTTTTGCTCTCTCGACGTTAAATGGGTTCTTTTGCTTATCTGCGATGAACATTTTAGCCTTGTAGATCCCGCTGCGAGAAAAGGCATCTACCATTGCAGTTTCTCTAGATCCGTAAGAAACAATGAGAATGCCGACTTTTTCCATTAAGTCTCACTATGCAGATGGGATTTCGCTTTCAATTTCATATAATCTTCCAGTTTCTTGGTGTCCACTCAGAAATCTTTCTTTCATTCTATCTGCAATTTTCTGAGCCAATGGAGTTGGATACTGCCCCGTTATGCATCCTAAGCATAGGTCTCCTTTTGCTAATTCAGTTGCTTTAATAAACCCGTCGATTGATTGGTAGTTCACGGTGTCAGCGCCTATTATTTCAGCTATTTCTTCGGCGTTATGTGCGGAACCGATTAATTCAGTGTAAGTTGCCATGTCTACGCCGTAGAAGCATGGTCCTATTATTCTTGGAAAAGTTACGAAGATGTGAACTTCTTTTGCGCCTTTGTTCCTTAGTTTCTGGACAATTGTTTTGGTTGTGTCTCCTCTCACTATGCTGTCTTCTGTTGCTGCAATACTTTTTCCGTTAAGTTTGCGGTCGAGAATGTTGATTTTTCTGTCAATTGTCTTGAATCTTTCTCGTTTTAAGAGAATGAACGCTCTTCTTGTTACGTATCTATGCCTTCTTGATGCTCGTTCCCATCTTTTACCTGTTTCTTCATGCATGCCATATGCTGCGTCGTCACCTGTTTCTGGAATTGAGATAACAATGTCCGTCTTCTTTGCCACTTCTGGATATTCACGCGCCAAGTTTCTTCCAAATTCTTCTCTTATCTCATAGACATGTTTATTTCCAAGTGTTGAGTCTGGTCGAGCGAAATAGGCGAATTCAAAGGCGCATAACGCTCTTCTTTTGCTTGGGATTAGTTGCTGTCGCATAAACCCATCTTTTGTGGCAGCAATAAATTCGCCTGGTTTCACCTCAGAATCATATTCAAAACCGTTTATGTCTAAACCAACACTTTCAGAAGAGAATGCGTATACATCTTTATCTTTACTGTAGCCGCAGCACAGTGGTCTTATCCCATACGAATCTCTGAAAGCGAATAGTTCTCCGTTCTGAGTTATTCCAGTAACTGAGAAGGCGCCGTCTACCTCTTCTATACACTCTTTTGCCGCAGTGGATATGTCTTTTTCTTCAAGAAGCTTCATGAGAAGTTTTCTGCATATCAATTCTGCGTCGCAGGCATATGGGAATTGACCAAACTTTTTCTCTATTTCTCTTCTTAACTGCAAGCTGTTAACAACGTTGCCGTTGAATGATATTGCGATTTTTTTTCCTTCTGCTTCGGCTGAGGTTGGTTGCATGCCAGTTACTATTGATTCTTCGTCTGTTCCGCCGGAGGTTGTGTATCTGACGTTTCCTATTCCCACATGCCCTGGTAACCTTTCAAGCCAATTTTGAATGTCCTTTTGCCCTATTTCTGGAACTAAATCCAAGGCTCTGTGAATGTTATATTTCCCGTCAAATGTGATGAAACCGTGTGACTGGTGACCGCGATGATTTTGTGCAACAAGCCCCCAATAAATATAGGGAAAAGCAGGCTCACGACTAAAATCTTGTGCTCCGAAGACGCCGCAAGCCTCTTTCAACTCGTCGGTCATAATTGACACTAAGGGCGGAGAGTATTTATTTGTTTTTTGGTAGATTTGCATTTTGAAATTGAAGAATAGACATATTTATGTATAAGGACTTTCTTGCAGCAAATGGATGAGAGTGACGTGGTGTTAAACGTTCAGACTCTGTAGAAGCTCTTTCCTTTTCTGTTTGTTTAGGTCGAGTAGGGCTCCCCATCTACCTAAGTGAAATGTTTCCTTCGATGTTTCTCCTACTGGGCAATAGTTGTAGCAGTAGCCGCAGACCATTATTCTTCTGTTGGTTTTTTCTCGCATTTGATAGACGAACTGAACGCATCGGCTTCTGTTGAATCCTTTTGGTGGTGGCATCTTCTTGTCTATAGCATTTATTGGGCAAAGCCTAACGCATGTGTCGCATTTTTGGCAAGGATTAAAATCTTTCATGGGTTTGTTGGGTTGTATTGAGGCGTCTGTGAGGACTACGCCGAGATTGACTCGAGGTCCGTATTCAGGTGTTATTATGATGCTTGGTCTTCCGAAGATTCCTAGTCCTGCTTCGTATGCAGCTAGTTTGAAGGATAGGCTGGCGATTTTTTCTTTTTCATTTTTGAGACCATGTGGAACAACTGCCTTGTAGCCTCTGTCTTCAAGGTAGTTAGCGAGCTGGTAAGAGACCCAGTCGCGATAGATGTGTAGCACTCGTGATTCAGCGTCTCCTTTTTGGAAGTAATCTAGAGTGGTATAGTAATCTAAGCCAGCGTGAAAAGCAAAGACTATGACTGAATTGCAGTTTTTCATAACATCTGTGGGGTGACAGCCTTTCTTTGCCATTTCAAATCCTTGTTTTGGGTTGGCAACTGCCATTTTGAAGGTACCAAATTTCTTAAGAAATCCTTCTATCTCGTTCTTCATAAGCATCATGAACTCCTCTGGTCAAGAGATTTTTCTTCCATTATAAATTGATTGCTTGTCTTCCGTTTTCAGTGTTATGGGTTGTGTTTCTGATTATATCTCCTTCACAAAAAGTAGAAGAACTGTTGCCACGGCGGCTAGTCCGAGGGAGAGCGTGAAGGGAGCGAATTTTCAAAGGCTCACCCATAAGAAGCCTGCAATAACTGAAGCTGGCAATGCGCATACTCCGACGACTAGTTGGAATGTGCCTATCATGGCGGCTCTATATCTTTCAGGTGATAGTTCAGGGACTAGAGTTTTTTGGACTGGTTCTATGTTCGCAACTTCAATTTCACACTAGAGCGACTTCTCATGTAACCACCTGCAGCACCAAAGTAACTACATAGAGAGGCTTACAACATCAAGACGGTACGAGTCAAGAACAGTGATGGTTCGGTGCGAAGAATTATAGTAAGAGATACTTTTTTCTAGCTTTTTAGTGCTTCCGCAAGTCTTTTAAGCAGTTTTTGTAACAAGTTATGTGGAGGGGGAGAGTTCTAATATATTTCCGCTGTTTCACTGATGATGTTTCTCTTGATTTCTTGGTTTGTATCCCTCTGATGAGGGCCAAGTGTGTGGCGCGATGAATAAGTAACCAAATTGAATGGAGGAAAAAATGGAATGATGAACAAGAAGAAGCTAATAATGGTATCGGTGGTATGCGGTGCTCTGTTGGTTCCGTTAGTTGCTTTTGCATTCAATTCTAGGACGACGCCTTCAGTACAAGGAGCTGTTCCGCAGCCTGTTAGTTTGGGGCTTGCCATACTTCAGAGGACTGGCTTGTCTCGTGAAGCCTATCTTGAGGCTGCTGTGAACATTATGACTGGTGTGTTTGCGCCGAACGGTTTCATTCCGTATCCTGGTCAGGATGTTTCTGAGGCTGATTCCTTCTTTGACGTGTTTGTGACTGATGCTAATGCTACTGTGGTTGAGTTGGACAGGCTTATTCGTGACACTATAATCGCTCCAGAAGCGTTAGATGTAGCACTGCGCTTGCATGACATACTGGTGGACAGCCTAAATGCAATAATAGACGACAGCACATGTTCAATAGAGACAGAGCCATATCCAGGCCCCAAAATACTCCACCCCTACGAAACAATTATAATGTTTAGCAACATAACATCCATACCATACGTTGGAGAACCTGAAATTGATATCAAAGTTGATATAAAAGCAGCAATTGAGACGCAGGGGTGGGGAGTCGAGACTCTTGAAGATATGCTACATCGACATTACCGCATAATAGCATGGAGAGACAATGACAAAGATGGTTACCTCGGGGTTAGCGACGAGATTATGGTTCAATGCGCGTACGAGTACGAATACGAATATTGGGCAACCATTAAAGAAGACATTGCTGCGATATTCGAGCCCGGCGAACCCATGACCATCAAGCTTTATTGCAGCCCCAAGCAACCTGTGATCTTCACGTACCAAATTGAAGATATCCCCAAAATCGGCGGAATACCTCCAAAATACGCGCACGCGCCCATCATCGTTGTATATCAGATACCCATCAGATGTCTCAACTGGCCAGGGTTCGATACACAGGTTCGACAACCAGAAGTTGACGAAAAGGAGGGTGTGGTAACCAAGCGATGGGAATCCTTTGTAGTGACCCAAAAAGTTAGTGGCATGGCACTCTTCCGAGCTTGGTACCGATGGCCTGACCCAATTCACGGTCCACACTGGCTCTGCGGAGCCGCATGGCTACCAGCCGAATACATCTGTACAACAATCGTCACGCCAGGAATGACACCAACAGTAGAAATCATCGAACAAACATACGCCATACCAGAACTAGGCGAATTCATCTGGTTCTTCAAAAAAGACCCCTAAAAGGCAGAAAGTCACAGAACGACATCTGCACCCCAGGGATACACCTATCCTAGAGAGGAGTAGTGAACGAACATGAACAGAAAAACCAAAGCACAAATCATCCTGATAACAAGCCTACTAGCAACTGCCCTAGCTTTAACGCCTTTAACACCTCTAGTTAAATCATCAGAACCTCTGAGAGTTGATGCCATAGCCATATGGTCACACGACACAGCAATCCCTAACCTTTACGACATATACTACTCAATCTACGACGAAACCGCAAACCTGTGGTGGTCACTAGAACCAGCTCCAGCCAGCCCAATATCAAACATTCCCAGAGACGACTTCTGGCCAGCAATATCCTTCGACCACCTTGGAAGAGCCATGGCGGTTTGGTCCCACGACACAGCCACCGCAAACGGCTTCGACATATACTATTCACAATGGCTCGGACCCACAATCGGATGGACAACACCAACACCCATTGCCTCGCTACCAGGTGAAGACATAGACCCAATCATAGCATCATGGTGGAACGGCACAGGCGCAGCCGTCTGGGTCCACGAAGGATCAACAGCATACGAATTATGGTGCTCACTATGGAGCGGAATTAGTTGGTCAACACCAACCCCTCTGCAAACACCTTGGAGCCCCGACCTAAACACAATGTTCAAACAACCAGAAATCGCCTACGACGCGAAACACAACGCAATAGTTGTTTGGACTGACAAAGATGGGGTAATCATGTATTCTGCTCTATTCTCAGGCACTACCATATGGACTGCCCCCACGGAAATCCTAGGTCAAAGGCCAAACCTCCTCGAAGCCGCCACAGGATCAAGAAAAGGAATATCACCTGACCGATTCGGCAACGCGAATGCAGTCTGGAACCAAGAGGCGTTTCCCCAACTATGGGACAACCAATATGCTGTTTGGAACGGAACAAGCTTTGGTTCTGCAAATGCCATCCATCCCGGCATGGGAGTGGGATACAGCAGCGGCCTAGGAACAGCAATAGCATTCGATTCAGCCAACAACGCCACAGCTGTGCATAGCACCTCTCTTGGCTACAGTGACATATGGTCAAACCGTCATGTCGGAGGTGTGTGGCAACCAACACAACTAGTCACCCCGTCTGGCTGGGACTATCCCGGCTTAGAACCACGAATAGCCCACCTCTACAGCGGTGTTGCAGTTGCGGCTTGGACAGGCTTAGGTCCACTGGGAGACTCGGACATTATATACAGGATCTGGAATTCAACCTCAGAAACATGGATTAACGGAGGCCCAATAGTTCCTTCAGGAATGACGGGCGACGACGCCCCAACATACGGACCAGTAGCAATCGCAGCAACCACAGGAAGCCCAACATCACCAATTTTTATACACGACATAGCAGTCACCAATGTCAAACTGGAGAAAACCGTTGTAGAACAAGGATTCAAGTGTAAAATACACGTGACTGTTAAAAATAAAGGCGACCTCGTCGAGACCTTCGATGTTACTGTCTATGCAAATGTGACTTCTATCACATCACAAGCCATCACTCTAACAGGTGGAAACTCCGCAACCGTCACCTTCACTTGGAACACCACTGGCGTGGTTAAGGGCAACTACACCATAACAGCCAAAGCCATCCCACTCCCACACGAAACAGACACATTAGACAACACACTAGTAGATGGTTGGGTGGTAGTTACTTGGCTAGGCGACTTAGAGGGAGACTATGACGTTGACGAAGACGATCTGTGGCACTTCTGTGCAGCCTTCATTGATTATTATAAAATCCACGTAAAAGACCCACTTTGTGACCTTGACAATGACTGTGACATCGACGAAGACGACTTATGGACGTTCTGTGCAGCCTTCATATACTACTGGAAACAGCCGCACTAAGCATGCATGCATGCAAGTCAAAAGCCAAAACGTAGAACCCCACAAATCCTCTTTTTTGTGTCTTCCTAAACAAATATTGCTCGGTCAAAACTATTTTTTCTTTCCCGTTACAGTAGCGAGCAAATCGCGTACTATTCAAAGTTTCTATGCCTATTCTCGCCCACCGCAAATTCGTTCAGACTAGGCTGCTTCTTCCTAACCGCCTCTATCATAATCTCCTCTGCAATTCTTATGCACATTTCATCTTTTGTTGCCACCGTCCTTACGCCCGTTCTTTTTTCCACCAACTTCGCTTCGCTGTCTGGACCCTTGAAAATCATCTGCATGCCAAAATGCGTCAGCACAGCCAGCTCTGGCTTCGCCTCTTCCACTATCCTTATGGCGTCTTCTGTTGTCATGTGCCCCTTCCAAGGATTTCCAGAAGGTCTCAGAACACAAAGCGTTAGCAGCCTAAGATTCTGATAGTGCCTTCCTATACCCTCAAAATATTCCGTGTCAGAAGTGTAAGCGAAATCACCAAAGCTATCTGTCTCAAACCTAAACCCCACAGCGTCAGGGTCACTATGCCTCGCTTCGGTTACAACAATTTTTACATTATCAACATCAAAAGCGTCACCAGACTTGGCTTCAAATATTCGACCAGGCATCCTTTGATGATACTTTGAAATCGATGACTCTACTTCAGCGTTCCCAAACAAGACGCTATGAGGGGCTATGAGAACACCTCTTTTCTTTGTTGTTCCATGGGTCATCGCCTCTATCAGAACTTCAGCATCCGTATAATGGTCTGGATGACTATGCGAAATCAGCAAGGTAGAAATCTTCTGAGGGTCTAAACCAGCATTAAGCGAATAAACCAATGCGCCAGGTCCAGGATCTAAATGAGCATTCAGTTTGTCAGCCAGTATACGGATTCCGCCAGTGCGCCTTCTTTGCGTAATCGTTGCAAATCTTCCGCCCCCAGTTCCTAGGAAAACCAATTTGATTTCTGTCATTTCTCACCACTTTTCCTTCATACCAAAGATTCAGTTCCAACATTAACCGATGGTTTTTATTTATATTGCATCCTGAAAATAAGAGTAACTAAGGAGTATTGCTTAAATGAGAGTAGTAATTCGTGTTGGCGGTTCAGTTGTCGGTTCGCCCCCAGACGCTAAACTGCTAATGCAATATGCGGATATCTTGAAAGACATGAAACTGCATGGACACGAAATAGTAGTAATTGTTGGCGGAGGAGCCTTCGCCCGCGACTTCATCAAACTAGCCCAAGAGATGGAACTAAACGAATGGCACCAAGATGAAGCCGCAATCGCTGTTTCACGCATTTTTGCTCAGCTACTAGACAAAAGGCTTGGAGACGCTGGATGCGGAACCGTAGCAACTTCCATAGCCAATGTAACACGATGCCTAAAACAATGGAAAATCGTGGTTATGGGAGGCTTAAAACCAGGAATGACAACAGATGCAGTGGCTGCTATAGTCGCAGAACGCATCAAAGCAGACTTACTCATAAAAGCCACTAACCAAGATGGTATATATGATAAAGACCCAGAAAGATATCCAGACGCAAGAAAGCTTGACAAACTAGAATTCGATGACTTGCGTAAACTTTTTGAGTCAGACAGGCATAAGGCAGGAATACATCAGATTCTTGACCCAGAAGCAGTAAAGATCTTACAGAAAAGCAGAACAAAGACAGTTATTGTTAACGGCTTCAAGTCAGAGAATCTTCTACGCGTGGTAAGAGGAGAAAAAATAGGGACGATAATCTCTTAAGTCCTATTTGTTTTCTTTGGGTTTTCTTGTACTCTGACTATGTCAGCTAACTGCGGAGTTGACACTTCAAACAATATCGAGTCTTTTTTCCCAACAATGCTGTGCATTGTCTTGGGAAGAAGTGTTATGTCGTTGCCTTCTTTTAACGTAACTATTCTGTCAGTTAATACGACGTCTACTAAGCCTTTGAAACAGTATATTGTCTCTTTCTTATCCTTATGATAATGCTGAGAAGTGCTGTTGTTTTCTTTTATGATTAGGATTTTTCCGCCATATTCTGCTTCTTCTGCTATCCACAATTCTTTGCCCCAATTCTTCAAAACTTCTTTCACACAGAGCCCTCAATTAAGCAGGCAATATTATGGTTGAAGCATCTTAAAAACTCGAAGGTTGGGAACCGACCCTAAATTTTTTAATCTTTCTCTTTCTGAAGACAACAGTGATAATGAGGAGATCTATGAAGACAACAGCAATCACGGTGAGAACCATGAACTGCAGCAGATTTATGGCTAGTGAGGATTTCTGCATTATGGTTATTTGGTGTTCCGAGTTCTGATAGGTGAAGTGTATGTATGTGTTTTCCGTTTCTGTCCAGTTTCTGAACTCTATGGGCTGTTTGTCTACTAATACAGTGTATTCGCCTTGCCAAAAGTCTTGAATGATAACGTTTGGTATAGTAACCCTGCAAAAACCCAACATATGGTCAGAGCCAATAATGTTGAAACTTATTGTTCTCTCTGCTCTATTAAGTTGAAACTTTGAAACTGTTAAGTCGCTGACAATGTCAATGTAATACAATAGATCATTCCAGACGGAAGCATCAAAAGTGTTGAATGAACCTACAAGTGGATAACGGTCTATATCAGTTGCATCAATGAGATAAGGAGTGTCGCCTATTCCGTCGCTGTCAGCATCTACCCCATTATAATTGCTCCAATAGTTTCCGCCCGACAAATAGTCGTCGTCCCAAAAGTTGCCATAAGACTCCTGTGTGATGATATGTCTCTGGTTTTCGACAAGGTTGTTGTGGAAAATGCTATTGTTTGCAGAGTGTTCGATTCGTATGCCGCACAAGTTGTTTGTGATTTTGTTTCCCCACAGGCTGTTATAGTCTGAGTTACCAGAGAGCCGTAGGCCATGTTGACTGTTTGCTGTTATGTTGTTTCTGGATAGAGTGTTGAGTGAAGAGTGATCGAATCTGATGCCGTCGCTATTATTTGTTATGTTGTTTCCAGATATGAGGTTATAGTTTGAACAGAAATCAAGTTCGATGCCATACATGTTGTTTGTTATGTTGTTTCTAGATATGCTGTTACGTGAAGAGTAATGGAGAAAGATGCCGAAGCCGTTTTTTGTTTTCATGTTGTTTTCAGAAATGCTGTTGTTTGAAGAGAAGTAGAGCATTATGCATTCCCAGTTGTTTGTTATGTTGTTTCTAGATATGCTGATATTGTTTGAGTTTTCAGAGATGCGTATGCCGTGCCAGTTATCTGTTATTTTGTTTCTAGACACGTTACAGTTTTTGGCGTTGAAAAGTGCTATACCGCTGTTTGGCCATTCTTTTCCACCGTTTCTTATAGTGAAGCCAGTTATGGTAACGTTGTCTGCTGTCACTTCCATGACGTTTCCCATGTCACCGCCATCAATAATCGTTGTTTCGATGTTTTCTCCAACAAGCGTCACAGTCCTATTGACAACTAAATTTTCATAGTATGTTCCGTCATTCACGTATATAGTGTCGTTTGCTGATGCGTGTCCTAGTGCACTTGTTATGTTTTGATAAGGATGATTTGAAGTTCCATTCCAAGGACCTGTAGTGTTGCCATTGTCTACGTAGATTGTCTTAAGGTCGGCTTTAACTAATTGAGTGTCAAGCGCAAATGCTAGCAGATTTATTAGCAGTAATGTCAGCATTATCTCAGAAACCATTTGCTTTGACAACTTCTTTCCTAAACCTCTAGTTGTTTAACCAAAAAATAAACGCTTGCGTAGACGATGTTCTAAGTGAAAAAGTCTTATCCTTGTTTCTTTTCTTCTTCTGCAATCAAACGCTTGAGTTTTTTCTCCATCTTCAACTCGTAAACGTGCTCCTTCGCTGGTGGGGGCAGACTCTTCAATTTGAAAAGTAAGTTTGGAGCAACAATACGTTTATCTCCAGTTTTCACATTGACTTTTTGGTCGCCAACAATGTCTTCGAATGGTTCCAGAGCCTCTACAATCCAGTGTCCTAAACTTCTTGTCAAAACCTTAACCTTATGTTTTCCCTTATAATATCGAATTTCATCGCTCATAGACTAATACATACAGCATTGCCCATATAAAAGCCAATTTATGAGAACGCATGCAAAAAACTACGCGTTTTTTAACGTTTTGAATAGACAGCCTTATAAAATCCCATATTCAATTTTTTCAACTAGTAAAAAGCGAATTTTGTACGAGGTGCATCGAACTCAAGGGGGAGTCAAGTGGAGGTAATGAGACTGCGAAGATCACTTGCGCTTATCCACTTAGTCTTGATTGCTCTCTTATTGACTTTTAGCAGCCTAGTTTGGTCACATCGAGAATTAAGATACGAGTGGTCATTTGATATAGGTGCCTCTAATCTTGTTCAGTTATCTGAACACCGACTAGGGTTCCCATTTCCAATAATAGTTGTTTGCTATTCAGCCATCACACCAGAAGGTGGAGATTACCCATTCTTGCATCTGTCTTGGTTAGCATTTCTCCTTGATTTCTGTTTTTTCTTCTCTGCCCTATTATTTCTAATAGGGTTGGGCAAGTTGATTCTTCATATTTTTTGGCGTACACCCAAGAAAAGCACTGAGTTAGACATACAAGAATAAGTTTTTCATCGAATTTTCAACTGCTATCATAGCGGTGAAACCTTGCAAAAACCTTGGCAGTTTCTTTCAAAATCAGAAGCCATAAAAAGCTTTTCTTGACATTTGATGATGAAAAAATTTTCTAACATTCTATGTAGGGAGGAGACAAAAACAAACTAATTCACGCACCATCTTCAAACCAGCTACCTAAAGGGTTAATTAAACCATATTTCTTATTCCTAAAACAGGCGAAAACTTGACGGCAAACAAGTCAAATCTAGTTATTGCTGTTTCTGGAAAGGGTGGAGTAGGCAAAACTTCCGTAACAGCTTTGATGATAAAACTTCTAGGCGAAGCCTCAAACAGAAGAAGTATTCTGGCGATTGATGCAAATCCAGATTCTAACCTTCCTAATGTTTTAGGAGTTTCAGTGGACAAAACTGTTGGAATGGTAACCGATGAACTTAAAAAATCTATTGAGAGAGCTGAAATTCCGATTGGAATGACAAAAGAAGACATCCTGGAATCGCATGTCTTCGAAATCTTGAAAGAAACGCCAGACTTTGATCTCCTTGTTATGGGAAGAGGCGAAGGAGAAGGCTGCTACTGCCCAGTAAACGCCTTGCTTACACGCATTATAGATACGCTTTCAAAAAACTACGACTTGACAATTATGGATATGGAAGCAGGATTAGAGCATCTCAGTCGCAGAACAGACAGAGACGTTGACATCATGTTCATCGTAACTGACCCAAGCTCGATGGGACTACAAACGGCAAAGAGAATCAAAGAACTCGCAAAAGAAGTGCACATCGAATTCAAAAAAATATACTTGATAGCTAATAGGTTTAAGCCTGAAATGGAATCAAAGATTAAGGAAGATGCGACTAAGACTGGTATGGAACTTGCTGGAATCGTGCCTTACGATGACAACGTTTTCCATTACAATATGAAAGGAAAACCTTTAACAAGTCTATCTAACGACAGTCCATCTGTTGTCGCAATTAAGAAGATTTTGCTAAAGACAGGTCTTTTAGACTAAATTTTGTTCTGAATTCAAGCGGGTGAAATTCTCTCTAAACGGCGGTCTCTTTGCTTTCGTCAATTCATCTACAAAGGAGAATTGGCGTTGATAAATGTGGCAGTTCTTTGAGTGCATCAGCATTGGACCGGTATAAACTTCTTCCCATTTGGCTCCGTGTCTCTCTCTACCTCTCATGTTCAGTTCTTTGACGAAAGTCTCGCTGAAGAGTTGCAATCCTGCGAGATTGGCAGGCAAGGCACCGTAAGCGTCCCAAGATCTCCAATAGCCAACC
>Ga0129298_10000860_pt1 | contig 12486 bp, 7 predicted proteins | sample I19B2metaG_FD_94707 | JGI IMG/M metagenome (GOLD analysis project Ga0129298, IMG submission 94707) | Lake sediment bacterial and archeal communities from Gulf of Boni, Indonesia to study Microbial Dark Matter (Phase II) - ​I19B2 metaG | ecosystem: Environmental > Aquatic > Freshwater > Lake >... | reverse complement strand
CTTCGGGACCGTCAATGTCTTCACCGGTGCCACCGATATGGGACAGGGATCGGATACTGTCATTGCTCAAATTGTCGCCGAGGAATTGGGTGTCAGAGTCGAAGATGTCGTTGTCACTCATACCGATACCGATGTTTGCCCTTGGGATGTCGGAGCCCATGCCAGCCGAACGACCTTTGTGGCTGGAAATTCGGCCTGTGGAGCTGCAAAGAAGGTGAAAGAACAGCTCCTCGAGGTAGCTGCCAAATCATTAGGTGAGAGTCCTGAGAATTTAGATATCCGAGATAGAATCATCTTCTCAAAGAAAGATCCTGAGAAGAAGACTCCATTAGGAAAAACACTAAGAGCTGCCCATTATACCACCGGTGGAAATATGGTCATGGCGGAATATTTCTATGATCCCGCCAATGAGAATTTAGATAAAGACCTCAAAGGAAACCTCTCCGTCACTTACACCTTTGGGACCCATGGTGTCGAGGTTGAAGTCGATAAGGAAACGGGTCAGGTAAAGATTTTGAAATATGTGGCTGCCCACGATGTCGGTAAGGCCATCAATCCCATGCTTTTGGAAGGTCAGGTCTATGGTGGGGCCACGATGGGAATCGGTTATGCCCTGACCGAAAGGCTCATCCTACAGAACGGAAAGGTGATGAATCCAAACTTCCTTGATTATAAGATGTTGACGGCCAAAGATGTTCCGAATATTGAAACAATTGTGATTGAAACAAATGATCCATTCGGACCTTTTGGTGCCAAGGGGATCGGCGAACCTGGACTGGTACCTACAGCACCCGCTATCGCCAATGCGATCTACGATGCCGTGGGCGTGAGGATCAAGGAGCTTCCGATCACACCGGAGAAGGTACTGGCAGCCCTGAAGGAAAAAACCAACCCAAAATAATGGAATATTGGAATTTTGGAATATTGGGTTTTGAAAAAGAAACCAAAAATCTTTTGTCTTTCCCCATCATTCCATTTTTCTAATGTTCCATTATTCCAGTGTTCTCTCCCGTATTCCCATCATCCCAACGTTCCATTCTTCCATTACCCCAGTTTTATTTCATTATTCCATTATTCCATTGCTTTCATCTTTCTTTCTGTCCAAAAATGTCATGATTTATCCAAATTTTTCATAAATTGTCCATCCTATACATTCACTTCTCATCTGTTACTTCCATTTTCCATGTCCGTAGAAAACCAAAAAGACTTTAATTTTTAATAACATAAGAATAAGAAGTTGACTTTTTATGAAAATTTGGAACATATTGGAATAAACCTTGCAAATTTTGTTAATTCTTGTGAAACTGTGCATTCTGGTACCTGTTTCTAAATTTGACGTGAGGAGAGAAAAGCTTGGAGGATCGAATACTTATAGTCGATGATGAAGATTTGATCTGCACTATATTCAGCAAAAGGCTTAAAAAGGAAGGCTATTCTTGTATTACAGCGTACAATGGACGAGAAGCCCTTGATCGTTTTTACAAAGACACTCTTTCTCTCATCGTGACTGACATCAAAATGCCCCAAATGGATGGCATAGAGCTCTTAAAGAAAGTGAAAGCAGTCGATCCCAAGACCATGGTGATCATCATGACTTCTTATCCTGAGATCGATCTCGCTGTTGAGGCCATGCGGCTTGGAGCTTTCGATTTTATCCTTAAGCCGGTTGAGCTCGATCTGGTGGTCTTAAGCGTCAAAAAGGCACTGGAGAGGAAGAGATTGGAAGAAGAGGTTGAGGCTTATCACAACCGTCTGGAAAGATTGGTGGGCGAAAGAACAGCCAAACTCCAAGAGGCTTACTACATCTTGAAGAGAGCCCACCTGGATTCAGTCAATGTCCTTGTCGGCGCTATCGATGCAAAAGATCCCTACACCCGAGGCCATTCGGATAGGGTGAGAAAGATGAGCCTAAGGATGGGTTCCAAGTTGGGCTTCAATGAAACAAAGCTCGAGGGCCTTGAATATGGAGCCCTCCTGCACGACATCGGAAAGATCGGTATCAAGGATGAGGTCCTTCAGAAACAGGGCTCTCTGGATCCTGACGAATATGAAAGTATTCGAGAACACCCGTTGATAGGCGTTAAGATTGTGGAGGGAATCGAGTTCTTTAAAGACAAGATCCCGATGATCCGTTACCATCATGAACACTTCGATGGAACCGGCTATCCAGATGGGTTGGTTGGAGACGCCATTCCCCTTGAGGCGAGAATCATCGCTGTGCCAGATACGTTCGATGCCATGACCAGTGGAAGACCTCATCGCGGCAGGATGACCGTTGAGGATGTCCTGATGGAATTGGAGAAGGAGAAGGGGAAGAAATTTGATCCACATATTTTGCAAATATTCCTGGATGAAAAGATCTATTTAACGTTTTCATGACGAGAATTTCGAGATGAAATTATCCAAAGGGAGACAAGCAGAGAAAGCTTTACACGAGAAGGAGCGTTTTCTTAGCAGTATCTTCGAAAGCATACAGGATGGGATAAGTATTCTTGACGAAAATATGAACATCATCCGAGTCAACCCTATCATCGAAAAATGGTATTCCCATTCCTTACCCCTCATTGGCAAGAAATGCTATGAAGCCTATCATAGCCGAAAAGAACGCTGTGATGTCTGCCCAAGTTATCGGACGATTAAAACAAGACAGGCCGCTTATGAGATTGTCCCTAAAAGAGGCCCCGGAGGAGAGGTGGCAGGATGGCTGGACCTCTACAGTTTCCCATTCTTGGACGTTGAAACAGGGCAGATGACAGGAGTGATCGAATATGTCCGAGACATCACCGAACGTAAGCGCGCAGAGGAGGAGCTGGAAAGGAGTGAAAAACAGGCGTTGCGTTTGGCCATGGAAAATGCTGCCGTGGCCGAAATCGGACGAATTATCAGCTCGACGTTGAACATCCAAGAGATCTATGAGCGTTTCGCTGAAGAGGTAAGTAAACTTATCGCATTTGACCGGATTGCAATCAACACCATAAATCCCGATGATCAAACCACGACGATCAGCTACGTCACTGGAATCGAGACCGAAGGCCGCAAAACTGGAGATACCATTCCCCTGGCGGGTTCATTGACAGAAGAAGTCTTCCGAACACGGTCAAGTCTCCTCATCCAGATGGATGACAGGAAAGATCTGGCGAGACGGTTCCCTGGCCTGTTACCTTCCATTCAGGCTAAATTTAAATCATTGTTATCAGTCCCTTTGTTTTCAAAAGATCAAGTGATTGGCGTTCTCCACATTCGATCGACCGAACCAAACGTATACTCACAAAGGGATCTCAGACTTGCTGAAAGGGTCGGGCATCAGATCGCAGGTGCCATCGCAAATGCACAACTCTTCGCTGAGCGCAAGAAGGCCGAAGAGGCCTTGCGAGAGAGTGAGGAGAAGTACCGAACCATTCTGAAAAATATTGAGGACAGCTATTATGAAGTCGATCTCGCTGGCAATTTCACTTTCTTTAACGATTCGGCATGCCGTCTGCTCGGATATTCGAAAGAAGGGTTGATAGGCATGAATGACCGTCAATATACCGACCCAGAGAGTGCTAAGAAATTGTTTCAAACATTCAATACGGTTTACAGAACCGGAGACCCGACGAAGGGTTTTGACTGGGAGATCATTCGCAAAGATGGAACGAGACGATTCGTGGAGGCATCGGTCTCCCTCATGAGGGATGCAAAGGGTCAACCGATTGGATTTCGGGGCATCGCCCGTGACATTACCAAGCGTAAGCAGATGGAAGAGGCTCTGCGAACAGAGAGGCAAAAATTTCAGATGCTCTCAGAGAATGCTCCGTTTGGAATGGTAATGATCGATCAGGATGGGACGTTTACATATCTCAATCCAAAATTTAAAGGATTATTCGGATACGATCTAAAAGATGTTCCCAATGGAAGAACTTGGTTTCGAAAAGCCTATCCCGATCCGACCTACAGGCATAATGTGATCTCTGCATGGATGCACGATTTAAGAATCTTCACTCGGGGTGAAAAAAGACCCAGAGTGTTCACAGTCACCTGTAACGACGGAACTGAGAAGATCGTCAATTTTATATCTGTTCAATTGGAGACGGGTGAACATTTGACGACCTGTGAGGACATCACCGAACAGATGCGTGTGGAGGAGATCCTGCGGGAAAGTGAGGAGAAGTACCGCACCCTCTTCGAGGGATCGAAAGACGCCGTCTTCATTACGACCCGACAAGGAAAGTTCATCGACTTTAACCAATCCTTTTTAGATCTCTTTGGCTATAGCAAAGATGAACTCGTGACCCTGCACGTCCAAGAAACCTATGTTCATCCTGATGACCGGCACCGGTTCCAAGAAGAGATAGAACAGAAAGGATTTGTGAGAGATTATGAGGTGAAGCTCCGTACAAAGGATGGAAAAGAGATGGACTGCCTGCTGACCGCCTCTGTGCGGTTAGGTAGGGACGGAACCGTTCTGGGATACCATGGTATCATCCGGGACATCACCGAACGTAAGCGCGCTGAACAAGAAATGAGAATCCTGGAGGAGCAACTTCGACAATCCCAAAAGATGGAAGCCGTTGGACAATTGGCCGGAGGCGTCGCCCACGATTTCAATAACATCCTCACCATCATCAAAGGCTACAGCCAACTCTCGCTCTCTGAACTCAAAGAGGACGATCCTTTGAGAGAGAACGTTGAAGGGATCCAAAAAGCCACAGAACGGGCGTCGAGTTTGATTCGAAAAATCCTTGCCTTCAGTCGGCGGCAGGTGATGGAGATGAGAGTCCTCCATCTCAACAACATATTGATGGAACTGGACAAACTGCTACGCCGGATCATCGGCGAGGATATCGACCTCGTAACGGTCTTGGCTGAAGATTTGGGCCTGGTGAAGGTCGATCCTGGCCAGATCGAACAGGTCATTCTCAATCTGGCAGTGAATGCAAAGGATGCGATGCCGGACGGAGGGAAACTCACCATTGAAACGGCCAATATCGAACTGGACGAGGCCTATGCCCGCAGCCATATTGCCGTCACCCCTGGCCCTTATGTCATGCTCTCTGTGAGCGATACGGGTGTGGGGATGAGTCCTGGGGTCAGGGAGCGGATTTTCGAGCCGTTCTATACAACGAAAGAAAAGGGGAAAGGGACGGGATTGGGACTCTCGACCGTCTATGGCATTGTGAAACAAAGTGGTGGGAACATCTGGGTCTATAGTGAACCTGGTCAGGGAACGACCTTCAAGATCTACCTTCCTCGAGTGGGGGAGCTTACGGAAGAGATCAGTGGAAAGATAGTGAAGGAGGAGCTTCCACGTGGGAGTGAGACCATTTTAGTCGTAGAGGATGAAGAGGAGCTTCGCAAGTTGGCTGTGCGGATCTTAGAGAAACAAGGATATAAGGTTCTGGAAGCCTCTCAAGGACAGGAGGCCTTGCTCATCTGTGAAAAGCATGGGCAACCGATCCATCTTTTGGTCACGGATGTCATCATGCCTGGCATGAGCGGCCGCGAGTTGTCAGAGCGGTTGCTCTCCCTTCATCCCGAGATCAAGATTCTCTATATATCGGGGCACACCAATGGCGCCATTATTCACCACGGCGTGTTGGAGCCAGGCGTGAACCTACTCCAGAAACCTTTTACACCGGACGCCTTAGCTCGAAAGGTACGCGAGGTTTTGGAAAGTTAGGGGAACCGATGGACTTGCAATACTCTCAATATCTGGCACCCTTGCTGACAGCAGCGGTCCTATCGACTGTTCTTGGGATCCACGGATGGCGACGTCGTCATGTGCCCTCTGCCATGCCCTTCGTGATTCTTATGTTCGCTGTGGCCCAATGGTCGCTGACGTATGCCTTCGAGTTAGGAGGTAGCGAGCTACAGACCAAGGTGCTTTGGGCCAAAATCAAGTATCTGGGAGTTGTCATCGTACCAATGGCTTGGCTCTTCTTTGCGTTAAAGTATACCGGCCGAGCGGGATGGTCCAAACCTCGCAAAATAGCCCTCATAGCGATTGTACCCATTGTCACGCTGCTTCTGGTTTGGACGAATGACTTCCATGGTTTGATCTGGAGAACTGCAAGACTTGATACGAGCGGCTCTTTTTATCTGCGGGTTTCAATGCACGGCGCCTGGTTCTGGATTCATCTGACATATTCTTACCTGCTCCTTCTCCTCGGTACGGTCCTCATTATCCAAGCCCTCATTCAATCACCCAAACTAAACCGTTGGCAAGCGGGCACCTTACTGGTGAGTATATTAGCTCCGTGGATAGGAAACGCATTATATCTTTATGGCTTGAACCCATTTCCGAACCTGGATTTGACACCTTTCGCTTTTACCCTCACTGGCGTTGGGCTCTCGTGGAGTCTCTTTCGCTTTCAACTATTGGACATCCTCCCAGCGGCACGGGAGATCTTTTTTGAAAGCATAAGCGATGTAGCGATCGTGATAAATGCAGAGAATCAAATTGCGGATATCAACCCATCAGCACAACGCATCCTCGGTTGCTCGGCCTCAGAATTAATCGGGAGACCAGTCGAAAAAGGGCTATCTCGCTGGCCCGATTTAGCCCAACATTGCCGCGACATGAACGAAATCCATTCGGAAATTGTCTTGAGTGAAGATGGGAGAAAGCTCTATTTCGACCTGAGTATCTCACCCCTGAAGGACAAATACGATTTCCTTACCGGCCGGCTCATTGTGTTGCGTGACATTACCGAACGTAAGCAGGCTGAAGAGATACTTAAGAATGCCCATGATGAACTGGAAAAAGAGGTAGGAGAGCGTACTTCTGAACTGCAAACAGTAAACGAACAGCTTAAACAGGGGATAAAAGACCGGATCTGGGCGGAAGAGGAGCTGAAAGAGAGCCTGAAACTGATCGGTCGAGCAAAGAGGGAATGGGAGTCTACAACCGATTCCCTTCCCCAGCTCATTTGCCTCCTCGACTGCTGGGGATACATCCTCCGTACGAATCGGATGGTGGAGAAGTGGAACCTTGGACAGGTCACAACGGTCAGGGGACGAAAGGTACATGAACTTTTTCATCCGGACTGCTCTGATAAGGCTTGTTATCTGGAGAATTTTTGGCCACGGGCGGCAGAGGAATTGGCCAAGGGTCAACCTACTGAATTTGAGATCGACGACAAGGTCATCAAACGCTACCTCCATTTTCAAGTTCGGCCGATACAGGCTCAAAGGTACGCAAAAGATGAGGAGATCGCCAGCTATGCAGTGGTTGTTGCCAACGATATCACCGAGCGTAAGCGTGTGGAGATGGAGATGCTGGCTCTTGAAGAACAGCTTCGTCAATCTCAGAAGATGGAGGCCATTGGCCGACTGGCCGGAGGAATCGCCCATGACTTCAATAACCTGTTGACCCCGATTGTGGGATATTCACAACTGGCGTTACGAGGTCTCTCTTTCAGCGATCCGATGCGTGATCATCTTCAAGAAATTCAGAGGGCTGCTGAGCGTGCCGCAAATCTCATTCGCCAACTCCTGACCTTTTCCCGGCGTCAGGCTCTCAAGCCCCAAGTGCTCAACCTCAATAATGTGCTGCTCGACATGGATAGGATGCTCCGCCGAGTCATCGGCGAACATATAGAATTGCTGACAGCGCCAGCACCAGATTTAGGTTCGGTCAAAGTGGATCCTTCTCAATTTGAACAGGTCCTTGTCAACCTTGCGATTAATGCTCGGGATGCCATGCCTGATGGCGGCAAACTCATCCTTGAAACATCAAATGTCTCTTTCGACAGGGATCATGTTTACCGTCGCGCTGACATATCGCCAGGGAAATATGTCATGGTGGCTGTGAGTGATACAGGATGCGGGATGGAACCAAGCATCAAGGAACGGATTTTCGAGCCCTTTTTTACAACGAAAGAAAAAAGCGGCGGGACAGGGCTCGGCCTTTCAACCGTTCACGGCATTGTCAAACAGAGCAACGGCTATATTATCGTATACAGCGAGCCTCGTCAGGGAACAACGTTCAAGATTTATCTCCCGAGGGTCGATGGGCAGGCCGCTGCCTTGCCTCCAAGAGACGAAACTGGTTATTTGCCCAAGGGCGACGAAACCGTGCTTTTGGTGGAAGACGAAGAAATGGTGAGAAACCTGGCTGCGCGCGTTCTTCGTGAGCAAGGGTATACCGTGCTCGAAGCAGCCAATGGCACCGAGGCGATGAACGTCGTCCATAATTCTCAGGAAAAAGAGATCCATCTCCTATTGACCGATGTGGTGATGCCTCAGATGGGCGGAAGGGAGTTGGCCGAAAAGCTCAGAGCCATACGACCCAACATTAAGATCCTCTTTACCTCAGGCTATCCAGACAGTACGATTGTCCACCATGGCTTGCTCGATCCTGATGTGGATTTTCTGGAAAAGCCCCTTTCGCCATCCACCTTGGCACGGAAGGTTCGGGAGGTGCTCGATAAATTAAGTTCGGAGTAAGGTGAATATCAGAAAGAGAAATAGATGAGTACTTTGGTTGACTTAAAAAAAATTTACTTAGTGGCAGCAAACCCTATGAAGGAGATCTTGACACCCCGTGAGGCAGCAGAATATTTGAGCGTCCATGTACGAACCATCTATCGCCTGGCAAAGAATCGAGAGATTCCAGGCCGCAAGGTCGGAGGAAGTTGGAGGTTCAGGAAGGATGCCTTAGACGAATGGCTTACGTTGAGAGAAAATCCCTCAACCAAAGGGAAGGGATAAGAGATGAGCAGAATCTTAGTCGTCGACGACGAAAAATCGATCAGGGACTTCCTCTTCGAAGCCTTAACCCAATTAGGCGGTTTCGAGGTTGGAGTGGCCGCGGACGGAGTGGAGGCTCTGAAAAAAATTGAGCAAGAGAATTTCGATCTCGTTCTGACCGATATGAAAATGCCCAATATGGATGGGATCCAGTTAATTTCTGACGTCGCCAGAATCAAACCTGAGACGCTCATGGTTCTGCTAACCGGCCATGGGACCATTGACTCCGCTTTGGAGGCCATGAAACGGGGAGCAAGTGACTACCTCACAAAGCCAATCAATCTGGACGAAATGATGGTGCGCATTCGTAGGGTCTTGGAGGAGAGGCAGCGTTTTGTCAGCCTAAAAGACTACGCTGCCGAACTGGAGAAAGCAAATGAAGAATTGAAGAAGATTGACGAAATGAAATCCGAATTCGTTTCAGTGGCCTCACATGAGTTAAGAACACCCCTCGCTTCGATTAAGAATGCGGTGCAGCTGATCCTCCAGGGAAAGACAGGCGAGATCAACGAAAATCAGCAAAAATTTCTCTCCATGGCAGAGAGAAATATCAATCGTCTGGCGAGCATCCTGAACGACCTTTTAGATCTATCCAGAATTGAGTCCAAAAAGGTCGGACTAAAATTTGTGGAAATGGATCTGCGGGGGTCCATTGAATTCGCCCTATTGTCGCTTAAACCCCAGGCAGATGGAAAGTCTATCCAACTCAAGATGGAAGTTAAGGAAGATCTTTCTCCTGTTTACGCGGATCGAGAGAAGGTCGAACAGATCCTGACAAACCTTCTTGGAAATGCCATCAAGTTCACTCCCGAAGGGGGAGAGATCTCTGTTTCAGCTAAGCCCTTTGAGGAAAATGGAGACATGGTGGCCGTTTCGGTCACAGATTCGGGCATTGGAATTCCCGAGGATCAATTAGATAAAGTCTTTGAGAAATTTCATCAAGTGGAGGATTCTCTCCGCCGGTCTATCACGGGAACAGGGTTGGGTTTAGCCATTACAAAAGGACTGGTGGAAGTCCATCATGGCAGGATCTGGGCGGAGAGCGAAGTCGGAAAAGGAAGCATCTTCACCTTCACCTTGCCTGTGTCAAGAGGAGAAAAGAGGGATCTCCATTTTCGACTCATTCTCGACAGAGAGTTTCGACGGGCCCAGAAAAACAGTTCTCCCCTCACCCTCTTCCTGATTGAGGTGTTGGATGAAAGGGCTGAGGTCATAGAGGCTCTATTAGACCCACTCGAAGAAAGGTTGAAACAATGCCTTTGGAGAAACTCGGATGTTACATTGAGACGGGAGCATGAGAAAATACTGGCTGCCATATGTGAAGCAGATCTGGGCGGTGCTCAAGTGATCCAGCAAAGGATCGAAGAGAGAGCCCTGAAGCATGTCGTCAAAGGGTTGGATCCTCCACCGGTGATCAAGGTGGGGGCAGCCACCTATCCTGAAGAAGCTGTTTCACAAAAAGAGCTTTATAAGATCGCTGAAGAACGTTTAAGGGGGTAAAAGATGGACAAAAAGAAGATCTTAGTCGTTGATGACGAAGCCGATCTGGTGGAGACCATCCGCTTTCCTTTGGAGATGGAGGGGTTCAATGTCCTCGTCTCTTATAACGGCGAGGATGCTTTGAATCAGGCTCGAAAAGAAAGCCCTGACTTGATCCTCCTGGACCTCATGTTGCCGAAACTGGATGGGTATAAGGTATGTCGTCTATTAAAATTTGATGAACGATATAAGCATATTACCATACTCATGCTGACTGCCAAGACCCAGGAAAAGGATAAACTTCTTGGAAAGGAGACAGGGGCGGACGAGTACATCACCAAACCTTTCGACATCGATGAATTAATGAAAAAGGTTAAGGCGTATCTAAATAAAGCATAATTAAGAGGGTTCCAGGACTCCAGGTTTCAAGGGTTCAAAGGGCTCATTAAATCTTTGGAAAAGAAACCTTGAACCCATGAACCCTTGAATCCTTGAACCCTTAAAGGATTAACGCATGCCAATGTTTAAATACCGAGTGAGAGATAAAACCGGTAACCCTGTTGCAGGGACGATCGATGCCCCCAACGTCCAGACGGCAGGAGACCAACTCTACGGTCTCGGATACTTTCCAATCTCTATCGAAAAGGCGGAGGAAGCAGCTTCGCTTAGCCTTTCCGAGATAGGGAGAAGATTTCAAAAGGTGAAGTTGGAAGAAATCATCCTGTTCAGCCAGCAACTTTCGACGCTCTACAAAGCGGGGTTGCCTCTCCTCGCTGGGTTAGAGAGTATTATCCTACAGATAAAGAACAAGAAGTTGAGGAATGCCCTCGAGGAGGTCCGGCGACAGGTTGAAGGTGGCAGCACCCTTCATGCGGCTATGTCAAAATATCCGGAAGTTTTCTCATCGGTCTATTTCAACATGGTTCGAGCAGGTGAGACGTCAGGTATGTTGGGTGAATCGTTGGATCGCTTTGTCACCCTTGCAGACAGGGAACTGAGAACCCAGCAGAGGGTGAAGGAGGCAACCCGTTATCCCAAGATCGTCATCCTTTCATTAACGGTCGCATTTGTTGTTTTGGTCAGCTTCGTTATTCCAAGGTTTGCCCAGGTCTTTGCTCAATTTAAGACTCCCCTCCCCTTACCGACCCGGGTGATGATTGGTATCAACGATCTCTTTCAAACCTATTGGTACGTTGCCTTGGCACTGGGTGTTGGAATTCCAATTCTTGTTAGACGCTATCTCCAGACCGAGAAGGGTAGATACTCTTGGGATAAACTAAAAACGAGAATTCCTGTTTTTGGACCCCTCTTCTTGAAGATCGCCCTCTCCCGGTTTGCCTATACCTTTGTCATGTTGAATCGGAGCGGAATTCCGATCCTCCAGACTCTCGAAATCACTTCGACCACAATCAACAATATGAAGCTTTCTGAATCAGTCGGAGAGATTAGTCGGAATGTAAGGGAAGGAAGAAGTTTGGCAGATTCGATGAGGGAGACTGGAATGTTTACACCTCTCGTCATTCAGATGGTTTCAGTAGGTGAATCTTCGGGAACTTTAGATTCGATGTTGATGAGGGTAACAGAATACTACGATATCGAGGTCGAAAATACGATCAAGAAAATGTCCACCTATATTGAGCCGTTTCTGACACTCTTTTTAGGAGTTGCTGTTCTCTTACTTGCGTTGGCTGTCTTCTTACCATGGTGGAATATGGCACAGCTATTTAAGTAACCCATAAGGGGAATAGAATGAACGATGAACGATGGACGATGAACGATGAACAAAGAATAATGAACCGAGGACATTTAGATTGCACCCCCTCCCCCACCCTCCCCCCTGGAGGGGGAGGGAAAGGGTGGGGGGGAATCCGAATTCCGAATTCCAAAGGGATGACCACCATAGAAGTGATCGTTGTCATGATACTCATCGGAATTGTGGCTGCGGTCGTGATACCCAGAGTTGACATCTCCCTCACGTCCGGCACGTCTGTAGACGGTGCAGCCTATATCGTGGCTTCTGATATTCGATATGTTCAGGAATGTGCCATGGCTGACCGGGTTTCCAAAAGCATAACCTTTACCGCAAGCCAAAACTTTTACGCATTCCCAGCCACTATCCCCTCAACCAGTAAACTTGATCCTTCAGGCCGACTTCCCTCAGGGGTAACCACCCTGGACAATCTTACTATCACGTTTAACTCTCTTGGGGAACCCACTTCCATTGCACCTGTTGCTCCGTATTATGTTGATGTAAGAGTTTCAGCGGGAGGGCCACCG
>Ga0129298_10000854_pt1 | contig 12571 bp, 11 predicted proteins | sample I19B2metaG_FD_94707 | JGI IMG/M metagenome (GOLD analysis project Ga0129298, IMG submission 94707) | Lake sediment bacterial and archeal communities from Gulf of Boni, Indonesia to study Microbial Dark Matter (Phase II) - ​I19B2 metaG | ecosystem: Environmental > Aquatic > Freshwater > Lake >... | reverse complement strand
TCTTTATTCTCTTTTTTACAAGAGGTGTTATCATCACTTTTTTCGATGCCAAACATTTTTATCAGGCACCAAAATGAATATATATTTGTAAAAGCTGAATGACTTATTCACCAAACCCTAATTAAAACAGGTATTTGCAACCTGTATAAGTTAATACAGGGTCTTATAACTAGCTTGTTATCAGACATAGATGTGGATCAGTTTATCATAGTACAGAATATATCTATTGCAGACAACATGAAATCAGCTAAGAGGTTAATATCAGTTAACGTAATACATAATTCTAATACTATAAATGTTCCTGTAATATTTTATGCTATTATATTTCTATATATTTTTTCATCAGAAGCTGTTGCACAGTCAGTTATTACATACTCAGCTTCCGGTACCTGGATAAGTCAATCAGGTATGACCTCTGTAACAGTACAATGCTGGGGAGGAGGAGGTGCAGGGGGAGGTGTTTCTTCTGGATCACAGGTCGGTGGAGGAGGAGGTGCAGGAGGAGCATATGTTAGAAGTATTCTGAATGTCACACCATCAACTTCTTATACTGTGACAGTAGGTACATCTGTTACAGGCGGGACAGGAAACGGATCTGCAGGTAATCCTTCATGGTTCGGTTCAGCTTCAACAATCTATGCACAGGGTGGAGCAGGAGGAACTGCAGCTATAACCGGCAATAGCGGTGCCGGAGGTTCCGGTTCAGCCGCCTCCAGTATCGGAGATATAAAATACGCAGGTGGTAATGGTGCCAGCGGCACTAATGGATCAAACAGCGGTGGCGGTGGTGGTGGCGCAGGTTCAACAGGATCGGGAGGAAATGCAACAGGGATAACAGCCGGCTCCGGAACTCCCAGTAACGGAGGAAATGGTGGCGCTGGCAGAACTTCTGCAGGACCAGGGCTTAGTGGTTTAATTTATGGTGGCGCTGGAGGGGGAGGCTATACAGGTGTTCGTGTAAGAACCAGAAATGGAGGCACAGGAGCACAAGGCTATGTTACAATCTCATACTTTACCCTTACAGGAACATCAGCTTTAACACCTGTTTGTACAGGAAGTACTTCCGTAATAACAATAAGCTCAGGTTCACTTCCTGCAGGAAGCTATACTGTCACTTATAATCTTACCGGTGCAAACAATGCAACCAATTCAACAGCTGCATTAACTGTAAGTACTCCTGGTACCGGAATATTTACAACATCTGTACTTCCCAATCCGGGTTCAACAACAATAACAATAACAAATTTAGCATCTGCAACTATACCATGCAGCAGTTCGGTTGCTGCAAATAACAGTGCAGTCATATTAGTGACCGATCCTTACCAGAATGTGAGTGGTGTTTCTGCTTCAGAGGCAAGCTCTCAATCGATATTGAGCTGGACAAATCCTGCAGGATGTTTTGATGAAATAATGATAGTGGCCAAAGCATCAGGATCAATAACCGGGACACCAACAGGTGATGGTACTTCATATACTTCAAGTCTGGTTTTTGGTAGCGGTACATCATTTGATGGAGGCTATGTGGTTTATAAAGGAATAACATCTCCGCAAACGGTAACCGGGTTAACAAATGGAACTCTTTATTACTTTAAGTTCTTTTCACGCAAAGGAAGCGGATGGAGTACTGGGGTAGAAACTAGCGTTACTCCTGTTGCAGCAGCTATTGGAGACTATCGTTCTGCAGCAAGTAGCAACTGGACAACACTGAGTACCTGGCAGCGATTCAATGGAACTGCCTGGGTAACTCCCACTGCCGGACAGGGAACTCCAACCAGCGCCAGTGGAAATATAACAATACGAAATAACCATACAGATACAGCAAATTCCAATATTTCAGTTAATGAAGTTACAATCGATCCCGGAGGAGGAATTAATTTCAATGCAAACATTACTTTAACAGTTGCCAATGGTACGGGTAACGATTTAACAAACAATGGAACAATAACGGTGAATGGCAGAGCATCAGGTGCAGGTGCCTTAACCTTAAACGGTCAGTTACAAAACAATGGAACAGTCTCATGCACAAATTTCAATGCCAATTATGGCTCCTTTAATGTGAATAGCGGTGCAACGCTTATCTGTTCATCTGCTTCTGTAGTCTCAGGAAATGGTGATTTTAATCTGCTGAGCGGTGGCACAATTGAAATAGGTTCTGCTGATGGCATCTCAGCTCTTGGAACAAATACAGGTAACATCCGGACAACTCATGTTCGTAATTTCAGTACAAGTGCAAATTATATCTATAAGGGCGACGGGCAACAGGCGACAGGCAACGGGTTACCTACAACGGCAATTACAGGAAACGTCTCGATAGCTACAGGGTCTGTATTAACAACAACTAATTCTGTTATCGAAAACGGAACACTTACTGTTGACGGAATCTTAATTCCGGGAGCATCCACTCATACAATAAGCGGAACCGGCACAATAACAGGAACAGGTATCGTTCAGGTTAACCAGGTGTCTGGGATAAGCGATTTTTCATCCCAGTATTCTATTTCAAATAAGACTCTTACCAGTCTTACTCTTGATTATGCCGGAACAGCACTTCAGGGGATTTCCAACGGAGACTTTCCCGGCAATTCAGTGTACAGGATCATAGGTAACAACAGTAACGGAGTAACTCTTTCAGGTAATATATCTCTTTCCGATCTTACAATAAACTCCGGAAAACAGTTTACAATTTCTGCAGGAAATATTCTGGCAGCATCGAATATTGTAAATAATGCAGGAATAACCGGCCTGGTTCTCAAATCGGATGCCACGGGAGACGCCCAGCTGTTAAACAATACTCCGAATGTACCGGCTACGGTTGAGCTTTATCTGACCGGTGGTCTTATCAGCCCTACGGTTGGAATATTCCATTATTTTGTCCCCCCTGTAACTTCTATGACAATAGGAACCGTCCCTACAATTGCTGAAGTTAAGACAGCAATGGGTATCACAAACTTCAAGGGAGACCTTTTAAGATATATTGAACCAAACGCTGTAACAAACAAAAACCAGGGCTGGCAGTATTTTGATAATTATCCCAGTACTCCTCCGGGTTTTCTCACCATAGAATCTGGCAGGGGATATAACTTTTTTCTTAATCCGAATAGTGAAGCAGTCAAATTCAAAGGAAACCTGAATGCAACTCAGCATACTTTTAGTCTATCCTATACAACAGGCAATGCAGGTGCAGGATGGAATCTTGTCGGGAATCCATTTCCATGCAATTATGATCTGAATGGAGTTGAAGGTCTTGGTACTATTGTGTCAGGCATATCCAATACAGTTTATTACAATAATAATGGCACCTATACCTACTGGAATGTTCTGACAAATACCGGGTCTTCAGGAGGTTATACAGATATTCTTCCTCCCATGACCGGCTTTTTTGTTAAACTATCTTCTGGAGGACCCTCCTCACTTACTTTCCCTGTTTCATCGAAGACTTCTGCTTCATCTGATCCAAGAGGATTACATAAAGGAGCTGCTGATCCATATTCCAAAGGATCAACTGTACAGAAAGTAAAGCTATTACTATCCAAAGACACTAAAACAGATGAAACAGTTGCCCTGCTTTTTGATGATGCAGCAGATTCATACAATGAGCAATACGATGCATACAAGCTATTCACAACAGGTTCAACATCTCCAAATATTTACATTGCTAAAAACGGGACTGATTACTTTATGAAGGCTGTGAAAGGTCCTGTTACAGGTACAGTTACTATACCGCTGAAAGTTGTAGTAAAGGAGACAGGTACACATACTTTAACAGTTACTGAATTTCAGAATCTTGTTGGTATTAAAACTGTTCTCAAGCACGGTTCCATTGAAACATTGCTAAACCAGGGAACTACCTATACCTTCACCTTAGGCACAGGAACTTTTACAAACTTTGAGCTGGTACTGGGTGAAGAAGGAATTACAACAGATGTTGAAAACCCTGTTAAGTCAGAATTTAAAACCTGGTATAATAATGATGCGATCTATATTAACTCACCCAAAGAAATAACAGCAGGTCTTTCAGGCATCATAATTTATGACCTCCAGGGTAAACAGGTTTACAATAATAGAAAGATTAGTATTCCGGCAGGAGAGACAGTACAGTTTCCGGTTAATCTGGCCGGCGGAATTTATTTAGTAGAGATCAGGACCGGGGGGATTAGGATGGTAGAGAAGGTAGTGGCGTTTTGAGAGGGTTTGGGGGAGATAGGGTGACAAGGTGATGGGGAGACGAGGAGTATCGTTAAGAATAATTATATCTTTGTTACAAAGATTCCCGATTTGAAGAATAAAATCCTGATATATTCTCTCTTTATAGTTCAATTATTGAATATTCCCGTATTCTCGCAAGAAATACCCCATTCAGTTAAGAATACCGGTGTATATGATTTCCTCGATGAATTGGCAAACAGTAAGATAATCGAGATCAATTCAGCAGTAAAGCCCTACTCCAGGATGTTCATTGCAAAAAGGTTGCAGGAGGCAGATAGCCTGAGAGAGCAACTGAACACACGACAGCTGAAGGAGTTGGATTTTTATTTGAGGGATTTTGGGAAGGAGACTGATAAGAAAGAAGGTGAGAGGGGGAGAAAGGGAGAGGGGGAGAAAAGAAATGGTTTTGGGGGAGGATGGCCGGAGAGCAGGCTTGACTTATTCTTTTATAAAGATTCTCTTTTCTCTCTGACGATAAATCCCATTTTCGGAGGGGAATTATTTACAAACTCATCCGGACAGGCTACCTACTGGAGAAACGGGCTGGAGGCAAGAGGATATATAGGGAAATGGGGATTTTATGCATCTCTGAGGGATAATCATGAAAAACCGCTCCTTGGCAAACCGGAATACCTTACTCAAAGAGAGGGAGGCAGTGTAAAAAACGGGACCGACTGGAGCGAGATGCAGGGCGGTGTAACTTATTCCTGGAAATGGGGAAATGCAGGTCTTGTAAAGGATATCCAGCAATGGGGAAACAACTATAACGGGACAAATATTCTTGGAGGTCACAATCCTTCTTTTGTCCAGATCAGGCTCAATATCAATCCTGTCAAATGGTTCGACTTCAACTATTATCATGGATGGCTCGATTCGCGCATTGTCGACAGTACCGAATCATTCTGGGTAACAACAAGTGATGGTGCAGAGTACAGAAAGGTTTATCATAAGAAGTTCCAGGCTGCTAATATCTTCACTTTCACCCCCCTGAAGAAACTGAAAATATCATTTGGAAACAGCATCATTTACGATTATGATAATATAAATCCTGCATATCTCATTCCTGTATTCTTCTACAAATCTGTTGACCATTCACAGACGATGGGTATAAACAACATGAACTCCCAGATGTTTTTTGATATCAGCTCACGCCAGATAAAGCATCTTCATATATATGCTGCAATGTTTGTCGATGAGTTTTCAGCAGAAAGGGTCACAAAAGATGATGAGTGGAATTTCATAAGCTATAAAGCCGGATTCAGGCTCAGCAACTTCCCTGTATCAAATCTTTCATTTACATCGGAGTTTACCTACACTTATCCCCTGACTTTCCAGCACTATATTCCAACAATCACCTTTGAATCAGCAAAATACAACATGGGTCATTACATGAAAGACAACTCACGCGAGTGGTACCTTGCTTTCGATTACAAACCCATGAGGGCGATGAATATCAACCTCTTCTTCATAGATGCTATCCGCGGACCTGATTACACCGAGCTGGGTGGCAGCAGGGTTGGCAATCCTCCGCTCGAAACCATTGAATGGCATAATTCAACCGTTGGAATAAAGGCATCATATCAGCTCATAAACGACCTGTATACCTGGGTTTCTGCAGCCTACAGCGAAATAAACGGTGATACAAGGTGGAGTCCGGAGTATTTTTACGGGTATAAAACGACTCTGAATGCGGGGGTGACGGTGGGGTTTTAACGGCGCAAAGGCACAAGGGCACAAGGGCTCAACGGCAGATCCAAATGACGCATGGGTACAACGGCACAAAGGCACAAGGGCTCAATGGCAGATCCTAATGACGCATGAGTACAACGGCGCAAGGGCACAACGGGATTATGTCGCTAAAGACTTCGGGCTTTAATGAGTTTTGTCAGCATTACAGAAATTAACTTACAATCATTAACAAGTTCATCGGCAGTTGATTCAGACACATAACCAATTTCCCTACCAATTATTATTTGTGTTAATAATTCTGCCGTTGATCCTTTGGCTATATAAAAATGACGAATTGATTGTTTATCAGTTTCAAGATCATCACCTTCCGCTATATTAGACGGAATACTTACAGCCGACCTCTGGATCTGATCCTTAAAACCAAAATCTTTTGATATATCAGTCACATTAGTTAATCTGTAAATCTTGACAGCCAAATCCTTGGCTAATTGCCAAACATGAAGTTCTTGAAAATTTCCCATGATGCAGCGATTTAAGTTATTATTTAAAATAGCACGAGGATCTAATTTAATAATATTTCTGCAATTTTCAAATACTTACTCTTGACCCTTTAAGCTTCTGCGCAATTAAGAGTTCTTTCTTTCCGTTGCGCCTTTGTTCCATTTAGCCTTTCCTTTTCCCGTTGCGCCTTTGCGCCCTTGTGCCGTTGCGCCTCTCCCTCCCTGCAACCTAACTCCACATTATTGAGTCTTAACTAAACAAATTTGATTGAATTTTTTGTTACTTTTCAACCGTGAAAGAACAGGTCTTGTAGAATACTATGGAACGCAGCAGATTCAGGATATTAACCCTTATTGCTGATATTGTATTACTTACAATAGCTTTCCTTGTCATGGTATGGAGTAAGCCGGCAAGCCTTAGATCATATCTCCCCACACATGCACCTTTCTTTGCAGGACTGGTGCTGATATGGATCTTTGTATCTCTCCTTAACGGGAAACTTCACAGGGGCAAGGTGATCAACTATTCAACCCTGTTTAACAAAGTTCTTACAAGCAACATTATTGCCATAGGCATTACTGCCCTCCTCATGTATACAATCAGGGAGTATTTCTATTCGAGGACCATTGTCCTGGGAACTGCTTTACTTGCGACAATTCTTGAGCTGATAACAGGTGCAATTTATATAGCCTATAAGAAAGCAGTCATTCAGGAGTATGAGGAGTATGAAAAATATAAAGCTTACCGAAAGCCAAGTGAATATGATCTTGTTAAGGAAACGAATGGCAACGGGGTGCATCATACCAGTGCGGCTGAGGTAAATCCCGGCATTGTAAATGCCATTGAAAATGAATGCGGCCCTGAAATGACACAGGCTATCCTGAAGATGACCGGGAGTAAACTCACGGATCACACTTCAGTACTTTCAACTACCACTATATTTAATATAAGCAGTCTTACCTACGACAATTACGATTATATAATCAACCTGCATAAGATCAATGATATAAAACGACTGGATGATTTTATAGATGCTGTAAACAAAAAACTTGCCTTCAAGGGATATTTCTTCTGTTGTGTCGAAACAAAGGATCAGAGGAAGAAAAGGATCCTCAGGAAGTTCCCACCGTTAATAAATTACATATACTATACCTTTGATTTCATTGTAAAACGCATTCTGCCAAAACTTAAATGGACGAGAAAGCTTTACTTCTTCCTTACCAGGGGGGAGAATGCTGTGATCTCCCGGGCTGAAGCACTGGGAAGACTGTCGAGGGCAGGTTTCAGAATAAAACAGGAGTCCTTCATCGGCAATATGCTATGTATAGAAGCCAGAAAGTACAACGATCCTTTACCAGGCAATGAAAATATTTATGGCCCCCTTATTGCTCTGCCGCGTGTCGGTAAAAACGGAAAGATGATAAAAGTCTACAAGCTCAGAACCATGCATCCCTATTCCGAGTATATACAGGATTATGTCTACAAGCTATATGATCTGCAGGATGGTGGTAAATTCAAACACGATTTCCGTATAACATCCTGGGGGGCAGTATGCAGGAAGATCTGGCTTGATGAACTGCCTATGTTTATCAACTTCTTCAGGGGCGATATGAAGTTATTTGGCGTTCGCCCCTTGAGCAAACACTACTTCGAATTATATAAACCTGAATTACAGCAAAGGAGGATTAAATACAAACCCGGGCTGATTCCTCCATTCTATGCCGACATGCCCTCAGACCTTGAAGCAATACAGGCCTCTGAGCTGAAGTATCTCGATTCATATGACAGGTATCCGATAGGAACCGATATAAGGTATTTCTTTAAGTCGATGTGGAATATAGCATTTCATAAGGCGAGGAGTAATTGAAGAAGGCAACAGGCGACAGGCGTCGGGCGACAGGGGGAGGTGTGAGGGGGAGATTGGGAGATTGGGAGAATGGGAGATGTGGTAAAAACCTTTTAACACAAAACCGATACTAACATTTACTATATTTGCTCCCTGTTAAAGAGGTAATAGAAATGGCAGAAACATCTGATGTAAACGGGGAAAAATGGTACGCCATCTACACCCGTCCCAGAGCAGAGAAACAGGTTTACCAGAGACTGATTGAATCGGGGGTTGAGACATATCTGCCCATGCAAAAAACCATAAGGCAGTGGAGCGACCGGAAGAAAGTTGTGGAGAAACCCCTGTTGTCGTCCTACCTTTTTGTGAAGGTCAATTCTAAAAACTTTCCTGTAGTATACAAGACAAATGGTGTTGTGAAGTTTGTATCATTTGAAGGACAGCCGGTATCAATTCCGCAAAAACAAATAGACAATCTTCGCCTTATCGTCGACAGTAATGCTGACATTGAAGTCACTTCAGAGAATTTTGCAAAAGGTGATAATGTAGAGGTTGTTGCGGGATCTCTTTCAGGACTTACCGGTGAACTCATTAAAATCGGAACTCATAATCGCTTCGTTGTGAGAATTGACAGGCTCGATCAGAACCTGATATTGAAGATTCCCAGGGCATTTTTGAAGCGGCTGCCGGCAACCGGCGACCGGTAGCCAATATCACTAATCACGCACATTTTTATATTAATAAAAAAATTCTACCTTTGCCGGTAATTAAAAATCCAAGCTATGGCGGAAAAGACTAGATATTCGGATGATGAGCTTGAGGAGTTCAGACAGATTATCCTCATGAAGCTGGATAAAGCCAAGAAAGATTATGAGATACTGAAATCCAGCATAACTCACGAAGAGAGTAATGACACCATGGACACCTCTCCCACTTTCAAGGTCCTGGAAGAGGGTGCTACTACTTTATCCAAAGAAGAGGCAGGCCGCCTTGCACAGCGCCAGCTTAAATTCATACAACACCTCCAGGCTGCACTTATAAGAATTGAGAACAAAACCTATGGTATCTGTCGTGAAACCGGTAAACTCATTTCAAAAGAGAGACTCAGAGCAGTTCCCCATGCAACACTTTGCATGGATGCGAAGATGAAGCAGAAATAACGGCATAAAGGCGTAACGGCGCAAAGGCACAAAGGCCACATGGTTAAGATCCCCTCCTGGGAGGGGGCAGGGGTGGGTAATAAAGAATACAAAATACTATAGCTGCTTATACAAATGGGCAGCTTTTTTGTTTGGGCACAAGGCTCTTGATTCACGACGCACGACACACGACTCAGGGTCTTAGCCTTGCGTCTTGCGTCGGGAGCCGTGTGCCAATTCAACATTTTTTGCTATTTTTATTTTTATGAAAGATGTATTCCCGATATTATTATTTCTTAGTCTGGTATGCACAATAACATCAGGACAGAAAATAGATACCGTGAAATACATATCACTGGAACCATACGACTTTCACCTTGCATGGCAGAAAACAGATACAGCCATGCTCATTGATGTGAGAGAGTATTTTGAATATAAAAAATCGAGGATAAAAGACGCTGTTAATATACCATCGTCGGGGAACATGGATATGGCATCCGATACTATTGATAAAAACACTTCTTTATTTATATATTGTACTACAGGTTACCGTGCCAAAAAGGTTGCAGCAAAAACAGCAGATAAAGGCTACCGGAAAGTTTATAATCTTGATGGCGGGATAAAGGCGTGGAAGAAGGATGGATTTCCGGTTGACAGGAGAAGGCTCAAGGGCCCATAGGCGCAGGGGCGCAACGGCAAATGAAATAGGGAGATTGGGAGAGGGAGGAATGTCATTTATTGTCATTTGGCCTTCGGCCGTCATTGGTAGTAATTAAACAATTGAATGACAACTAATGACTATTAATGACAATCAATGACATTTCTTAAACATTCAAAGTTAAATCTATAATGAAAAGGTTGGTAGTACTAACCGGTGCCGGGATGAGTGCTGAAAGCGGCATAAAGACTTTCAGAGATACCGGTGGTTTATGGGAAGAGTATGATGTCACTGAGGTGGCAACACCAATGGCCTGGTGGAAAAACCGAGACCTGGTGCTCAGATTCTATAATGAACGGCGACGGCAGCTTGAATCATGTGAGCCGAATGATGGTCACAGGGGACTGGCTGCACTGGAAAAATTTTTTGATGTGCAGATCATCACTCAGAATGTCGATAACCTTCATGAACGCGCCGGAAGCACCAGGATCCTTCATCTTCATGGTGAGCTTACAAAGGCAAGAAGTACTGCCGACAGAAACCTTGTTTATGATATTGGTTACAGGGATATCAATCCCGGAGACCTCTGCGAAAAAGGAAGTCAGCTCCGTCCGCATATTGTCTGGTTTGGTGAGGATGTTCCGATGATGGATGAAGCTGTAAGGCTAACCACTGAAGCTGAGATATTTGTTGTTATAGGATCGTCCCTGAATGTTTATCCGGCAGCAGGGCTGATCAATTACGCGCCGAAGAATGCTTCACTCTGGCTTATTGATCCTAATGATGTTGCTGTTCCGGATTTCAGGAAAGTTGAAGTGATTAAGGAAAGAGCATCAAAAGGAGTAGCAGTGTTGAGGGAGAGACTGGGTGAGGGGGAGATAGGGTGAGTAGGAGAAGAGGAGATTATAATGACCATTTATCAGGATGATTGATCATATTAACAATTTTTCCAATAATATTCTCATAAGCCAGAAAAAGCAGACTATGCTCCTTGCCTGAAATATAACCACATTCAAGAGAATAATCAATCCATACCTGAGTTTCAGCTGCTTCAGCTTCGGAATCGGACAGTTTTGCAGCAAATGCTTTCTCATATCTTCTTTTCCGAAATGCTTCAGCCAGATTTGCTGTTACTGATCTGGAACTTCTCCTGATTTGTGAAGTTAAAGAATACAATTCCTCTTTAGGAAATAATTTCGTAATATGAAATATTTCCATTGATGTTTTAAATGCCAATTGATAGACATCAAGCTCTTTGTGAGATCTTATAATATTCATGATAAATTAAAATTTAGCAGCGAGTATTTCAAAAATAACAAAAATATCAATATCTCCATCTCTCCCCTTCTCCCCCTCTCCCAATCCCCTCTTCAAATTCTCATTACATCTAAAATTTAGTACATTTACAGCATAAACATTTTATGAAATGCCTTCACGAAACCGAAAAATAGTCCTGGCCATAACCGGAGCAAGCGGATCTATTTATGCCAAAAAACTCATTGAAAAGCTACGGCAGCTAAAAAATCCTCCCGGGGAGATTGCCGTTATATTATCAGATACCGCAAAAGAGATCTGGCTGGCTGAAACAGGAGAAAAATTCAAAGCGGAATATCCTGCGAAGGAGTATTCAAACAAATCATTTCATGCTCCCTTCGCATCAGGATCATCAATCTATGACACAATGATAATCTGCCCCTCATCAATGGGCACAATGGGAAGGATTGCCAACGGTACATCCGATGACCTCACAGCCCGTGCCGCCGATGTTATGCTCAAGGAAAAAAGAAGACTGATCATCGTTCCGAGAGAAGCTCCTTATAACCTCATTCATATCGAAAATATGAAACTCCTCTCCCTTGCGGGTGCAATCATATGTCCGGCGTCACCCTCATTTTATAGTAACCCGGCTTCAATCGATGAGCTGGTGATTACAGTTGTAGACCGAATCATCGATCTGGCAGGATTTGAAAACGACAGCTTCAGGTGGATGCAGAATGGTTGACAGCAGGATCATAAAATTCTTCAGGAAACATCATGTTCTGACAATTGCAACCTCTTCCGGCAATGAGCCCTGGTGTGCAAACTGCTTCTATGTCTATCTGGAAGACGAAAACTCCCTTGTATTTACAACAGATTCAGATACAAGACATGGAAGAGAATTTCTTGAAAATCCGTCGGTGGCAGGAACAGTAGTCCTTGAAACAATGATTGTGGGAAAGATAAGGGGAATACAGTTCCAGGGGTCTGTTTCTGAACCTCAGGGACAATTGCTGAACATCGCAAAATCGGCTTATCTGAAGAGATTTCCCGTAGCGGTGCTTATAGATACCCGGCTCTGGGTTGTAAAACTGACTTATATTAAGATGACGGATAATCGATTGGGGTTCGGAAAGAAACTGATCTGGAATGATTTAACCGCCGAGTAGGCAAAGGGGACTTTCACCCCTAAGCCTCTCACAGAACCGTACGTGACAGTCTCCCGTCATACGGCTCGTGCTATTCAATAAAACTCAACAAAGGCCGACTTCCCAG
>Ga0129298_10000852_pt1 | contig 12610 bp, 13 predicted proteins | sample I19B2metaG_FD_94707 | JGI IMG/M metagenome (GOLD analysis project Ga0129298, IMG submission 94707) | Lake sediment bacterial and archeal communities from Gulf of Boni, Indonesia to study Microbial Dark Matter (Phase II) - ​I19B2 metaG | ecosystem: Environmental > Aquatic > Freshwater > Lake >... | reverse complement strand
GGCTTCAGCCTGCCGGGTCCACACTCGTGTGGACCCACGCCTCGGCACGAGTGTCGAGGCGGCAGGCAAGAGTGGCCGCGCCACGCAGCGCATCGGCGTGCGCCACGCGGCGGGTGTTGGGCACAAGTGGTTGTTTTAGGATGTATGAAAGTTCTTTTCTGGAGCGATCCATTCAGGAGTGAATATGGCCGATGATGGGAAACCGAAAACGGAATTCCTAGACGAACTCGAAAAGGGCCCTTGGCCGAGCTTCGTCAAGGAAATCAAGCAGGCGGCAGAGAAGAGCCCCGTCTGCCAGGACCTGCTGGGGCAGCTTGAGCTGTCCTACGAGGAGAAGAAAGGACACTGGAAGCACGGCGGCATCGTGGGCGTGCTGGGCTACGGCGGAGGCGTGATCGGCCGTTACAGTGACGTGCCGGACAAGTTCCCCGCGGTGGCGCACTTCCACACCCTGCGCGTCAACCATCCCGCCGCCTGGTTCTATTCCAGCGATGCCCTCCGCACCCTGTGCGACATCTGGGAGCGGCACGGCTCCGGGCTGACCAACATGCACGGCTCGACCGGCGACATCATCTTCCTGGGCACGAGGACCGACGAGCTGGAGCCCACTTTCGCGGAGCTGACCGCAAACGGCTTCGACCTGGGCGGTTCCGGCTCCGCCATGCGCACGCCCTCCTGCTGCGTAGGACCCGCGCGCTGCGAATGGGCCTGCTACGACACGCTCAAGCAGTGCTACGACATCACGCAGGAGTTCCAGGACGAGCTGCATCGCCCGCCCTTCCCTTACAAGTTCAAGATCAAGTTCGCCGGCTGCCCCAACGATTGCGTGGCCTCGATTGCCCGGGCGGATCTTTCGGTGATCGGCACCTGGAAGGGCGACATCCAGCAGGATGATGCCGCGGTGGCCGAGTATGCGGCCGGCGGCCTGGACATTCAGAAGGACGTCTGCGACCGCTGCCCCACCAAGTGCATGAGCTGGGACGGGCAGAAGCTCACCATCGACAACGGCGAGTGCGTGCGCTGCATGCACTGCATCAACGTGATGCCCAAGGCCCTGCGCCCGGGGAAGGAGCGCGGCGCCACCATCCTGATCGGCGCCAAGGCGCCCATCATGCAGGGCGCCCTGCTCAGCTCGGTGCTGGTGGCCTTCGTCCCCGAGGAGGAACTGTTTGAGACGCTCAAGGAACTTATCCGCCGGGTCTGGGACTTCTGGGACGAGTACGGCAACAACCGCGAGCGCGTTGGCGAATTGATGCAACGCGTGGGCATGGCTAACTTCCTGGACGCCATTGGGCTGGACCCGCAGCCGGAGATGATCTCCGCGCCGCGCGACAACCCCTACATCTTCTTCCAGGCCGAGGAGGGCAAATAACATGGCCGAGACCGCAAAGCCCAAGCGCATCACTGACATCGGGCCGCCCCACTATGAGAAGTACCTGCCGCCCATCGTCAAAAAGAATTACGGGCAGTGGAAGTACCACGAGACGCTGGCTCCGGGCGTGCTATGTCATGTGGCGGAGAGCGGCGACAAGCTGTACACGGTGCGCGCCGCCTCGCCCCGGCTGCTGAGCGTTCAGACCCTCCGGCTGTTCGCCGACCTGGCCGACAAGTATTGCGGTGGTCATCTGCGTTTCACTTCCCGCAACAACATCGAGTTCCTGCTGGAGGAGCCCGGCCTGATCGAGCCGCTCAAGCAGGAGCTGGCGGCCAACGGGTTCCCGGTAGGCGGGACCAACAACGCCATCAGCAACATCGTGCACACACAGGGGTGGGTGCATTGTCACTCCTCGGCCACGGACGCCAGCGGCATCGTCAAGGCCGTCATGGACGCCCTGTGCGACCAGTTCACCGAGCAGAAGCTGCCCGCCAAGTTGCGCATCGCCCTGGCCTGCTGCCTGAACATGTGCGGCGCGGTGCACTGCTCGGACATCGCTATCCTGGGCATTCACCGCAAGCCGCCCAGAATCCTGCATGACATCCTGGCCAAGGTGTGCGAGATTCCTACCCTGATCGCCTCCTGCCCTACCGGCGCCATCCGCTCGGCCACTGTGGACGGCAAACAGTCGGTCGAGGTGATCGCGCCGCAGTGCATGTTCTGCGGCAACTGCTACACGGTCTGCCCGGCCCTGCCCATGAACGATCCGGACAACGACGGCATCTCCATTTGGGTGGGAGGCAAGGTGTCCAACGCGCGCAGCGCGCCGAAGTTCAGCAAGCTGGCCATTCCCTACCTGCCGAATAACCCGCCGCGCTGGCCCGAGACGGTGGAGGCCGTGGTCAACCTGGTGAAGGTTTACGCGCAGCACGCCCGCAAGTACGAGCGCATGGGCGAGTGGATCGAGCGCATCGGCTGGCCACGCTTCTTCCAGCTCACTGGGATTCCGTTCACGCGCTACCACATCGACGACTTCAAGTTCGCGGGCCTCAGCTACGCCCGCTCGACGCATATCAGGCTGTAGGGAGTCAGGAGTCAGAATTCAGGAGTCAGAAGCGGAGACTTGAGGCGGTGGGTCTTTTCAAGGAAGTCAAGAAGCCGATGATCAAGGCGGCGGCCGTGGGGGCCGAGATCAGCCCCCTGCGTCCCAGGTACGTGCCCAAGACACCACCTTGCATCAACGGCTGTCCCTGCGGGACTGACATCCGCGGGTTGCTGACCACCATCGCCCAGGCGGAGGCCTACGGCCGCACCAACGAGCAGGCTTACGAGATCGCCTGGCGCATGATCACCGAGCGCAACCCGTTCCCGGCGGTGTGCGGGCGGGTCTGTCCGCATCCCTGCGAGGACGGCTGCAATCGCAGCGCCAAGGATGGCGCGGTAGCCGTCAACGCCATGGAGCGGTTCATCGGCGACGTCGCCATCGCGAAGGGCTGGCAACCGACCAAGCTCACCGAGGGGCGCCAGCCGGAGGCCATCGCGGTGGTAGGCTCGGGCCCGGCCGGCCTGTCGTGCGCATATCAGTTGGCGCGCCGCGGGTACGCCGTGACGGTCTACGAAGCCTTCCCGGAGCCGGGCGGCATGTTGCGCTGCGGCATCCCGCGCTATCGCCTGCCGCGCGAGGTGCTGGAGGCCGAGATACGGCGGATCCTGGGGCTGGGCGTCGAGCTGAAGTGCAACACCATCGTGGGCAGGGACGTCACCATGGACATGCTGCGGCAGCAGTACCCTGCCATCTTCGTGGGTATCGGCGCGCATAAGGGGCTGAAGCTGGGCGTCCCCGGCGAGGACGCCGCGAATGTGTTCACCGGCACCGAGTTCCTAAACAGCATGAACAGCGGCGAGCAGGTGGAGGTGGGCAACCAGGTCATCGTCATCGGCGGCGGCGACACGGCCATCGATGCGGCCCGTGTCGCCAAACGTCTGGGCGCCAACACCACGATCCTCTACCGCCGCACGCGGGCCGAGATGCCCGCCATCAAGCCGGAGATCGAGGGGGCGCTCGAAGAAGGCGTGGCCATCGAGTTTCTGGCCGCGCCGGTGGAGGTGCTGCGCTCGAACGGCCACGCCGTGGGCATCCGCGCCATACGCATGGAACTGGGTGAGCCCGACAAGTCTGGCCGGCCCCGCCCCATCCCCAAGCCCGGTACGGAGTTCGACATCCCGGCCACCGCCATCATCGCGGCTATCAGCCAGGAGCCCGACTTCGACGGCTTCGCCGGGTTGCACCAGGGCAAAGACTGGATCAAGACCGACGAGTGGGGCGCCACCGCGCAGGAGGGAGTCTACGGCGGCGGAGACGACGTCAAGCTCGGCCTGGTGACCATCGCCATCTCCCAAGGCCGCTTCGCCGCCGAAGCGATCGATGCCCGCCTGCGGGGCAAGAAACTGGAGCGGCCCGCGGCGCCGCCGCTCATCCCCCCCGAGCGGCTGAAGCTCGGCTGGTACAAGCCCCTGGAGCGGCACGAGCGCTTGCATCTGCCGGTCGCTGAGCGCGGCTTGGACAACGAGATCGAGCGGGGCCTCAGTGAGGAGGAAGCCCTGGCCGAAGCCAAGCGCTGCCTCTCCTGCGGCTTGTGCATGGATTGTGAAACCTGCTGGATGTACTGCACCAACAACTGCTTCGTCCGGCTGCCCAAGGGCGAGCACTACAAGATCAAGCTGGAGGTCTGCAACGGCTGCAAGAAGTGTGCCGAGGAGTGCCCGTGCGGGTATGTGGAAATGGTGTAGGGGTTTATTTCGTGGCGCAGCCTCTCAGGCTGCCGGGGCGAGACTCGTCTCGACCTTGCTGGTGCCGGCACGAGTGCCGGCACGGCAGGCTGAAGCCCGCGCCACATTGTCTGTGAGGAGCGTGGAAGTATGCCCACTTATGAAGTGAATGGACGCGTCTATGAAGTTGACGAAGACGGCTTTCTGCAAGATCCCACCATCTGGAACGACGACGTGGCGAGGGATTTTGCGCTGACCGAGGCCGTCGCGGACATGACCGAAGATCACTGGAAAGTGGTCCGCTACCTGCGGAACTACTACCTCGAGTTCGGGATCGCGCCCATGATTCGGAAGCTGTGCAAGGAAACCGGCTTCAAGCTGAACCAGATTTACGAACTGTTCCCCTCGGGGCCGGCCAAGGGCGCCTGCAAGATTGCCGGCTTGCCCAAGCCCACCGGCTGCGTATAAGGAGCGCGCGGTGCAGGTCGAGGGCCCGCCGCCGGCGGAGGCGCTGGCTCACCGGAAGGAGGCCGTTGTCAACGAGTGGCTGGCGCGCACGCTGCGCACCTACCCCAGTCATACCGCTCGTTTCCTGCACCAGGAAGCGGACCCCTTCCGCAACCCTGTGGGGGCCGCCCTCAAGCAGGGCCTGCCGGCGCTGTTCGATGAGCTAGCGGGCGCCATGGATGCCACCCGCATCCAATCCGCCCTCGACCGCGTGGTCCGCATCCGGGCGGTGCAGGATTTCACTCCCAGCCAGGCGGTCGGCTTCCTGTTCCTGCTCAAGGACGTGCTGCGCGAGCAGGGCCTGTGGGCGGCGGAGCTCGAGCGGCGCATCGATCTGATGGCGCTGGCGGCCTTCGACCTCTACATGGAGTGCCGGGAGCAGATCGCAGAGATCAAAGTCGGCGAAGCCCGGCGCGCGGTGATGGTAGCTGAGCGGTCCCTTCGAGGTGAGACCTCATGAAGGTACTGTACTCGCTGGGCGCCGTAGCAGTGCTAGCCGCGTTAGGCTGGCTGGGAGGCGCGGTGGCGGGATTGCGCGGGCTGTTCGGCATCGTCCTGCCTTATGCCGCGATCGCCGCCTTCCTGGCCGGGCTGGCCTGGCGCGTGATCCGCTGGGCCAACTCTCCCGTCCCTTTCCGCATCCCCACGACCTCCGGGCAGCAGAGGTCTCTCGGTTGGATCAAGTCCGGCTGGCTCGAGAGCCCCTGGACCACGTTGGGCGTCATCGGCCGCATGGCCCTGGAGATCCTGCTGTTTCGCTCTCTGTTTCGCAACACTCAGGCGCAGCTCCGCGAGGGTCCCAAGCTGGTCTATGCAGAGAGCAAGTTCCTGTGGCTGGGCGCGCTGGCCTTCCATTGGTCCTTCCTGGTGATCTTCCTCCGGCATCTGCGCTTTTTCCTCGAACCGGTGCCGGGCTGCGTGCTGTCCTTGCAGGATCTGGACGGCTTCTTCCAGGTCGGCGCGCCGGTGCTATACGTGACCGACGTGGTGATCGGGGCGGCGCTGCTGTATCTGCTCGCGCGCCGCCTCTTCGCCGCCCAGATCCGTTACATATCGCTCGCCACCGACTACTTCGCGCTGTTCCTGCTGCTGGGCCTGGCCGCCAGCGGCATCCTGATGCGCTACTTCACCAAGGTAAACATTCTGGAGATCAAGCGGCTGGCCATGGGGCTAGTGACTTTCACTCCGGTGGTGCCCCAAGGAATCGGATCGCTGTTCTTTATGCACCTGTTCCTGCTGAGCGTGCTCGTGGCCTACTTCCCCTTCAGCAAGCTGGCGCACATGGCGGGCGTGTTCCTAAGCCCCACGCGCAATCTGGCCAATACCAACCGCATGAAGCGACACGTCAACCCGTGGAACTACCCCGTCAAGGTCCACACTTACGAGGAGTGGGAAGAAGAGTTCCACGACAAGATCAAAGCCGCGGGGCTGCCACTGGAGCGGGAGTAACCGATGGCAGAAGCGACACCCAAGGCCGAACAGCTCGTCCAAATCGACTACCGCCCCCCCGCGCGCGACTGGATGGACCCGGCCGTCGAGTTCCGCAGGGGCACCTTCTGTTACAGCGCCACGCCGAAAAACCTTCACTACTTGGGGCTGCCTAGCCCTCGGGAGTGGCACCCCTACGAAAACGACTGGAAGCTGCCCGCCGACTGGAGGGAGATCATCCTGGCCGGCATGAAGGAGCGCCTGGGGCGCTTCCGCAGCTTCCGGTTGTTCATGGACATCTGCGTGCGCTGCGGGGCCTGCGCCGACAAATGCCACTTCTACATCGGCTCGGGCGACCCCAAGAACATGCCCGTGCTGCGGGCGGAGCTGCTGCGTTCCGTCTACCGCCGCTACTTCACCACTGCGGGGCGTCTGCTGGGGCGGCTGGCCGGCGCGCGCGACCTGACAGAAGATGTGCTCAAAGAGTGGTTCTACTACTTCTACCAGTGCACCGAATGCCGCCGCTGCTCGGTGTTCTGCCCCTACGGCATCGACACCGCCGAAGTCACCATGATGGGCCGGGAGCTGCTCAACCTGGTGGGCTGCAACATCAACTGGGTCATGGAGCCGGTGGCCAACTGCTTCCGCACCGGCAACCATCTGGGCGTTCAGCCCCACGGCTTCAAGGATTCAATCGACTTCGCCGTAGACGAGCTCGCGGAGATCACCGGCATCCGCGTGGAGGCGCCCATCAACAAGAAGGGGGCTGAGGTCCTGTTTGTGGTTCCTTCGGCCGACTACTTCGCCTCGCCCCACTATTACACACTGCTCGGTTACCTGATGCTGCTGCACGAGATGGGCGTGGACTACACCTTCAGCGCCTTCGCCAGCGAGGGCGGCAACTTCGGGCTGTTCACCTCCCACGAGTTGATCAAGCGGCTCAACGCCAAGATCTACGCCGAAGCCAAGCGCCTGAAGGTGAAGTGGATCCTGGGGGGCGAGTGCGGGCACATGTGGCGCGTGCTGCATCAGTACATGGACACCATGAACGGCCCGGCGGATTTCCTCGAAGAGCCGGTCTCGCCGGTGACGGGCACGCGCTTTGACAACGCTCGGTCCACCAAGATGGTGCACATCTGCGAGTTCACTGCGGACCTGATCCACCATGGCAAGCTAAAGCTTGACCCCACTCGCAACGACAAGTGGCGTGTCACCTTTCACGACTCCTGCAACACGGCGCGCGCCGTAGGGTTGTTCGAGGAGCCGCGCTACATCCTCCGGGCCGTCTCGAACCACTTCTTCGAGATGCCGGAGAACACCATCCGCGAGCAGACCTTCTGCTGCGGGTCGGGCTCCGGGCTGGGCACGGACGAGAACCTCGAGATGCGGTTGCGCGGAGGATTGCCGCGCGCCAACGCCGTGCGTTACGTCAAGGAAAAACACGGCGTGAACTTGCTGACCTGTATCTGCGCCATTGACAAGGCCACCCTGCCCGCACTGATGGATTACTGGGTAGGCGGGATCGAGGTGGCCGGGGTGCACGAGTTGGTGGGCAACGCACTCATCATGCAGGGTGAGCGGCGCACCACCGACCTGCGGGGCGAACCGCTCCCTGGGAAGGAGGCCTAGCGGCATGCGAGACCGAGGCATCATTCTGGCCGGTCTGGTGCTCTTCCTGGGCCTGATCACCTTCCCCGCCTGGTACAGCGTGGCCCGGGGCGCCACTTCGAAGGGCCCGCAGTTAGTGCTTCCGGCCACGGAGAAGCAGTGCGTGGCGCCCACGGCCTGGATGCGTGCCTGGCACATGGACCTGCTGGTGAGGTGGCGCGAGCAGGTGGTCCGGGAAGGCAACCGCAACTATCGCGCCGCCAATGGGCGGGTTTACAGTGTCAGCCTCACCGGCACTTGCATCATGAAGTGCCACACTGTGAAGGCCGACTTCTGCGACCGCTGCCACAACTATGCGGCGGCCCGAGGGCCCTATTGCTGGGATTGCCACGTGGATCCCGGGCTGATCCGGAGGGCCTCCCGATGAAAATCACACGCCAAGGTTTCTTCTGGGTAACCGGCCTGGCCACGCTGGCGCATGCGGGCCGGAAGGTGCTGGCCGCGGCCGCGCCCAGGCGCTGGGCCATGGTGGTGGATGCGCAGAAATGCCTTCGCGACCAGGGGTGCACCAAGTGCATCCAGGCCTGCCACCGCGCGCACAACGTGCCTCAGTTTCGCGAGCCCAACCACCAGATCGTGTGGATCTGGAAGGAGCGCTTCGAGCGCGCCTTCGCCTCCCAGCAGAGCGAGTATACGGCAGAGACCTTCCGGGACAAACCGGTGCTGGTGCTCTGCAATCACTGCAACAACCCGCCCTGCGTGCGGGTTTGCCCGACACGCGCCACGTGGAAGCGTGAAGACGGGCTGGTGATGATGGATTGGCACCGTTGCATCGGCTGCCGCTACTGCGTGGCAGCGTGTCCCTATGGTTCGCGCAGCTTCAACTGGGTTGACCCGCGGCCCCACCTCCCCGTCTTGAACACGGACTTTCCCACCCGCACTAAAGGCGTGGTCGAGAAGTGCACTTTCTGCGAGGAGCGACTGGCCAGGGGGCAGGCCCCGGCTTGCGTGGAAGCCTGCCCAGACAAGGCCCTGGTTTTCGGTGACCTCGCTGACCAGGATTCTGAGGTGCGGAAGCTGGTGCGCGCACGCTACACCATCCGCCGCAAACCCGAACTGGGCACCCAGCCCCAGATCTTCTACATCGTGTGAGGTGGCCCCATGTTCATGTTTGAGAAGGCCGTCACCGGAAGCCGCAGATACTGGCTCTGGCTGCTCGCGCTGGCCGTCGTGATCGGCCTGGGCAAGCTGGCCTACCTTTACCAGTTTTCGACCGGCTTGGGCGTCACCGGCCTGAGCCGCGACGTCTCCTGGGGCCTCTACATTGCTCAGTTCACTTTTCTGGTGGGCATAGCGGCCTCGGCCGTCATGGTGGTGCTGCCTTACTACCTGCACAACTTCAAGGTCTTCGCCAAGATCACCATCCTGGGCGAGTTCCTGGCCATCTCGGCGGTGACCATGTGCATGCTGTTCGTCTTCGTGGACATGGGCCAGCCCACACGGGTGCTCAACATGATCCTGCATCCCACGCTCAACTCGATCATGTTCTGGGACTTTGTTTCGCTCGGCGGCTACCTGCTGCTTAACGCGGTGATCGCGCTGGTGACGCTCGACTCCGAACGCAAGGGTGTGGCGCCGCCGGGCTGGATCAAGCCCATCATTCTGCTGTCCATCCCCTGGGCCATCAGCATCCACACGGTGACGGCGTTCCTCTATAGCGGCCTGCCGGGACGTTCGCTGTGGCTGACCGCCATCCTGGCGCCGCGCTTCCTGGCTTCGGCTTTCTCCAGCGGGCCCGCCCTGCTTATCCTGCTGTGCCTGGCGATTCGCAGACTCACGAAGTTCGACCCCGGCCGCGAGGCCATCCAGAAGCTGGCGCTCATCGTCACCTACGCCATGATCATCAACGTGTTCTTCGTGGGCATGGAACTGTTCACCGCCTTGTACAGCCAGATACCAGAGCACTTGGAGCACTTCCATTACATGTTCTTCGGGCTGGAAGGCAAGACCACGCTGGTGCCGTGGATGTGGGGCTCGGTGGTGTTGGCCGCGGTCTCCCTGCCGCTGTTGATCATCCCCCAGGCTCGCCAGAACGAGAGGCTGTTGGCGGTTGCCTGTGGGATGGTCTTCCTGTCGCTGTGGAGCGAAAAGGGCGTGTGCCTGGTGGTGTGTGGCTTCGTGCCTTCGCCCTTGGGTGCGGTAACGGGTTATTCACCCACCCTGCCGGAGGCGGCCATCACCCTGGGCGTCTGGGCGGTGGGCGCGCTGATGATCACGGTGTTCTACAAGATTGCGCTATCGGTTCGGGAAAGCGTGGCCTGATATGGAGAGCAGAAAACCCCGCATCACGGAAGATTGGCTGGCCGTCCACCTCGGCCTGCTGGTGTTCGCCCTCGCGCTGGCAGGCTTGGCCGGCGCTGACCTACTGGGCTGGGCCGCCACCACCAGTGTCTGGACCAGTTTGGGCAAGGCTCTGGGAACCGCCTCGAAGGCTTACGCCGGGCTGCTTGGCCTGGCCGCGCTGGCCGCCACCTACGCTTTTCTGGCGCTGGTGCTGGCCGCGGGCGCCAAGGCGCTGGGCGCGCCCGTGGGGCGATTCTTGAAAGGCTTCACCGCGGTCTTCGCGGCGAGCTACGCCTGCTGGATCGCGGGAAGCTGGGCCTACATCGCCGCCACCCCGGACAAGCTCAAGAACTTCAACATAGGCTGGTCGCTGAATCTGACCAACGAAGCGGGCTTCATCATCGCCCTGGTCGTGGGGCTCCTGGTGGGCAACCTCTTCCCCAAGGCGGCGGACGCCATGAAGGAGGCCGTGCGGCCGGAGTTGTACGTCAAGACGGCCATCGTGATCCTGGGCGGCGCTCTGGGCGTCACCGCGGCCGAGCAGGTGGCCCTGGCAACCTCGGTGATGTTCCAGGGCCTGTGCGCCATCCTGGTGGCCTACCTGATCTTCTGGGCGGTGGTCTACTTAGTGGCTCGCAAGTACTTCCGCTTCAGCCGGGAGTGGGCCGCGCCACTGGCCTCGGGCATCTCCATCTGCGGAGTCTCGGCGGCCATCGCCACGGGTTCGGCCATCAAGGCGCGGCCTGTGGTGCCGGTGATGGTGTCGTCGCTAGTGGTCATATTCGCGGTGGTGGAGTTGCTGATCCTGCCGTTCATGGCTCAGGGCTTCCTCTTCCAGGAGCCGATGGTCGCGGGCGCCTGGATGGGTCTGGCGGTGAAGACCGATGGAGCGGCGGTGGCCTCGGGCGCCATCACCGAGTCGCTGATCCGCGCCAAGGCGCAGGCGGTCCAGGGCCTCAATTACCAGCCCGGCTGGATCATGGGGGCCAGCGCCACCGTGAAGGTCTTCATCGACGCCTTCATCGGGGTATGGGCCTTCATCCTGGCCTGGCTGTGGTCGGCCAAGATCGAGCGGCGCTCCGGCGAGAAGGTACGCGCCGCACAGATCTGGGAACGCTTCCCCAAGTTCATCCTGGGTTATATGGCCACGTTCTTCCTCATTCTGGCCGTCGGCGCCCTGTTGCCCGCCCAGATCGCTCAAACCAAGGCGGCCATGGGGGAGGCCAACGTGTTCCGGGGCATTTTCTTCGTGATGACTTTCTTCACCATCGGCGTCGTGTCGAACTTCCGCAAACTCTGGGAAGAAGGCATCGGCCGGCTGGCGCTGGTCTATATCCTGTGCCTGTTCGGATTCATCATCTGGGTGGGCCTGGCCATCTCCTGGGTCTTCTTCCACGGCGTCAAGCCGCCCCTGATAGGAGGGTAATGCACCATGGAGCAACCAAAACTCTCGGAAGAGCTGAAGAAGATGGAATACGAGCCGCTTCTTCCGGTCGAGAAGAAATTGATTGGCTGGAGCCTGGCTCTGGGCGTTGTCCTCGTCATGCTGCTGGTCTGCATCAACGAGGTTCTTTTCTGAAGGCCACTTCAGCATGCGCTTTCCGACATCGGGAGTTCAGGTTTTTCCGCTCGTTCCGCCCCTGGTGGCCTTCGTCATTTCGTCGCTGACGGCATCAGCGGGGGTATCGGGCGCCTTCCTCTTGCTCCCCTTTCAGATGAGCGTGCTTGGATTTGTAAGTCCGGCGGTAAGTCCGACTAATTTGATCTACAACATTGTTGCGATTCCAGGCGGAGTATACCGCTATATCCGCGAAGGCCGCATGGCCTGGCCGCTAACTTGGGTGGTGATTCTGGGTACTCTGCCTGGGGTGTTCGCGGGGGCGATCATCCGCGTGCGGTATCTGCCCGATCCGCGCGGCGCCAAGTTCTTCGTAGGATTGGTACTACTCGGCCTTGGCGCCCGCTTGCTGTGGGAGGCCAGCATCCGCTCCTCGAAGGGACGCGAGCAGCAGAGGGCGTTGGCGAAGAAATTCGAGGCCCGCCTGGCAGAGCACCGGGCCGCGGGGCGGCGCGGCGGGGCGGGTCTGCCGCCGGAGGCTGTCGTTAAGACGCGGAGCGTGACGCTCAAGCGCATAGAGTACGAGTTCTGGGGCGAGGTGTTTTCCTTTAGCACCGTGGTCATCTTTGTGCTGGCCCTGGCGGTGGGGATGATCGGGGGCATCTACGGCATCGGCGGCGGGGCCATTATTGCGCCATTTGTAGTGACGGTGCTCTGCCTGCCAGTGTACACGGTGGCCGGAGCGGCGCTGCTGGGGACGTTCATCACCTCGATTGCGGGCGTTGGTTTCTTCGAGCTACTGGCCCTGACTCCGCTGGGGGCAGGCGTCGCAGTCCGCCCCGACTGGGCGCTCGGCGCGCTGTTCGGCGTCGGCGGCTTGGCGGGAACTTACTGCGGAGCGCGGTTGCAAAAATATCTGCCGGAGCGCTGGATCCGGCTGTTCCTGGGCCTGCTGATCACCGGGCTGGCCGTGAGTTATATCCGACAGTTTTTCGTATGAGCCAGTCCAGGCGGGTTCTTAT
>Ga0129298_10000848_pt1 | contig 12618 bp, 11 predicted proteins | sample I19B2metaG_FD_94707 | JGI IMG/M metagenome (GOLD analysis project Ga0129298, IMG submission 94707) | Lake sediment bacterial and archeal communities from Gulf of Boni, Indonesia to study Microbial Dark Matter (Phase II) - ​I19B2 metaG | ecosystem: Environmental > Aquatic > Freshwater > Lake >... | reverse complement strand
GTCATGCGGGGTCTGTGCGAACGACTGCAGAATCGGTCCTGACAGTAGCGGATTCTGTGGCATAGTCCGTAACGTCAACGGCGAGCTGGTCCGCTTCGGCGGTACGCCAGAAAAGGGAATTCTGGAATGGTATTATGACGATCTCCCGACGAACTGCGTCAGCTGGTGGTTCTGTCCAGGTTGCACTGGAATCGGCTATCCCAAGTATGCATACAAACCTCACGCTGAATCTGGATTCTCCAATCTCGCGATTTTCTACGGGGCTTGCAGTTTCGACTGCTTGTTCTGCCAGAATTGGCGCTATCGCGACCTGTCCTCTAAGCATAGGCCCATCATGAGCGCGGGCGAATTGGTTGAAAGGGCAGACAAGCATGTCTCCTGTATATGCTATTTCGGCGGAGATCCTTCCCCGCAGATGCCGCATTCACTCGAGGTGAGTCGCCTGGCCATTTCGAAGGCGGGAGCTGGGAAACGAATATTGCGATTGTGCTGGGAAACGAATGGATTCATGAATCCAGCCCTAGCTGAGAAAGCCGCCCAATATGCACTTGAAACCGGGGGCAATATCAAGTTCGACCTGAAGACTTGGAGTGAGGATCTGAACATTGCCTTGTGTGGAGTATCAAATAAGCCCTCCTTGGAGAACTTCAAGAGGATGGGTGAGAAATTCTTCGAAAAGAGAGGGGAACTGCCAGTTCTAACTGCCAGCACGCTGCTTGTTCCTGGCTATGTGGATGAGGTGGAAGTCGAGGGCATCGCGCGATTCATAGGTGAGGTGAACCCGGATATTCCCTACACATTACTGGCGTTCTACCCATGCTATATCATGAACGACTTGCCAACAACTACGAGAAAGCACGCCGAGGAATGCCTCAGGGTTGCACGGAAATACCTCAGGAATATCAGGATCGGGAATCTACACCTACTCCAATGAACGGGCAAGTCTTGCTCATGTTGAAGGATTCATGAGTAGAAAGTGGAAAGTCATGTGCCAGCAACGTGAATGGAATTCCCCCGTTCATATCAAAGACCCTAGCTGCGCGATTCCTTCATTGTGAATGAGATCAGCCGAACCTACTAATTACCATGTCCATTGCCTCATTCAGGTTTTTTGCTACTGCAACAGCTTCCTTGCAGTCCTCTGCCCTCAGTCTTCCTGTTCTATCCAACAGGATGGCATCGATTCCAATACTTCTAGGAAGCAGGATGTCAAGAGCAACATCGTCGCCAATCATAAGCGCCTCACCTGGCTTGAGCCCCAACCTCTCCAATGTCTTTGAGTAGATAGCCGGATTCGACTTCTCACAACGGAAAGTGTAGCCGTCAACGATCAAGTCGAAGTTCTTCAGGAGGGGCTTCAGGATTCTCATGTACTTGAACCTAGCAATCGTTGTTATGATGGCGCTCTTGAGTCCTGCCTGCTTCGCTCTTGATGTGGCTGTCTTGGCGTCAGAATAGAGGACCCACTTGCTGCCCTCATACCTCCCCGCAAGTTCCTTCAAAGTCTTCCCATCGGGTCTTATCCTTGCTCTCTTGAAGACCTGCGTCAGATATGACTCCCAATCCCCATATCCGCTCTTTGGATAGTCAAGGAATGATACATATTGCCATGCTGCCTTCCATGATTGTGGATAGACCTGATATCCCCGCTTGACCAAGAACTCCGAGGTGGCTTCATCAGTGAAGGGTATCTTCACATAACAGAGGGTTCCATAGAGATCAAACAGAGCTGCCTTGAGCTGCATGATCTGGAGTATTTCATCAGGAATTTAAGGCTAAAGATGCGGAAGAAGTCCAGTGCCGATGCAAGAGCTACGCAGCGCACTGTAGGTCACGCGATCTGTTCGATCAAACGTTCAGCTTCCGTCGAGTACATAGAATGTAGATGTAACCACTATCGACGACTTCCTTTAACTTCTCAAGTCCGACGTCACGCATAAGTCTTGAGAGCGTCCATGTATCTATGTGAACATGGTAATGCCAACCCTTCCATCGATCCCTGACTTCCCCTGTGAGCTGATACAGGAATTCGCCCCATAGAAGGGGCTTGCCCTTTTCAAATCTCCAGTGGAAATAAAGCTTGAGGTCCCCAAAAAGTTCCTTGAGGGAATTCCAGAGGCTTGGAAGCATCCAAGTCTCCGCGCTCATGTAAATGATCCCCTTCTCTTCAAGCAGACCCCTCAGGTTCGATAGAAGGCCCTCCCTTCTCTCTGGAGGCACATATTCAAAGGCCTGAGAAAACCATATTCCATCGAAGGCGTTTGTCCTGAAGGGTAGACAGAACATTGAGCCCTTGATAAAACTGACATTACTCACCTGGGAGCATTTCATTTTTGCCATCTTTAGCATGTTTGGGGACATGTCGAACGCCAATACATGTTTCTGCCCTTGTGAAAGCCTTAAGGTGTGTCTTCCATCTCCGCAAGCTAGATCCAGAATAATAGCGTCTCCTCCGACAATCCTCACGAAGCGTTCGAAGAATTCCAATTCGACTTGATTCTCGAACTCTCCGACTATATCTTCCTCATAGACTGTGCTTGCCTCATAGGGAGAGAGGATGTTTTCTATGATCTCCGATAGGAATCCCTTCCTCTTCTCCGATGTCATCCATTGTTCACTTGTGCCGGTCCATCGGACCTCTTTCCTCTATAACTTCCTTTTGTCCGCCTAATCTCAAGGGAGTCCAGTAGAAGCTTACGGTCATCAGTTCGATGATGTGGAAAGGCATCTCAAGTGAGTTTCTCGCTTCAGGTGGACTAGCTCATTTCCTTCCATTGCCTATAAGTGTGATAGTCCACGTACTGCCTATGGGGATTCTCGACCTGAGATCTGGCGGCCAGGCACCTGTGTCTTTTCTCCTCTATGGCCTCCGTTACTGTGAATATGTAGGCGTCACTTCCGGCTCCAGAGCCATAACTCGTCATCAGTATCCTATTTCCTGGCTTGGCCTCATCCAAGACGGCAGCAAGGGCCGCTGGACTTGAGCCAGAATAGAGATTGCCTATCCACTGCACCAAAAGACCTGGTTTGGCCTGATTTGGCTCGAAACCTGCCTCCAAGGCTGCCTGGAGCGGAAACCTGGCGTTTGGGGAGTGACAAACAACATAGTCGAAATCTTTGGGCTTGAGGGTTGCCTCTTCCATGATAAGCTTCATTGCCGTCACTACATGCTTGAAATACGCAGGCTTTCCAGTGAATCTTCCGCCATGGCGGGGGTATTTCGCTCCGTCGCGCCTGTAGAAGTCGGGTGTATCAGAAGTATACGGGAGGTAGTGATCCAGTGTTGCAATGACATCCCTTTCCCCGAAAATGAAGGCTGCGCCTCCAGCCCCAACAGTGAAGTCCAGTGGGTCATCCCTAGCTGCTTGCGAATTATCTGCGCCTATGACCATGACGTTCTCCCCCCTGAACGAAGGGAAAGCCACAAGTGCGGCGGCATCTATGAAGAGATCAGAGGCGGCCTTGCACGCGAACTGGGTGTCGACCCCCCCTGAGATGAACCCGTCGTCATACTCCTCGCCCAGTTGTAGGACTTGGCTGACGGTTGCCATGCTGGGTTTCACGGCATAGGGCGCGGACTCTGATCCCAGGTAGCATTTCTTGACATACCGGCCGTCGAGGCCAGCATGGATCAAAGCCCTTTTCGCTGCCTCCACAGCAAAGGTTGTGGTGTCCTCGTCTGCGAAGGGAACTGTCCTCTCCTTCACTCCATGGGACTCATCCGCGTCCTTGTTCTCTATCCTGAACTTTGGAATGTAGACTCCATAGCCAACGATGCCCGGCCTTCCTCTCTCACCTGAGGGCTTGACCTTCTGGTATTCTTGGTACGGATAGTAGTCATCTGTGAAGGAGAAATTCTGGCTCGAATAGTAGATAATTCCATGCGGACCGTCCTCATAGGCCTTCCTGAATCTTGGAACGACCTCGCGATCGATAAACTGGTCGACATTCACCTCTTCCTCCGGAGGAACATAATCCGTGATCCTGCCGGGGACTCGAGGGCCATCATGGAGCAATATGAAACCGGCTAGGAAAGAACCCATGTATTCGAATCGGTTCGTGGGCCTGCGAACCACCGCTCCCGTGCTGAAGGTTCCCTTTGAGTTGAAATAGTCCCTGAAAACCATTCTACTACCACGTCCCTCAACGTTGCAGAATAACTTGGGGGGAAAGTAGATCCTCCCACAGAGCTCGCATTGGGTTGCCCTGATCCTGTAGTCTGTTAGGATCTTTCGCCTCGTCACGGGCTCACTCATCTTTCAATCCCTCCTCGCGGCCGTTTGCATTTGCCCTCACCGATTCAGCTCCCTGGCCAGGACATGCACAGTTGCTATCCCTCCCGTTCCGCCGATGTTGTGACACAATGCTATGTTGAGCGGCTTATCGGAGGAAACCTGATTGCCTCCGGCTTCGCCCCTAAGTTGCACAAAAGACTCATAGATCTGCCTGACCCCGGTCGCTCCTACTGGATGCCCATCGGCCTTCAATCCTCCTCCAGGGTTCACGATGAGTTCTCCGTTCTCACCCACATATGGTATATGTTTAGACGCATTGAAGGACTCGTAGCTTTTATAGACTCCCTTCCACGCCTCTCCCTTCTTGTAGAAACCCGCATCCTCTAGGAAAAGGATCTCCTCTATTGTGAAGCAATCATGGACTTCTGCGATCTGGATATCCTTCATGCTCAATCCCGATTGTTCGAGGGCCTTCGACACGGCGATCTTGGTTGCCCTTATGCTAGTGAGGCTTTCTCTGCTGAAGAGTGAAACATCGTCCGTCGCTTGCTGGCCCGCTACAATGTAAATTGGTGTATCGGTGTACCTCTTTGCTACCTCGGGACTTGTCACTATAAGGGCCACTGCCCCATCGGAGATAGGGGAGCAGTGGAGCAATCTTACTGGGTCGGCAATCAGGGTGGACTTCGTGACATCATTCACTGTGATTTCCCGTCTGAACTGGGCATATTCATTTCCCATGGCGTGATGGTGATTCTTACAGGCAACCTGAGCCATGGCCTCCAGGCATCTTCCGTCCTTTCCACCGTAGTCATGCATGTATTTGACCATCATTGCCGCATAGAGACCTGAGAAGGTAAAGCCAGCGTCGAACTCGTGAGCATCACCCGCGAACATCAAATTGTCGACGATTTTGCTGAATCGATCGCTCATCTTCTCGAATCCGCCAACTAGGACGACATCATATCTCCCACTCATGATTCCCAAGCAGGCGTTAAAGAGGGCTGAGCTTCCCGAGCCGCAGGCTGCCTCAGTCGTGAGCATTGGAACATTCACTCCCAACTCCCTAGCCATATATCCAGGGATCAGCGCAAGCTTGTTCGTGACCTGATATAGGAAGCTGCCAAAGTAGCAGGCTTGGATGTCGCTCCTCCTGAGTCCTCGGTCCACCGATCCAAGGGTGGCTTCTCCAGCTATCATCATGAGCCTTTCAGGACTCTCATACCAGTGTTCTCCGAATTTGGTCCTGCCGGCGCCCACTATTGCCGCGCAAGGTTTGAATCCCAGTGGTTTTCACCTTGAAATTGCCGGGCGATTCTTGCGACCCATATAAGCGTTGTTTAATCATCGTGTATGAATTCTGGCGGTTGTCGAATAGTTCTCAGGCATACTTTAGGAATCAAAGCGTGTGAATCCGCTTCAAGACGATTACCAGAATATTGCGCAAGAAATCGTGGGTCAGAAGCGCGCTGAGGGCGCTTGAGATGAGAAGCGGGGCGAGAAGAGCACTCATTGTCCCAAAGTAAGTCAAATGGTGGGGCTTACCGGAATCCAAGGTGGGGAAATCGACATGTTGAAACCGCGATTGTAACAACCAAGCCGGTTGGGGACATTCAACCTCACTTCAAGGCATCCCGAGGTCTTTTCTTTCGCTTTCCTGCTCCTTCCCTCCGAACGATCTCAATGCCGCCGAATTTCGGATATAGGTGATTAGAGGCCGTGATGTCATGAAGTGTCTCAACCATCGCATAGGAGCAGTTCATCCTCCTCAGCTCGCAAAGCGTCCTGTGGAGAAGTGCCGTACCGATTCCCTGCCTCCTCTCCTGCTTGGCTACTACAATGCCAGCGAAGATTCTTCCGATGCCTCGATCAGTTCCGAATAAGGGACCACTCACACCAACCAATCTCCCCTCCTTTTCTGCAACGATTGTCTTCGCTCGGTTCATGTCATGATGGTGCCTGAACCATCTTTCCACAACCCTAGGAGTCCAAGAGTGCAACAGGTGGTTCCACGGGCCTCCCTGCTCTTCACTAGTCCCGTTGCGCCAGACGCATGCAATGGAAGGAAATTCGTCGACTGTGGCATACCTGATCCGTAGTCCAGCAGGAACTGGTGGCTCTGGGTAATCGAATTTAGTCAAATCCCATCTGAACCTCGAATCCAGTTTCTTCTTCGGCATGCGTGCCATTATGCGTCGTTATGAACTGCTCGCATCATATACCTTCCTCGGTACCCGCGGCCAAGATTTCACACGTCGTATATATCCCCCCCAGTCCTCGTTGACAATGTCAACCACAATGGACTTTAACAGCCATTTTATGGATTCAACTGGAATGAATAGAGAGTACATGGGTCAAGTCACTGAGAAGGACATCGAACTAGTCAACCTTCTCATACTTCATCCCGACCTGGCCCTTGAGAAAATAGGTGCAATGCTTGGAATCAGCAAACAAGCCGTGGCAGAAAGGAAGTCAAGACTGGAGGAGCAGGGCTTCACAAAGCTATTCTACTTCTGGAACATAGCACCAAGGTTCGAGTCGACGATTAGATTAACTGCGCCTGTGAGGAATCCCGATGCGATGGTGGGACCAATGCTTCAAATCTTGGATAAGTTCAATCCTGTCGTTGCTTTCTTCAGGACTAACCCACAAGGCTTCTTTGATGGAACGTTCTCTTCCTTGTCAAGCACCATTTCGGAGATAGAGGCAATACTGAATATCAATGATGAAGCGGACCTGGTTGACCTCAGGGCGCAGTTGCGTGATATTGGGGTATCCGATTTCTCGTTGGAGCCCATATTGTTCTCGAGGCTCCTGGGGGAGAAATGCGACATCACTAGGAGAACGCCTGAAGATATCAGGGCGATAGCCGAAGAGAGTTCCAGGGATTTCTCGTCGCAGCCTTCCACTAAGGCTGTGCTCTATGAGGAAGCAAAACATGCGACGGACCAATTCGATATGGTGATAATCAGGGACGCAAGACTTCAGCCAAATCCTGACAGTTTCGAAAGAAGGGTGTCCAATGTCTTGATTGACTATCACTTCCTCTCGATGGAGGATTTTCTCAAGATAGAGCATGACTGGTCAAAGGAACTTCAGGTCCTCTATGCAGAGGGGGATAGGCTAAGGACTGAGCTCGAGAGAAAAATAAAGAGCCTCTGAAGAACTCTCATCCAAATCGCTAGGAGGAATCAGACTTCAGCCTTCTCAATTCTATGAAAAGCGTGGCGGCCAAACCTGCAACAAGCCCTTCTCCTTTACATGTCTCAAGTTCTAGCCCCCCATGATTCGTGCAATTGCCTGCAGCGAGGACACCTGACACATTGGTCCTCTGTTGTCTATCGACGGTGATGCAACCCTGCAGATGAGTTCGAATCCCAGCGCTCTGTACTATTCTCGTTGATGGCTGAATACCAGCTGCAATGAACACCCCATTGACCTCTATTCGCCTTGGTTTCGACTCAGCACTCTCCTGCACCATGACCTTCTTTCTGGGGAAATCCCCTTCTATGCCCAAGACCTTGTAGCCCTTCAGGAGTTCAATGTTCGTTGATTCAAGTAACTCCTTCCTGATCTCTGGTTCGCGCTGTTGTGGAAGCAATATGAGTACGACTTTTTCCGCGGCATCTGCGAGCCTGACCGCTTGATCCACCCCTGAGGCGCCCAGTCCTATCACGGCGACCTCCCCTCCCTCAAAAATAGCCGCATCGCACTGCGCACAGTACGAAACTCCCCTCTTCAACCATTGTTCTCCGGGGATGCCCAATGTCTTGCTCCTCAGACCAGTTGCTATGACCAAAGCATCCGAAGAATATTGTGCCTTAGTGGTCTTGACGCTTTTCTCCTTCCCAGTGATTTCCAGTTCGATGGCAGGTTCTCCCTCGTGAAAAGGCACCCCAGAGGTCTTGGCCTGCTCAATCATCTCTTGAACGTGCCGACATCTCTCAACCCAGGGAGTGGAAGGAACAGGGCCTCCGAGCTTGTTTGCCTCAAGGATCAGGGTCTTCGCCCCATTCAGCGTCGTATAGGTCCCAGCAGCCAAGCCGGCCGGGCCTCCTCCCATTACTATGACCTCAAAGTGATCCAATTGACGCTTCTCTTCTAGGACGATTTCTTGCATGAAAAACCTTTCCTGAGAAGGGATCTCGTTCGCTTCAACGTCATATCTGCAGTACCTTCCAGAATGGCTAATGTCAGGCAGTCTGAACGATGTTTTCCCAGATCCCATTAGCATGGAAGACGAGAAGATCCCCTTGGATCTACTGAAGCAGAGGATGACGGTTCTTGCCGAGATCGCGGTGGACCTTTTCAGGGCCATGGAGAGGCGTTTTGGGCCTGAGGCCCGCTATGTCGTGCTTGAAATGGCGAGGAATCAGCAGTTCCCTCCACGTGAGGAAGTGGGAGAACCAGAGGCAGACCTTCAGGATTCTTGTGCCTTGATCAGTAGGACAGCGGTAGGAACGCACACATGGAAAATGTCACAGACGAGAAAGATTGCGTCACCTATCATTTCACGCGATGCATGTATGCTGAAACATTCAGAGAACTCGGAGAGCCATAGTTGGGACTATACTATGTGCAAGGGATGAGCCCTGCGTGAAATCACACAATCCAAGGCTTTCCTTCAAGAGAACGAAGAGGTAGATGAGCGGAGACGAGCTTTGTGACAACACGTATTATATGCAGAAGCAGACAAGGGACAAGAGGTCCTCTAGAGAGACTTCCTCACTGCCTCACTGAGTCCGGTTAATGTCGATGTCGAAGATCGAATCCTTCAGACTGGATAGATCACGGTGATCTAGAATGAGCTTTTTGAAAGCGCCAAGCTTGGTTGTATCGCCCAAGAGTATCGCCCCCACGATGACACCATCTTTGAAGACCAATTTCGTGTAATTGCCCCGATCAGCATCAACGTTCTTGCGTTCCTCATACTCTCCCCCAGAGGAAGATATCTCGCCTATGGATGCTAGCTTTATGCCACCAAGCCTGAGAGTGAATGCGTATGGCGTGGCTCCATATGTTGCCGATCCCCCGAGGATATTCTGTGCTGCGATCCTAGACTGATCCATTGCGGCGGGAATTATGCCATCGATCTTGCCTTTCGCCTCAGCCGCATCGCCACAAGCATATATGTCTGACTCGCTTGTCTGCATTCGGTCATCCACCAGAATCCCTCTGTTTACCTTCAGGGATGCCTCCACGGCTAGCTCGTTTCGAGGCTTCACACCCGCTGATATCAAAGTGAGGTCTGCCTCAAGCCTGGTTCCATCTTTGAGGGAAATCTGACTTACGCTCTCATCTCCAAGGATCGTATCGACCTCGCCTCCAACTATGACCCTTATGCCAATCCTCTCAATCATTGAGGTCAGCATCAGAGCGGCCTCCTCGTCCAACTGCTTTGGAAGCAATCGCTTGAGGAATTCCACCACTGTTACCTGAAGGCCCAAGGACCGAAGAGCTCCAGCTGCCTCCAGACCCAAGAGCCCCCCTCCGATTACCACGGCCCTTCGCGCATTTCGTGAATAATCAACTATTGATAGCGCATCTCTTGCGGACCTCAGCGTGAAGACCCCTTTCTTCTCAACGCCCTTGATAGGAGGGACATTTGGTTTGCTACCTGTTGCCAGTATCAGCTTGTCAAATGCGACCCGTCCATTACCCAAAGAGATTTCCTTCCGGCTGGGATCCAAGGCAAGCACTTTTTCTCGCAATCTAGTCCTGATTCCCTTCTTCGCGTACCATTCCTCTGGATAGACGAAGATGCTCTCAAAAGGGGCTCTTCCAGCTATGAATTCCAGAAGATGAGGCCTATTATAATATCGGAACTCCTCATCGGAAATCATCTCGACGCTCACATTTGGAGAGTCTGCCAAGAGGCTTGCAGCCGACACTCCAGCCACGCCATTGCCGATTATAACTGCCCTCATCGTTCCTCTCACCGGAAGGACAATTCCCTTGTCTGAAAAACTTTCCTCAGGAATAGTGCGCTGTCTCGCGTGCGGCATCAGCTCGCACCGTGAATGCTTATATGACCTTGGCGGTTCGTGACGAAGGAATGTCCTTTGGAGCATCCTGAATCTGGGACTAAGCCGTTTGAGAACGTCAGAAATCAGATAGGCTTCTGTGGAATCTGGTGCGGCAGCTGTGTGGTAGGCAATGGGGCCTTGGTTGAACTAACAAGCAAGTATCAGGAGGTCGTTAAGAACTATGGGTTGGATGAGTGGGGTCCCAAGGACTTCGATTTCAAGGAATTCACAAGGGGGCTTACTTCAATCAGTTCTATGGCGCTGTGTCAAGGATGTCTGAAGGGAGGGGGAAGGGACAACTGTGAGATCAGATCCTGTGCATCAAGAAAGAACATATCTGACTGTGGCCAATGCGACCAACCCCTCGCATGCAAGAACCTCAAGATCCTGCAGCACATGCGTACGGGCGCTCAACAAGCGGGTCTATTTGTGAATACCGAGAAAGCTGATCGAGAGATACTGATACAGAGATGGACTGTCGACCTGAAAAATAGGTGGCCCTCTTGCGTGTTATTTCTAGAGAGCCGATAGGCTAGATTGATTCTTCTCAGATGCCGCGCCGGGTGAGCCGAGCCAGAAATGCCGATATTCGCTACTGGATTCCGAGTTTCGTTTCCAAGCGTTTGACATAAGGTGGAGGGAAGTGTCCAGTTCTCACTATGTTCACAAGCCTCATCAATTCTCTCTTTGCCCTCTTGTAGAGAGTCTTCGTGATCCATCCCCTTGCGAGGGCGCGGGCGCTTGGGCTCTGATGCTCCCTTTCGCAGGCCGGATTCAAGAGTCACATGAACCCATTGGGAGACTGCTGCATCAGGTACCAAATAAGGATATGCATGCTCGCCGCAACGCACAAACCATTTAATCCGTCTATTCTCGAACCAAAGCCTTGGCGTGATGAGTGATACGTGCGAGCCCTTCCTAAGGGATGAGAAATTCACCGGGAATTATATATCTCTGAATGAGGATCGCAAAGGGGCATGAAAGAGATGATTGTAAGCCTTCTGCGTTGTCTTCCTGACTACGCGAGCCGCGATTGCCTTGAGCGAATCTCGGACTAAATTGCTAAATACATCAGGCGAAGCGGACTAAGTCGATGATATGAATAGGATATCTGCTTACATTTGCGGAGATAGTGGGGGGAGTGACGAGTTCAATCCGTTCAAGATAACCCAACAAGATCATGTGCCGGAAATGCTCTTCCTTCTGAATTCAGCGCCAATGAACGTCAACGAACTGTCGTCGAACTTGGATATCGGTGTTGAGCTTGTGGAAAAGCTGCTAAACGATCTATCCAAAATCAGAGCAGTTGTTCACCAAGACGGCAGATGGGCCGTTTCATTCGCTATATTCAGTAAGCAGGACATCGATCTAATTGCCGAGAGAACCGAGAAACCTGCGCGGAGGCTTGCCGAAGAGATAATGGGAACGGGACCGGAGATCGAGAAGCGCCTACTTCAATTGACTTGCGCGAAGCAAGTAGAAATGAAGAAGCTGATGCTCGCGGTAGTGGGTTGCTTCTTGCTTGATTGGAGGAGTCTGGAGATCCTGAACGAGAAGAATCTCACGCTATGCGGGAAGAAGGAGCAGCCTGGGGGAGGAAAGTACATCCTACTCGGGAAGGAGGAGGGGGTAGAGAAGAAGCTATATGACAAGGTATATTGGGGAAGTCACAACAGCAACTTCGGAGGATTCAAGTTCACTAGTTTCGGTGATCATACTGGGTATAGATACTCATTCCCAGACCTCGTCTGGAACTTCCCTGATACGACTTCCCAAAATAGGACTGACCTACCCGATTGGCTTAGGACCAATATCTCTGAAGCTGTCAGGACCTTTGAAACGAACTCACTCGTAGACTGCGGCCAGTTGCTTCTTTTCCTGAACAAGAAGGGCTCTTTTGACATTGGCCACTTGGCAAGCAAGCTCGGCAAAGAGAAGTACCAAATAGAAATCCTCCTTAGGCTTCTTTCTGATATGAAGTATGTTACGCTGACAGACGAGAAGGTTGGACTGAACTATCCAGTTTTCGAGACTCAAGACAAGGGGGCTGTCGACTCGGCGTGGGAGATCGTGTCTGAATCCATTGAAAGAGAAGCGTGCAGATACTTCGATTCGCTAAGATCTGAATTGGCCGAAATAACTCCTATCAGGAGGGGAATCGATCCAAGGGAGATATACACGGATATATGGCACTGGGTCTTCGGACAAACTAACCGTATTATGGCTGAAAGGGGATTTCTTTTCGACCCGACAAGAGAAAGAGAGCAGGAGGGCAGGTACATCGCTTGGATTGAAGAAGCGTATTGAGTGGCCCCTCCCTTTTCGTAATTGCCTGCTCTCTTCAGCCGAAGTATCTT
>Ga0129298_10000846_pt1 | contig 12619 bp, 8 predicted proteins | sample I19B2metaG_FD_94707 | JGI IMG/M metagenome (GOLD analysis project Ga0129298, IMG submission 94707) | Lake sediment bacterial and archeal communities from Gulf of Boni, Indonesia to study Microbial Dark Matter (Phase II) - ​I19B2 metaG | ecosystem: Environmental > Aquatic > Freshwater > Lake >... | reverse complement strand
CCGGGGAGTCTCTCCTGGATGGCGGAGAGGATCTCCACCCTCTTGATGGAGTCGATCCCCAGGTCGGCGTCCAGCCCCATGGAGAGGTCGAGCATCTCGGCGGGGTAGCCGGTCTTCTCGCTCACCACCGCCAGCAGGGTGGCGGCGACGGCATCGGCGGCAGCCGGAGCCGGGGCGCTCGCCCGGGGTGGTGGCGCGGCAACGGCTGGCGTGGCGACTGGTTGAACGGCAGATGCTGCGGGTGGCGTTGCCGGAGCGGGAGCTGCGGCCGCAGCCGGTTGAGCTGCCGGTGCTGCAGCGGCAAGGGTAAGAGGCGAAGCCGCTCCCCCCATGATAAGACGTTGCTGGCTCTCCAGCAGGGCCTGGAAGGTCCTGCCGGCAGCCTCCTGCCCTTCGAGGAACTGGCGATGCAGTCTGGCCGTATCCTCCTGCATCTTCTGCAGGATGGCCATGCTCTCCCGGGTCATGCGCAGGGTTTCGGCCAGTGCGTCGCGGGATGTGGCAGATACAGGCGGAGCCTGATGCACGGGCTGAGTCGGCGGGGAAGGGGCTGTCAACTTAGCCGTGCCAAGTTCCGCGTTACCCAGGGCCATCGGCGCTGCCGGCGCCCTTTTCTCCCTGGGCTGCACGTAGTTCGCCCCGCAGAGGGGTACGGTCATGGCCGGCTTCCTGCCGCTGGCAGCCACCGGTGGCACGAAATCCCCGTCCCAGCGGCAGAGGTCCACATCCCCACCTTCGGCTGCCAGCTGGGCCAGGAGGCGGGCCAGGTCAAAGATGCCGCTGCGCTTGCCGGCCGAGGAGTCCAGGGAGATGGCCAGGTGATCGCGCTCCCCGAGGATGGACTTCACCAGGCCGGTGAGGCGGGCTCCGGGACCGATCTCCACGAAGGTGCGCAGGCCGGCGGCGTACATGGCCTCGATCTCGGCGACGAACTCCACCGGGCTGGCCAGCTGCCCGGCCAGCAGACCCCTGGCCTCAAGCGGGTCGGCCGGATAGGTGGAGGCGCTGCTGTTGGCATAGACCGGCACGCTCCCCTCGGTGAAGGGGATCTGATCCAGGGCGCTGCGGAAAGGTATGGCCGCGTCGGCCACCAGGGGGCTGTGGAAGGCGGCAGCCACCGGCAGCTTCTTGCAGGAGAGGGAGCGGGCGGCAAGGACCGCGACTGCACGGTCGATCTCGTCGCTCCTGCCGGAGAGGACCGCCTGGCTGGGGGCGTTGCGGTTGGCAATCACCAGGTCGAGCCCCTCCTCGGCGATGATCCGCTCCACGGTCTCCAGGGGTGCGGGGACGGCCAGCATGCTCCCCCGGTCGCCATCACCTTCGGCCATCAGCTTGCCGCGCAGGCGGGAGAGTGTGTGGAGTTCATCCTCGGTCAGTCGGCCGGCGGCGCAGAGGGCGGTCAGTTCGCCGTAGCTGTGCCCGGCTACAGCGGCAGGTAAAAGGCCGAAGGACTCCAGCAGCCGCAGGGCGCCGATGCTGACCGCGCCGATTGCCGGCTGGGCGGCATCGGTTGAGCGGAGCATCGCCTCCTGTCTCTCCCGTCCGCTGGGGGTGAATTCGCTGACCGGGTAGATCCGGTCGGAAAGCCTGCTGCCGTCGGCAAAATCCGGTCCGCTGTCCGCAGCGGAGATTGCCGAATTCATCTGGGGGAAGGCGCAGGCCAGGTCGCGCAGCATGCCGGTATACTGTGAGCCCTGTCCAGGGAAGAGGAAGGCCGGCTTCCCCCCCCCGGAGAGGGAGGAGAAGAAGGCGCCGTCCGGGGTGCTCCAGCTGCCGCTCGGCCTGCTGCGCAGCATGGAGCGGACAGAGGAGACCATTGCCGCCAGGTTGGTCTTCTCCCGCTCAACCGCCAGCACCAGGCGGCAGGGGGCGCTGGCGTCGAACCTGGCCCGGGCCGAGTGGGCGAAGATGCGCAGATCTTTCCATGATCCGCCCACAGGGAGGCTCTCCACTGCTCCCTCCAGCTCCGCAGAGCTGGCGGCGGCAAAGGGGATGATCTGCACGGAGCCGTCCCAGTCCACTGCCTCTTTGTCGGGGCGATACTCCTCCAGCACGGTGTGGAAGTTGGAGCCGCCGAAGCCGAAGGCGCTGACCGCAGCACGGCGCGGTGCCCCCTGGCGGGATATCCACGGGCGCTTCTCCGTGGGGATGTAGAAGGGGGTCTTGCCTCCGGATACCTCGTCGAGGGGGGCATTCACCTTGATGGTCGGTGGGATTACCTTGTGGTGCAGTGCCAGGGCGGCTTTGATAAGGCCGGCGGCACCGGCGGCGGCCTTGGTGTGGCCGATCTGGGACTTGACCGAGCCGAGGGCGCACCAGGGGCGGTCCGCCTCGCCGTAAACCTCCCGCAGGGCGCTGACCTCCACCGCGTCACCAACCTTGGTGCCTGTGCCGTGGGCCTCCACGAGACCGATGCTCTCCGGTGAAACGCCGGCACGGCTATAGGCGTCGAGGAGTGCCCTCTTCTGGCCGGCGGCGCTGGGGGCGTAGATGGCATCGCCCTTGCCGTCACTGGATGAACCGACTCCGCTGATGACCGCGTAGATCCGGTCGCCGTCACGCTCGGCATCGGCGAGCCTCTTGATGACCACTATCCCCAGACCTTCGCCGAGGATGGTGCCGTCGCCGCTGGCATCGAAAGGCTTGGCATTGCCGGTGGGGGAGAGGGCCGGGGTCTTGCTGAAGCACATGTACATGAATATGTCGTTGAAGGTGTCGATCCCGCCGGTGACCACCATGTCTGCCTTGCCCGATGCCAGCTCCAGCCCCGCCAGGTGGAGGGCGGAAAACGAGCTGGCGCAGGCGGCATCGACCACGCAGTTCGTACCCCCGAGATCGAACTGCTTGCTGATCCGTCCGGCCACAACATTACCCAGGAGCCCCGGGAACGAGTTCTCCTGCCAGGGGACGTACCCCTCGGCGATGCGCTGCACCACGTCTGCGGCCACATCATCGGGAACCCCGGCATCCTTCAGGGCGCTCTTCCAGATCGGGTGCCCCAGGCGGGCTCCCAGGGGGATGACCAGCTCCAGTGTGCCGGTGACGCCGAGGATGACGCTCACCTTCCCCTTGTCGTAGGACCTTTCCGGACCGTAGCCGGCATCCTTAAGGGCCTGTCCTGCGGCCACCAGGCCGAGGAGCTGGGAGGTGTCGATCGCCTCAAGGGTGTTCGGCGGGATGTTGTACTCCAGTGGGTTGAAGGGGAACGGCTCAAGGAAGCCGCCGCGTTTGCCGTAGGTATGGTCCGGGGACTTGGGGTCGGGATCGTGGTAATCCGCTACCTTCCAGTGGCTCTGGGGTATTTCGCTGATGGCGTCGATACCCTCGCGGATATTTGCCCAGTAGGCGCTCTGCTCATCCGCTCCCGGGAAGAGGCAGCCTATGCCGATGATCGCAAGCCTGTCGCTGGCGGTATTTTCCGTAGTCATCACGTCCTCGATTTTCACCTAAAAATACTCCTTCAGCTGCGGCTCTTGCAGCGGGGCGATCTTCATTGATTCCGCCGGGAGGTCAACACCCTGGGCACGGAGCACGGCGGCCCGGCAGAGGACCGCTGCGCCGTAGAGAATGTTCCTGGCAACCGTCACCACCCTGCGCTGCTCGGCCTTAGCCAGGAAGGTTCCTCCGGTCCACTCGTTGAAGGCACCCATGGCAGGGCCGGCCCATACCTGGTAGTCCATCTTGCGGGAAGGGTTGCCGTCCTTGGCCCAATGGGCCGCCATCCCCAGGTACCAGCGGAAGACCAGGGCCATGCGGTGCTTCGGGTCGCGCTCCGCCCGCTCCACCTGACGGGGATCGCGCCTGAGGAAGTAGGCGCGGGTATCCCGCCAGATATCCTCCAGCGGGGCGAGGAACATGGTCTTCTCCAGCTTTTCCCTCTCCTGGGTGGGGATATCTTCCAGGCCGGAGCAGCTGCGGTAGATCTCGTACAGCTTGGCGGCACGCATGGGGAACATGGTGCCACGCTTGAGCACCTGCACCGTGACCCCCATCTCGAACATGTCCGCCGCCGGCGCCATGGTGACATCTGCCTGGCGGGTCTCGGTTAGCATCTCCCTTACCGTGTCGGAGGTGCCGGACTCGACGCAGGCCTGGTTGACCGAGCCGGTAACTATGTAGTCGGCCCCCATGGCAAAGGCGGCAGCTGCCGAGGCAGGCGTAGCTATGCCACCCCCCAGGCCTACCTTGAGGCGACAGGGGTAGGCGAACTCCTTCTCCAGGCGCTTGGCCAGGGAGAGTATCGTGGGGAAGAGGGCGATGGCCGGGCGGTTGTCCGTATGACCGCCGGAATCGGCCTCGGCGGTGACGTACTGGGCCATGGGAATATGGGCGGCCAGCTCCGCCTGCTCGGTGGTAATCTCACCACTGGAGACCAGCTCCCTGAGGAGCTTCTCCGGCGGAGGGGAGAAGAACTTGGCTGCCAACTCTTCGCGGGAAACCTTGGCTATGATCCTGTTGGGGGTATGGATGGAGCCGTCGGCAAGGCGGCATATGCCGTGGAGACGATAGCGCACCAGAGTGGCAGTGAGGGCGAGGAATGCCGATGCCTCGATGAGCCTGACCCCCTTGCTTATGTAGAGGGATACCAGGGCCTCCTCCAGGTCAGGCTCCTGGGGGGAGTGGATCAGGTTGAAGCCGAAGGGGGTATCCCCGAGGGAGCTCTTCAGCCGGTCTATGGCCGCCTCCACCTCTGAATAGGGGAGTCCGGCTGCGCCGAAGAAGCCGAGCATCCCCCCCCGGCCGAGCTCCTCGGCCATGGCGGCCGAGCTGATCCCCTTGGCCATGGAGCCCCCCACATATGGGTAACGTATTCCCAGTTCGCGGCAGAACTCCCTGTCCCCAAGCTGGCCGGGGAGAATTGGCATGACGTACCCCGCAAGGGGGAGCGACCCTGCGGGCGGCTCGGGATCACCAAGCCTTGCCACCCCGCCTGTTTCTGCCGTGAGGCTCCCCCCCCTGTCCACCACATATAGGGGTGATCCGATCTGGCAGAGCCCCTCTTCCAGCGACTTCCTGCCGGCAGAACCGTTCTGCAACCACCACCCCTGCGCTGCTGCTTCAGTAAGACCCATAACGCCACTCCCTGCGGCCGCACATCTCCCTCCCCCCGCATGTGGGGCAGAGATTCGTGCTCCAGAGACAGTTGTCCTTATTATAGTTAAAAAGTGATATGTAGCGGAAATGGAAGGAAAATGCAAGTTAAACGGGTCGGCAGCCCTTGGTGCTGGGGGCGAGAATGCGAAGGGGGGAGCTGCTCTGCAGCTCCCCCCTCTCAGTCACAAGTGATGCTTCTTCGGACCGGTCAGGCCTCTTCGTCCTCGCTGATGGCGATATCGCGGTATGCCCGATCCTCCTCGAAGCGCTTGGTCTGGGCCTGCAGCTTCTCAAGGTCTGCCTTGCACTTAACGCAGAGGCGGGCAAAGGGCATTGCCTTGAGGCGGCCGAGGGGGATCTCCTCCTCGCAGTCCTCGCAGATGCCGTACTCACCCTCGTCAAGGCGGGTCAGGGCCTCCTCGATATGGCGAATCTTCTCCCTCTCCCGGTCGCCGAGAAGCAGCAGCAGCTCCCGGTCCCTCTCGTTGGAAGCCTGATCGTAGATGTCGCCGCTGGTTTCGTCGCTTGGCTTGTCGGCGCCGGATTTGACCGACTTGCCGATCTCCTCGAGGGCATCGGCTTTCATCTTCAGAAGTACAGCTCTCATTTCTTCAGTTTTTTCAACCATTTATATGCTCCAAAACCCTGCCATTCTTTCTTCCGCCCGAAGGCGGATGAATAATACCTTAAAGGGACATTTTGTCAAGGATAAAGCCCCCTGACGAAAAAAGCCCCGGATTTCCGGGGCTCATGGCGTCACTGTCGAGGCAGGAGGCTGGCTTCCTCAGCTCTCTTCCCTGAGAATGTAGCCCACGCCTCGCACGGTGTGGATCAGCTTGGAAGGGGCGTCGCGGTCGATCTTCTTGCGCAGGTAGTTGACGTAGACGTCTATGATGTTGGTGAAGCTGTCGAAGGTGTAATCCCACACATGGTCGGCAATCATCGTCCTGGTGAGCACCTGGTTCGGATTGCGCATGAAGTACTCAAGCAGGCCGTACTCCTTGGCGGTGAGGTCGATCTCCTTCTCGGCGCGCCAGACCTTGTGGGTCACCGGGTCGATGCGCAGGTCGGCGAAGACCAGCTCGGCGCCGCGGTCCATCTCGCTGCGGCGGATCAGGGCCTTCACCCGGGCAAGGAGCTCGGCAAAGGCGAAGGGCTTGGTTAGATAATCGTCGGAGCCGGTCTCCAGGCCGGTGACGATGTCCTCCACCGAGTCCTTGGCGGTCAGCATCAGCACGGGGGTGGACGACTTGTTCTCCCGCAGCTCCTTGAGAAGGCTCATGCCGTCACGCTTGGGGAGCATCCAGTCGAGGATGATCATGTCGTACTTGTGGGCCAGGGCCATGGTGAGCCCCTCCTCACCGTCCCCGGCGGTATCAACCTCGTAGCTCTCCTCCTCCAGGCCGCGCTTTATGAAGCTGGCAACCTTCTTCTCATCTTCCACTACCAGAATTCGCATGTCTTCCTCCCTTATTCGTCACGCATGTTGGTTATTGGCTCAAGCAAGCCCGAGATTGGTAAGTTTTTTTATGATGTCGCCGGCCGACTCCTCCACCGACTTATGGGTGACGTCTATCACAAGCCACTGGGGATTGCGGCGGTAGAGCTGCTTGCAGCAGATCAGCTCATCGAATATCTCGTCGTAGTTGGAGTACCTGCTCCGCGGACTCTGCTGCAGCTGGAGAAGCCTGGCGGTACGCAGCTCCACGAGACGCTTGGCATCTATCAGCAGCCCCACTACCCGGTTCTGCTCGATCTCGAACAGCTCCTTGGGGGGGTCGATCCCCTTCACCAGGGGGATGTTGGCTACCTTGAACCCCTTGTGGGCCAGATACATGGAAAGTGGCGTCTTGGAGGTCCGGGAGGCGCCGACGAGGACGATGTCCGCCCTGTAGAGGTAGCGCAGCTCCTGGCCGTCATCCTGCTTGACGGTAAAATTGACCGCCTCGACCCTCTTGTGGTATTCGGCATTGATCTCGTAGAGCAGCCCGGGCTCCTGCTGGGGGGGGAGCCCAAGCATCTCCGAGCATTTGTAGAGGATCGGGCCGAGAAGGTCGATCATCTCTAGCCCGCGCCTCTCGGTTTCGTTCTGCAGAAAGAGGGCAAGATCACGGTTGACCAGGGTGCAGATGATCAGGCCGGGATTGGCAGTCACCGCCTCGACGGACCTGAGCATCTCCTCCCGGCTGCGCAGCTGGTTGAAGCGATGCAGCTTGATATCGGCATAGCGGAACTGGGAGAGCACGGCCCGCATCACCCTCTCGGCTGTCTCGCCTGTGGCATCTGAGAAAAGGTAGATGTTGTGAATGGCAGACTCCTCCACTATTGATACCGGCTAAGACAATATAACAAATTATAATGAGCAATCAATACAAATTATTGTCTTTTTCATGAAACTCTCTAATTATCTCTTCCCGCAGGGGGGGGGAGAAGATCAGCTCCAGGGCGGTCATCGCCAGTAGGGTGGCCCCTTCGACCGTAGCCTCTTCCCCCCGGGTGGAGACCGTTGCCATGGCAAACCCCTCTGTGTGGATGTTTATGCCTTCACCAATGGGGACATGGGGGTGGATGGTCGGCAGCTCCTGGGAAAGGTTGCCTATGTCCGATGACCCCTTGTTCCTGTCCCCCGGGGTTCTGGCCTCCTCAAGCCCCAGGCGGGCGACCTGCTCGGAGTAGACCCGGTAGAAGGATCTGAGGATCTTCAGCGGAGCGATGATCCGCGGGTCCTCTTCCGTCTCCAGGCGGCAGCCGGTTGCCAGGGCGGCACCGGCGGCACACCCTTTGAGCCTCTCCCTGGCCTGCTCCAGCTCCTGCAGGTCGTCGGCGCGGACGTAGAAGTAGCAGGCTGCCCGGGCAGGGATAATGTTGGGGGCCACGCCACCCTCGGTGATTATTCCGTGGATGCGCACATCCTGGCGCAGCTGCTGGCGCATGGCATTCACGGCGTTGAAGGTCTGGATCACCCCGTCCAGGGCGTTGATCCCCTCCTCCGGGTATGCCGCCGCGTGGGACGGCTTGCCGTGGAAGGTGAAACGGATCTTGGCCAGGCCGAGAAACTGCTTGATCACCTGACGACGGGAAGAGGGGTGAACCATCATGGCGAAATCGATGTCGGCAAAGCAGCCGGCCTTGATCATCTCTATCTTGCCGATGCCAAGCTCTTCCGCCGGGGTTCCCATGACCACGATGCGGGCTGTATCCTCATTGAGGAGACGGCGCAGGATCAGGGCCGCACCGGCGGATGCCGCGGCGATGATGTTGTGCCCGCAGGCATGGCCAAGCACCGGAAGGGCGTCCATCTCCACGATCAGGGCGATGGATGGTACGCCGCTCCCCCACTCGGCGCAAAAAGAGCTCTCCAGCCCGGCCAAGCCACGCTGCACGGCAAAGCCGCCACGGGCCAGCAGGCCGCTGACCAGTTCCGCGGACTTCATCTCCTGCAGGGATATTTCAGGATCCGAATGCAGGGCTTTGGCGATGGCGATTATTTCCGCTGACAACTCCCCGGCAACAGCTAAAACCTGATCTAGCGGGGGGCGTCGGCTCATGAGATTTACTACATCATCCATTTAATGAAAATTACAATTTCCCTACAGAAAATGTCAAGGTTTTTTATTGCGATTATGGAGCTGCTTTGCTAGGTTAGCCCTGTTTTGCCGGCGTCTGGTTTCATGAGACACCTGCCGCCAAGCAGCATCTTCACCACAAGGTGAGAACAACAGAGTACAGAGGAAAATCATGCAACAGATTCAGTGGGCGGAGATAATCTGCACCGTGCCGGAGGAGATGGCCGAGAGCGTGGCCGACCTCCTCATGGAGCTAACCGGCAACGGGGTGAGCATCGAGAACAGGCAGGTAGACACCTTCAATATCGACGACATAGCCAGGGAAAAGCTGAAAAGCGTCAAGGGGTACCACCCGGCGGACGACGAACTCGATGGGGTAGTGGAGCGCATCGGCGAGTACATGGCGGCCATCGGCCCAGATTATCCAGGCTTCGCATTCGTGGCGCCGACAGTAACCCTGCTCCATGAGGAGGACTGGGCCAACTCCTGGAAGAGCAACTTCAAGCCGACCCGCATCGGCAGGAGACTGGTGATGAAACCCTCCTGGGAGGATTACTCCCCCAAGGATGGGGATATAGTCCTTGAGCTCGACCCGGGGATGGCCTTCGGCACCGGCACCCACGGCACGACCCGTCTCTGCCTGGAGGCGATCGAAGAGCTGGTCTGCGCCGGGGGGGCCTTTTCCCGGGGGAACGACAGGGTCCTGGATGTGGGGTGCGGCTCAGGGGTTCTGGCCATAGCCGCCGTCCTGTTCGGCGCCCGCGAGGTAACTGCCATCGACATAGACCCGGTGGCAGTGGAGGTCACCCTGGAAAATGCCGCGGTAAACGGCGTCAGCGACAGGCTGAGCGCATCCACCACCCCCCTGGTCGAGATCGTGGGGGAGCACGCCATCGTCCTGGCCAACATCCTCGCCGAGGAGCTGGTGAAGATGTCAGGGGAGCTGGCAAGCCGGGTCGCCCCGGCAGGCTACCTGGTCCTGTCAGGCATCCTTGCCGAGCGGGAACAGTTCGTCATCGACGGATTCGCCCACCTTCCCCTGACTCTTCAGGGGGTTACCCGCCAGGACGAGTGGGTCTGCCTGGTACTGCGCAGGGACGGCTGAATGCGTCGCTTCTTCGTCGAGCCGGCCCTGCTGCAGGGGGAGAGCGCAGTCATCGATGGCGAGCTCTGCCGTCACATCTCCACAGTGCTGCGACTCAAGGCAGGGGAGAAGATCCTCCTTGCCGACGGGTGCGGCAGGGAGGCGGTTGCCACCATCGGCTCCGTTGACCGGGACGGGGTCCACCTGGCCATCGGCGAAGCGGTTTCCGTGCAGGCCGGGGCAGACTGCCCGGCATTAACCATCTACCAGGGGCTCCCCAAGGGGGAGAAGCTGGAGCTGATCCTGCAGAAATGCACCGAGCTGGGTGTCAACGGGATAGTGCCGTTCATTGCCAGCCGGTCTGTTGCCAGGCTGGATGGTGAAAAGCTGGAGAAGAGGGTTGCACGCTGGGAGAAGATCGCCAGGGAGGCGGCAAGGCAGTCGGGGAGAGGGGATGTCCCCAGGGTAGGGTTCGCCCCTGACATGGCAGCGGCACTGGCCATGGGGAGCCACGAATTGGGGCTGCTACTCTGGGAGGGGGAGTCCGAACAGGGACTAAAGGAGGTGGTGGAGAGATCGCCAAGGCCCGGCTCCATCGCCGTGATCATCGGCCCGGAGGGGGGGCTGACCCCCGAGGAGGCTGCCATGGCAGTGGCGGCCGGCTATCTGCCGGTCACCCTGGGGAAGAGGATCCTGCGCACGGAGACCGCAGGCCTGGCGGTTGCCGCCATCCTGCAGTACGTCTGGGGGGACCTGGGGTGACCCCCCCTATCTCCGCACTATACGGAGCAGCTCCTCGCCGAAAAGGGTTGCCTGCCACCCCTTGATGCCGGCCAGATCCTGCAGCCGGGTCGGGAGCCTGTCGGCAAGGGAGTCGAGCAGGGCGTTATTCGCCAGTATTCCCGGCTCCACACCCAGCTCCGTCGCCTTCCTGGTACGCCACTCCTTCAACCTCTTCAGCCTGACCTCCTGCTCCCTCCCCCGCTCGACCCTGGGCTGCCGCGGATAGATCGGCAGCTCCTGCCTCGGGATATCCCGCACCCTCCTGGCAGCCTGGAGAATGGCGCGGCCGTACCTCTCCTGCAGCTTCGGGGAGAGCCCGGGTATGCCGGCCAGTTCACCCTGGGTGGCGGGCAGTCTCTCGGCCAGCTCGCGCAGGGTCTCGTTCCCCATCACCTTGAAAGGTGGGAGGTCGCGGCGCTGTGCCTCTTCGTCGCGGAAACGGAGCAGCTCCTCCAGAAGGGCCAGACTCTCCCCCCTAAGGCGCGAAGCCCCCTTGAAACGGAGGAACATCGGTTCTTCGCACCGCTCCACCATCCTTACCCTGCTGAGGAGAAGACACTCCTCCTCCACCCAGGAGATCCTACCCAGGGAGGCAAGCTCAGTGGTGAGCTGGCCGTGGAGAGGGATGAGGAGGCTGGTGTCCTTGGCAGCATAGTCGAGCATCTCCCGGGGGAGTGGGCGGCGGCTCCAGTCGGCCTGCTGGTACTTCTTGTCCAGCTCGACGCCGAAGCGCTTCTTCAGCACCGCCGCCAGTCCGACGGCCGGCTCGCCGAGGAACTGGCAGGCGATCATGGTGTCGAAGAGGTTGTTTATCTCCATGGAGAAGCAGCGGTGCAGCATGCGCACATCGTAGTCGGCGCCGTGGAACACCTTGACTATTGCCGGGTCGGCCAGAAGCGGGGCGAGGGGGGAGAGGTCGCCACAGACAAGAGGGTCGACGATGAGGTTCTCGTTTTTAGCCGAGATCTGCAGCAGGCAGACCTGCTCCCGGTAGTGGTGCATGGAGTCCGCCTCCAGGTCGAAGGCGAGGATGCTCTCCTGCGCGAGGCGTTCGGCGGCCCGGCACAGGCTCTCCGGGTCGTTGATCATTACATAGCTGGTCATTGCAAGGTTCTTTCGTCTTGGAAGGTGGGCATAGGATAGAACATTCCAGGGGCGAAGCAAAGGAGAAACAGCTCCCCGGCTGCCTGGCTCAGTACTCCCGCACCAATGAGTAGAGGGTGGTCCGCTGGGCCGGCCTGAACCCGGCGCCGCGTATCAGGTCAACCATCTCCTCCTTGCCCATGCGGAAGCTGCAGCCCGCCGCGGCCACCACGTTCTCCTCCAGCATGGTCCCGCCCAGGTCGTTGGCGCCGAAGAAGAGGGCCACCTGGGCCATCCTGGCCCCCTGGGTCACCCAGCTCGCCTGGATGTTGGGGATGTTGTCGAGGATGATGCGGGAGAGGGCCAGGACCTTCAGGTACTCCACCCCGCTGGCGCTCTTCCCACCCAGCTCCGTGTTCCCCGGCTGGTAGGTCCAGGGGATGAAGGCGGTGAAGCTCCCGCCGCTCTCCTGCAGCTCCCGCACGCGGAATATATGCTCGACGATCTCCTCCGCGCTCTCCCTGCTGCCGAACATCATGGTCGCCGAGGTGGGCATGCCGAGGCGGGCCGCCTCCAGCATCACCCGCGCCCACCCCTCCCAGCCGATCTTCTTCGGCGAGATCTCCAGCCTCACCCGGTCCACCAGGATCTCAGCCCCGCCGCCGGGGACGGAGTCGAGCCCCGCCTCTTTCAGACGCCGGAGCGTCTCGGGGATGGAGAGCTTCGACACCGCGGCGATCTGGGTGATCTCCGCAGGCGACAGGGAGTGGTTCTGCACAGTCGGGAATCGGGACTTGATCTGGCGGAAGAGCCCCTCGAACCACTCTATACCCAGCCCCGGGTGCAGCCCCCCCTGCATGAGGAGCTGGGTCCCCCCCTGTTCCACCAGCTCACCGATCTTGGCGAATATCTCCTCCTCCGCCAGCAGGTAGGCGTCAACCGCCCCCTCGTCCCGGTAGAAGGCGCAGAATTTGCACTTGGACTCGCAGACGTTGGTGTAGTTGACGTT